>Ga0075011_10000700_pt1 | contig 17728 bp, 17 predicted proteins | sample TARM_MetaG_T_14_FD_72354 | JGI IMG/M metagenome (GOLD analysis project Ga0075011, IMG submission 72354) | Freshwater microbial communities from Pennsylvania, USA, analyzing microbe dynamics in response to fracking - TARM_MetaG_T_14 | ecosystem: Environmental > Aquatic > Freshwater > River... | reverse complement strand
CTCGGTCTGCCCTTCGGCCCGCCACCTCCCCGCGCGCGGGGAGGATCGTGGGGTGTTTCCATTCCGCCCTCTTCCCCGCCTGGCGGAAAATCTGGTTGCAGTGACCCTTTCATGACCGACAATCCGCTTCTGTCCGCCCAGCCCCAGGCCGAAGACCTCGACGCCGCGCTGCGCCCCAAGACGCTGGCCGAATTCGTCGGTCAGGAGGCCGCGCGCGAAAACCTGAAAATCTTCATCGAAAGCGCCAAGCAGCGGCGCGAGGCGATGGACCATGTGCTGTTCTTCGGCCCGCCGGGTCTGGGCAAGACCACGCTGGCGCAGATCATCGCGCGCGAGCTGGGCGTCAGCTTTCGCTCCACCTCGGGGCCGGTGATCGCCAAGTCGGGCGATCTGGCTGCCCTGCTCACCAATCTGGAAGCGGGCGATGTCCTGTTCATCGACGAAATCCACCGCCTCAATCCGGTGGTCGAGGAAGTGCTCTATCCGGCCATGGAAGACCGCGCGCTCGACCTGATGATCGGCGAAGGCCCCTCGGCGCGCTCGGTGCGGATCGATCTACCGCCCTTCACGCTGATCGGCGCGACGACCCGGCAGGGCCTGTTGCAGACCCCGCTGCGCGATCGCTTCGGCATCCCGGTGCGCCTGCAATTCTACACCGTGGCCGAACTGGAACGCGTGGTCACGCGCGGGGCGAACCTGCTGGGCGTGGGCATCGATGCGGGCGGCGCGCGCGAGATTGCCCAGCGCGCGCGCGGCACCCCGCGCGTGGCCGGGCGCCTGCTGCGCCGCGTGCGCGACTTTGCGCAAGTGATGGGCGACGGGGCGATCACCCAGGCCCTCGCCGATCAGGCGCTGACCCGGCTGGAGGTCGATTCGCTCGGACTCGACCTTCAGGACCGCCGCTACCTGATGATGATCGCCGACATCTACAAGGGCGGCCCGGTGGGCGTCGAAACGCTTGCTGCGGGCCTGTCGGAGCCGCGCGACACGATCGAGGAAGTGATCGAGCCCTATCTGATCCAGCTCGGCCTTGTCGCGCGCACGGCGCGCGGGCGCTGCCTCAACGACCGGGGCTGGCAGCATCTGGGAATCACCCCGCCCAGTGGCCAGGCCCCCGCGGGCACCCTGCCCGGCCTGTTCGATCCGCAGGACTGAACGGGCGCGCCCACCTGTCGGAAACGGCAACACTGGGCGCGCGGGAAGTTCCAGATTGGGACAGAGTTAACCCCACCGGTGCCTTTGCGGCAAAATATCGCAATCCAGAGGCGTCAAACCCGGTTAATGCCATGGACGCTGGGCTGCTGATCTGCGTTGTTCACAGGCACAGACGGGGAAGTGGCCTGTTAAGCGTTCGCTGCTAGACCCCGTTCACGAATTCGGCGCCCGAAGCAGTTCCGCTCCGGGCTCTAGCGAGAGCGATGATCATGTCGGTTAGGATGGCATTGGCGAAACTGGCGGCCTGCGCGGCAGGTGGCGCGGTTCTGGGCGGGGGCGCGGTTCACGTCTCCGAAGCGCCGTCCACCGGCGAGATCCACCATATCAAGCCGATCAAGATCAAGCAGGCCAAGCCGCGCCCGATCAAGCGCGTGGTTCACCGCAAGGTCCATCGCTACCGCAAGATCGTCGCCGCCCCGCCAGCGCCTGCCTGCGTGCCAGCGGCTCCCCAATATGCGGCCGCCGATCCGGGCCCCTACATGGCCCCTGTCCCGACCGATCCGGGTGGCAGCGGCGGCGTGCCGGTTGTCATCGGCGGGGGCCCCGTGGGGGGCTTCGGCGGCTTTGGCGGCGGGTTCTTCGGCGGGTTCTTTGGCGGCAGCGGTGGCGGCGGCGGGAACGTGGTGGTCTCCTCGACCAGCACCGGGTCGACGTCCACGTCCACCTCGGGCGGATCGACTTCTACCTCTGGCGGGTCCACGTCCAGTGGCAACGTCTCCACCTCCAGCGGGAATGTCTCCACGTCCAGCGGCAGCGTATCCACGTCGAGCGGCAACGTCTCGACCTCTTCGGGCAACGTGAGCACCTCGTCGGGGAATGTCTCCACGTCTTCGGGCAATGTCTCGACGAGCACGTCGTCCGGCTCGTCGACATCGAGTTCGACATCAACGTCGTCGTCGACCTCCACTTCGTCGTCCTCGTCGACGTCTTCCTCTTCGTCTTCATCGTCCAGCAGTTCGTCGAACGGAAGCACCAGCAGCGGGACCACCAACGGCGGCACCGACGTGCCCGAACCCTCGATGGTCCTCCTCTTCGGAGCCGCAGCCGCAGCACTGGTCGCGCGTCAGCGCTGGGGCAGGAGCCGTCAGGTGGCCTGAAACCACGGATCGGGCCCACGGCAGCAGTCGTGACCTGACGGTCTCCACGGGGGGACGGCTTTCGGGGGGAAGCCGTCCCTTTTTCGTTGGCCTGTCTGCATCGCTGCGCCAGCCTGCCCCCCTCCCTGTTGCCCCCTCCTCACCCGCACACAGAAAAAGGGCGGCCCTTTGCAGGACCGCCCCTTTTTCAGATCAGCGACGGTGCGCTGGTGGCTGTCAGGCCGCCAGCTTGCGCAGCACGTAGTGCAGGATGCCACCGTTGTTGAAGTATTCCAGCTCGTTGGCCGTGTCGATGCGGCACAGGGCTTCGAAGGTGAAGCTGCTGCCGTCGGCGCGGGTAACCTTGACGGTCACGGTCTGGCGGGGCTGAAGGTTGGCGATGCCTTCAATGGTGAAGGCGTCGTCGCCGGTCAGGCCCAGGCTCTGGCGGGTCTGGCCGTCGAGGAACTGGAGCGGAAGCACGCCCATGCCGACCAGGTTCGAGCGGTGGATACGCTCGAAGCTCTCGACGATCACGGCGCGCACGCCGAGCAGGTTGGTGCCCTTGGCCGCCCAGTCGCGCGACGAACCGGTGCCGTATTCCTTGCCCGCGATGACCACCATCGGGGTGCCGTCGGCCTTGTACTTCTGGGCGACGTCATAGACCGCGCCCACTTCATCGCCATAGCGCGAGAAGCCGCCTTCGGTGCCCGGAACCATCTCGTTCTTGATGCGGATGTTGGCAAAGGTGCCGCGCATCATGACTTCGTGATGGCCACGGCGCGCGCCGTAGGAGTTGAAGTCGGCCTTGGCGACCTGGTGCTCCTGGAGCCACTTACCCGCCGGGCTGTCGGCCTTGATCGAGCCGGCCGGCGAGATGTGGTCGGTGGTGATCGAGTCGCCCAGGATCAGCAGCGGCTTGGCGCCCACGATGTCCGTCAGCGGGGCCGGGGTCATCGTCATGCCCTCGAAGTAGGGCGGGTTGGCGACATAGGTCGAGCCCGCACGCCACGAGTAGGTTTCCGAACCCGTCACGTTGATCGCCTGCCAGTGCTTGTCGCCCTTGTAGACGTCGGCATAGCGGGCCTGGAACATCGGACGGTCCATGGCGCCGGCCATGACCGAGTGGACTTCCGCGTTGGTCGGCCAAAGGTCCTTGAGGTAGACGTCCACGCCGTCCTTGCTCTTGCCGATCGGGGTCGTGGTGAAGTCTTCGATCACGGTGCCCTTGAGGGCATAGGCGACCACGAGCGGCGGCGAGGCCAGGAAGTTGGCGCGCACGTCGGGGCTGACGCGGCCTTCGAAGTTGCGGTTGCCCGAGATCACCGAAGCGGCGACGATGCCGTTTTCGTTGATCGCCTTGCTGATCGGTTCGGCGAGCGGACCCGAGTTACCGATGCAGGTGGTGCAGCCATAGCCCACGAGGTTGAAGCCGATCGAGTCGAGGTGCGACTGGAGGCCGGCCTTTTCGAGGTAGTCGGTGACGACCTGCGAGCCGGGGGCCAGCGAGGTCTTGACCCAGGGCTTGGGCTTGAGGCCGAATTCGTCGGCCTTCTTGGCAACGAGGCCAGCCGCGATCAGCACGCCCGGGTTCGAGGTGTTGGTGCAGCTGGTGATCGCCGCGATCACCACGTCGCCGTCGCCGATGTCGTGGGCCTTGCCTTCGACCGGAACGCGCGACTTGGTCTTCTTGTAGACTTCGCCCAGATCCTTGTTGAACACGTCATCCACTTCGGGGAGGATGACCTTGTCCTGCGGACGCTTGGGACCGGCGAGCGAGGGCACGACGGTCGAGAGGTCGAGTTCGAGGGTCGAGGTAAAGATCGGTTCGACCGAGGGGTCGATCCAAAAGCCCTGTTCCTTGGCATAAGCCTCGACGAGCGCGATCTGGTCTTCTTCACGGCCGGTCAGGCGCATGTAGTCCAGGGTCTTTTCGTCGATGCCGAAGAAGCCGCAGGTCGCGCCGTATTCGGGGGCCATGTTGGCGAGCGTCGCACGGTCGGCGAGCGTCAGGCCGGCAAGGCCGGGGCCGAAGTATTCGACGAAGCGGCCAACCACGCCATGCTTGCGCAGCATGTTGGTGGCGGTCAGCACGAGGTCGGTGGCGGTCACGCCTTCCTGAAGTTCGCCGGTGAACTTGAAGCCGACGACTTCGGGGACGAGCATCGAGACCGGCTGGCCGAGCATGGCCGCTTCGGCTTCAATGCCGCCCACGCCCCAGCCCAGCACGCCCAGACCGTTGATCATGGTGGTGTGGCTGTCGGTGCCGACGCAAGTGTCGGGATAGGCGACGAGGTTGCCGTCCTGATCTTCCGAGGTCCACACCGCCTGCGCGATGTGCTCAAGGTTCACCTGGTGGCAGATGCCGGTGCCCGGGGGAACCGCATGGAAGTTCGAGAGCGACTTGGAACCCCACTTGAGGAAGTCGTAGCGCTCGCCGTTGCGGTAGTACTCGATCTCGACGTTCTGTTCGAACGCCTTGGGGTGGCCGAATTCGTCGACCATGACCGAGTGGTCGATCACCAGGTGAACGGGAACCAGCGGGTTGATCTTGCTGGTGTCGCCGCCGAGCTTGGCGATGGCGTCGCGCATGGCGGCAAGGTCCACCACGCAAGGAACGCCGGTGAAGTCCTGAAGCAGCACGCGCGCGGGGCGGTACTGGATTTCAGCGCTGCTCGAGGGGTTCTTCTGCCAGTCGACGATCGCCTTGACGTCGTCGGCCGAAACGGTGAAGCCACCGTCCTCGAAGCGAAGAAGGTTTTCCAGCAGCACCTTCATCGAGAAGGGCAGACGCGAAATGTCGCCGACCTTTTCGGCGGCCTTCTTGAGAGAGTAGTAGGCGACGTTCTTGCCGCCAACATTGAGCGTGCTGCGCGTGCCGAGCGAGTCCTGTCCGACCTGGGTCATGGCTAAGCGAAATCCTCCTGCCGTGTTGCGAGATGACGCAGCCGCGAAAGTTTCGACCGGTTCCACCGGAACGGTCACGACATGCGCGGGATGGCCTCTCGTGAACGGGTGCCCCCTGCGCCTTCGCGGGGGCCCCGTCAAGGGCGGGATTTCGCTAAATTTGCGGGATTTGCCTTACTGCGACGCAATAGCAGAACTATTGTCTCAACATGGGTGCAGTTCGCCGCTCACACCCCTTCAGGCCATCGCATGCCCCCTGGATGCACCGGGCTCAGACACCGTGCGCGACACCCCGCAAACCGGCCCGAATCGTCGCGAGCAGACCGATCCTATCGCAAATTCCGGCTTCCGCGACAGGAAACATCGCCTGCGTACAATCACGCGCGCGCTTCGAACGCCTGAACCTGCCACTCACATCCCTTCAAGGGCTGTCGGCCCCGGCGCCTTTGCGCCTTCCCCACTCCCGCGCCGGGTGGCGAACACGCAGCCCGCCACGATCAGCACCACGCCGCCCAGCGTGCCGCGCGTCAGCGGTTCGGCAAAGGCCAGCCAGCCCACCAGCGCGGCCCAGATGAACGCGGTATATTCGAGCGGCACCAGCACTTGCGCCTCGGCCCGCGCATAGGCCCAGGCCAGCAGCATCATCGAGGCCACCGCCAGCACCGCCCCCAGCGCCACCAGCGCCCATGCGAACGGCGCGGGCCAGGGCGCCCAGACCAGCGCCAGTGGCAACAGGATCAGCGCGACCAGGATGCTCTGGAAGAAAGCCACTTCGACCGGGGTCGCCACTTGCGCCTGACGCCGCTGCAAGACCAGCGTGAACGCATAGAGCACCGCCGAAACCAGAATCTCGATCAGCCCGCGCCAGCCATCGCCGCCCGGCGCATGGCCCAGTTCGTCCGCCGCGATCACGCCCACCCCGGCCAGCGCCACGAGAGAGCCCACCACGGCCCTTGGCCGCAGCCGCTCGCCCAGCGTGAGGGCGGCCAGATAGAGCGCGATCAGCGGCGCCACGAACGAGAGCGCCATGGCCTGGGCCAGCGGCATGCGCACGACCCCGTCAAAGTAGAGCGTCGACATCCCCGCGGTGAGCCCCGCGCGCAGGACATGAAGCCCCATGATCGCGCGCGGCGGCAGGCGTCCCCCGCGCTTGCGCACAGTCTCGCGCGCCCACCACGGCGCCATCAGCATGCTGCCGATCACGCTGCGCCAGAAGATCGTGGCAAAGGCCCCCAGCACGATCGCCGCGGCCTTCATCACCCCGTCCATCACGCTGAAACAGGCCAGCCCGGTCATGGCGACCAGAACGGGCAGCATGCCGCCCACGGAGGAGCGCGCGCCCGAAGCGAGCGGCGGCGAATGCGGAGCCGGGGAAACGGGCGCGGAAGGGGGGGAGACGGTCATGCCGCCTGCGCCATAGCGCCCCCCGCCCGCGGCGGCAAACTGGCCGGAAACGAAAACCGCGCCGTTCGTTTCCCCGAAGAACGGCAAGGTGAACGACAATCCGGCGCCCCGCCCCTTCAGGCTGATCAAATTCAGGCTGGCGAAAGCCTCCTTGCTTGATTGGCAGGGGGCCTTCGGGCAGGGATGACCCGAGCGCGCTGCCTTGCGCGACACGAATGGCTACAGGGATTTTCACACCGATGCACCCCCCGATCACCCGTCTCCGGACGCGCCTCTTCCAAAGCCGCGCCCTGATTCTGGGCAGCTTTCTCACCCCCGTCGCCGCAGCACTCCCCATTCTGGCGCTCCCCGTCCTGCCCCAAGCCGCACAGGCCCGCCCGGCAGCCCGGGCGCAGGAAGACCACGGCCCGGTCGACCTGACCGCCCAGATGCAGCAGGCGCCAGCGCCCCAGCCCGGCGCGCACCCGGCCCCGCGCACCGGTTCTTCGGCGGCCACCCCGGCGGTGGAAGTGTCCACCCCGCCTGCGTCAAAGGCCGCGCCAGTTCAGAACACGGCGGCCCAGAACGCGGCAGGCCAGAATGCAGCCGCCCAGCCGCAGGTCGAGGCTCCGCCGCCCGTCGCGGTCTGGACGCTCGAAGACGCACGCGACCTGCTCTCGGCCATTCGCGGCATCGGCAGCGAAGGCCTCTTCGCGCGCGACTACCAGCCTGCCGCGCTCTCGGCGGCGATTGCCCAGGGCGAAGGCGACGCGCTCAACCAGCTGGCGAGCAAGCTGTTCGTGTGGCTGGCCGAAGACCTGCGCGACGGACGTACCCCGATGGTCGACCGCGAACAGTGGTTCATCGTCGACCCCGACCAGGATCTTCACCCCAATTCGGCCCTGCTGGCCCAGGCCACCGAAAACCACGACGTGAAGGGCACGCTGCGTTCGCTCCTGCCCACCCACCCCGATTATGCGCTGCTGCGCACGATGCTGGCCAGCACGAAAGACCCCAAGCAGATCGCCATGCTGCGCACCAACATGGACCGCTGGCGCTGGATGGCCCGCGATCTGGGCCTGCAATACCTGAGCATCAACGTGCCCGAGCAGATGCTCCGGCTCACCGTCAACAACCAGATCATCACCACCTATCGCGCCATCGTTGGCCGTCCGGGCAAGACCGCCACGCCCCAGCTGGCCGAAATGGTCCAGAACGTGGTGTTCAACCCGACCTGGACGGTCCCGCAATCGATCGTGAAGGGTGAAGGCCTTGGCGCCGACCTGCTGGCCCATCCGGCCAAGGCCAAGCGCCTGAACTATACGGTCAAGCAGTTCCCCGATGGCACGATCCAGGTCGTCCAGCAGCCCGGACCGACCAATTCGCTGGGCCGGGTCAAGCTCGACATGCCCAACGAATTTGCCATCTACATCCACGACACGCCCAACCGGACGCTGTTCGCCCAGACCAACCGCGCGCTTTCGCACGGCTGCATCCGCGCCGAACGCGCGACCGAACTGGCGATGACGATGGCCATTCTGGGCGCCGACCTGCCCAAAGACACGGCAGTCGAATACAGCCTCTCGGGCAAGTATACCAAGGTGCCGATGACCAAGCCCTTCCCGGTCTACATCACCTATTTCACCGTCGCGCGCGACGTGAACGGCACCCTGCGCAGCTTCGCCGACCTCTATGGCCGCGACCCCAAGGTCATCGCCAGCTTTACCAAGCCGCGCCAGCTCCACACCACCCAGCGCAAGAGCAACGAAGCGGTGACCAAGCTGGATAATCCGCTTTAATAATTGAAATTTACCCCTCCGTCAGCCCTTCGGGCTGCCACCTCCCCGCCATGCGGGGAGGACCTCAAGATCCTCCCCATGAAATGGGGAGGTGGCAGGCCGCAGGCCTGACGGAGGGGCCCTTTCAGGCAAATCCCAGACGGTCGGAATAGATCAGCCGCCCGCCCGCCAGCCGCGTGAGCGCCTGGGCGAAATCGGCCTCGGGCAAGGCAAAGCAGCCGTCGCTGCGCCCCAGCTTGCCCCATTTTTCCAGCATGTCGGCATTGGCATACCAGGCCGGATGGACGACGATGGCGCGGTCCTGCGCCATGGTGTTGTCGGGATCCACGCCGGTCAGGCGGATCGAGGGGCCATATTTGCCGCGATACCATTCATTGGTGATGAAGGCCCCGCGCGAGGTGGCCAGACTGTTGACCTGATTGGAAAAGACCTTGAGGAACCCGTCGTGCTCCGGGTCGGAGCCACGGCCATGGGCGACCAGAATCGATTGCACCCGCCCGGCTTCCAGATCGGCAAAGTGAAAGCGCGGGAGCGAGGACGGCAGCGCGAAATCGGCCACCCCGACCACGTCCCCATGCCAGAGCAGATTGGCCACCCGCACGCGCTGGGCGGCGGCCAAGGCCAGAATCTTGCGGTGCTGCTCGCTCATCGACCAGGCCTGCGCAAAGACCCGCGGGGCAAGACCGCCCCCGACCAGCGCCCCTGCCACGGCGCCCCCGCGCAAGATCGCGCGGCGCGAAACAGATAGAGCAGGAACGGGCGAGTCGGGCAGCAATGTCATGAGGCCATTCTATATCCGGCCCCATGGAAAAATGCTGAACGAAGTGGCTCGGCTCAGCCCGATTGCGCACCACTCCGCACTGCCCCGCCCAGTTCCAGCAGGGCATCGTCATCGACGCGCATGATCCGCCATTCGTCCATCATCCGCGCGCCGAGCGCATGGTAGAAGGCAATCGAGGGTGCGTTCCAGTCGAGCACCGACCATTCGAGCCGCGCACAGCCCCGCTCGACCGCCAGCCGCGCCAGATGCTGCAACAGGGCCTTGCCCAATCCGGCCCCGCGCGCCTCGGGCCGCACGTAGAGGTCTTCGAGATAGATCCCCGGCTTGCCCTCGAACGTCGAGAAATTGTGGAAGAACAGGGCAAATCCGGCTGCTTCCCCGGCATTCTGCGCGATCACCACTTCAGCCATCGGGCGCGGCCCGAACAAGTGCCCGGCCAGCACCTCCTCGTCGAAGCGCACTTTGTCGAGCAGCTTTTCGTAGTCGGCCAGTTCGCGGATCAGGCTGGCGATCAGCGGGAGATCGTCGCGCGTGGCGGGGCGGATGGTGGCAGTCATGCTTGGGTTCCCGACAGGAAAAAGGATCAGGCGCTCGCCGGGACGAGGCCGTCGATGGAAATCCAGATCGTGCTGGCCCCCTCCCCGATGGGGGGGCGGGCGGTGACGAGGGCCCAGACATGGTCCCCTTCGCGCTCGATCCGTTCGCCGGTGACCAGATAGCCGAGCAGGACGAGGGCAGTGTCCTTTTCCGCCGCGCTCACCACGTTCCAGGCCCGCTCGCGGCTGGCGCCATCGGTTCCGCCGGTGATCGCGCGCAGGAGGATCAGGATCTGGCGATGGCGCACTTGCGCATCGGCACCCCGGCCCAGACGCTGCAAGGCCTCCTCCTGAAGGGTCAGCGCATTGAGGCTGAGCGGGTCGGCCTCACGCTCCGCATCGGCCAAGGCCAGTGCGCGGGCGGGATTTTTGGCCAGCAGGGCCCAGGCCTCGCCCGCCTTGTCCCACTCGGGAATGGTCCCGCCCAGCCGCGCCCGGTTGGCAAAGCGCAAGGCGCGCGCATCGAGCGTGGCGTCCCCCGCCTCGAACCGCGCGAGGTCCGCCGCAAAAGCGCTTCCAGCCGCAGCAGGAACAGGGGCCGCGACCGCAGGCGCGAAAACGCCGGGAAGAGCGACCGCACCGACCAGCGCAAGGCCTTTCCATCCCGGCATTTTCAGGAACCCCGGCTTATTCAGCGGGCTCGCCCACGCGGGCCGCCGCCGCATCGGCTTCGGCTTCGAGCTGCGCGGCCTTCGCCTCGACCAGCGAGACGATGTGGTCGAGCATTTCGTCCGACTGCACGGTGTGGTCGGTCACGCCCGAGAGATAGACCATGTGCTTGCCATTGCCGCCACCGGTCAGGCCGATGTCGGTCTCGCGCGCTTCGCCCGGCCCGTTGACCACGCAGCCCAGAACCGAGAGCGAGATCGGGGTCTTGATGTGCTGGAGACGCGCTTCGAGCGCCTCGACCGTGCGGATCACGTCGAAGCCCTGACGCGCGCAGCTCGGGCACGAGACGACGCGCACGCCGCGCGTGCGCAGGCCCAGCGTCTTGAGGATTTCAAAGCCGACGCGCACTTCCTCTTCGGGCTCGGCCGAGAGCGAGACGCGCATCGTGTCGCCGATGCCGGCCCAGAGCAGGTTGCCAATGCCGATGGCCGACTTGACGGTGCCGCCGATCAGACCGCCCGCCTCGGTGATGCCCAGATGCAGCGGGCAATCGACCGCTTCGGCCAGGCCCATGTAGGCCGAGACCGCCATGAACACGTCCGAAGCCTTCACGGCGACCTTGTATTCGTGGAAATCGTGGTCCTGAAGCAGCTTGATGTGATCGAGCGCAGATTCGACGAGCGCATCGGGGCAAGGCTCGCCATACTTTTCGAGCAAGTGCTTTTCGAGGCTGCCGCCGTTGACGCCGATGCGGATGGCGCAGCCGTTGGCCTTGGCCGCGCGGACCACTTCGGCCACGCGGTCGGGCGAACCGATGTTGCCCGGATTGATGCGCAGGCAGGCCGCGCCCGCATCCGCCGCTTCAAGCGCGCGCTTGTAGTGGAAATGGATGTCGGCGATGATCGGAATGCGCGAGGCCTTGACGATCTTGCCCAGCGCGGCGGTGCTCTCCACGTCGGGGCACGACACGCGGATCAGGTCGGCACCCGCATCCTCGCAGCGGCGGATCTGGTCGATCGTGGCCACGGCATCGCTGGTCAGGGTGTTGGTCATGGTCTGGACCGTGATGGGGGCATCGCCACCAACCGGAACACTGCCAACCATGATCTGACGGCTCTTGCGGCGCTCGATAGTGCGCCAGGGACGGATCTCGCTCATGGGGCCGGCTTATACGCGCATGGCCTGCGCGTTTCCACCCTCAAACGGCCTGCTTTTCCTCAACCGGAAATCCGGCCCGATCATCGGGCCGGAAACACGCCTGTGCGATCAGCTGCCGTTCGGACCGCTGCCCGTCCGCCCGCCACCTGTATTGCCGCCGCCGCCCTGGGTCTGGCTGTTCATGCCGCCCGGAAGCGCGCCGACGGCGCCGATATTGCCGAACAGATCCTGGAAGAAGCTGCGGTGACGGCCCAGCGTGGGCGTGTTCTCTCGCACGGGGTGGATCGTGGGCACGCGGGTCAGGGTCTGGTGGCCGACCGTGCTGACATTGCCAGCCGGGTCGAAATCGATCTTGAGAATCTGCTCGCTGGTCGTGCGCGGACGCTGGAACGGCTTCTGCCGGGTGTCGATCGAGATGTAGTACCAGCTCTGCGGGCCGAACTGGCTCTTGAAGGTGGCCTGCCCCAGCGCATGTTCGACCGAAGTGTGGTTGTCGACGCCCGGCTCGATCGAATCGGTCAACGCCTTGTCCATCTGGAACCCGCGATGATCGTGGATGCTGGCACAGCCGCTGGTGAGCGCGACCAGCAGGGCCAGCCCCGCGCCCTTCACGACCATCCGATTATCGCGCATTCCCTCAACTCCAACCCGAACCCGTGCAACAGGCAAACCGGTGCAAAGGCCCACTATGCCTTCGCGCGCCGGCGCCCTATACCCTGCCCAAGCCTTAGGGGCGAAACGGGTTGTCCGCAATGGCGGTTTCCCGATTGGCCACATTGGTCCACCCTGCCGGCCCACCCTGCCGGCCCACATCATCAGGCAGCCCCGCGCTGCCTGCGAACGCCGCCTGCCAACGCCGCCCACAAACGAGGATGCCTCCATGTCCCTGCTCGCCCGCCTGATGGGCCGCTCCCACGACGAACGCGACGGTGTGCGCCCGCTCTGGCACCGCGTGGTCGAAATCGCCCGCGAAAAGGAATGGTACGCCGCTTGCGGCGTGGCCGACAGCGTGGCCGGGCGGTTCGACATGATCACCCTGATCCTCGCGCTCGTGCTGCTGCGGATGGAGCGCGAGGAGGCGCTGATCACGCCCTCGGTCTGGCTGACCGAACTGTTCGTCGAGGACATGGACGGCCAGTTGCGCCAGGGCGGCGTGGGCGACCTGGTGGTGGGCAAGCACATCGGCAAGCTGATGGGCACGCTGGGCGGGCGGCTGGGCGCCTATCGCACGGCGCTGGCTGCCGATCAGGCCGAACGCGAACTGGCCCTTGCCATTGCCCGCAACATGACTTTCCGGCAGGAGCCGGCCCAACAGGACACCCCAACAGACGGCCCCTCCCCGCTCGCCCTGGCTCTTGCCCGCCGTGCCCGCGCCTTTGCCGCCGGGCTCGCGCTGGTGCCCGGCGACCGGGTTCTGGCCGCGGAGATCGGACGATGAACGAACAGGACAGCCCCGAAAAGCAAGTGACCGAATTTTCCCGCATGGTGGACTTGCGCCAGATCACCGATGCCCCGCTCGTGCTCGAACCCGACGAAGCCGAACGCCGCCGTCTGGCCGCGCGCTTCGGCATCTCGGCCATCCACGCCATGCGCGCCCAGGTGCGCTTGAGCGTCGATGGCGCCATCATTCGCGCCGACGGGCGGCTCACCGCCGCGATCGACCAGGCCTGCGCCATTTCGGGCGAGGATTTCCCGGTCGCCATCAACGAGGCGCTGCACTTGCGCTTCGTGCCCGAAACGCAAGTCGAGGCCGAGCCGGACGAGGAAATCGAGCTGAGCGCCAATGACTGCGACGATATCCCCTATTCGGGCCTGACCTTCGATCTGGGCGAGGCCATCGCGCAAAGCCTCGCGCTCGCCATCGATCCCTTCGCCGAAGGGCCCCTTGCCGACAAGGCCCGCGCCGAACACAATCTGGCCGGAGACGCCGCCAGCGGACCGTTTGCAGCCCTTTCCGCACTTCAGAAAAAGGACTGACCCCGATGGCCCGCGGCCAGGACAACAGCGCGCCCAAAAATACGGCTGCGGGCGGCCCCGGCGCCCGCGACCTGACGCGCGGGCCCATCCTCAAGACGCTGCTGTTCTTCTCGCTGCCCACGCTGGTCGGCAATATCCTGCAATCGCTCAACGGCTCGATCAACACGATCTGGGTCGGGCGGATGCTGGGCGATTCGGCGCTGGCGGCCACGGCCAATGCCAATGTGGTGACCTTTCTGGTCTTTGCCGCGGTATTCGGCTTCGGCATGGCCGCCACGGTCAAGGTCGGGCAGGCATTCGGGGCCGGACGAACCGATGCGGCACGGCGCACGTTCGGGACAGCGCTGGGCTTTTGCGTGGGGCTTTCGGCGGTGGTGTCGGTGGCCGGGTGGCTGGGCGCGCCGGCCCTGCTGCGCCTGATGGCCACCCCGGCCGACATCTTCGGCTTTGCGCAGGCCTACCTGCGGGTGATCTTCGTGGCGCTTCCGGCGATGATGATCTCGATCATGGTGTCGATGGGGCTGCGCGGGGCGGGCGACGCGAAGACCAGCCTCTATTTCATGATCCTCTCGGTCGTGCTCGATTGCGGGCTCAATCCGCTGCTGATCGGCGGTTTCGGCCCGGTTCCGGCCATGGGCATTGCCGGATCGGCGCTGGCGACCGCGATTGCCTCCTATGTCACGATGCTGGGCCTGCTGGCCTATGGCTACTGGCACGACCTGCCCTTGCGGCTGCGGCGGGCGGAACTGGTCTACCTGATCCCCCACGCCGACGAATTGCGCTATATCCTCGCCAAGGGCCTGCCGATGGGCGCGCAGATGCTGATCGTGTCGAGCGCGGGGATCGTCACGCTCGGCCTCGTCAACCGCGAGGGCTCGATGGTGAGCGCGGCCTTTGGCGCCTCCTTGCAGGTGTGGACCTATCTCCAGATGCCCGCGATGGCCATTTCGGCCGCGCTGAGCGCGATGGCCGCGCAATCGATTGGCGCAGGTCTGGCCTCGCGCCTTGGCCAGATCACCCGCGCGGGGGTGATCCTCAACCTTGCGGTGACCGGCACGATGACCGCGCTGCTGCTGGCCTTCGACCGCCCGGTGCTGGTGCTGTTCCTCGGCTCGACGAGCCCGGCGGTCGACATCGCCCGCCATATCCAGATCCTTGCGAGCTGGAGCTACATTCTCTTCGGCATCACCATCATGCTGTTCGGCACGATGCGCGCGGGGGGCGTGGTCATGGCGCCGCTGCTGATCCTGGCTTTCGCGATGTTCCCGGTGCGGCTGGGGTTCTATCATCTGGCCTATCCGGCGCTGGGGCGCGATGCGCTCTGGCTGATGTTCCCGGTCGGCTCGCTGGTGACGGTGGCGCTGGCCGCCCTTGCCTATGCCCGGCCCGGCTGGCGCACGCGGGCGAGCGCCATTCCCCCCGCGGCGCGCCTCGAAAGCGAGGCTGGCGCGGAATGCGCGGCCGAGGGAAGCCCCGGCTAGGCTGGCAAAAACGGAAAGGTGGGGGGATTTCTGTTGCCCGGCACCCCCCGGGCCGCTGGTATCACTTCTGTTGACCGGTGTGTCCAACCGCGCTTTCGCTTTGTAAGATCAGGCCGTTAGGCCGTCAGATTACGCGGCGAGAGCAAGTGCTTCGTTGTCGTTGGCACTTGTGAGTTTTGAGCCTTTAACGGGTTACTCAGCCCGGACGAAAACAGCGCTTTTCAACACACGTCGATCCTAGTTCGGCCCCGTCATCTGTTCCGCGCAAACGGAAAAGGTGGTGGAGCCGCCGGGTACCGCCCCCGGGTCCGCTGCGTCTATTGCACGCCGCAGTTTATCGTCATAGCCGGGTCAAACCCGGCAGAGCCCCATATAGGCATTCGCGCGGCGATGGGAAGGGGGCGAGGGAAAAACCCCTCCACCACGCGTTCCGCATGGGTCCCCCTCCCCATTGCATGGGGAGGATTCGGTCCTCCCCGCTTGCGGGGAGGGGGACCAGCCGCAGGCTGGTGGAGGGGCCCAGACCCCTAGATCAGACCCCTAGATCAGCCCCCCAAAATTCAGCCCTTCGCCTTGAGCGCGTCGCGGATCTCGGTCAGCAGGTCCACCTCGCTTGGCCCGGTGGGCGCGGGCGGAGCGGCCGGTGCCTCGGGCTTCTTCACCAGGCTGTTGGCGCCCTTGACGATCAGGAAGATGATGAAAGCCACGATCAGGAAGTTGACCGACTGGGTGATGAAATCGCCATAGCCGATCATCGGCACGCCCGCCGCCTTCAGGTCGGCATAGCTCTCCGGGCTGCCCTTGAACGTGGCGGGGATCGGCCCGAGGCGGATGAAGAAGCGGGTGAAATCCACGCCCCCGGTCACGAACCCGACCACCGGCATGATCACGCTCTCGGTCAGCGAGGTGACGATCTTGCCGAAGGCCCCGCCGATGATCACACCGACCGCCAGATCGAGCACATTCCCGCGTGCGATGAACGTCCTGAATTCTTCGAGAATGGCCATTTGCCCTACGTCCTTCCTTAACCAGATTTATGCATTGATTTCGCTGCGTTTCCGCATTTTCCGGCAGCGCCCTTCAAAAACGTCGCCACCGGTCGAAACGATGGCCTGCCCCCTTGATCGGACAGGCTGCCCCCCTATGTCCGAATGGGCCCCCGCAATCGAGGATCGCTCCCCATGCCCACCGTATTCACCCGCTTTCTGCCCCGTCTCGTTCTGGTCGCCGCAGCGGCTGCCAGCCTCGCCGGTTGCGGGGTAAACTGGCCCCCGTGAGGGCCGTTTCACCAAACCTTAACCACGCCCGCCCGTTGATTGCCAGCGTGTTTCCAATTCGGCAAGATGCGAGGCCATATCGACCAACAACCTTGATCCGGCCCTCCTCTGCGCTATGTCACAGGGGCATCTGCAACGAGGTCTGTCTCCCATGTCCCGCATGTTCACCCGCTTCCTGCCCCGCTTTGCCCTGGCCACGGTGGCTGCGGCCAGCCTTGCCGGCTGCGGTGTCAACTCGATCCCCACGTCCGAGGAAAACGCCAAGGCCAAGTGGGCCGAGGTCCAGAACCAGTACCAGCGGCGCGCCGATCTGGTTCCCAACCTGGTCGCCACGGTCAAGGGCTATGCCAAGCAGGAGCAGGATACGCTGGTCAAGGTGACCGAGGCGCGCTCGAAGGCCACCTCGATCCAGATCACCGCTGCCGACCTGACCGACCCTGACAAGGTCGCCGCCTACCAGAAGGCGCAGGGCGAACTCTCGCAGGGTCTTGGCCGCCTGATGGCCAATGTCGAGGCCTATCCCGACCTCAAGTCGAACGAGAACTTCCTCGCGCTGCAAAGCCAGCTCGAAGGCACCGAGAACCGCATCGCCGTCGCCCGCCGCGACTACAACGACGCGGTCCAGTCCTACAACACGACCATCCGCACCTTCCCGGCGGTGATCGGCGCCAAGGTGATCTATGGCGCCAAGCCGATGGTGCCGTTCCAGGCGACGACCCCCGGCGCCGAGGAAGCGCCCAAGGTGAAGTTCGACTAAACCACCGTGAACCGCCTCAAACTCCTGTGCCTCGGGATGCTCATGGCCGGGCTGGCGTTCCTCGCCGGTCCGGCCATGGCCCAGACATTCCCTGCGCTCAGTGGCCGGGTCGTCGACGAAGCCCACCTGCTCACGCCCGAGCAGGCCGGCGCGCTCGAAGCCAAGCTCGCCGCGCTCGACCAGCAATCGCAGCGCCAGCTCGTCGTCGCCACAATCCCCGATCTTCAGGGCTATGAAATCGAGGACTATGCCAATCGCCTGTTCCGCACCTGGAAACTGGGCGACAAGGACCGCAACGACGGCGCCCTGCTGATCATTGCCCCCACCGAGCACAAAGTGCGGATCGAGGTCGGCTATGGCCTCGAAGGCATCCTGACCGACGCCCTCTCGGCGATCATCATCCAGCGCGAGATCGTGCCCCGCTTCAAGGCGGGCGACTATGCGGGCGGGATCAACGCGGCAACCGACCAGCTGATCGCCCAGCTCAAGCTCCCCGAAGACGAGGCGCGCAAGGTCGCCGCGCAAGCCGCCGCCCAGCAGAAAAAGGCCAGCGAGCCCCATTTCGACGCGGGTACGGTCGTCTTCCTGGTGATCTTCCTCGTCTTCTTCGTGCTGCCCTTCCTGCGCGCGATGCGCGGGGGCGGGCGCCGCTATGGCGGGGGACCGGGCGTGTTCATCTTCCCCAGCGGTGGCTGGGGAAGATGAACACGCC
>Ga0075011_10000699_pt1 | contig 17761 bp, 15 predicted proteins | sample TARM_MetaG_T_14_FD_72354 | JGI IMG/M metagenome (GOLD analysis project Ga0075011, IMG submission 72354) | Freshwater microbial communities from Pennsylvania, USA, analyzing microbe dynamics in response to fracking - TARM_MetaG_T_14 | ecosystem: Environmental > Aquatic > Freshwater > River... | reverse complement strand
ATAAGGCTCATGCCCAAACTCATACAAAAAGCACTTAAAAATCCCAAGCTATAAGCGCGGTGGGCAAGCGCGAACGTAAAGATCGCTACGGTTCCGGGGCACGGCACGATACCGGCACTCAAAACGACGCCCCAGTCGCTACTTTGCGATTTAGGCGAGCATGCCGCACAGCTACATGTAAAAGGGTGGGCGGAAAAAGCGACGATTTTCGGACGTGCTCGGTGTACTTTGATTTTCCGATACGCCATGTACGCGACGATGGCAAGAATGATGAGTGCCGAAATTTTGGTCGTGTAGAAGCTCACGTCGGTAAAAAAGGCGTTAAAGAAAAGATCGAAAAGAAGGTAAATCGTCAATGTCAGTAAAAATGCCGAAAACGTGTGAACAAGACCGATCAGTCCCGCCATACTTAACGCCTTGGCATAGCCGTGGTTTGCGGCAAAAAGGTAAGAACTGACCAAGGTTTTTCCGTGTCCCGGACCTGCCGCATGAAGCACTCCGTAGAGAAACGAAAGGCCTAAAAAGAGCAAATATCCCGCAAAAGAAGCTTTCTCTTTGAGTCCGGACATCGTATCTTGAATCGTGTTTTGCGTCGAGCTTAAAGCGTTTTTGAGCCAAAGCAGCCCTGAAGATTCGGAAGAGGGCACAGCTTCAATGCGCGTGTTTTCGTGTTTCTCGGGCGTTATCGGTGCAAGGCGCGGTTCGCTCGGAACGGGTGCTTGCGTACGTGTTGCGACATTGTCGCTAATTTTCATAAAAGCGATGTGATTAAAAAGATTGAATTCAAAAGGAAAAACGTTTGCGTCGGCGGGTTGAATACCGTGGATTAAAAAGACGAAAAAGCCTTCGTTATCCTCGATCGTAAACGAAAGCTCGTCTTCGGGCAAAAGAGCTTGCGTCGTATCGGAGCGAAAGCGAAAAACCAAGTCGTCGTTGTTTTGGAAAAAGAGCTCTTTGCGACTGACATGTAAGCTAAGCGGTACGACGTGCGCTTGTTCACCGCCGCGTGCGGTGTATTCGACCGAAGTGAGGTAATGTTTTTTTGCGACGTAATTGTCTAAAATAATTTCGATACGCTTGAGCTCGTCCGGATCGAGCTTTTTATTGCGATTATCGTCGTAACGATCGATTAGGGTTTTGATAAAATCTTGACTAAAATGCCATTCAAACGTCATTGCCTTGAGCGTAGAAGCATCGCCCTCTAGCGTAATGTTAACGGTAGCCGAGGGCGTATAGAGCGCACAAAGCGCACACGCAAACAGGTGATAAGGAAGAAGCATGAGCCACAAAAATCGTTTACACATTAAAAGGCCCTTTGAGGAATAGGATGCGATAAAAACCAAAGCCCAAGCAGGACGACGCACACCGCCCCGAAAAACCGAATCGCCCAAAACCATTTCGGTTGCGTTGCGATTGCCTTGGATGCTTGAACGCTTTGCGCAAGAAGTCCCGCCAAAGAAATGGTAAGCCCCATACCCAAACTCATAAAAAATGCCGCGATCATACCGATACCCATATGCCCGAGCGTAATTGCAAAAAAAGAAAGCGTAATGACGCCCGGACAGGGAACGACGCCCGCAAGCATCACGACGCCGAAGCGACTTGTCTGCGTACCGACGACGGGCTCATTTACGATGCGCCGCTCTTTAAAGACGTTGTAAACGAGCCAACAGCCTAAAAGTACGATGAGACCTCCGGATATTTGAAACAAGGGAGGATTGACGTCTCGAAAAAGCCTATTGGCACTGATGTTCATAAGGTAAGCGGCGCACAACGTGACGACGAGGGCGGAAAGCGTGTGAACGAGAGCGATCAGAAAGCCGATTTGAAAGACATGGCTTCGTTTGGAAGGATTGGCTAAAAGGTATCCCGCTACCAAGGCTTTTCCGTGTCCAGGACCTAATGCATGGACGACGCCGTATCCAAACGCCAAAAGAAGAATCCACAACGCGGGTTGAACACGTCCGCTATCGATAGCATGGAAATGTTCGGCAATGGCCGTATTGAAATAGTGATTGGCTTGGGCAAAGGTATTTGCGAGGGTTGAAGGCATCATAAAAACTCCAATAAATATCCGTAGTAATACGCGTTATCGACCTCTTTAAGCGTGTAGGGTAAAGAGGTATGAATCTGCTCTTTTTCGAGCGACAAAGCACATAAAAACGATTCGTCCCAAAAACCGATTGACTTCTTTTGATGAACGTAGGGTTTTAAATCCACGTGAAATTCTACACCAAAAGCGTTGTTTTCGCGCCAAAGAAAAAGTTGCGTCGGTTTGAGGGGAACACTTTTGTTCGCGACTTTAAGATGCGTGAAAAAGGAAAATTGTTTTAAGTCGTTAAAAACCTCTTTTTTAAAGGCTTCGGTTTCTTTGGGTGAAAAAATGCCGTTACGATCGGTGTCGAAATCTTCGAGTAAGCTTTGCGAGGTCATTTCGTCAAAAAGCCACCGAACTTTGAGTTCCGTTTCGTTCAGGTCTAGCGAAACCGTAATAAACGTATGCGGATGCGCCAAGGCACTACAGGCGTAAAAGAGTAAACACGCGCAAATTTTTAACATGTAAGGCTCGGTTTTGAAAAGATGGCGTTAGTATACTCCCAAAAAGATTTAGAGCGACTGAGTTGCGCTCTTTAACGCGGTGCGTACATCATAATCCCGACGCCTAAAAGCGCGATCATACCGCCCAAAAGATCGTACATGTCGGGGACGATTCCGTAGTGAAAAGTATAGCGCAAATAATATGATAACAGTTCTCAAAGTTATAAAACTTTAAGTCAAGATTTCGTATTATTTCAATAACAATTATCAAAAAGGAGAAACAATGTCAGCAGTATTGGTCATCGGCGGAGATAAAATAGATTCGATTACGTCCGTGTTGCAAGATTTCTCTTTTCAAAAAATTACGCATTGGGATGCGCGAAATCCTTCGGTCGTCAAAAAAGAGATTCCTCAAGACGTGACGCTGGTCATTATGCTAACCAACTTTTTGAACCACAACGCGATGAATAAGTTCAAAAACGAAGCCAAACGCAAAGCGATTGAATTTATCTGTGCGAAGCGAAGCGAGAGTTCCGTTTTTTGCGAGTTGTGTAAAAAGTACAATCCGGGCGGTTGTATCCTCGAAAAATAGACTAAAAAAGGGAGGACTCCTATGTCTTCTTCACACCTAAGACAAGAGCATGCATTGAACTACGACGACGTTCGCATGATGTTGGATCAAAAAAGTTTTTGGGCAGAATACGAACCCATTATCGATATGAAAGAGGGCGGAATTTTCGGTTACGAAGCATTGGCTCGTTTTAGTCTCAACGGTGTGTGCGTTCCGCCTTCGCCGGTTTTGGAAGTTGCTCACCACGCAAAAGAGCTTTTTTTTCGTTTGGAACGCGAATTAAAAGAGACGCAATTGCAGCATCGCCCGAACGAGGGTATTTTATTTGTGAACATCGATCCGCACAATTTTAGCGACACGGAGAAGATAAACTATTGGCGCGATCTGTTTGAAGAGATCGAAAATATCTGCGTCGAAGTCACCGAAAATACCGACGACATGCAAACGGCACTGCTTTCACATTGCTTGGATGAACTTCAAAAAAGCGGCATCGTGATCGCTCAAGACGACATCGGTAACGATAAAAAACCTTTTTGTTTCGACCTAACGCATCGGGCACATTTTTTGAAATTCGATCGTACGTGGCTTTTGAAAATGCGATTGTGCGAGGATTATAAAGAGATTTTAAAAGGCTTTTTGAGCTTTGCGAAAGCGCAACATAAACGCACGATTTTAGAAGGCGTCGAAAGCGAAGAAGACTTTGCTTTGGCACGTTCTTTAGGCGTCGATTTCGTACAAGGCTACATTTTTAAACACCTCAATCTTCATTCGCCTCGATCCATGCACGGTGATGGGAAAAGGTAGTATTTGCGCTCTTTTTTGAGCTCCAATGGGAATTTTCCGTAACGCTCTTTAAACGCTTTACTAAAATGGCTAAGACTTTGATAGCCTACATGTAAAGCCGCTTCTTGTACCGAAATCTCCTGTTTTTCTAAAAGCTCTTTGGCTTTTTCGAGTCGCTTAGCGTGCACAAAACCGTAAACGGTGGTTCCAAAAAGCTTTTTAAATCCTTGTTTGAGCTTAAAATCGTTGAGTGCGCATTGTCTGGCTAAGATTTTGAGTGAGGGTGGATTGGCAAGGTCGTTTAGCAAAATTTGTTTGGCTTTGTTGAGCGCTTTGCAGTCATCTTCGCAGAGTTTGGTGCAGACATGAAGCGTAGGGTTGTGAAACGTTTGGTAGACAAGTTCGAGTAACTTGGATTCTAAATAGAGCTCTTGTAAAGGACCTTGAAGCACCTTTTGATGGCGGATATGTTCAAGCAGACTTCGCTGTGGATGTTCCATGTCTCGGTATGCGTCTATTTGAAAGTAACCTTGCAGGAGTGATATTTCATACGCATGCAAAGAATCCAAAAGTGCTTTATCGACAATGAGTGTATGGCATGAATAGCGTCGCTCTTTTTCGTAAATCCCCAACGAGTGTAAGCCTTCGTGGATGGTGCCTTGAATCATGCTGCTGTTGCGCATCGAAAATGTTTTTTTGTCATTGATCGATTGAAAACATAAGTCATCGCCAAGGTTAAAATAGAGAAAAGACTGCTCTTTCATCTCCTTGGATTGCAGGTGCATCTCTTCGTGAAAAACGCCTTCAAATGCTCCATATGCTATGCCATTTCCAGTGTTAAAGTGGGTCAAACTAACGGTTCCGTAGTTATGCAAAAGGGATGTTTTGCCGTATGTCCGAGGACTTTTCATACTAAAAAGCTCTGGCATTGCTTCAAAAAAATCATCGCATGAGAGGGTAATTGCCATCGAAAATCCTTTACATGTAAAACGTTTTGTGTTTCAAAACGCTTTTGGGTGGGTAGCCAAAATGTTTGGTAAATGCGGTTGAAAAGTTGCTTTGGTGCGCATATCCAACAGCTTTGGCAACTTCGTTGATGCTCATCTCTCCTTGTTCAAGCAACTCTCTGGCATGCGCTAGGCGATGAGCGCAGATGTAGTTAAAAAGACTTTGATGAAAGAGGGATTTGAAATTGCGTTGGAGTTTGGTTGCGTTGGTTTTAGCGATACGGCACAACCCTTCAAGACTCAAGGGTTCTAGCAGGTGTTCGTGAATATACTCGGCAACCTTGCGTGTGTAAAAGCGCTCGATTTCGGGAAGCGTTTGTGCTGTGTCGTGACGCTTGCACAGCGGACTGAGCCATTCGTGCAGCAGGTCATAGACGTTGGATTTGAGCCGAAAAAGGCTCAAAGGATCGAGCGGATCAAGTTGGCTGAGCGCTTCAATGCGCATCAGGGATTTTTGACCAAGAGGCATTTCGCTTAAAATCTCAAAGAGCGGTTTGTGTTCCAATTTTTCGAGCAAATGAGATAAAGGATGCGCCTCATCTCCGAGCGATTGACGCAAAAACGAAGGCGAGAGAATTAGGTTGAACGAACGGCACACACGCTCTTTTTCGTAAAAACTCCGCCCATTTTCACGGTTGAGTAAAACCGAGTAGAGCCGGTGCGTGTGAAACGTCTGGTTGAGGTGAAAATCACGGTGTTCGTATGCGATGCCGCCTTGGGAAAAGGTCGCAAACATCAACAGCGGTTGTTCAAATTCATTGCAAAAGCAGAGTCTCTCTTTGGGTTGAAGATCAAAATGGCAGAGCATCAGTCCCTCTTAGGACGATGGGGCGAATCGAGCCTTTAGCATAAGGCTCTAACAATGCGGATGAATCGTGAGGCGATGCTGGATTGAACAGATGAAACGATTGTAAGTCCAAAGCGTTGCACATAATGGCTTCCTCATAAATAAGCGTTGTTTGAGCATAAAAAGCATATTGATATTTGCTATCAAATAAAAATAGAATAACGCAAACTTTATTTAGGAAAGCTTAGGAGAGAAGATGCGTAGAAAAAGAGTGTTGAGTCTGGCGGTTATCGCACTGATAAACGTCGGGGCATGGGCAGAGGAGACGAAGTTGGATGAAATTGTTTTAAGTGCCGACAAAATGGGTTCAAGCACACTTTTGGAATTGCCCTCCAGTGTGAGCGTGGTGAGCTCCGATCAGGTCAATGATTTTTTGATTACGGATTCGATTGGTTTGCAAAGCATGACTTCCAATTTTTTGATCGTGGAGACAGGTCCTGCTACGGCAACAACCTTTGCTTCGATGCGTGGGATTACGGCTGGGATGATCGGCACGCCTGCCGTGGGATTTTACGTGGATGATGTCTATTACAGTGCTTTGGATATGAACTTTTTAGACATCGACCACATCGAAGTACTTAAAGGGCCTCAAGGCACACTTTACGGGCGCAATTCCGAAGCGGGCATCGTCAATGTTGTGACCAAAGCGCCTTCGTTTGTTCCTAGCGCGGAAGTAGGGATGGAGTACGGCAGTTTCAATACCATCAGCTCCCACGCGATCATCAATCAGCCGCTTAGCGATACGACAACCCTTCGTGCGGCACTTCGTTATGAACACAGTGACGGCTATTTTGAAGACACGCTCAAAGGCGATGATGTGGGAGAGGAAAAAAACATCGACGCGCGCTTGAAGCTTTACACCAAAGTCAATGATGATCTTAGCGTGAGCATCGGGTATAACTACCAAAAAAGCGATTCGCCTTCGTATGCGCAGTACGCTTCTTGGTCAGGTGAGACGATACGCAAAAACGTTGATGTGGATTATTTAGGCGATGCCTCTAAAGAGATTCATGATTTACATGTAAAAACAGATTACACTTACAGCGACGCACTGAAAATCGTCTCTATCACTTCAGCCAAAAAAGAGCATTACGTCGCAAACAATGATATAGACTTTACATCATACGATTTGACGAGACTCTACACCGATAAAGAAGTGAAATCACTTTCCGAAGAACTTCGATTTATCGCCAAACCTAGTGAGCGCTTACAATGGATCAACGGTGTTTTTCTTCTTAAAGAAGAAGAAAAGCATGACTACCGCATGCCGATGAACTTTATGAATATGGGCATGGGTATGCCCACCGAGACGCTAGTGCAAAAAAGCAAGATCGACACACTGGGCACAGCTCTGTTTAGTGAAGCGACATACGGTTTTGAAAACAGCCTGCAAGCAACAATGGGACTTCGTTACGACAGGGAAAAAAAAGAGGATGACTATACACAAAGAGGCGGAACGATGCTCTCTATGTTTGGCTATGAAGATAAAAGCGGCTCTGCGAGTGAGACGTTTGATGCGTGGCTTCCAAAGGTTTCGTTAGCGTATAAACAATACGAAGCGTTTAGTCCGTATGTAACGATTTCAAAAGGATTTCGAAGCGGAGGCTTTAATACAACCGATACCGTAGGCAAAAGCTACGAGCCTGAATTGACATGGAATTACGAACTTGGGGTTAAGTCCAAGCTCAGCGACACGCTCTCTTTCAGTACCGCACTTTTCTACATTGACTGGAAAGATATGCAAGTGGAGCTTGCTCAAAATAACGGTGTGGCGTACATCGACAACGCTTCTAGCGCCAAAAGTAAAGGGGCTGAGATAGAGCTTCACATGAATCCGATGGACGGTTTGAATCTCTTTAGCGGTCTAGGATACACCAAAGCAACCTATGAGGAGTATACGAAAGGATCTAGCGACTACAGCGGTCATTATGTCATTAATTCTCCACGGTACACCTTTAATGTGGGGGCAAATTACCTTTTTGAAGGAGGCTATTATGTGGGTGGAAACTACGCTTACTTTGGCAAAGTCTATTACGACAATGACAATACCCACTCTCAAAGCTATGGCGTTACCAATGTTAAAATCGGCTATGAGCATGAGAAATTTGATGTGTATCTCTATGCGAAAAACCTGTTTGATGAAGGATACATCACCCGTGCGTTTGTTGTTAATTCCAACTGGTACGCAAGAGCGGGTGAGCCTCGCAGTGTGGGTCTTGCCTTTGCTTATCGGTTCTAAGAAATGATCAATAATCCGTTTCGGGCGCAAAAAAATCCCTCTAGCGTTAAAAAATTATTGATAATGGTTCTTAATAAAGAGTACCATTTTGCCTTAAAAGTTTGAAGGAGAGAGGGATGAGACAAAAAAAAGGTGTGTTTACAATGGTTTCGCTGGCAGTTGCAAGTTTGCTTTACGGCGCACAGAGTGATTACCAACTGGATGAGGTGACCGTGAGTGCCAATAAAATCGAAGAAAAAATTCAAGATGTTCCGCAAAGCGTTTCGGTTTTGAGTGAAAACACGTTGCAAGAGAGGGAGATTAAAACCGTTGAGGGGATCATTCAAGAGATCCCCAATATGTCTTTTTCACCGCTTTATTTTCAAAGTGTCAACTTTAGGGGTATCAATCAATCGATGTTTACCTCCAACAACCCTGTCACAATCTACATCAATGGTGTTCCCCAAAGTAACTCCTATGCGTATCAGGCTTCATTAGCCAACGTGGATCATGTCGAAGTGTTACGCGGTCCGCAGGGAAGTTTATACGGCAAAGATTCTATCGGCGGTATTATCAATATTATCACCAAATCGCCTCAAAACGAGTGGGGCGGTACGATCGGAGCGGAGTACGGCACAGATCATTACACCTACACGACAATGAGCGTGGGCGGAGCTGTGGTCGATGACGTTTTCTTTATCAACGTTAACGGCGATTACGCGAGCGATGATGGGTACATCACCAATCTGTACGACGGTGAAAAAGGGATTGATGAGACAAGCAATCACAACATCGGCGTGAATATGACATGGAAACCGACTGAACGTTTGAGTGTACAATTAAGTTTATCGGACTACTACAACCGTGCGGGTGCGATGGATATTGTCGGTGTTCCAGCAGGGGCAAATATCAATTCTTACAGCCGTAGCGATACGAAGTTCCAAGATTGGGATGTTCACAATAAGATCACGACCAAGTCCAATTCACAAGCGTTAAACTTAAAATATGCACTTGATACGATGGATTTTACCTCAACGACAACGCATAAAAAGGTGGAAGCAAACGGAATTTTTGACTTAAATACGGCGTATAACGGACTTTCTTCTTTTTCAGAAACGACACACAAGACGTCTACGCAAGAATTTAAACTCTCCAGTGCCAATACGGAAGGCTTTCGATGGGTAGGTGGCGTCTATTATGAGCATGAAGATGTTGACTATCCCAAATACGGCGGTCAATACGACTACTCAGGTTACGGCATGGGCTATTTGAGCAACAACGATGCTTCAAAGCAAGAAGCAGACACGTATGCGGCATTTGGACAGATCATTGTTCCCTTTGCGAGCCATTTTGAATGGACGTTGGGCGGACGTGTTCAACGCATTGAAAAAAAGATTGATTCGGATTATACGAGCACATCGATCGATTTAATGCCTGGGGTCGTCCTTGATTCACACCATTACGATGCCACATCTTCATGGACAGCATTTTTACCCAAAACAGCGTTGTTGTACAAAATCAATGACGATCTCTCTGTCTACACGTCCGTTTCAACGGGTTATTTACCAGGCGGTTTTAACAATTATGCGTTTAGCGGCGGCAAAGAGACCAATAAGTTTGAACCTCAAAAATCGACCAACTATGAGATAGGTATTAAAGGCGATACGCTGGATGGGAAACTCTTCTTAGGGGCTAATGTCTTTTATATGGACATTAAAGACATTCATGTTTATTCCTACTCCAATTATGTGATGACAGCGACCAATGCGGACAAAGCGCATTCGCAAGGCATTGAGTTTGAAGCACTGTATAAGCCGATTCCAACCATTGAGATGAACGGTGCTGTGGGTTTCATTCAAACCGAATACGATAGCTATAAAATCTATAACGCTTCAGGTCATTTGATTCAAGCCGAAGGAAGCACGATTGAGCGAACACCTGCTTACACGGCGAAAGTTGGCATTGGGTACACCGATCCAAGTGGTTTTTACGGCAGAGTGGATGTTAGAGCGCAGGGCAAAACTTATTACGACCCTGAAAACACGATTAAAGCGGATGCATATGTGGTGGGTGATGTGAAAGCGGGGTACCGCATGAAATCGGGTCTGGATGTTTACGCGTACGTTCAAAACATCACCGACGAGGATTACATTATCAACGCACTAGCCCAAACAATTCAACCAAGCTACGACACGCTCGTGATGTTTGGTGAGGGCAGACGCGTGGGTGTTGGGTTTAAATACACCTTTTAAAGGATAGATGAATGCAAGAACCAAAAAAGGGGCTATGGGCGATCATGGCTCCTGTTCAACGAGAAATACGCATAGCAATCCTACTCTCGGTTTTAGGAGGGGCGTTGTTGGTTGCGGATATGGCACTTTTAGCGTATGTGATGAACATACCCTTTCATGAAAGTGTACTGTTTTTAGGTTTACATGTAAACTTTTGGGAAGCGTTTTGCGTGCTTGGTCTTATTGCGGTAGGATCGTTTTTACTCTCCAAATATGCCTTTATTCTCTCGCATCATGGGGCGTTTAAATTGGAAGAGATTTTGCGCAAAAGGCTCATTGAGCATTTGGCACAAATTCCTCTGGGACATATCATTACCACGGGTTCAGGTGCGCTGAAAAAGGTGCTTTTGGATGATGTGAAAAACCTGCATGCGTTTGTGGCGGATAGCACACCGATGATCGGTAAAAGTATCGCCACGCCGATAGCTTCTTTGATCGCGCTTGTGTGGATTGACTGGCGTTTGGCGTTGGCAAGTATCGCCGTTTTGGTTTTGGGCGGCGTGATTATGAGCGTTGTGATGCAAGACTCGGTAGAACACCGTAAGCGTTACGATGCTTCGCAAGAGCAGATCAATCGTGCCGTCATTGAGTTTGTGCAAGCCATGGGTGTGGTGCGGACGTTTGATGATGGAAGCAGTTCGTTTAAACGTTACGCCGAGGCACTTTTGAGTTACAAAGAGTGCCTTAAAGCGTGGATCAATGAGACGGCGGTGAGCGCAAAAATTGGTATGATGATCTTAAGCCCGATGCCGACCCTGCTTGTGGTTGGTGGCGTGGGAAGCTATTTTATTGCCCATCAGTCACTCACTTTTGCCCCCTTTATTGCAGCACTTCTCATCAGTACGGGGATGGCGGATGCGATGATGCCGCTGATGTGGATGAGCAATTTCATCAAAAAATCGCAAGCTTCTGCTCACCGCATTCAAGAGATCTTCGCTATTGCCCCTTTGAACTATCCTCTACAAACGTTGGTACCCAAGGATGCAAGCATCGTTTTTGACAATGTAAGTTTCGGTTATGAGGGGCATGAGTACGTTTTACACAATGTCAGTTTTGAAGCTTCCGCAGGCAGTGTGACCGCGCTCATTGGACCTTCAGGTGCAGGGAAAAGTACGGTGGCGAAGCTGATTCCTCGGTTTTGGGATGTCAATGAAGGGCACATCTTCATCGGCGGAGTAGATGTTCGAGATATTGATGCGGAAGTGTTAATGGAGCATGTCTCGTTTGTCTTTCAAGATACCTTTTTATTTTACGACACGCTCAAAGCCAACATCAAAATGGCAAATCCCCAAGCCAGTGATGATGCCATCATCGAAGCGGCCCGTGCGGCGCAAATCCATGATTTTATTATGAGTTTACCAGAGGGCTACGACACTTTAGCAGGCGATAGAGGAACGAGACTTTCAGGCGGACAAAAACAACGCCTGACCATCGCACGTGCTATTTTACGCAACGCACCCATCGTTATTTTAGATGAAGCCACCGCTTTTGCCGATCCTGAAAACGAAGAGGAGATCGTCAAAGCGCTTGCGAATCTGACCAAGGATAAGACGGTTATTATCATCGCACATCGTCTCAGTACAATTAAAGACGTCGATCACATCATCGTGTTTGAGCAGGGGCGCATTAAAGAGTGTGGCAAACACGAAGCGCTTTTAGCTCAAAAGGGGCTTTATGCCTCGCTTTGGGGCAATTACGAAAAAGCACAATACTGGGATTTACGCACTGCAAAGGAGATCGCATGAGTTCTCATCATTACGCGCCACTTCGAAAAGTTTTTGCGATTTCTGTGGCATTAGCGGGCGATTATGCGCGTGGATACAAGCGCAGTTTAGCGCTTTTTACGTTGGCATTTATCGCGCAAGGTATCGCCTTTTGTCTCTTTTACCCTCTCTTAAAAGCCATATTTGCCCCGACATTTGTGTTTGGCGATGTGCTTTTTTGGCTGGGGTGGATGACTTTTTTTGGGTTGCTCTTTAGCGTATTGAAATGGATGGGGCATGATTTTGATTATTCGGGGTACATTGCAGAAGTGACGCACGATTTGCGAACAAAGTTAGGAAGTGCGCTTCGCCAAATGCCCCAAGAAGAGCTTGGTCGCTATAAAACGGGCGAACTCAATGCTATTTTTTCAAGCAACGTCGATGAGTCGGTCATTCATATGGGCGTGGTCGCCTCTTTATTTTTGCAAATTACCGTTGTGCCACTGGTGGTGTTGGTGGTGAGTTTTTTCATTGAATGGCGACTCGCTTTGGTGATGCTCTGTTTTATACCGATGGTGATACCGCTTTACCTGTGGAAACGTCGTGCAGGTATTGTGGAAAAAAGCGAGTTTAATGAAGCCAATGCAAGACTAGAAGCGGGATTTGTCGAGTATGTTCAAGGACTTCCTGTGCTTCGTGCGCTTAATCAAACAGGCAAAAATGCCCAAAATATTAACGAAGAGATCTTACATGTAAAGCGTGTTCAAGCCCAAGGTATCGACGCTTCAACCCTGCCGTTGTTGATTATGGGGGTTTTGATCGAGGTGACGTTGTTGGTGCTTTTGGGTGTCGGGAGTTACTTAGTCGATGAGACGCTTTTAGCCCTTCCGACCTTAGCGGCGATGCTGGTCATCGTGTCACGTTTGAGTGAGCCGTTGTCGCTCTTTTTGGGTGTCATTCCGATGTTTGATTTGATGGATAGCGCATTTTTGCACATCAAATCCATTTTAAATACCAAACCTTTAGAATGTCAAACGCCATATGAAGTGCCTAAAACATTTGATGTGGACGTTGAAAATGTTGATTTTAGCTACCGTGGTGAGCGTGAAAAAGCCCTTGATAACGTGAGTATGAACTTTAAAGAGCGCACGCTGAATGCTATTGTGGGCACTTCAGGCTCAGGCAAAACGACGCTAACGAAGCTTCTCATGCGTTATGCTGATCCACAAAAAGGGACGATTCGCATCGGTGGGGCGGATGTGCGTGCAATGGATAACGAAACATTGATGAGGCATTTTTCCGTCGTTTTTCAAGACGTGTATCTGTTTGATGACACAATTTTAAACAATATTCGCATGGGAAGAGCCGATGCAAGTGACGATGAAGTAGAAGAGGCTGCTAAAGCGGCATTTTGCCATGAGTTTATCGCACGATTGCCTGAGGGGTATCAAACCCGTATCGGCGACATCGGCGGAAGTTTAAGTGGCGGCGAGCGACAACGCATCAGCATCGCACGGGCGATTTTGAAAAATGCGCCGATTGTCATTTTAGATGAGCCGACCGCCGCACTTGATACCGAGAGTGAAGTGGCGGTACAAAAAGCGATTGATGCGCTGGTGCGTGATAAAACGATCATCGTCATCGCCCATCGTCTCTCAACCATCAGCGGTGCCGATACGATTTGTGTCTTTCACGAAGGATGCTTGGTCGAAGCGGGAACGCATGAAAGCTTGGTCGCCAAAGAGGGCAAATACCATGCAATGTGGAGTGCCCAACAACGCATTAAAGCGTGGAATCTTAGCACCCATGTCTGCTAAAACCTCCGTACAACACAAAGCCCTTTTGCTGAATCTTTACGTCTCTCAGTATCTAGGGCTGGGCTTTTTTATGGAGTCGTTGGTTGCCATTTTGCGTAAAAACGGGGTTCCTTTAGAGCAGTTGGGGCTGATTTACTCATTGGGACTTTTTATGATGTTTCGCTTTTTGTGGGCACCTTTCATTGATAAAGTCTGCTTTAAACGCTTTGGGCATTACCGCACATGGCTCTTTATTTGGCAGAGTTTGATGGTGCTTAGTCTTTTACATGTAAGCCGTTTTGATGTACTCACAGAACTTCAACCATTGTTGATTGGGTGCGCATTTTTTGCCTTTTTTGCGGCGTCGCAAGACATTGCTGTGGATGCACTGGCGTATAAAATAGTCTCAGCCAAAGAGCGTGGCATGGTCAATGCCCTTAAAATCGGCGGTGGGTTAATCGGTATGTTTATCGGCGGCGGATTGGTGTTGATCGTGTATGAGCATTTTGGATGGTTTTATGCGATGCTGATTTTATGCACTGGTACTGCCACATCGCTACTTCAACTGCTCTTTTTTAAAGAACCCAACGACATTCACACCATCAAAGCGCATGAGCCTTTGTGGAGGGATTTTTACCGTTTTTGGAGCGGTAAATCAAAACGTCGCTGGTTTCTGCTGTTGTTGGCGTATCCCGTGTGCATCAGCGGTGCGTATGGGCTAATGACGCCTATTTTAGTCGATGCAGGGTGGCGGTTGGATCATATTGGGCTGAATATCAGCATCTTCGGTTCACTGTTGGGCATTGTCGGGGCATTTGGTGCGGGATGGCTGATCGAGCGGTTTGGGCGAAGACGTATCTTAATTTGGACGCCTTTTGCACAAAGTATCGGTATGTTGTTTTTGTTATTGCCCGCTTTGGGACATGCGCATTTTGGTTTTAGTATGCTGGCGATTGGCTCCGTGATGTTTCTTTACAGCCCCTCAGCTACGGTGCTTTCGACGCTGATGATGGATCATGTGGAACACTCACCCGCACTGGAATATGCGATGCAACATTGTGTTTTTAGTTTTGCCGGTATTGTCTCAGCAGGTATTACGATGAGTTTGGCAGGCACTTTTGGGTATGTCAATGTCATTATCGCCCTTTCGCTGATAGCGGTTGGAACGAGTCTTTTTGCATGGTATCTGAGCGGTGAAGCGGTTGTAAAAGAAGAGCACGAAGTACGTGTCGAAGTGATAGGATAAAAAATGCATTTGGATCATATTTTAATTCGGGTCGATTCGTTGGATGAAGCGATTAACGATTTTGAAAAAGCGGGATTTCGGGTATGTCCCGGCAGGGCGGGGAAAAAGCAGTATAACGCATTGATTTATTTTAAAGAAGGACCGTATCTTGAGCTTTTGGCGCCTTCAACGTTTCCGTGGTTTTTATCTTTCTTACATGTAACGCATTTGAGCTTTATTTTGGGCTATTTCGGTGCGCGCGTGGCACATTTTATCGGTGCCAAAAAGCGCATCTTGGACTGGGCGATCGGCGTGGGAGACGCACGAGCCTATCGTGCTAAACTTGCTTCAAAAGGTGATTTTAGTCGGGTCATAGCCATGTCTAAGGTCAATTGCGAAAACGATCTCGTTTCGTGGGAATTGTTTGCGCCCAAATGCTTTGAGCTTCCGTTCTTGATCTCCGATTATACCCCTCACGTCGTACCGCATCCGCTTTTTTGCGAGCATCCAAACGGCATTAATTCGATTCAAAAAGTGTGTTACCGCTGGGAAAAACCGCATATCAAAGAGATGACGCTGATCGCGGACAAGACGTTATCGTACGAAGACGATCGATTTCGCGTCGCAATCGGTGCATACGACGTTGTACTGAGTTCTTCTCATGAGGGTGTTTTTTTTGATCGCACGTATGCTAAAGCGTTGAAACCGCTTGCAGGCTACGGCATTTTAACGGAGTAGAGTATGAAAGAAATGAAGACTTTAATGATTGTGAATGTATTGTGTGTTGCCGCGATGATGGCGTTTTTAGCCGTCGTAGGGCCTTTGATTCGTGCGCTTCGTATGCAAGAGTGGCATGCGGGACTCAGTGTGGCGTTAGCGGGGATTTTATGGGTCGTGATGGCGCGATACTGGGGGAAAAAAAGCGATCGCATCGGTCGAAAACCGATTTTACTGATCGGCGTTTTAGGGGTTGGGATTTCGTACTTGTTTTTGGCGATATTTGTCGATTATGCCCTCTTTAACGTGCCCGCATTGGCAATTTCACTTTGTATGATCGTTTTGGTTAGAGGATCGATCGGCGTTTTTTATGCGGCGATTCCCGCCGTATCCAGCGCACTGATCGCCGATAAAATCGACCCGCAAAATCGAACGGGCTATATGGCGAAACTGGGAGCATCCAACGGTATCGGTATGATTTTAGGGCCGGCTCTTGGGGGATTCTTGGCTGTTTACGGCTTGCAGGTTCCGCTGTATACGTTTGCGATTTTACCGATGATCGCCGCATTTTTGGTTTACAAAACGATTCCCAAAACGCCCAAACATCACGTCGAAGAAGTACCTCATCCCAGATGGAGCGACGCACGGTTGCGCTTAGCGATGATCGCGGCATTTTTGACGATGTACAGCGTGGTGACCTCACAGGTTTGTTTGGGCTTTTTCGTGCTGGATACCTTGGCGTTAGATGCGAGCGAAACGGCAAAAGTGACGGGCATTATCTTATCGTTGGTCGGTATCTGTTTTATCGTCGCTCAAATTTTTGTCTCCAAGCAAACGCGCGTTACGCCTCACATGTGGTTGCGTATGGGCGGAAGCATCGCGGCACTGGGGTACGGCATTATTTCCGTGACGCATACGCTGATACCTCTTGGCATAGGATTTTGCGTCGCAACGTTCGGTATGGGATTTATTTTCCCCGCATTTCAGGCTTTAGCCGCCAATAACGTCAGCGAATTAGAACAAGGTGCCGCGGCGGGAACCGTCTCTTCGGCACAAGGCATGGGCATGATCGTAGGGCCGATGGCTAGCACGCTTTTGTATAAGATCGATCCGATCGTTCCGTTCGTATTTGCCGCAGTCGCGTTTGCGCTTTTGGTCGTCTTTGCGTTCAGAAAAGCGCATGTTTGACGTTTTTGAGATGTTTTTATGAAACACGAATGCGGAAGATATTTTGCGCAAACACATCTCTTTTAGCACTATAAAATGATAAATGTTATTAATTTCATACAAGATTAAGCTCAATAAGTCTAACATTCTGATAATGGTTATTACATAAATAGAGGTCGAATGGAAAATATTAAACTTGCCGTTGATTACGGTGCACTTGGGATTTTGCTTTTTATGAGCATTTTGGTTTTAGGGTATGCGATCGAACGCCTTCTCTTTTTCAGAGCGTTACATGTAAAGAGTTACGAGAGTAAAAACAGGCTTGAACGCGATGTTTCGAAGAACTTAACGATCATCTCTTTGATCGGCTCGAACGCTCCTTATGTGGGACTTTTAGGAACGGTCGGCGGTATTATGGTGGTGTTTTACGAGATCGGCATCAGCGGTGGAGCGCTCGATACCTCCAAAGTCATCGTAGGACTTGCGTTGGCGTTAAAAGTAACGGCGGCAGGGCTGATCGTCGCGATTCCTTCAACGATGATTTACGGGGGATTTTTGCGCAAAGTGGATTTAGCGATCAGTGAGTGGGAAGATGAGAGCATTAAAAAGAGTTGAGGGGATCAATGTCGTCCCGTTAATCGATATTATGTTGGTTTTATTGACGATCGTTATGACCGTTTCGTCCTTCATTGCTTTGGGAAAAATCGAGATCGCTCTTCCTCAAGCGAGTCATTTTAGTAAAGTTGAACCTAAGTTTTATGAAATCGCCATTACCGCGGATCATCAATTTTTCGTGAATAACGAATTGACGCCGCGCGGTGAACTCTCTTTAAAATTTGAGACGTTAAGCAAAGAAGACTCCGTTGCCATCAGTGCCGATAAGATGTCCTCTTACGAA
>Ga0075011_10000698_pt1 | contig 17786 bp, 16 predicted proteins | sample TARM_MetaG_T_14_FD_72354 | JGI IMG/M metagenome (GOLD analysis project Ga0075011, IMG submission 72354) | Freshwater microbial communities from Pennsylvania, USA, analyzing microbe dynamics in response to fracking - TARM_MetaG_T_14 | ecosystem: Environmental > Aquatic > Freshwater > River... | reverse complement strand
CGGCCTCTCGGGGAAAGGTATCCTAAAACCGGATGAGCCTTTATTTCACCAACCGGAAGGAATCGAGCGGTATAGCCGCCGACAGCGGATATCTCTTCCCGCGCCCGGAACAGGCATTGAAGAGTGGGTTGAATGTGCATTTTCGCCAGGGGCTTTCACCGCAACGAAGCGGTCTTCGCGAGGATGAAAGCCCCCGGCTGAAACTGTGTGGGCGGCCCGCTTTCGCGAGCCGCCCACCTTGCTTACATGAAGGCACTCCAAAGCATGCGGGAACCGACCAGGAACAAGAGGATGGCGAATATCTTCTTGAGCTTGTCCACGGGCAGGCTATGGGCCAGCTTGGCGCCGAAGGGGGCGGTCAGCATGCTGGTCACAATGATACCGAGCAGGGCCGGGATGTAGACGTAGCCGACGTGCGGGCCGGGGATCCCGGTCACGGACCAGCCGTTGATGACGTACCCGGCGGTGCCCGCCAGGGCGATGGGCAGCCCCACGGCCGCGGCCGTGGCGATGGCCGCGTGAATGGTCAGGTTGCACCAGGACAGGAACGGGACGGTCAGGGTGCCGCCGCCGATGCCGACCAGGGCCGAGAAGATGCCGATACCGCTGCCCGCCCCAAAGGTCCCGGCCTGGCCGGGCAGCTCGTGGGCGGCTTTGGGCTTGATGTTCATGAGCATCTGCGTGGCCACGTAATACAGGAACAGGCCGAAGAAGACCTTCAGGAACATGGTGGACAACAGCGAGGCGATCCAGGAGCCGAGGTACGTGCCCACGATGATGCCCGGGGTCAACCGCCAGAACGCGGTGTAGTTGATGGCCCCGCGCTTGTGGTGGGCACGCATGCTGGACAGCGAGGTGAAGATGATCGTGGCCATGGACGTGCCCAGCGCTATATGCTGGATGTGCTCCACCGGGAACTGCTGCCATTCGAAGGCGAAGTTGAGCATGGGCACGATGACCAGCCCCCCCCCGATGCCGAGCAATCCGGCCAGGACCCCGGCTACCGCCCCGAGGCAGATGTAGAGGATGTAAGTGGTAATCACGGTCTAGGACTCCTTAGAAGAGGACATTGGTGTCGATGGAGGCGATGTCCTTGCAGCCGGTCAGGACCATGGCTCCCGAGAGCTGGGCCTTGATGGTCGCGAGGTACTTCTCGACCCCTTCCTGCAGACCACCCACAGCGGCCACGGACACAGGGCGGCCGATGAGCACGCCGTCGGCGCCGAGCGCCAACATCTTGAGCACGTCAGCGCCGGTACGGATGCCGCCGTCCACCAGGATGGTGATCTTGCCGTGGACCTTTTCGGCCACATCGGGCAGGGCTTCGGCCGTACCCGGGGTATGGTCGAGCACGCGTCCTCCGTGGTTGGAGACGATGATGGCGTCCGCGCCCGCCTCCACGGCCAGTTCGGCCTCGTCCGGGGTCATAATTCCCTTGAGGATAAACTTGGCGCCCCATCCGTGAACCAGGTCGATGATCTTCTTGAGTTCGGCCACGGGCTTGGGCGCAACCGGGCGACCCATTTGGCGCAGGGTAATCAGCCCGGCGGCGTCCACATCCATGCCGAACACGGAACAGCCGGTCTTGCGCGCCTTTTCGAGCTTCTCGTTCAGTTCATCGCCCTCCCAGGGCTTGATGAACGGAATGCCGTGCCCCGCGTTTTTCTCGATGGCCGCGAACCCGGCCTCGTGGAGAAAAGGCGGCACGCCGTCACCGGTACAGCCGATGACCCCGGCCGCCTTGCACCCGCCAACCACGGCGTCTGCATAATCTTCTTCGGACACACCGCCGCCCATATTGAAGGACACGCCGCCGATGGGCGCGGCCATAACCGGCATGGACATGTCGATACCGAGCAGGGTGGCGGACGTATCGGGTGCGGCCGCGTCGTGCAGAGAACGCATGTTCAGCCGGAAGCCCTCCAGGGCCTCCAGATTGGCCTTGAAGGACGTGCCCGTGCCCAAGCCGCCCATGCCCGGGACCTCGCCCGCACACGCCTTGCCGTCGCAAACCTTGCAGACCCGGCAGAAGCCCTTCATCAGTTCCCGTGCTTTGTCTTTGATTTCCTTCATCACTATCTCCTTGAGTATGCTCCTCTTTGATTATCAAAGATGATTCTTTCAACTTCGTCGAGGTGCTCCCGCATGGCCCGCTCGGCCTGCATGGCGTGGCCGTTTCTGACCGCTTCCACGATGGCGCGGTGGGCGGCCAGGGAGGCCTTCTGCCGTTGGGGAGACTGGACCTCTTCGGCCCTGCTGCGGGAGAACCCCTCGTGCAGGGCCGAAACCATCTCTCGCAGCACCGGGTTGCCCGATGCCTCGGCCAGGGCCTGATGAAACCGCTGATCGATCCCCGCCCCGCTGTCGCCGCTGTTTATGGCCTGCTCCTGCTCCATGAGGATGGCCTCGAGCCGGGTCTTGGCGTCCGGCGAACCGCTGCGCGCCGCCAAAGCCGCAATCTCGGGCTCAAGCATCTTGCGCACCTCGAAAACGTCCTGAAGGTCATGGTTCCCGGCCAGAATCGCATCGATGAGCAACCCGCCCCTGGCCACGTCGTCCGGACGGCTGACAAAGGTGCCCGCGCCCTGGCGGCTGGTCAAAAGCCCGGACTCGGACAGAATCTTGATGCCCTCACGCACCGTGGTGCGGGATACGCCAAACTGTTCGGCCAGCTTGCGCTCGGCAGGCAGCCGGTCTCCAGGCTTCAATCGCCCATGGTCGATCATCTCCCTGATCTGGTTGACGATCTCATCGGATATATACTTTCTGATCACAGGCTTTGCTTCCATTTTTCGCCTCATGAAAATTGGTTGGACCAATCACGTGTAGGTCAAGTTGATCAACTAGTCAAGCGCGTGGAGACGTCCCAAAGCGTCGCCCCGGTCCAAAAGAGCCGCAAAGGGCTGGACGTAACCGGCCATGGGCGTTAAGGGGTCCGTGGTCTGTCGCCGCAGGAGGTGCGGTTTACGAAAAGGACGGGCCGCTCTTGAACCCCACATACAGCCCGCACAGGGCGACCCTATATCATCATGAACAATCTACAAAAAAAGTACGGATTCTGGACTGCGACCGCCATGGTCGTGGGCATCGTCATCGGCTCGGGCGTATTTTTCAAGGCGGATAACGTGCTCGAGGCCTCGGCGGGCAGCCTGCCCACGGCACTGTTCGCCTGGCTCATCGGCGGCGCGATAATGGTCGTCACCGCCTATGTCTTCTCCAAAATCGCCACGCGGATACAGAAGATCAACGGCGTGGTGGATTATTTTGAACAGGCCTACGGCCGGACCGCTGGATATCTGGTGGCCTGGTTCATGACCTTCATCTACTACCCCACCCTGGTCGCGGTCCTGGCCTGGGTCTCGGCCAACTACACCCAGGGGTTGATGGGGGTGGAAGGCGCCCTGTGGCCGCTGGCCTGGGGCTACATGACCGCCTTTTTCCTGCTCAACTACTTCTCACCGGTCCTGGCCGGACGGTGGCAGGTGACCTCCACCGTGGTCAAGCTCATTCCGTTGGGACTGGTCGCCGTGGTCGGCACCATCCTCGGGCTGACCAACGGCATGACCGTGGAAAACTTCACGGTGGCGGCCGGGAACGTGTCCCACGGCAGCGGCGGCCTGGCCCTGGCCACCCTGTCCACCGCCTTCGCCTACGAGGGTTGGATCATCGCCACGGTCATCAACGCCGAGCTCAAGGACGCCAAGCGGACCCTGCCCCGCGCCCTGGTGGTCGGAACCATCAGCGTGGTCTGCATCTACATGCTCTATTACATAGGCATCTCCGGGGTCCTGACCAATGACCAGGTCCTGGCCCAGGGCGACGCCGCCCCGGTACGGGTCATCTCCATCATCTTTGGGCGGCTGGGCGGCACCCTGCTCACGGTCTTCGTTATCATATCCTGCCTGGGCACCCTCAACGGGTTGATCATGGGCTCGGCGCGCGGCATGTTCTCCATCGCCTCGCGCGGCCTGGGACCCAAGCCCGACCTGTTCTGCCGGGTCAACCCGGTGAACAACTGCACCACCCACTCGGCCATGATCGGCTACGCCCTGTCCTGCTTGTGGCTCGTGGTCTGGTACGGCAACTTCGCGGGCTGGTGGGGCAGTTTCATGGACATCTCCGAACTTCCCATCGCCTTTCTCTACGTCATCTATATCTCCCTCTACATCTGGGTGATGAAGACCTTCACCGATCTCGGCCCCTTCAACCGCTTTGCCTGCCCCTGCCTGGCCGGAGCCGGTTCCCTGTACATCATCTGGGGAGCCATCCAGAAGGACATGTTCCTGCACTTTCTGATCCTGTCCACGATCATCCTCGCGGCAGGCGTCTGGCTCATGCGCGGCAACAGGCCGCGCAACCGCAAACGCGACCGGGCCTGACCGGTTCCGGAAAAACAACCAAAGAACCGACGCCCGCTGTTTGCGGGCGTCGGTTCTTTTTGTTGTAAAGTTGGAATATCAGGTTTGGATGGCCGCATCGCGGCGAGGGACAGGTGACTTCGCCTTGATTCGCCCCGTCGCGGAGCTCACTTCTTCGAGGCTCCGAAAAACCCGACGGAGCCTCCCCCTTCATTCCGCGCTAGGCACGGCGCAGGGTGTGCAGGGTGATCTCCGGGCGGGTGCCGATACGCATGGGCGGCCCCCAGTAGCCGGTGCCCATGTTCACGTAGAGATGCGTGTCCTCATACAGATACGGGCCACGCACATAAGTTTGGAAGAGATGAATGACGTAGTTGTACGGAAAATACTGGCCCCCGTGGGTGTGGCCGGACAGCTGGACGTCAAAGCCCGCCTCGGCGGCGGCGTACACGGAGTCCGGCTCGTGGGCCAGAAGCACGGACACGTCGTGGTCCGGCGCGCCCGCCATGGCCTTGGCCGGTGAAGAGGCCTGGCCCGGCACGCTTGCGCCCATACGCAGGTCCGTGACCCCGCCGAGCAGGATTCTGCCCTTGCCCGTATCGATGATGGCGTGCTCGTTGACCAGAGGGCGCATGCCCAGTTGCCGCGCTTCGGCCAGCCATTCGAAGACCCCGGAATAATACTCGTGATTGCCGGTGCAGAACCATACTCCGTGCGGGGCGTGCAATTCGCCGAAAGGCTGGACGTCCGTCTTGAGCCCGTCCACCGCCCCGTCCACCATATCGCCGGTATGCACGATGAGGTCCGGGGAAAGCGCATTGACTTCGGCCACCACCTGACGCGCCCAGTCGCCCCGGATGGTCGGGCCTATGTGGGTGTCGGAAATCTGGGCGATGGTAAAGCCGTCCAGCCCGGCGGGCAGGCCGGGCAGACGCAGGTCGTTGGTCAAGACCGAAGGCTTGCGCCGTGCGTTGTACACCCCGAATCCGGCCATGGGCAGGACTGCGGCCATGATCACCCCGTTGGATGCGTTGAGCAGGAAACGGCGGCGGCTACGGTCCGGTCCGATGAAATACGGCAACTTGCTGCGCCGGGTGAACAGCCGTTTCACGCCCGAAATCATCCGCCCGAACAGGCTGGGGATGTCCCGGGCCAACATGAAGACCACCAGGATCGAGATGAACCCGAGAAAGGTGAACCCGATCCAGTCGATGGTGTCGCAGGCCAGCAGCTCGTACCGGTTGCTCCTGTGCAGAACCCAGGTCAGCCGGTGCCCGAACAGAAGCAGGGCCAGCAGGAACCACAGCGTGATCTTACGCTTGATGCCCAGCGGCAAAGGATTGATCAACCGCCACCCCAGATACAGGACCAGAAGGGTGGAGACGGTCATGACGATAATAAACCAGTAACCCATGTATGATTTCCCTCGGGACTTTTTCCCAAAAACCATGGAGGACATCGCCCCCGTTGTCAAACCTGTGCACAAAGAGGCCCGGGGCCGGCAACAAGGTTCTCAAGGACCAACGAATCTGGTAGACACGGAACAGACCAAGCGCACAAGGAGCCTCCCCGTGAAACTCGACCTGTCCTTCGACCTGCCCGTCACGCTCATTGTAACCAATCCGATCCTGGACATCGCGGCCAAGACCGGTCTGCTCCTGCTCGCCGGGCTACTCGCTTTTTTTCTGGCAAGAGCGTTGCTGATACGCGGCGGCCGCGCCTTTGCCCGCCGCACCCGCAGCGGATTCGACAACATTCTCCTCGAATCCGGATTCTTTTCGCGGGCCGCGCTCCTGGCCCCGGCCCCGGTTTTCTTCTGGGGGCTGGAATTCTTCTCTGGACTCAAGGGGGTGCTCGACCACCTCATATACGCCTATCTGGCCGTGAGCGTGGTCCTGGTCCTGGCCAATCTCCTGGATGCCCTGTCCGCTCTATACCGGACCTTCAAGGTCGCCAGCCGCCGTCCCATCAAGGGCTATGTGCAGCTGATCAAACTGTTCATCTACATGCTGGGCGGGGTCTCGGTGGTGGCTATCCTGCTCGGCGAATCCCCCTGGGGGCTGCTCTCGGGCGTAGGCGCCATGACCGCGGTGCTCATGTTGATCTTCCGGGACACCATCCTCTCCCTGGTGGCGGGCATCCAGATGTCGGCCAATGATCTGCTTCATACCGGGGACTGGATAGAAATGCCCGCCATGAACGCGGACGGCTCGGTTATCGACATCGCCCTGAACACGGTCAAGGTCCAAAACTGGGACATGACCGTCACGGCCATCCCGACCTTCAAGTTCCTGGATACCCCGTTCAAAAACTGGGAAAGCATGACCCTAAGCGGGGGACGCAGGATAAAACGGGCCATCATGATCGATCAGTCATCCATCTGTTTTGCGGACGACGCTCTGAAGGAACACCTGATGGCCGTCCAGCACCTGGCCCCGTTCATTACGATGCGTCAAAAGGAGATCAACGCGGCCAACGAGGTGTCCGGCGCGGACCCGGCCTCGCCGCTCAACGGCCGCCGCCTGACCAACACCGGCCTGTTCCGGCACTACGTCCTGGAGTATCTGCATTCCCATCCCAAGATCCGCCAGGACATGACCCTGCTCGTGCGCCAGCTCCAGCCCCACGCCGACGACGGCCTACCGCTCGAAATCTACTGCTTCACCAGTGAGACCGCCTGGGCTCTGCACGAGGACATCAAGTCCGACATCATGGACCACCTCCTGGCCGCCCTGCCCGAATTCGGCCTGCGCGCCTACCAGCGCAACGCCCTGGTGGACATGCGCGGCATTGTACAAGCTAGATCATGAGCAGATTCGCCCCGGGCAGCACGTCGGTCAGGACCGCGTCAAGATACCGGCGCGCCGCCTGATTGAACCGATAGGCATGAGTCAGCGCCGCCCCCGCGTTGCCTTCCAGAAACTGGTATTGCCACGACGCGGTATTGTAGACCACCTCTTTGTCCTGGGCCAGAGGCACAAAGAACGAGCCATCCGCGATGCGTTCACGCCACAGGCCGCAACGCTTCTCCTTGTCGTCCTCTATTGTGTTCAAAGTAGAGCGGATAGCCGCCTCCGTACCGCTCTCGAACGGGACATGCCCGTCGCTTTCCCCTATGGAAGGCAGGCCGTCGCGGTAGGCCCGAAACAACGCGTGCAGCCGCGTGCAGGCGCGGTAGTAGGACTCCGGATTATCCCGTTCATCCAGGCCGTAACCCAAATCAAGCCCCGGGGCGGCCTCGTATTGAAAACTCCATTTCAGGTAGGGCAAGTCCGGGAAAGTGGCCACCGAGGCGTGACCCAACCGGGTCTCCGATGCCACTGAACCGGTGAACCGTCCGACAAAGGTCTGGTGAACGCCTTTGAACCAAGCGTCGAGCGAGCCCCTGTTCAGGACCTTCAGGGTCCGCTCGTCGATACGATTGCGGTCCGACGCTATTCCGCAGAAACCATAATGTGCGTAGGTATCCTGTAATACATGACTGACCACGCCGAGCAGGTGCAGGCCGTGGTCCTGATCCCGCTCGTTCAGGGCCAGATTCAAGACCGCCTCGGCCACGAGGTTGTCCGGCTCGCCCCACAGGCAGATCAGCCGTCTTTCCGCGTCGTTGCCCTTGTTGCCCGGCAGAAAATGAAACGGCAGCCAGACGTGCCATTGATCGATGGCGTTGGAATTTTTGATCAGTTCGAACATACCATGGGACGACACCACGGGCAGAAGATACGCCTGCCCGTTCAGCGAGACTGGATCGGCCAGGGTCGAATCGTCCACGTACTGCGACGCCGTGGCCACTGTCAGAGCCTCGCCCGGCGCAAAACCGGCTATCCGCGCGACGGCGTAGGTCCCATAAAAATGCATGTCTTTCTGCATGACGCTCCTCTCCACTCAAGGTTGCCTTTCACCTACAACTTCATACGACGTCCCCGCGCCCTTGCCAAGGAGAGGGCGCACAAATCCCGTGCAGGAATTCCATGCCCAAAACAGGCTATAATGGCATTGACAAACGCTGCTCCCCGGCGGGCGGTGCTTGCCGCGCTTCAGGAAAAAATCCGGAATAAATTGTTCTTTCCCCTGTGGAATACAGCGCCCCGTCCGTCACTTTTTTGTTCCCAACCGGCAGCCCCTGTGGTAAGCCCTTTTCATCGCCTCAAGGCCGATCGCCACCCGCCCGTCACATCTCAGGTCTGTCGAAAACCAATCCCGCTGAAATCGAAAAAACTTTTTTCTAAACTTACTCTAGAAAAAAGCTAACGATATTGATCTGTTCACTGTTCAACAACAGTGGAAAACTTTTCAATATTTCCTGTAATTGTCTATAATCGCCAAAAACTGCTACAATTCACATGTGTAGCCAAATGTTTTCAGAATCCCCCCTGTACAAAATTATGGTGCTCAGATACTATACTCATCACGCGCCCACGCCTTTTTTATCCGAAAACAGCGTTCGCGCCCGCCCCGGGAGTGGTGACGGTAACAGCATCCCCGGACATTATCATTACTTACGCCATGCGCAACTACGAGAGCGGTCGTGCTGTTTCTTGAGGAGTCGAGATGAATGAGCCCAAAGGGGTCTGGAATTTTGTTCGCGGGTTCGAGAATCTGAGCCTGTGCGATTGGCCCGGAAGGACCTCATGCATCATTTTTCTGGGTGGCTGCAACCTGCGCTGCCCCACCTGCCACAACTTCCAACTCGCCTGGGACATGAACGCCCTGCCCGCTCTTGATCCGCAACGCATCAAGGCCTACCTGCGCGACCGGGCCGGTTGGCTGGACGGCGTGACCATTTCCGGCGGCGAGCCCTCCACGGTACCCGGCGTGGGCGAACTGGCCTTCGAGATCAAGAAGTTCGGGCTACCCGTGAAGATGGACAGCAACGGCATGCGCCCGGAAGTCGTCGCCGAACTCCTTGAGGAAAAGCTCGTGGACACCTTTGCCGTGGACGTCAAGGGCCCGTACGCCAAGTACCCGTCCCTGACCGGCAACGCGGTGTCCGAGATCGCGGCCCGCGCGAACATGGGCCGTATTTTCGAGATGGCCCAAGCCAGGCCCGGTGCCTTTTACTTCCGCATCACCCAGGTGCCAGGGCTGACCGAGGCCGACATGGACGTCGCTCGAAGCTATCTCCCCCCCAACCACGAACTGACAATCCAGAAATACGTGCCCCCAAGGAGGACGCCGGAGCATGCCAAGCCAAATCATGAAGAGAGACGGCCGGCTGGAAACCTGGTCGACTAACCGCATCGCACAGGCCATTTTCAAGGCGCTCAGCGCCAGTGGAATCAAAGACCCGCTCCTCGCCAAGAGACTGGCCCGCAAGGTCGAAAAAAAGCTCGACGACATGGACATCCCCGAGCAGGAGCACGTCCAGAACATGGTCGAGCAGGTGCTCATGGAGAGTCGGCAGTACGACATCGCCAAAAAGTACGTACTGTACCGCGAAAAGCGCCGTCAGCTCCGCTCCCAGAAAGAGGCGTACCTGGACATCAAGGAAGTCATCGACACCTACCTCGACCAGGCAGACTGGCGCGTCAACGAAAACGCCAACATGACTCACTCCTTCCAGGGGCTCATGCTGCACCTGTCCGGCACGGTCCAGGCGCGCTACGCGTTGGAGAAGTATCCCGAGGAAATCCGCCTGGCGCACGAGCACGGCTATTTCCATATCCATGATCTTTCCTTCGGCCTGGCCGGGTACTGCGCGGGTTGGTCCCTGCGCGACCTGCTGCTTGAGGGCTTCAACCTCGAGGGCCGCGCCTCGGCCGGTCCGGCCAAGCATTTCGACACCGCCCTCGGCCAGATGAACAACTTCCTGGGCACCCTGCAAAACGAATGGGCCGGTGCCCAGGCATTCAACAACGTGGATACCTACCTGGCCCCGTTCGTCCGCGAGGACGGCCTTTCCTACGATCAGGTGCTCCAGTGCATGCAGAAGTTCGTCTTCAACCTGAACACCACCTCGCGCTGGGGCGGTCAGTCGCCGTTCACCAACCTGTCCTTCGACCTTGTGGCCCCCAAGCACATCGCCAAGGAGCCCGCCATCATCGGCGGCAAGTACGACGACGAGCTGACATACGCCGATTTTCAGGTCGAGATGGACATGATCAACGAGGCGTATATCGAGGTCATGCTCGGGGGCGACCACTCCGCCCGCATCTTCTCCTTTCCCATCCCGACCTACAACGTCACCGAGGACTTCCCCTGGGAATCCGAGATCGGCGAAAAGCTCATGATGCTGACCGCCAAGTACGGCGTGCCCTACTTTCAGAACTTCATCAGCTCTGATCTGAACCCCGAAGACGTGCGCTCCATGTGCTGCCGCCTCCAGATGGACCTGCGCGAACTGCGCAACAAGACCGGCGGCCTGTTCGGCGCGGGCGACCTGACCGGCTCCATCGGCGTGGTCACCCTGAACCTGCCCAAGCTCGCCTATCTGGCTCAATCCGAGGACGACTTCCTCGATCTGGTCGAGGAATACGCCGAACTGGCCAAGGACTCCCTGGAATACAAGCGGAAGGTCATCAACGGCAACCTCGATGCGGGCATGTTCCCCTGGTCCAGGCGCTACCTCAAGAACGGCTACAAGGGCCACTTCTCAACCATCGGTCTGCTCGGCGGACACGAGGCCTGCCTGAACCTCATCGGCAAAGGCATCGAAACCGAGGGCGGCGTGCGCCTCATGCGCCGCACCCTGAACCACCTGCGCCGCATCACCAGCCGCTTCCAGGAAGAGACCGGCAACCTCTACAACCTTGAAGCCACGCCCGCCGAAGGCACCAGCTACCGGCTGGCAAAGATCGACAAATCGCTCTACGCCGACATCCAGACCCAGGGCAACGGCACCCCCTATTACACCAATTCGACCCAACTGCCCGTGGGCATCTCCGAGGACGTGCTCTACGCCCTGGAACACCAGAACCAGCTCCAGCCGCTATATACCGGCGGGACCGTGTTCCACACCTTCCTGGGCGAAGCCGTGACCGATCCGAAGTCGCTGAAGAACTTCATCCTCAAGGCGTTCTCCAAGACCAAGATCCCGTATGTCTCCGTGACGCCCACCTTCTCCATCTGCAAGGAGCACGGCTACATCCTGGGCGAACACTTCGAATGCCCCACCTGCGGCCAGGAGGCCGAGGTCTACACCCGCATCGTGGGCTACTACCGGCCCGTGTCCCGGTGGAACAAGGGCAAACAGGCGGAATACACCGACCGCGTGGTCTTCAGCGACTGCCTGTGTAACTGATCGAGTTCTGACGGCCCCTTTGAGGAAAGGGGCTTGAGGATAGTGGAATGTAATGCCCGCTGCCTGCCAGGCAGCGGGCATTACGCATTTTGAAGAATGCCCCCACCCCCTGCCCGCGTAGACATCATCTCCCCGCTTGCCGGGGGCGGGGGGGAGGTGATAGAGGGCTGCGTATGACGTATCTCAAGGAATTCAAGGGCGCGGTATCGCGGACCCAAAAGCTGGGTTTGGGGGATGTGGCAGTCAACGAGACGGCGGTGATCTTGGACCAGGCCGTGTTGAACGCCATTGAGGAGACCGGGCACATACCGTTCCGCCAGCGGGCGGTACAGGCCCTGAGCGTGAACTTCGGCATGTTCCACATGCTGGCCAAGAAATTCCAGATTCCGGGCGGCGTGCTGACCATGGGCAACGTGTCCGTGAACGCTGACATGCGCTTTCCGGTCACGCCCGCGCATTTCCGGAAGATGGTCGAAAACGAATCCGGCGAGGACGCGCTGGGTACCTACCATCTGTGGACCACTCTACCCGGCGGGATCGTCCTGGATCATGTGCTGCCCTCGGTTCTGGCCGGTGACGGGATCATCGGGGTGGACGAGGCCGTGCCTGCCGAGCGATACCTGTACGGCCCGGCCGACGAGATGCCGCACGGAATCGCCTACCATCCCATGGTCACGGGGCTGGAATTTCTCATCGCCTCGGGCACCGTCGACCGCGAGGCCATGGAATACCTCATGGGCGAGAAGTTCCCCAAACAATACGACGGCTGATCCGACCGTTCAATCCATCAGATTTCTGAGCCAGACCTGGAAGGCGGGTTCGACCTCGCCCGGGATACGCGAGATATCCGGGCGGCCCCTGACGAGCAGGACCTTGATAACCTTGCCCGGCCGGTACTGCCGCCACTGGCTGTCCGGCAGGCGGGCCTCGGCGCGGCGCGCAAACCCGTCCGGGTCCACGTAGGTGTATTCGATGACCACCCGGGCGTGGGGATGGTCCGGAGCCTCATCCGTTCGCAGCTTGAGCACCAGCCCGGAGGTGACCTCCTCGCCGAACAGCCTGGACCGTTCGGCCCGCAGGATGTCGTACGGTATGGAGGCCAGCCCCCAGACGATGAGCGACACCGCCGCTGTACCGATGAGGATGCGGGTCAGCCGCCGCAAAGAAGAGCGCCGTGGTGTAGAGCCGGACAAGTAGACCATGATTTATCACGATACATCCGCGCCCGGCCCGGCGCAAGTGGCCGAAAAAACAGGTCCCCCCACTGCGGCTTTGCTTGCCATTCCTTGATGGCCGGAGTAATAATACATTGAGGCAACCGGCTACCGGCGCCCTGAGGAAAATAAGAATTATGCCAAACAATATCAGGCAATTGGAAGAGAGCATCCTGCGGATGACCGCTGTGGTGCGAGCCAAACAGGCCGCCATCACCGCCCAAAGTTTCGGCGAGGAGCCCACCGCGAAGCTGCGGCCGCGCGGCTGGTGGGTCCTGGCCTGCGGCGCCCCCCTGAACCAGGAGTCCTTCGACCAGCGCGAAGAGGCCCGGCAGCAGCTTTTGGCCGCCACCCGCAAGGCGGGTCTGGTTTTACCCGAAAACATATGGGTATGGGACGAACACGGCACCGCCCAACTGGTCATCAGCACGGTTCCCTCCATCCAGCGCGCCAACATCCTGGCCCAAAAGCTCCGAGAAAAAGGGCTGACCATCCGCGTCAAGCGGGAGGATTTCTGACCGGGCCGATCGGCGCACATCCCCACTCATCACAAGGATTCCGTCATGAACAAAGTGGCCATCATCCTCACGCAAGGATTCGCGGACTGGGAATACGGTCTCATCGCCGGAGCGGGCGGCCCGTTCTACGGCCTGGACATTCGTTTTTTTGCGCCAGTTGCGGGCGAGGTCCGATCCATGGGCGGCCTGTCCGCAGCCGTCCCCGACGGGATGGAGACGATCCGCGCATGGTCGCCCGGTGTGATCGCCGTCATTGGCGGGACCATTTGGGAAACCGATGACGCCCCGGTCCTCGACGACCTGCTCCTGAGCCACCACTCGCGCGGCGGGGTGGTGGCGGGTATCTGCGGCGGCACGCTGGCCCTGGCCAGGGCCGGACTTTTGGACGATGTCCGGCACACCTCCAACGACGCGGACTATCTCCATCGCCACGCACCGGGCTATGCCGGTTCGGAACTCTTTCGGCCCGAACCGGAGGCTGTCGCCGACAACCGGGTGATCACCGCGCCCGGTACGGCTCCCGCCAGTTTTGCGGCGGCGGTCTTCGAAAGCGCCGGGTTGGCCCACGACGCGGCCGAAGCGTTCCGCAAAATGCTGGCTGCGGAGCACGCCGGGGGATAACCCCGCTAGAGGAAAGAGTGCACGGGCCCGAAAAAAGGCTCACCCGGTTTGAGGATACTTTTCCACGAGAGACCGCCTCTTCCTTTTGTCATAACGCCGAAGGCGTCTCCTTGACCGCGCGTCAGCCGGGAGCGAAGCGGACGGCTCTGCGGAGCGAGCGCGATTTGGGCCCCACATCGTTTGGCCGCGTGGGGCATCTTTTGGTCCCGGCTACCTCCACTACACGCGCGCTCATGGCTTTCACTCCCTAAAAGTACGTTTGGGGCCGGATGAACCCGAAAAAAGCCCCCGCGAATCGTCGCGGGGGCTTTTTTCGTTCAGAGCAGACCCCGGACCTAGCCTTTGGATTCCGGCAGATAGGGGGTCAGCTCTGCCACGGCCTCAAACAGGAAGTGATCCACCAAGTGGCACATCATATGCCCTGCCGCGATATGGATTTCCTGGATAACGGCGGTGTCCTCCGAGGGCACGGTGACCAGAAAGTCGGACACGGAAGCCATCTCGGCCCCGCTCTGGCCGGTCATCCCCACGGTGACGATGTCGTTGCGCTTGGCCTCGCGCATGGCCCGGATAACGTTGGTGCTGGTACCCGAGGTGGAGAAGCCCACCAGGATGTCCCCGGGCCGCCCCAGGGCGAGCAGCTGTTTGGAAAAGACCTCGTCGAAGCTGTAGTCGTTGCCGATGGCTGTCAGGGCCGAGGTGTCGGTTGTCAGGGCCAGGCCCGGCAGAGGGGGACGTTCCATGCGAAACCGATTGGTAAATTCTGCGGCCAGATGCTGGCTATCGGCGGCGGACCCGCCGTTGCCGCAAAACATGACCTTGCCGCCCCCGGCCAGACAAACGGCCATGGCCCGGGCGATCTCGACCACCAGCTCAGCCTTGGTGTCGAAAAAGCCCTTGCGCGCGGCCAACCCGGCCGAAGCGTGGTCCATAACTTTCTGCAAAGCGGATTCAGACATGCGTTCCTCATCTGTGGTTGTCGTCGAAAAATCGTCAGCCCTGCCTATACTGCCGAATTCCGCCCTTGCCAACCCTTATCGGACAGCGGGCGATGAAAAGACTATTCTTCGAACGTCATTTGCGGTACAGCGCAAACTTGTGCCCGGCCGGGCCCGATTTCGGCCGAACAGAACATTTTTCAGCAAAGGCAATCAAGACCATGACCGAATCCAAGGAAAGCACCGTCAGGCTGCTGATCACCTGCCCGGACCAGCCCGGCATCGTCGCCGCGGTATCCGGCTACCTGCACCGCAAGAACGCCAATATCATCCACTCGGACCAGCACTCCACCGACCCCGAGGGCGGCCGGTTCTTCATGCGCAACGAATTCTTCCTGCCCGGCCTGGACACGGACGGCCTGGACGAACTGCGCCGCGAGTTCGCCGAGGAGGTCACGAACGGCTTTACCATGGACTGGTCGCTGAACCCGGTGTGGGAGCCCAAGAAGATGATTATCCTCTGCTCCAAGGTGGACCATGCCCTCATGGAACTGCTCTGGCGCTGGAAGCGCGGCGACCTGGAGACCGAAGTGGCCATGGTTATCTCCAACCATCCGACCTTGCAACGCGAAGTGGAGAACTTCGGAGTGCCCTTCCACCACGTGCCCGTGGGCCCGTCCCTGCGCGACAAGGTCACGGCCGAAGATACGATGTTCGAACTCATGGAAGGCCAGGCCGATCTCATCGTGCTCGCCCGGTACATGCAGATCCTGACCTCGGATTTCGTCAAGCGCTACGCCAACCGGATCATCAACATCCACCACTCGTTCCTGCCCGCCTTCGTGGGCGCGGACCCGTACCGGAGGGCGCACGAGCGCGGCGTCAAGCTCATCGGGGCCACGGCCCACTACGTCACCGAAAAGCTGGACGAAGGCCCGATCATCGAGCAGGACGTCATTCGCGTGACCCACAGCCACGACGTGGACGACCTGAAGAGGCTGGGCGGCGACATCGAACGCCACGTGCTGGCCCGGGCCGTGAAGTGGCATCTGGAGGATCGGGTCATCGTGGACGGCAACAAGACCATCGTCTTCCGCCGCTAGCTGCGGCCAAAGCCTAAATTCGCCATGAAGACCGCCGCCCGGCTACGGGTCAGGCGGTCTTTTGCACGCCGTACTTTTCCAGTATCTCGGTCAGCCTGACCGTCAGGTTGGTGGTGGTCCTGGCCACCAGCTCCAGATTGATCAGAACCATAATGTCCACCCGGAACACGGCCCGTTGCCACAATTCGACCAGCCCGCGCTGCAATTCGGGTTCGAGCGAGAGCATGGACATGGACTCGCTCATCCGCTTGGCGCTTTGGGGCTTGAACAGCAGGGTATCCTCCCTGGTCACGTCATTGCCGAACAACTGCTTCTTGCGGATCTTGGATAAGCCGGGCAATTCGTTCACGGCGGAGGCGGGCACGCGCCGGGCTCGGCCGCTACGCACCTGAATTTTGCCGCCCTCCTCGCGCCCGCATTCCTTGAGAATCTGGATGAAGTGGTTCTCCATCAGGAAAAAGAGGATCTTTTCAAGCACCGGCAGGCTGAAGTCCTTCTTCAGCGGCAGGATGCCGTTGATCTGGTCCGGGACCACGGCCTCCAACGCCTTGTAGAAATGGTCACTGGTCACGCCGATGGCGATGGACGCGCCCAGGCCCAGAGCCACCAGCTGATCCTGCACGAACTTGAACCAGACCTGCTCCTTTCCCCGCTCCTCGGGCGATTTTTTCTCGGCCTCGCCCTTGCGGACCGCCTCGGCCTCGGCCACTCGAGCCTTGTACTGGGTCTCGAACTCTTCGGCCACGGGGTCCATACACGTGACGCGGGCCGCGTGGAGCAACTCGGCCGCCGAAAGATTGTCGTACTGCGACAGAGACTTGAGTCCCTTGACCAGCATGGCCTGGGCCAACTTGGCCCGTTCCCTGACTTCCGGCTCATTGCGGGCCGCGATGAAGCTGTTCTGGATGCGGGTCTTGGTTATCTCCTGGTCAGTGGGATTGAGTTTGGACAAAATGTCGTCGAACAGGAAGCGGATGACCAGGAAGGTGCGTTCCTTGGCGATCTCGTACTTCTCGCCCTCCAGGATTTCCCGGTGGGCCTCCACCACTCTGTTTGCGATAAACTCCTCCACAAAGGCACTCCAGAACACCTGGTCAAGCTGATGCTTTTCAATAAGCCCGCTGTAGTGCTCCAAGCTCTGCTTGCCGAAATAACGCAGGACCAGTTCCTCGAAATTGTCTGTCACCAGGGCCATGGCATAGACGATGCCCTGGGCGCATTTGACCAACACGGCCTCGGTGTTGAGCAGGTCCGCCTCCAGCTCTTCTCGCCGCGCCGTATCCTTGGTTTTGACCGCCTTCTCGTAGTGTGCCAGCACGACGATGAACTGTCCCACCCGCTCGTGAATGAATTCGTACCCGGGATGGCCCACCCGGCCGCACAACAGCTCCATGACACTGCTGCGCTGCGCCTCAATCATGGGATACTCGTTGATGGCCGGACTGTTGTTCTCCAGTATGGCCAGCAACATCTCGCGCTCCGTGACCTCGCGTAGGGAAGAGCGCTCCTTCAGGGCGCGCAGCTTTTTCTGATAGGCGGCAAGGCGCGTTTCCTTGTCCGGTCGCGTGTTGTCTCGGGCGGGTGCTTCACTCATGGGTTCGATTGTCCTTGGTGGCGCTTGGAGGTTGCGCAATATTAAGCCATGTCGGGATTTTCTGCAAAAGGCATATCACCAACAGCGCCGGGATGGAAGACCCGGGCCGCCCCTTGACCTTTCTCCCCCCCGGCGGTCATAACGTCCTGGTGATCACCTGCACCAAATGCGGAGCCAAGAACTCCGACGAGACCCTGGCC
>Ga0075011_10000697_pt1 | contig 17793 bp, 18 predicted proteins | sample TARM_MetaG_T_14_FD_72354 | JGI IMG/M metagenome (GOLD analysis project Ga0075011, IMG submission 72354) | Freshwater microbial communities from Pennsylvania, USA, analyzing microbe dynamics in response to fracking - TARM_MetaG_T_14 | ecosystem: Environmental > Aquatic > Freshwater > River... | reverse complement strand
ATGAAGAGTTCTATCTTCACAGGAAAAGAAGACCTGTATACAGCTCCGTTCTCCAATGTCTACGACAACAACGGCATTTGCTGGGGAAACAATGTCGTGCAACTTCCAAGCGCTAAGGCCATCCAAGGACTTTCTTCTTTGTTCTTCTCGGCACCATTCAATAGTGACTTAGACCATGACAAATTTGATTCCTTCAACCGTAGTTACTCGGAAGGAAATGCTTATCGTACTATCCATTTACAAATGGAAATCAACGAAATGTTGAAAACAAAGACAGAACAAGAAGCGCTTGATTTCATCGAAGGAAAGTTACTTCGCGCCGGTACAACGATTGAAGATTTCTTTAACCGCACTTTGCGTAATATTTAGGAGGAGTTCAAATGACAACCCAGTACAATAAAAACACAGTAACACCAAAAACAACCGTTCCTGCAAAGACAACGGCAACTGCAAAAACAACCACTATTCCAGTTGTGAAACAAAAGACGGAAGAACAATTGAATTTGGAGCGCATTGTTGCGGCTCAAGTAACAGAACGTTTATTTGCGCCCGTGACGCATGATTCCATGACAAAGCCCGTTGCTTATGTAACAGCTGCAAACGGCTTGTTCAAGGTCACAAAAACACCGATTGGACTCTTCAAAGAGCAATTGGAAACATTCAAAACCGAAGTTATCGGACTGCCCTCAATGGAAGCCGGCGTCGACTTAGTGATTCCCAAAATCCCGATGCGAAAAATTGTCCAAGCATTGAGTTACTATCGTGATATCAATACAAAAGACAGAACGGAAGCATCTGTATTGTTCTTCTGGAACCACAATGACGTACCGTTACCAGATTTGCCAGGCCTTTCAGCCGAAGGAAAACTTGTAACTTACTGCCCTATTCAAAAGAACAGTGGCGGATTGTCCAACTTTACGATGGATACCCATGTCGCTTGGATGCGCAGCAACTTGGCGTTGTTATTGGAGACCCACTCGCATGAAGACTAATGTATTGTGCGAGTAAAACCTTTTCTGATTGACTTGGACGGCTTGAAGAAGCTGACAGGGCGGAACCTGATAATATCGTCGTGAGACGTATTCGACTGGACCGTGAACGACTAAGTGAAGAGGAACCTTATATTCTGAAGTCCCCTTGGGTGTTGGGTGAATATAACAGGTGTGCGATAGTCTGAACGTCCCGTATAACTTTATTGATTGAAGCGGGAGAGGAACATCCGAAGCGGTGTTCCCGATAAGGAATTTGATTGTTATTTTACTCATCTTATTGTATAATTAAGTATCAAAAACAATAGATGGGAATGAAAAATATGTTAAAACTTGAAAGTCGAAAAGATGAAATTATTGCGATGTATGAAAAAGGCATGACTCCATATGCCATTTCAAAAGAAATAGGAGAATACGAACAGTCGGTTGCGAACCTTTTAAGAAGGTATTCGCATTTACCTAAAAGAGTACCCTATCTTATTGACGAATCTTATTTTGAGAAAATCGATTCAGTCGACAAAGCTTACTTTTTCGGATTGATTGCCGCGGATGGTTCGATGGTAGAAAATGGAAACAACCACCAAATGACTATTAGCCTACAATCCGAAGATAAATATATTCTTGAACTTTTAAGGACTTCAATGAAAGCTGAAGTTCCCGTAAGGGAGTATGCGCAGTCGTACCAAAGAAAAGATGACTATATCTACACTCAATCGAGATTCGTTACAGGCAATAAAAAAATCTGTTCTGATTTAATTGCTCATGGAATAATCCCGCGCAAATCAAAAACATTGGAAGCTCTTCTGCAAGAAGTAGAAGAATCTTACAAAATTGATTTCATCCGTGGATACTTTGACGGCAATGGCTCCATTTTTAAATCCATAACTTCCGGCACGCAAGAAAAAAACTATATTACTTTTAGAGGAACAGAAGAAATTCTTTCCGATATTAAGAATTACTTAGAAATAGGTAATACGAAAATATACTTTGGGAAAGGTAGCGCCGAAGGTACTGGTACTTATACTTGGAGATTTGGAGCAAAAAAAGACATAATCAAGTTCAAACAAGCAATCTATCATGAAAATGTGGGAGATTTTTATCTTACACGTAAAAAAGAAAAATTCCTTTGGTAACAAACTTGAATACAATGGACGCTTTTTTCAGCGGTACAGATGATGCCAACGAAAATATGACCCAATTCTACGGTGTTTGGGGCCGCGTAGCCGACGAGCAACCAAGATGGGCTTTCCGTTATGTTGTCGGAAAATCAAAAATCCAGTGCGACCCATCCATTTTAATTGATTGGCCAAGAGCCACTGTCAAAGAAACCATCGTTTCCACAAAAGAAGTCCTTTTTGAAGGAGATACTTCTGTATTGGATATCGAAATGCCGGAAGAAGGCCTCCGCCAGGTTTCCGCACCAACAGAAAAAGAAGTAGAAAAATCCTTGATTAAGGGGCCTTTCAAAGCAGTCGCTTATCCTGTTGATTGGATGACACAGCATACTGCAAACACTTTTACTTCGCGCTATGCCCCAAAAAGTGGTTACTATGGCGGTTCCTACGGCGGACATGGCGAAAAATACAAAAGTGACGTCTCCGCTTACGGAGGAATACAAGGCTCCTTTGAAGACTTCTACGATGAAGACTTCGAATGGGCTCAAAGAGTCGCAGGTTACTCCGCAAAAAAGTGGGGCGCGGAAGAAGAAAGAAAAAACGCAAATGAGCCGAGCCTTCTTCCGCTTGCTGAAATTGAGCAATCTATTTCCGACGAAGTTTTTGTAGCCGCGGAAAAAGGATTGCCATCAGCTGAGCTTATTCGCGCTTGCGAAAACTTTGCGATAGAACTCGTCCAAGACGGAGACGACATCAACTTATTTGTATAGAAAGGATGACTGTTCATGACAGATTTAACTCACTTACTTGAACCAACACTTTATCATAATTTACCAACAGACGTCTTGAATTTGAACTTTGTTGTAGTCGGAGCTGGCGGAACTGGGGGATATCTTATCCCTCAGCTCGTCCGTCAAATTTCCTTACGCAACCAAGAACACACAAGACGGACTGGATTGCTGCATACCATTACACTTTACGACGCCGATGTGGTCGAGGAAAAGAACTTGCAGCGTCAAAACTTCATCATTCAAGATATCGGAAAAAACAAAGCAGAAGTAATGGCCATGCGATATGGCCGTTCTTTCCAGCAGGAAGTCCGTTATGTTCCGGAATACGTCAGCGACCCGAACCGATTCTCGACACAAATCTATTCCGGATTGAATTCGAATTTCGACAAAGCGCTGCAGGCAGTTATCCTGATTGACTGTACAGACAACAACAAGACACGTTTGTTGATGCGCGAGACAGCCGACCTGCTTCAAGCGAAAACAAACGTTGTCTTCCTTTCTTCTGGTAACGAAGAAAAAGCGGGGCAAATCGTTTGCTCATTCAAACCAAGCATCTTTGTCAAGAACTCCACAAAGAAAACAGTTGCGAATTGGAAAGGATTGAGCGGACTTCAAGTCCTGACTGACCGAATTGATACACCGGACTTCTTTGACGTTTTCCCTAATTTTGAATTGGACAAAATGCCGGGAGAATTGTCTTGTGCGGAAGCATCGGTCAGTGCACCGCAAAACATTTATACCAACATGACAGCAGCGAACATTTTGTTTGGTTATGCGAACAAATTACTTTCCAAAGCATCCATCAGTGAATTGGTTATCTTTTTTGATACAGACAGCATGTCCCAAAAAGTTTACCGTTCAAAATTGCATGACATGAAGGGAATCTTGAATCTTGCCCCAAACAACGCTTCTTTCGAAACGTTTATCGGCAAACATGCAGACCATGATGTCGCCGTAACAGACACCCTGATTTCAGCAATGACTTGGAAACAAGCATTAAGGGTTGCAGAAAAAAATGCTGAAGAAAAACAAAAAGAAGTAGAAGAATTATTAGCTTCCCTCCCCGTATCGTAAGGGGGGGAATCTATTGATATCGAAAGAGCTTCTTTCCCACTCCCTTCATTCCTCCTATCGAGAGCTCCTTTCTTCAAAAACAGATGACCCTGATTTTCTAAAGAAAGAGATTATCGAATTAGCCGAAAATGCAGAAATTTTTTCCGAAAAGGAAATTGAACAACACAAAGAAGCTTTTCTTTTAATGGAGAAGCTTTCTTTAAAAAATAAAATCTCTTGTCACGTAGACGGTTCTGTACGAATCGTCTACGAGAAAAAGAGCGATTCTCTTTTGAAGAAGAGAGTTATTGGGGCTGGCGCCGCGTATATCATTGAATCCGAAGGAGAAATTCTTTCTGAACAAGGAGTTCCCTTGCCCCTGTCCTTTATGGAAGAGGATATGACCAGTCATATTGCGGAGTACCATGCGCTGATAGCCTGCCTGGACGCCTTGCTTTTGCATTATCCGCTTGCCGAGAATCTTGATGTCGAAATCGAGACGGATTCGGAAGTGCTTTGCAATCAGATGACATACACTGCTAGAACACGCAATGTACGCCACCAGAAATTAAAAGAACAGGCGCTTGAAAAAATGCAACGCTTTCATAGCGTTTCTTTTAAAAAGATACCGCGAGAAAGCAACGGCTGGGCAGACCGGCTGGCACGAACATCTTATCAAACTTGAGAGAGGGGCTTCTTCCCTTCTCTCTTTTTTGTTTGCTTGTTTTGCTCTTCCCAAGACCAGCAAAGTAATTTATACTTAAAGAGAAAGGAGAGGAGAGATTACTTGAATATAGAACGACGCGTAATTCCTTTTACGCATCTGCACACCCATTCGCCGGAAGGCTCTCTTTTAGACGGATTTATGCGCATCGAAAAAGCCGTAGCCGTTGCCAAAGAATGGGGTATGGATGCCATTGGAATCAGTGACCATGGAACAATGGCCGCACATGAAAAGTTTTACCGCGTATGCAAACAGGAAGGACTTCATCCAGTGCTTGGTATGGAAGCTTATATCACGCCGAACAAACTTTACAAAAAAGCGGATTTCGAATCGGTTGATTTCGTTTCCGATGAAGAAGACCGTTACATCTTCAGCTTTCTGCTTCCGGAAGAAATCTCGAAAGAAAGCGGTTGGACTGAAGTGGAATCTTTGAAGCCAGAAAAACTCTTCAAAGAGATTATGGGCATCTGCCGCGAACAATTTTTGACCCCGCTTGTTCAAGCCAGTATGTTGCCGGGGCAGAAATGGCCGGCTGCAAAAGCCGCCGTCTCCCGGTTGCAGAATGCCTACAAAATAGAACAGGAAAATACAGGCCGCAAATTGTGCATCAAGGCGGACTCCGCCCGGCGGGATTTCTTTTCTTGGTTTCCCCGCATGGGGCATTTGCTTCTCATTGCGAAGAACAACGAAGGCTACCAGAACCTTTTACAATTGAACAGTATTGGACAATTGCAAGGTTTCTACGGCAAACCCCGCATCGACTACGAAGACATCAAACGCTACGGCAAAGGCATCGTCTGTTCCACCGCATGCCTCGGCTCCATTCCTAGCCGTTTGATTATGCAGGGACACTTGGAAACCGCCAAAGAAGAAATCTTCCGCTATCAGGAAGCCTTCGATGAAGTTTTTCTCGAAATCCAGCCTTCCCGTCAACCAGACCAATGGGTCGTCAACAATCAATTGATTGCCTGGTCAAAAGAACTGGAATTGCCATTACTGGCCACCAGCGACGTGCATATGGTCTCTAAAGACGAACAGTCCATCCACGAAGCTTTGACCAATATCGGTAAGGGCGGCACAAAAGAAAAGTCGGAAGACGACAACGACATTTCGGTCTACGATTCGGCGTACTTCATGCACCCTGAAGAGATGCTTTCCAATGGCATCCCTGAACAGGCTTTGCAGAACGCCTACGACTTGAGTCATCGCTGCCAAGTCGACTTTTTGGAACAAACGGACACGAAATACCCATCTTACGAAGTCCCACCAGGTTACGATTTCGATTCTTATTTGGCGAAATTGGCACGCGAAGGACTGTTTGCCCTCTTTATGAACAAAGGGTACGTGAAGGATTACAGCGGCTATCAGCAACGCTTAGAGTACGAGCTGTCGATTATTGCGAACAAAGGGCTTTCGGCTTACTTTGTTATTGTGTGGGACTATGTGAACTGGGCGCGAACCCAGGGTATCTTTGTCGGCCCAGGACGCGGTTCCGGAGCCGGAAGCCTCGTGCTTTATGTTATCGGCATCACCAATATCGACCCTCTCAAGTACGATTTGCTGTTCGAGCGTATGTTAAACCCCGAACGAATGTCCTTGCCAGATTGTTTACGAATTTTGCTTTTCTTATTGTTCTTTGCTACTATATTATAGACGAGGACTTTGAGAAAGGGATGGTATTATGGGAAGAAAATCTACAGTAAATTTACCGGAAGAAGAAGTAGTTGAAAAATATAAAAATGGAGAATCAATGGTTAAGCTTGCCAGTTTCTATGAAGTAAAAACACACCATATTGATTGGATACTCCGGAAACACGGGGTAGAAAAAAGAAAAAACCAAATCAACTCCAGAAGATATTCGTTCAACGAAAATTTCTTCGAGAAAATCGACACAGAAGAGAAATCGTATTGGCTTGGATTTATGGCTGCAGATGGTTTCGTTCAAACAAGGGGAAACACATTCGGCATAAGCCTTTCCTCTGTCGACAAGTCTCATTTAGAAAAATTCAACAAGTCATTGGAGAGTAATTATCCAATACATGACTATCTATCTGACGCTGCTTATAAGAAGAATACGCCTTACTCAAGGCTTCTACTTACCTCCGAAAAGGCAAAAAGTGATTTGATTCGCAACGGGATTGTGGAAAACAAAACCCTTGTCCTTTCTTTTCCTGAAATAGAAAAGAACCTAATTAATCATTATATTAGAGGATATTTTGACGGAGACGGAAGCTTGAGCGCATATAAAAAGCAGTATCAGTTCAAAGTGGTTGGGACAAAAGAATTTCTAAATTCGATTTTTCTTCATATTGGCTTCCGAGGAAAAGACCTTTATAGAAGGCATTACAACGAGAAAAATACTTATTACATCTCAATTGGAGGAAACAACCAAGTAGAGAAAATAATGGATTTTCTTTATGAAGACGCTACAATTTACTTGGATAGAAAATTCCTGAAATATCAAGAATTCAAACACAGTCGTCCTGAGTAGGAATACTTAGGATTATTATTCTGCTAATTGCTGGAACCCCCTAAAGCTCAATATGCTACAACATGACTGGAAACAGTGAATGTGAATGCTGTGAAAGCGGAAAAAAATATTGAGATAACCTATGCTAAACCATGATGCTAAGGGTTTGAACAATGGGAAATCAGCAGCCAAGCTCCGTTTGGGAGAAGGTTCAACGACTAAGGATTAGGCCCCTGTAGCGAAAGCGAAATGCAGAACATCCAGAACGGATGAAGATATAGTCTAGCCCCTAAAAATACAGCGAAAGCTGGGGTATAAGCGGTGGACGAAGATTTCGATTATCTGAGGAGACACGAAGTCATCGATTACATCACAAAGAAATACGGCAAAGACCACGTTGCCCAAATCGGCACCTATACGACATTGTCCTCCAAGATTGTTTTGAAGGACGTCGGCCGCATCTTGGGCATCGACCATAATTACATCAACAACCTAAACAAAGAATTGCCTTCCCACAACGGAAAGGTCATGGACTTGGCGGATGCCGTCGAGGAAATCGACTCCTTCCGCAAAGCCAAGGAATTGCATCCGGAACTGTTCGAATTGGCGCTCGATTTGCAGAGCATGCCACGCGGCGCCGGCGTACACGCTTGCGGAATTCAAATTTCTCCGGTTACGCTGGACAACAACATTCCATTAATGAAGAGCAAAGAAGGCTCTGCCGTGACACAGTATGAGGGTCCAATACTGGAAAACATCGGATTCGTAAAATTCGATATCCTTGGACTCAAAAACTTGTCAGTTCTTCGCATCGCTTGCGAATTGATTGACCAACGGCACCGCGTGCTGATTGACATTAACAATATAGAACCGGAAGACGAAAAAGTTTTTGAGATGATTCGCCAAGGGAACACGCAAGGTGTCTTCCAGTGCGAATCGCCAGGAATGACACAAGTGTTTACCGGATTGAACCATGTAGACTTCAACAGTTTGATGGCCGGGGTGGCTTTGTATCGTCCCGGACCGATGCTGTTCATTCCACAGTACCAAGCGCGTGCGAACGGCTTAGAGAAAGTCCGTTATGTCACACCGGAATACGAAGAGTTCACCAAAGAAACCTTCGGTATCCTGGTCTACCAAGAGCAGGTTAGTAACATAGCCGTCCTATTTGGAAACAAGTAGGATTACGATTGGGCAAAATCGGTAAAAGCTATTGACGAAATCTCATTTTTTAGGTTACGTTCTTGATATACAAAAAGGAGCGTGATTTGATGAGATATGATAAAGCCTTAAAAAATGAAGTGATAGAGAAATATCTATCAGGCAAAGATTCAAAAGAACTAAGCGAAGAATACGGCATCCTGCAAGGAACAATCACCTATTGGTTAAGAGCCAAAGGGGTTTCCAGACACAGGGGACCAAAATCAAAAGTGGGCAGAGAAGACTTCTTTGATGTTATCGACTCTGAAGAAAAATCCTATTGGTTGGGATTCCTAATGGCTGACGGAAACGTAAGTATTTACAACGGACAGTATTCGTTGAAGATACACATTTCAATCAAAGACAAGGAAATCATTGATAAATTCCTTGAAGCTGTAGAATCGACCAATAAACCTTTAGTCAAAGAAGGAAAAGGTGACCGGACGCAAACTTATTATGTGAGTTTAACTTCAAGGCATATGGTCGAATCACTCATGCGTTTAGGTGTTGTTCCAAACAAGACCGGCAAAGAGTGCTTACCAGATTTACCAAGTCACCTTGTACCTCATTTCATTAGAGGATTCTTTGATGGAGACGGAATAACAGACGTAAAACAGTTTCGTTGTGGATTTGTTTCTTCTAAAGAAATGCTCGAATCCATACAGGAAGAAATCGGAACCAATTTTACAATCACAGAAGCAGCCGGAGCCTATTATATCCTTAGTTCGAGAATGGAATTTGTTCGATGGTTATATCACTACATGTACGATGGCTGTACATTGTTCTTGAGTCGCAAACGAGAACGTATGTGGGAAATCATATAGTAATGCCGAGGTAAGTTGTCAGATTCTAAAAGGCTGACAACCACCGTAGAGCGTAGAGGGTGAATAAATATAATCCCTCCAAGAGTGTCCGACACGTTATTTATAGAATAACTTCTCACTACAGAGAACCTAACGTAAAACGAGGGTGAAAACGTACGCCGAACTATACTTAGAAGTCAGTAGGTATAGAAGTGCAGATAAAAAGCTGCACGATAACATAATTGTATGCTTCTTGTTCAGCGTATGGCCGGTTATACACCGGGAGAGGCCGACTCTTTCCGTAAGGCTATCGGGAAGAAGAAAGAATCCGTGATGCGTCCGGCTCTGGAAGAACTGCGCAGGCGTTTAGCCGAACATGGCTATGAACAAAGTGTCATCGATGAAATCATCAAGCAGATTGAACCATTCGTGGGTGGATACGCCCCAGCGGAGAGCAATCTCCGTTCGCAAACTCCTTTAATTTGAAACTGGAACCCTTAAAGCTTTTTTGAACGACAGCACGTCGGCTACGTCCTACCCTTCACCTAACAATGCTGATTAATAAAAGTTTTTTGGGATATGCCGAGAATGCGACCGTTTTAAGAATCAAAAAAGATACTCTGACCCACTTCCAATGGGACAGAACGTAGGCAATCAGCAGCGAAGCCCGAAAGGGAACGTTCAACGGCCAAAGAAAGCTCAAGCATTGCAACTTGAGTGAGTAGGGTACCTCGGCGTAATGAACCGGGGGAAACGGGGAGCTCCGCAAAACAATTCGCGAAACGTTTTGCGGGTGAAGATATGGTCTAGTCCCTCCTGCAACTTTTTCTTCGTATATTTTTGCCCCAAACAAAAATACATGTTCTGAACCGACTTTCGAAGATAAGTAAAAGGAATTTAAAATACCGGGAAACCGGGGGTGTTATCGTATGGGTTCAATAAGAGTCATGCTTGTTGTTATGCTTACATCGCGTACCAAACAGCCTATTTGAAATGTCACTATCCTGCAGAGTTTTATGCAGCCTTGTTGACTGTTTTCGAGTCACAGGATACAAAGGTTTCGAACTATGTACAAGACGCCAGGAGCCAAGGAATTGCCATCCTGAAGCCGTCCGTTAACCAATCGACGGATGCCTTCAAAATCGAAACGGAAGAATCTATCCGCTACGGTTTAGGCAGTATCAAAGGCTTGGGGGAAAAGGCGATTCAGGAAATCCTTGAACTGCGTCCTTTCACTGATTTGTCCGACTTTATCTTACGGACAACCAAATCCAATGTAAACAAACGGAGTTTGAACTCCCTTGTGTTCTCCGGCGCACTGGATGAATTGGGCGGCAGTATCACCAACCGGATGGAAATTCTTCAAGTCTTATACGGTATCCGTGGAGACAAGGACGATTTAACAGAAGCGTTGAAACTTTTCGACAAACGGCAAATGCTGGAACGCGAAAAGGAATTGCTCAAGGTTTATATCTCCGGGCATCCATTGGATGATGTCGGCAAACCCATTCCATGGGAAGATATCGAAGATGGAGAACGTGTCACCGGACACTGCATCCTGTCTGAGATTCGCCGCATCCAAACCAAAAAAGGCGACCCGATGGCGTTCCTTAAGCTGGAATTCCTGGAACAGGAAGTCGAAGCGGTTTGCTTCCCTCGTCTGTACCAAACGGAATACAGCTACGGCAAAAACTATCAGCCAGTCATACTAGGGCCTAGCTTGAAAGAGAACATGATTCTCAAAATAACAGGCCATTACGAAGACAGTTCGGATGGGCGTCGAAACTTTATCCTGCAGGATATTCAAGTTCCGATTCGTATCAACAAAGAAAAAGTCGAAGAGATTCGTGCTTTGGCTGAGCCGGCGACAGTTCTCCCACAAGAGATTGTCCGCTTGCCGGTTTATGAATCTCCTTTGCCGCTGTATTAAGAGGGTCCTTCGGGACTCTCTTTTTTTAAGGAGGTGAGAACTATGCGTCAAAAAAATAGCAATAGTGTCATTAGTTAGGGAACCGAGAATAAGTGTTTATCTTGTGAAATAAAGTTCAAAACCAACCTGCTGCGGTTTCATTTTTTTCATAAAAAGTCAAGGCACTTATTTTTCAAAACAATAGGTTTTGTGCTTGAGAAAAAAACCGGCACAAGATATAGTAGAACTACGACATTTCGTGCCGAAAAACCCTTGAAAGGAATTCCTACTATGCCACTAGACTTTAAAATCCTCAAACGGGATGAAAGAATTGTTTCTTTTGATTCCGGAAAAATTTACACTGCCATCGAAAAAGCTTTTCGAGACACGTACCCAAAGAGCACTCCTAAGAAATACCATTCTTTTATTGCCGATACCGTACATGCCATCGAGCAAAGACTCGAGGATATGGAATTGCTTGCCATCACCATCGACGAAATCCAAGAATTGGTTATTGATGAATTGCTGGACTCTTCACACAAAGAAGTAGCCATTAACTATATCCAATATAAAACAAAAAAATCGGTTCAGCGCATCAGCAACTCCGACATCGAAAAACAATTACAAAAATTGATTGAACGTGACGAAACGGTTGTCCATGAAAATGCGAACAAAGACAGCAAAGTCTTCAATACGCAGCGCGACTTGACGGCTGGGGTATCCGCGAAATCCATCGGCTTGCGCATGCTTCCAACACATATCGCGAATGCTCATGCTAAAGGCGATATCCATTATCATGATTTGGATTACCAACCATATGCTCCGATGACGAACTGTTCGTTGCCTGACTTCAAATTCATGTTCGAGAACGGCTTCAATATCGGCAATGCCGAAGTGGAAAAACCAAAATCCATTGGAACGGCAGGCGCCCAAATCGCGCAAATCATCGCAAACGTGGCTTCTAGTCAATACGGCGGGACCAGCGTAGACATGATTGACCAATTGCTCGCCCCTTATGCTGAGATGAATTACCAGAAAAATTTGCAAGTTGCCAAAGGTTGGGTGGAAGAAGAGAAGCAATTGGCCTATGCCGAAGAACAGACCCTGAAACAGATATATGATGCCGTACAAGGTCTTGAATACGAAATCAATACTCTTTATACCTCCAATGGACAAACACCTTTTACGACCTTTGGTTTCGGTCTGGGGACGGACAGATGGTCTCGCGAAATCCAAAAAGCGATTCTTGAAGTCCGCATCAAGGGATTAGGAAAAGAGAAACGTACCGCCATTTTCCCAAAACTGGTTTTCTTCTTGGAAGACGGTTTGAACCTGAAAGAGTCTGACCCAAACTACGACGTCAAGCAATTGGCTTTGGAATGCGCGACAAAACGCATGTACCCGGATGTCATTAGTGCGAAACGTTTGCGCGAATTGACCGGCGGCGGTGTCCGTACTCCGATGGGATGCCGCTCCTTCCTGCAGACATGGACAAACGAACTGGGAGAACAAGTCAATGCCGGACGCATGAACCTGGGTGTTGTGACCTTGAATATCCCACGTATCGCCATTGAATCAGGCGGAGACAAGAAACTGTTCTGGAGAATTTTCCAAGAGCGTCTTGCTGTATTGAGAGATGCTTTGGTTTACCGCGTCGAACGTTCGAAACAAGCCAAACCTGAAAATGCACCGATTCTGTACACTGAAGGCGCTTGGGGCAAAAAACTTGCCGTCGATGAAGAAGTCGACGAACTGTTCAAAAACAAACGCGCAACCATTTCAATGGGCTACATTGGTCTTTATGAAGCGGCAACTGTTTTCTACGGACCGGATTGGGAAACAAACCTAGAAGCAAAAACCTTTACTGTGGATATCTTACGTGTCATGAAATCCGCTTGCGATATTTGGGGCGACCAATACGGCTACCACTTCAGTGTTTACGGTACACCTTCAGAAAGTCTGACGGACCGTTTTTGTAAAATGGATAAAGCCCTGTTCGGTTCGATTCCAGACATCACTGATAAGGATTACTACACCAACTCTTTCCATTACGATGTCCGCAAGAAACCGACACCATTCGAAAAACTAGATTTCGAAAAAGAATATCTTCCGTTTACGAGCGGAGGCTTCATCAACTACTGCGAGTATCCAAATCTGAAACAAAATCCTAAAGCATTGGAGACGGTTTGGGATTATGCCTATGACCGTGTCGCTTATCTAGGGACAAACACACCGATTGACCACTGCTACGAATGCGGGTTCACAGGAGATTTCCACCCAACCGAGCGTGGCTTTGAATGTCCGGAGTGCAAAAACCATAACCCAGAAACGTGTGATGTCGTGAAGAGAACATGCGGCTACCTCGGCAACCCACAAAAACGTCCAATGGTGAACGGCCGCCATAAAGAAATCTCCGCTCGTGTGAAACATATGGACCCAGTGATTACGGAAAGCGAAGAAAGCGACTGTTCGATATGAACCATCCCAAACCAAAAGAATGGCTAGCAAATGAACTAAACCGTGGCTATGTGGCGGACTACAAACCGTTCAACTTTGTCGATGGCGAAGGTGTGCGCAACAGTCTCTATGTTAGTGGCTGCCTGTTTGCCTGCGAGGGCTGCTACAACAAAGTAGCCCAAAGCTTTTCTTACGGCACACCCTACACGGAAAATCTGGAAGAACGCATCATGGACGATTTGCGTCAACCATATGTGCAAGGATTGACACTCTTAGGCGGTGAACCTTTCCTGGCCACCAATTTGCTGATTCCCCTAATCAAACGTGTCCGTGCCGAATTTGGACGTACCAAAGACATCTGGTGCTGGACTGGCTATACTTGGAATGAACTGCTGTTGGAATCAGACGACAAACTGGAGATGCTCGGAATGCTCGACATCTTGGTCGATGGACGCTTCGAGTTGGCGAAAAAAGACCTCGATTTGAAGTTCCGCGGCAGTTCCAACCAACGAATCATCGATGTACAAGAAACGATTAGGCTGTCTAAAATAACCATCTGGGAGGAACCTAAATGAGTAATCTGATTACTATTTTCTGGTTATTGGACGTAATGAATTTTCAGTTTATGGAAATGTTTGATACCACCTACCCCTTGAATGGTTTGTTTTGGTTCTTTGCTTTGATTTTGACTGCCGATTACGACAGCATCGAAAGGCAAAACGAATACAACAGAAGAAATAGATGGTAAGAAAGGAGAACATAATGTCCGTTATTATATATAGCAAGCCAAATTGCTCAGCCTGCAAACGAACCAAATTATTACTACACGCCTTGGAGGTTCCTTACGAGGAACGCGATGTGATTGAAAAAGAAACGTACCTGCAGGAAGCCCAAGCGACAGGTTTTTCTGCGCTTCCGATTCTGATTGTCGGAGAAGAAGTCGTTTCAGGTTTTCGTCCAGACAAATTGGAAGAGCTTTTTGGTTCGCTATGAGAGTCGTTTATTTCTCATTGACCGGGAATGTCCGCCGCTTCGTTAAGAAACTGGGCTTCCCAGCGACAGAACTGAATGAAACAAACCCGTTCCTTCAAATGACCGAGCCCTTTGTCCTGATTGCTCCTTCCTATGAAAAGGAAGTTACGGACATCCTTTGGGATTTTATGGACACCAACCAAAACCATGCATATTGTAAAGGGGTTGTCGGCAGCGGCAACCTCAATTTTGACAGCCTGTTTGTTTATACCGCAAAAGAACTTGCCAGAGATTTCGATGTCCCGCTTTTATGGGCTTTCGAATATTTCGGAACAGAACGGGACATTAACCACGTAAAGGAGCAATTACATGCAATCGCCGACACTGACTGCACGGACTGCTAGTCCGACTTATTTTGAACTGAACAACCAACTGAACATTCCCAAAGATGGGCGCATCCAATTGGACAAAGACAAAGAGGCCGTTCGGGCCTACTTTTTGGAGTATGTAAACCCAAACACCGTGTTTTTCCATGATTTGCGCGAAAAACTGGACTATTTACTCTCCGAAGACTACATTGAAGAAGAGTTCCTTGCGGAATATTCTTTCGACTTCATCAAGCAACTCTTCCAATCCGTTTATGCCAAAAAATTCCGCTTCCAATCTTTTATGGGTGCTTATAAATTCTACAAGCAATATGCCTTAAAAACGAATGACGGTCAGCGTATTTTGGAGCGTTATGAAGACCGCATCGCTTTCGTTGCTTTGTATCTGGCTGAAGGCAATGAATCGTTCGCCTTAGAGTTAGCGGAGGAGATGATTACGCAACGATTCCAACCCGCAACACCGACATTCATGAACGCCGGCAGAAAACGCCGCGGAGAATTGGCCAGCTGTTATGAAATATCCTTAGAGGATAATATGAACAGTATTGGACGCAGCATCAATAGTGCACTACAATTGTCCCGTATCGGCGGAGGCGTCGGTATCAACTTATCTAACCTGCGTGCAAAGAACGACCCCATCAAGAAAATCGAAAACGCAGCCGGCGGAGTGGTCCCGGTCATGAAATTGTTCGAGGACAGCTTTAGTTATGCGAATCAATTGGGTCAGCGCAATGGTTCCGGGGTTGTTTACCTGAACGTCTTTCATCCTGATGTTGTCGATTTCTTGGCTACCCGCAAAGAAAACGCCGACGAAAAAGTCCGCATCAAGACTTTGTCTTTGGGATTGGTTGTGCCGGATAAGTTCTATGAACTCATCAAAACAAACGAACCGATGTACTTGTTCAGCCCATATGATGTAGAGCGCATCTACGGCAAACCGTTCTCCTATGTCGATATCACCACGGAATATGAAAATCTGGTCAACCACCCGGACATCCGTAAAGCGAAAATCAATGCCCGCGAACTAGAGACGGAAATCTCGAACCTGCAGAACGAATCGGGCTACCCGTACATCATCAACATCGATACCGTCAACGAAGGCAATCCAGTTTATGGAACCATTTTGATGAGTAATCTCTGTTAATTACTAGCAGCTTCTAGGAGAAATCCTAGTCGAAAACTCTTCTAAACGGGGAAAGCCTCACTGAGGTAACCTACCGTGCTAAATATTTACTTTAATTGAGATTTTCCAATTGAAATATTTCAACTGAGTGGTTACGTTGTTCCTATATTGATAGATAGGAATGATAATAAATGAAAGCTTACGGCTGTGTTTACGAAACCACTAATAAGTTAAATGGAATGAAATACATTGGAAAATGCATATACGAACGGCAGAATGACTGGGAAAAATATTTAGGCTCAGGAACTTATCTGAAACGCGCCATTAACAAGTATGGAAAAGAGAACTTCGTAAAAGTTGTTCTTGATGAAGCATACTCAGATAAAGAGCTTAATAAGCTAGAGGAGACTTATATCGAACGATTTGATGCAGTCAACTCCCAACAGTATTACAACATTAAGATGACTTCCATTGGCGGTGATGTGTTCACCCATAATCCTCGTAAAGAGGACATACGCCGCATGAGAAAGCATCAAATGAGTGGTACAGGTAATCACCAATATGGTAAGCCTAAGACAGAGAAGATGATTAACTCAGTCAAAGAAGCCAACTCTAGGGCCGTTGAAATCGACGGTGTTGTATATAAAAGCCAGTCAGACGCAGCTCGAACACTTGATATGGGTGTTACGACAGTTTCGTTCCGCTTAGACAGTGAGGGTTTTCCGAACTACAAACGGCTAGTCCCGAAAAACATCACTAAGCGCTCTAAAGCAAATTAAAAGCCTAACGACTATCCCGAAAGGGAGTACACTCAAGCGAGTGGAAACGGAGAGAACCTCACCAGTTAGAACTGGAGGTTGTGATATAGTCTATCCTGCATGGCGATATGCAGCAGTTCATAAGAGAACGGGTCAGGGTTAGCGCTCCTGATTGAATATACGAGACAGAAATATTTCAGGTAATGAGTCCTTCTTTAGTTAATGATGAACAGGGATACGACCAACTAGGGACGGATGTTATTTGTAATCTTGGTTCCACAAACGTGACGAATCTGATGGCTTCCGCCGACTTCGGACAGTCGGTCAAAGTTGCCTTGCGTGCATTAAGCACTGTCAGTGAAAAGACCGAAACCAAAACAGTTCCGACCGTCAACAACGGAAACCAGCGTTATCACGCAGTTGGACTGGGCGCAATGAACTTGCATGGCTTCTTCGCCAAGAACGAAATGCATTACGGTTCGCCGGAATCCATCGAATTCACCGATATGTACTTCCTGTTATTGAACTATTGGACATTGGTTGCCAGCAACGAATTGGCCGTCGAAAAAGGCAGCTTTTATGAATTCGAAAAATCGGATTACGCAACCGGCGTCTACTTCGAGAAATACTTGCAGTCCATTTTGACGAAAGAAACGCTTGTGCATGAAAAGAACCAGACTTTGTTTGAAAATATCTTTGTTCCAACCTTGGATGACTGGTATGCCTTGCAGCAGTCCATCCGTATTTATGGACTATATAATGCTTATCGCCAAGCGATTGCGCCGACCGGCAGCATTTCTTACGTGAACGAAGCAACAGCCAGTTTGCATCCGTTGATTCAGAAGATTGAGGAACGCACCGAAGGCTCGCGCGGCAAGGTCTATTCGCCGGCTCCTTATCTTTCCGAAAAAACCATCCCTTATTACACTTCCGCTTATGATATTGACCAACGCCGTATTATTGATGTTTATGCTGCCGCTCAAAAGCATATCGACCAAGGCATGAGCTTGACCTTGTTCACGCGTTCCGAATTCTTGCCAGGC
>Ga0075011_10000696_pt1 | contig 17829 bp, 16 predicted proteins | sample TARM_MetaG_T_14_FD_72354 | JGI IMG/M metagenome (GOLD analysis project Ga0075011, IMG submission 72354) | Freshwater microbial communities from Pennsylvania, USA, analyzing microbe dynamics in response to fracking - TARM_MetaG_T_14 | ecosystem: Environmental > Aquatic > Freshwater > River... | reverse complement strand
ACCGCAACGGCAGCGGGGCCTATGGCAGCGTGGCCTACAACACCTATCGCGGCACCCGCGTGGCCCACAACAGCGGGATCGAGGCCAATGTCGGGGGCTACCTGCGCGTGATGCAGACCGAACACTCGCACCTGAGCACCGGCATCAACGTCAACTATCAGGCCTACGACAACCCGCAGAACTACTTCACCTATGGCCATGGCGGGTACTTCAGCCCGCAAAGCTTCCTGTCGGTCAGCTTCCCGGTCCGCTACGAACTGGACAAGGGCAAGCTCACGGTCAAGGCCGCAGCCACCCCCGGCTACCAGAGCTACAATCAGGACGAGGTCGCCCTCTATCCGATCGATGCGAACCGCCAGTCCACGCTCGACGGGCTCAAGGCCATCAACAGCGATGTGCGCGCCCGCTACGACAGCCTGAGCAAGACCGGCTTCGCCCTCTCGGCCGAAGGGTCGCTCTACTATCAGGTCAGCCCGTCCACCCGCATCGGGGGCGAGGCCAGCTACAACACGTTTGGCAGCTATGACGAAATCCGCTCGACCATCGGCATTCGCCAGAGTCTGGGAGCAAGCAAATGATGTTCGATGATCCGATTGCGCCCCGCCCGTCCGGCTCGCTGCGTTTCAGCACGCAGGCAGGGGGCCTGAACGGTTCGGCAAGTGCTTCGGGCGGCGCAACCGATGCCGCCACGGGGGCCAGCTTTCTGGTTGCCATGATCGCCCGCGAACTGGCCAGCGCGGCCACCCCGGACCAGCACCACGGCTTCTTCACCGCTGTCGGGCGCCGGATCGCGGCGGTCGTCGCGCTCGGCGATGTGGAAGACCTGGGCACGATGACCACGCGCATCAACGCACTGTGGGCGGCGCTCGGCTGGGGCAGCGCGGTGGTCACGGTCGAGGACAGCGCGATCCTCGTGCGCCACGACGGCCTCTATCCCGAAAGCGATGCACAGATGGCCGATCCCTGGCGCACGCTGCTGCCGCCCTTGATGGAAGGCACCTACGACACCTGGTTCCGCATGATGGGCAGTGGGCAGAGCCTGACCACGACCGCCCACTGGAAGGGGCATACGCTCGAAATCCGGCATGGGCGATAACGTGAAAATCGATTCTACAGTGAAAAAGGCAACATACAGGCAAGACGCCAACCGTCCCGATGGCACGTCCATCGACCGGCGCGGGTTCGGGTTCGGCATTCTGGTCGCCCTCACGGCGGCCTGCGCGCCCTCGCGACAGAGCAAGGCCATGGTCAACACCGGCGAGTGGGACACGTTCAAGGCCCGCTTCCTCGATCCTTCGGGCCGCGTGGTCGATCCCCAGAACGGCGGGATCAGCCACAGCGAAGGCCAGGGATACGGCATGCTGCTCGCCCTGCGCGCGGATGATCGCGAAGCGTTTTCCGCCATGGCCAACTGGGCCAACGAGACCCTGATGCGCAGCGACGTGGCGCTCCACGCTTGGAAATACGATCCCAACAGCCCCGAACGCGTTCCCGATCACAACAACGCCACCGACGGCGACATCCTGATCGCCTGGGCACTGGGCCGCGCGGGCCAGCGCTGGGGCAGCAATGCCTGGCGCGCGCGCTCTGCGGCCATTCGCGCGGCGATCCGCCGCCGTCTGGTGGTCGAACGCTTCGGCTACAAGCTGCTGCTGCCCGGCCTCGATGGCTTCGTCGACAACAGCCGGGGGGCCAATGGCCCGGTCATCGTCAATCCGTCGTACTTCATCTGGCCCGCCTTCCGCACTTTTGCCGAGTGGGACAACGGCGATTTCTGGAGTGCGCTTGGCGACGACAGCGCCATGGTCGTCTCGCAGGCCCGCTTCGGCCCGTTCGGCCTGCCTGCCGACTGGGTGGAAGTATCCGGCCCCGGCCAGTTCGCGCCCGCCCCCGGACACGATCCGCGCTTCGGCTTCGACGCCATCCGCGTGCCGCTCTATGCCATGGCGGGCCACCGCACGAGCCTGGCCCAGCCGGTCGCCGCGTTCTGGCGCCAGTGCCTCGCCGAAGGCCAGCCGATCCCCGCCTGGATCGACCTGACCAATGGCCAGCGCGCGCCTTATGCTGTTTCCAATGGCGGCGCGGCGATCGCCGCCCGCCTGATCGGCAGCGCCCCGCCGCTGGGGCTGGCCAACGACTATTACGGCGCCGCCCTCCAGATGCTGGTGTCCGCTTTATTCTAATCTTAAAGCCGCCATCGGGCCTTTCCGATGGTGGCATAAGGGCTTGCCAAGTGCGTTCGGCCAGCCCACCTTCAACAGGATGACAGAAGAAGAAATCAACCGCGCTCTCGTCAATCGCAAGTTCTACAAGGCCGAGCAGGAAGCCGGCTTCGCCGAGAACCATCCGGGCGGCACGCCCCAGCAGCTGGACCCGGCCTATCGGCTGGCCTTCCGCGACACCGACTTCCTCCTGCGCGAGGAATTGCGCCCGGTGCGCTTCCAGCTCGAACTGCTCAAGGCCGAGATGCTGCTGGAGGAAGCCGACATCGGCTCGACTCTGGTCATCTATGGCTCGGCCCGCATCCCCTCGCCCGAACACGCGCAGGCCGCGCTCGATGCGGCGACCACCCCCGAGCGCAAGGCCGTCGTCGAGCGGCTGGTGGCCAAGTCGAAGTATTACGACGAAGCGCGTGAACTTGCGCGGCTCGCCTCGGCCTGCGGCGTGGTCGAGGAAGGCAAGCGCCAGTTCGTGGTCTGCTCGGGCGGCGGCCCCTCGATCATGGAAGCGGCCAATCGCGGCGCGGTCGATGTCGGCGCCGATACCGTCGGGCTCAACATCGTGCTGCCCCACGAACAGTCGCCCAACCCTTATGTGACGCCCCACCTCTCGTTCCAGTTCCACTATTTCGCGCTGCGCAAGATGCACTTCCTGATGCGCGCGCGCGCCGTGGCGGTGTTCCCCGGCGGCTTTGGCACATTCGACGAATTCTTCGAGCTGCTCACCCTGATCCAGACCGGCAAGATGAAGCCGATCCCCGTGCTGCTGTTCGGGGGGGACTACTGGAACAGGGTCATCAACTTCCGCGCCATCGCCGAGGAAGGGGTGATCAACTTCGAGGATCTCAACCTGTTCAAGCCGGTCGAGACCGCACAGGAAGCCTGGGACGAGATCGTGCGGTTCTACGATCTGGATGTCTGCGAGGCCTGAGAGTCTGATCCGGAACTGCGTTCCGGATCGTTCGGCACCGGGCCCCCGTTTTCAGGAATATTTTCAGGAATACTTGTCGGCCTTGCGCTGCCCCAGCCGCATGCCCCCTTCGAGGCGGGCACGCAGCTGGGTGTAGTAGGCTTCGAGGAACGCGCGTTCGTCGCCCCGCCCGCTCGTCCAGCCGATCTTGGTGCAGATCGCATCGGCCACTTGCGCCAGCGCCTCGGCCCGGTCCTCGCGCAGCACGCGTTCGAGCGCCTGCAATTCCAGTTCGCCATAGACCGCCAGTTCGGCCTCGCCAAAGCGATAGGTCGTCTGCGTGAGCGCGCTGTGCCCCTGCCGCGCGGCCTCCCCGGTCGAGAGCGCGGCCTCCAGCTTGTGGCGCGAGGCTTCGACCACCCAGGTTCCCGCCACCAGATCCCCCGTGCGCAGGGCATCGCGGTTGAAGAACGGGAAGCACACGAACAGCAGGAACCAGCCCGCCCCGGCCCAGCCCATCAGCCCCGCATCGGCATCCTGCCGCAGGGCATCGCCCAGGAACATCATGGGCAAGGTTATCTCGATCTCGCGCAGGATATTGCGCGCCACCACCGCTTCGCTGGTCAGCCGCCCGCCATCGCGCGCCGCCACGCGCAGGCCCAGCACCCGCTTGCCCGGCGTTGCCCCGCGCGGCCCCAGCTCGAACAGCAGGAACCAGACATGGCGCGAGGCGAACATCACGATGATCCACACCACCACCAGCGCCTGGCTGGCCGGGTTGTCCATGCTCATGCCCGCGGCACGGGCCATATAGAAAAGCGCCAGCGAAACACCGACGAGCACGGCCCCGATCATCATCAGGTCGAGCCCGAAGGCCAGCGCCCGCGCGCCGCGCGCACCCAACGTGAACGCCAGCGGCACGCCCTCGGGCGTGATCACCGTGCGCACCCGCCGCGTATCGGCGCGATAGCCCGCGCGTTGTGCCTTGCGCGCCATCAGGCCCGCTTTCCGCGCCCGAAGGCAAAGAAATAGGCGCACCACAGCGCCAGCATCACGCCCCCGATCACCAGCCGGATCGCCGTCGCATTCACCAGTTGCCGCCCGAACCCTTCGAGAAGCGCGGCCACCACCAGCATCAAAACGACGCCGACCATCACTTGCGCCGCGCGCCGCCCGGCCTGCGCGGCGGCATCGACCACCCGCATATCGCCCGGAAAGGCCATGGCCCGCCCGATGTGCAGGCCCGCCGCCCCGGCCAGCAGGATCGCGAACAGCTCGGTCGTCCCGTGGATCGCCAGCCAGCCGATCAGGTCGAGCAGCAGCCCCTGCCCGTGATAGAGCCACAGCAGCGCGCCCAGCCCGGTCGTATTGTGGATCAGCACCAGCAGCGTCGGCAGGCCAAAGGCAAAGCCCAGCGCAAAGGCCATCAGCGTGACTTGCGCATTGTTGCTGAACAGGAACGCGGCAAAGACCGACAGTCCCGTCTGGCCCTGCTGGCCGAACAGCGTGCCATGAAGCGCCGCGCGGCTGGCACCGGGCACGCGCACATCGTCGGCCATGCCGCCCATCATGCTGGCAAACCAGTCCACATCGTGGGCCACCATCAGCCAGCCGATCACCGTGCCCAGCACCATGACCGCCAGCGCGATCAGCAGGTCGAATCCCAGCCCGCGCACCGCCGCGCTCCACCCGCCGCCAAAGAACCGCCGCATCCAGGCGCCCAGCCCCTCGCGCGGGCCATAGACGACGAACCACGCACGCCGCGCCAGCCCTTCGAGATAGGCGACCAGCGCGGCATCGAGCGAAGTTTCCCGCGCGATGGCCAGCGCCGAGACGGCCCCGCGATAGAGCACCGGCAGTGCCAGCAAGTCCTCGTCGGACAGCGAACGCAAGCGCCCGCGTTCGATCCGGGTGATGATCGCCTCCAGCCGCTGCCAGTCGCCCTCGCGCGTCTGGCGAAAGCGGTCGGAGCGCAAGGCGGCGGCTTCGACCGCCACGTCCTGCGCCTTCCTGCGGGAAAACAGGCCCCCGATCACCCCTTCCCCGATCACCCCAAACTCCCTTCACGCTTGATCGCCAGATAGGCATCGAGCAGCGCGGTGCCGATCCGCTCGTGCGGCGCTTCCACCACGTTCACCCCCATCTGGCGCAATTGCTGCAAGACCAGCGCGCGCTGGCGCAACAGGGCCTGCGCGGTCACCGCGCGGGCCATCGTGTCGAGATCACGCGGGGGCGCATGGGCGAACCCGGCCAGATCGGCATCGGCCATGACCACGAAGAGCACGCGATGGCGTTCGAGCAGCCGCCCGAGGCTCTCGACCATGATCTGCGCGCCGGTCGGATCGGTGAAATCGGAAAAGACCACGATCAGCGAGCGCCGTTGCAGCCGCGTGGCGAGCGTGGCCATCGCGAACGTGAAATTGGGCTCCTGCATGTGATAGTCGAGCGCCGCCGCGCTGCGCTGAAGCTGCGCAAAGTCGCGCGGGGCGCCCACGAACGGCGAAAGCGCGAGGGGCCGGGCGGCAAACCCGAAGACCGCCACCCGGTCGAACGCCTTGAGCGCGACCCAGGCGGTGGTGAGCGCGGCGGTCATCGCCCGGTCGAGCCGGGCCAGCCCGGCAATCGGCTCGCTCATCGCCTGCCCGCAATCGAAGGCAAACACGATCTGGTTGTTGCGCTCGGTCTCGAATTCTTTGGCGAACAGGCGGCCATGGCGCGCCGAAGAGCGCCAGTCGATCCGGCGGCGGTCCATCCCCGGCTCATAGTCGGCCAGTGCCTCGAACTCGGTCCCCTCGCCGCGAATGCGCCGCGCGATCAGGCCAAAGGCCGCGTCGCGCAGGAACATCTGCAAGGCCGGGCTGCGCACCGGGGCAATGTCGGGCCAGACATGGACGGGTTCGTCCAGCCGCTGCACCGCCTGCCGGTGCCCCAGCCCGAGCGGCCCCGTCCAGCGCAGCCACAGCGCCTCGACCATGGCCGGCCCGCGCCGCACAGGCCGCACGCTGGCCCGCCCCTGCCATGACGGACCGCCAGCAATCGATTTCCCAACCGATTCCCCAATCGATGTCAGCGCCACCCGCCCGCCCGGCGCCAGCCGCGCATCGAGCGCCAGCAGCGCCTGCACATCGCGCGCGCGCGGCCCTGCCTCCACTGCGGCCCCCAGCACCAGATCCTGCCCCACTTCCGCGTCGCCGGGCACATCCACGCGCTCCACCCGCACGGGGCCAGCCAGAAGCCCGTCGAGCAGCGCCAGCAACAGGACCACCCCGCCCGCCGCCGGTGCCAGCGCCCACCCCTGCGGCGCCAGCGCGGCCAGCAACAGCCCGAGCGGCGCCAGCACGACCAGCAGGGCCACCGCCCGCCCGGTCGGATAGACCGGGGGCACCAGACCCGAAGGAAGGGAAAACAGGCGCATCCGCGTTGCAGTCAGCGCGGCGCGGGCACGCGCTCGACGAGATCGGCGACGATCCCTTCGGCCTGCCGCCCCTCGATCTCGGCGGCGGGGCTGAGCACCATGCGATGACGCAGGACCGCCGTGGCCAGCGCCTTCACGTCGTCGGGGATCACATAGTCGCGCCCGTCGAGCGCGGCGCGCGCCCGCGCCGCGCCGGCCAGCAAAACCGCCGCGCGCGGGCTGGCCCCGGCCAGAAGGTCGCCCCCCTCGCGCGTCGCACGCACCAGCGCGACGATGTAATCGACCAGCGGCGCGGCCAGCGTCACCATGCGCAAGCTTTCCTGCGCGGCGCCCAGCGCGGCATCATCGGCCACGGCCATGACCCCCAGCTCGGCCGGATGGCGCGCCCCGCCGCCCGCGCCATAGCGCGCGACGATGGCCGCCTCTTCCTGCGCCGAAGGGTAATCGACCAAGAGCTTGAACAGGAAGCGGTCGAGTTGGGCCTCGGGCAGCGGATAGACGCCCTGGTTCTCGATCGGGTTCTGCGTGGCGACGACCATGAAGCGCGGCGAAAGCGGATGGACCGTCCCGTCAAGCGTCACCCGGCGCTCCTGCATGGCTTCGAGCAGGGCGGCCTGGGTCTTGGGCGGGGTGCGGTTGATCTCGTCGGCCAGAACCATCTCGTGAAAGATCGGCCCGCGCGTGAGGGTGAACTGGCTGGTCTGGAAATTGAACAGGTTGGAGCCCAGAATATCGCCCGGCATCAGGTCGGGCGTGAACTGGATACGCCCGAAATCGAGCCCGACCGCCGTGGCAAAGCTCTGCGCCAGAAAAGTCTTGGCCGTCCCCGGCGGCCCTTCGAGCAGGACATGCCCGCCCGCCAGCAGCGCCACGAGCAGGTGGTCGACCGTGCCCTCCTGCCCGATCACCGCCTTGGCCACCTCGCGGCGGATCGCCCCGGCCAGTTCGCGCACGCCATCGAGAGTCATTCCGCCGTCCCTTTCACCACACTCTGTTCCATCTCATGCAGGCGCATCGCCAGACGCACCGCCTCGGCCTCGTTGCGGGTCTGCGCCAGCGCTTGCGCCACTTGCGCGAAAGACGCATCTTCATCACCCTGCCGGTTCAACGCGCGGTCGATGGCCGCATCGGTGAGCGCCATCGTGGCCCCCAGCGACAGGTCCAGTCTCGGAAGGCCCAGCCGCGCGGCCATCCGCTCGCGCAAGGCTTGCGCATAAGGGCCGGTCAACAAGTGCAGCCGCCGCGCCCGGCGGATCAGCCCGGCGCTGTTGGCCACCAGCGCCCCGCGCCCTGCCATTTCGCCCGCCACAAGTGCGCTGCCCGCAACTGGCCCGAACCGGCACCACGCGCGCCAGCCCACCGCCAGCAAGGCCAACACCAGCACCACGGTCGCGCCCAGAAACGGCGGCTCGAACGCCAGCGTCAGCAGATTGCGCCGCGCGCCCACCCCGGCCAGCGTGAGGTCGAACGTGACCCCGCGCTCGCTCGTCTTGGCCGAGGCCGCCGCGATCAGGCGCAGCGCCAGCATCGCCGTGCGCCGGTCGGCCAGTCCGGCATTGTCGAGCAGGTCCGGCTCGAACACCACGACCAGCGGCTGCAAATCCTCGTCCCTGCCACCAAAACCGGGCCTGCCCCCGAAACCGGGCGCATCCACATCCTGTCCGGCAAGCTGCCCGAGCGCGCGATACCGCCCCGAATCGTCGACATAGGCCGCCAGAACCCGCCCGTCCGCCGCCCGTACCAGCGGCACGAGGTGGTCTCCCTTGCCGCTCAGGACAACTTTGTCGAACGGCAGGGGCCCTTGCGTCCCGTCGGCCAGATGCCAGCCATGCGCGGGCGCCCTGGCCACATCGACCTCCACGTCGTCGAGAAAACCGGGCCATTGCGGCGGCGCAAGGCCGGTCAGGACCGTCCACCCGCGCGGCTTGCCCCACTTGGCGGGAACCGGCATGGCCTGCCACTTGGGGCTGACCACCAGCGTCGGGCCGATATGCCGCCGCGCGACGACAACCTGTTCGATGTCGCTGCCCTTGGCATCGGCCAGCGGGGTCAGCACGAGCAAGCCCGGCGTCTTGAGCGCCATGGCCCCGCGCCCAAGCGTCACCTCCTGCCCATCGGCCTGCACCAGCGCGGCCAGCCCGGCAAAGCCGTTGAGGCCCCGCCCCCCGGCATGGCCGCCTCCGTTATTCGCCGATGGCCCGCCATTGCCCAGATACCACAGGAATACGCCGAACAGCGCCACCCCCACCAGCAGGAGCGCCAGCGTGCCGCCCCGGCCGAAAGTCTGGCCCCGCGCAAAGATTGGGGCCAGGATTTGGGGACGCGAAGCCGCAACCGCGCTCATGCCCCGGCCCCCAGCGGCTGCGCCGCAAATGCGGCATAGGCCCCGCGCGCCCGCGCCCATTCCTGTGGCCCCGGCGCGCGCAAGGCATAGCGCGCGCGCTCCACCTCGCCCGCCATCGTCGCAAAGGCCAGTCGCGCCGCGCCGGGCAGCGCGGGCATCCCGGCAATCTCGCGCGCGGTGTTCGATGGATGCAGCAGATCGGGCCGCGCCGCCGCCAGAAGCCCCACGCTGCGCCGCAAGAGCAGATGCACCGCCGCGCCATAGTCGCCCTGCGCGGCCAGCCTGTCCGCCTCTTCAAGCAAGGCGAGCGCTTCGGGCGAGGGCCCGGCCAGCACGGCCTCCTCAGGCGCCCTTGCGCGCCATTTGCGCACCATTTGCGCCAGCAAGACCCACGCCAGCCAGACCAGCGCGACAATTCCCGCCAGCCCCAGCACCAGAACCACCACCTGCCAGCCATGCGACAGGCCCCAGCCCAGCGGCCTGAACACATGCGCCCCCAGCCATTCCAGACCGCGCGCCAGCGCCTGCATCACCGCCCTGAGCCAGTTGGGCGAAACATAGACCGGGTCTGGCGGGGGCGGCGTGACCGGCGCGAACTGGATCTCGCCCATGCCATGGAGCGCGCGCCAAGCCTGATCGGCATGGGGCCCGCCCGCATCGGCACTGGCAGCAGGATCGGGAAGGGGCACGCTCACCGGCAGGGTGGTCGCACGCCGCCAGCCCCTTGCGCAAGCATCGTTTGCGCCGATGTTGCCAGAGATGTTGTCAGATCAGCCCCGCGCGCGTTCCAGCCGATAGGTGCCCAGAATCCGCAGGTTCTTCGAGAAGTAGGCCAGTTCCTCCAGCGCCCGGTCCACCGCCGGATCGCCCGGCGCGCCCACGATATCGGCATAGAACATCGTCGCGGAAAAGCTGGCGCCCTTCTGGTAGCTTTCCAGCTTGGTCATGTTGACGCCATTGGTCGCAAAGCCGCCCAGCGCCTTGTAGAGCGCGGCGGGAATGTTGCGCACCTCGAAGACGAACGTGGTGAGCGCGGGGCCCTCGATCGTCGCAGGGTCGAGCGGCGCGCGGGCCAGCAGGACGAAGCGCGTGGTATTGTCCGCCGCATCCTCGATGTTCTCGGCCAGAAGGTCGAGGCCGTAAAGCTCGGCAGCGATGCGCGGGGCGATGGCGGCCTGCCCCATCTCGTTCCCGGCGGAAACCAGCGCGGCGGCCCCGGCCGTATCGGCATAAGCCATCGGCACGATGCCGCGTTCGCGCAAGTAGAAGCGCGTCTGGCCCAGCGCCTGGGGGTGGCTGTGCGCGGCGGTGATCGGCCCGGCATCGGGGCGGGCCATCAGGCAGTGATGAATGTCGAGGAAATGCTCGCCCACGATCCGCAACCCACTTTCGGGCAGCAGGAAGTGGATGTCGGCCACGCGCCCGTGTTGCGAATTCTCGATGGGGATGATCGCCTGTCCGGCGCGCCCTTCACGCACGGCATCGAGCGCGTCCTCGAACGAAAAGCACGGCAGGGGCAGCCCCTCGGGCATGATTTCGAGCGCAGCGCGGTGCGAATTGGCCCCCGGCGCGCCCTGAAACGCAATCGCACGGGCCGGATCAGCAGCGGCGGCGGCGCTCATGCTGTCGACGAGCAGGCGGGCGGGTTCGGGGAAATTCTGCATGGACAGGGCCGTTAGGCGAAAGCCCGGGGCCGGGGCAAGACGAATCCCGCTCATCCGCCTTTCCCCCCGCCTCTCACTATGTGTCCAAATTTGTCCTGGATCACAGACGCGCAGGCCCATGCGGTTTTAATCGCACTTGCGCTGGTGCGGGGGCCCGATTATCCCTGCGACCAAAGGTGCGTTGCAGGCAGCGGGCCCGTAAATGCGCCCAAAAAATGGGGCTGGGAATGGACAAGCGTTTCAACACGATCGCAGGCTGGGCCTTTGCAGGCGGAATCGCTGCCATCGGTTTCTCGATCCTGTCCTCATCCTATTTCCACGCCGACCAGAATGAGCGGCCCGAAAAAATGGGCTACGCCATCGCTGGCGTCGCCGCCGAAGCGGGCGCTGGCGCGCCTGCCGGGCCGGAGCCCATCGCCAACCGCCTCGCCCAGGCCGATGCCGCCAAGGGCGAAGCCACCTTCGGCAAGTGCAAGGCCTGCCACACCATCGACCAGGGCGCGCCCAACGGGATCGGCCCCAACCTCTATGGCGTCGTGGGCGAAGCCATGGCCACGGGCCGGGGCGGCTTCGCCTTCTCCGACGCGCTCAAGGGCAAGGGCGGCAAGTGGGACTTCGCCAATCTCGACGAATGGCTGACCAGCCCGAAGAAATTCGCCGACGGCACCAAGATGTCGTTCGCAGGCCTGGCCGACCCGATGGATCGCGCCAACGTGATCGCCTATCTCAACTCCAAGGGGTCGAACCTGCCCCTCCCCGCGCCCGAAGCGGCAGCGGCAGCGGCCCCGGCGGCTGACGCCAGCGCCGAGGCCAGCGAAGCCCCCTGAGGTCAGGCTTCGCGAAGGAAAAGAAGAAGGGATGACGAAGGGGGCAAGGCCCCCTTCACCCCATTATCTTTGGCGGGCGTCGCGGTGGTGGCCAGGCCGGGCATGGCGACCAGCCCCGTTCCCGGGGGCGACGGCCCCCGGGATATTATCCTGATTTCCTGTTCTTCACCCCGCCGGGGTATTGACCCCCTTGCTGGTCAGGAAGCGCTTGATGTTGCGCGCGGCCTGGCGCAGGCGCTGCTCGTTCTCGACCATGGCGATGCGCACGAAGCCTTCGCCATCCTCGCCATAGCCCACGCCCGGCGCCACGGCGACTTCGGCCTCGGTCAGGAGTTGCTTGGAAAATTCGAGGCTGCCCATGTGCTTGAGCGCAGGCGGCAGCGGCGCCCAGGCGAACATCGACGCCTTGGGGCTGGGAATGTCCCACCCGGCGCGGCCAAAGGATTCAACCATCACGTCACGGCGCTTCTGGTAGAGCTTGCGGTTCTGCTCGACGATGTCCTGCGGCCCGTTGAGCGCCGCGCAGGCCGCCGCCTGAATCGGGGTGAACGCGCCATAGTCGAGGTAGGACTTCACGCGGGTCAGTGCCGCGATCAGCTTCTTGTTGCCCACCGCAAAGCCCACGCGCCAGCCAGCCATCGAAAAGGTCTTGGACATCGAGGTGAATTCGACCGCCACGTCCTTGGCGCCGGGCACTTCGAGGATCGAGCGGGTCGGGTTCCCGTCGAAATAGAGTTCCGAATAGGCCAGATCGGACAGGATCCAGACCTTGTTCTCCTTCGCCCAGGCCACCAGCCGCTCGTAGAACGCCAGATCGACCGTCTCGGCCGTCGGGTTCGACGGGTAGTTGACGATCAGGATCGACGGGCGCGGCACGGTGAAGGCCATCGCGCGATCGAGCGATTCCCAATAGCGTTCATCGGGCGTGGTCGGCACCGAACGGATCGTTGCCCCCGCGATGATGAAGCCGAACGTGTGAATCGGATACGAAGGATTGGGCGCGAGCACCACGTCGCCGGGCGCGGTGATCGCGGTGGCGAGGCTGGCAAGGCCCTCCTTCGAGCCCATGGTCATGACCACTTCGGTCTCGGGGTCCAGCTCGACGCCAAAGCGCGTGGCGTAATAGTTCGCCTGCGCCTTGCGGATGCCGGGAATCCCCTTCGATGCCGAATAGCCATGGGCCGAGGGCTTGCGCGCCACTTCGCACAGCTTGTCGATCACATGCGCCGGGGGCGGCAGATCGGGGTTGCCCATGCCCAGGTCGATGATGTCCCGGCCGCTGGCGCGGGCTGCGGCCCGCATCGCGTTGACTTCGGCGATGACATAGGGCGGCAGGCGCTTGATGCGGTAGAACTCTTCTTCCACGGTGCTCACTCGGAACTTGCCGGCTGGATTGCCGGGATCGCCCCCTTACGCCAATCGGCCGGTTTCGCCAATAATCCGAAAGCGTACACGGCCTTGAAAGCATCTTTTGGTCTTGAACCGACTTGCCCAAGGCCGCGCTCGCGCGCACAAGGCAGGATGCAAAGGGCGTCCACTCGGGAACCGGGCGCAAGAGGATTTGTCGTCAATGCACGAACAGGACAAGACGCGTGAACCGGCTACCGACTTGCAGCCCCGGGAGGGCAGCGCGATAACCGAAAGTACAGTCATCGAAGACCTTTTCCGCCTGCAATCCGAAGCCATGCAGGCCCTGTTCACCCCGTTCCTGCCCACCCCCCAGACCAAGGCGCCCGATCCGGGCGAGATCCCGCACTGGGCCCTGTCGGGCGCGAAACTCCAGTCGATGTGGGTCGATTTCCTCACCGAACAATCCGCGCAGGCCGAGCCGGTCTGGGCCCGGCTGGCCGAAGGCACGCGCTGGCAGGCCCTCGTCGACGACTGGATCGGCGCCATGCCGCTCGCCCGTGCCGAAACCCAGGCCAAATTGTGGGACGAGAGCATGCAGCTGTGGAACAGCGTGCTCGACCTCTATTCCGGCCAGGACAAGGAAACCGGGCCTGCCGCCATCGCGCCCGAGGCGCTCCCCCGCCGCGACCGCCGCTTTGCCGATCCGCGCTGGCGTGGCCAGCCCTGGTTCGCGCTGCTCCACCAGACCTACCTGCTGCTGGCCGAACGTCTGGCCGAAATGGCCGAGGACATCGCCGGGCTCGAACCCGAGCGCCATGGCCAGATGCGCTTCCTCACCCGCCTGATCACCGAGGCGCTCTCTCCCGCCAACTTCCCGATGACCAATCCGATGGTCATCGAGCGCACGCTCGAAACACGCGGCGAGAATCTCGTGCGCGGGGTCGAGCACCTGCTGGCCGACTTGCGGCGCGGCCAGTTGAGCCACACCGATTCCGGTGCCTTCGAAATCGGCCACAACATCGCCACCACGCCCGGCAAGGTCGTGTTCGAAACCCCGCTCTACCAGCTCATCCACTATACGCCGACCACGCGCGAGGTCTCGACCGTTCCGCTGCTGATCTTCCCGCCGTGGATCAACCGCTTCTACATCCTCGACCTCAACCCCAAGAAAAGCTTCGTGCGCTGGGCGGTCGACCAGGGGCTGAGCGTGTTCCTCGTTTCGTGGAAATCGGCCGACGCCAGCATGGCGAACGTGACGATGGATGACTATGTGCGCGCCCAGATCGAGGCCATCGACTTCGTGCGCGAGCGTCTGGCCGTCCCGTCGGTCCACACCATCGGCTATTGCGTGGCGGGCACCACGCTGGCGGCCACGCTGGCCGTGCTGGCGCGGCGCGGCCAGGCCGACAAGGTCGCCAGCTCGACCTTCTTCACCGCGCAGGTCGATTTCAGCGAGGCGGGCGAACTGAGCCACTTCATCGACGATGCGCAATTGCGCTGGCTGGAGAGCCTGGAGACCGACGGCTACCTCGACGGGCGCTATCTGGCCGCCACCTTCAACCTGCTGCGCGGGCCAGACCTGATCTGGAACTATGTCATCAACAACTACCTGATGGGCGAGGACTACCCGGCGTTCGACCTGTTGTTCTGGAACGGCGACACCACCAACCTGCCCGCCCGCTGGCATCGGGCCTATCTGACCGACCTCTATCGCGACAACAAGCTGGTCGTCCCTGACGCGCTGAGCGCCGATGGCACGCCCATCGACCTCCACAAGATCACCACCCCCTGCTACATCCAGGCCGGGCGCGAGGACCACATCGCCCCGCCCGAAAGCGTGTGGAAGCTGACCCGCCACCTGGCCGGGCCGTGGAAGTTCGTGCTGGCCGGGTCCGGACATATTGCCGGGGTCGTCAACCCGCCCGAAGCGGGTAAATATCAGTTCTGGACCAATCCTGCCGAAGTGGCGAGCCTCGCAGACTTTTGCGCGGGCGCCAGCGAGACCAAGGGCAGCTGGTGGCCCGACTGGCGCGCCTGGCTCGAATCCATCGACGCCACCCATGTGCGGGCGACCGGACACCGCGTTCCGGGCAAGCGCAGCATCGAGGATGCTCCCGGACGTTATGTTCGGCAACGTTGAGGGGGAAACCTAAAGCTAACGGGCGCTAGCAAAAAATTGTCACCAAGATGGACGTTGTGCGCTGCACAATTCCCTTGACTTTCGCGGGCGCATTCCTATTTATTGCAGTGCAGCAACGGCAGGATTTTGACTTGGGTCGGGTTTTTTGCGCCCATTGGTACGGCTCGCCCCTGGATCTCAGTTTAGCATCAAAAATCTGCTCAGGCTGCATTGCAGGAGCCGTTTTGCTATGGCCGAGGATAAGAAGAACAAACCGATAGTTTCTGGATCGACTCCGTCGTCCGCTCCCAAGGCGGGTGCTGCGGGGCCGGTGACGCAAGTTTCAACTTCTCTCCCTTCGCCCGGCAGCACGGCACAAGCGTCGGCCCCGACTTCCAAGCCCGGCAAGACCGCAACGGTCCCGGTCGGGAAGCACGCCCGCCGCTCACGCAACACCGTGCCCCCTGCAAAGGTTGCCACGCCCCCCGCCCCGATCGTCTCCGCGCCCGTCAAGGCTGCCCCGGCTCCGGCCGCACAGGCCAAGCCGGAACCGGCAGCACCTTCGGTCAAGGGGCCAACCCCCGCTCCTGAACCGGCCCAAAAGCCGGTTGCCGGACCGGCCTTGACGAACCAGGCCCCGAGCCAGGCGCCAAGCCCGCCCCCCGTAGGGAGCCCGAAACCGGTGGCAGCACCGGTGGCGGAAAAGGCACCTTTGCCGGTCGAGAAGGGCCCCGCCAAGGCGGTGCCGGAAAGCCCTGTCGTGGCCAAAGCCGAAACGATCCAGCCTGCGGCCGAAAAGACCGCTCCGGCTGCAATCGAACCGGCCCCCACCAAGGACGTTCCGGCCAAGCCGGCCACGGTCTCCCCTCCGGCAACGGTCCGAACCGGATCTGGCACCGCCCACGCGATGGTGCCGACCCCTCCGAAGTCTCGCGTGCCCCATGCCGCAGCCGCCGCGGCTCCCAGGAAGGAACATTCCCTCATGACCACCGCCACCGATTTCTCCGAAAAGTTCCAGTCCGCTTTCAAGGATGCCTCGGAAAAGGCCAAGGCCGCTTTCGAAAAGAGCCAGACCGCATTCGGCGATGCCGGCGAATTCGCCAAGGGCAACGTTGAAGCCGTCGTCGAGTCGAGCAAGATCCTCGCTTCGGGCCTCCAGGAAATGGGCAAGGGCTACGTCGCCGAAGGCAAGACCGCGATCGAAAGCCTGACCGCCGAGATCAAGGAACTGGCCGCCGCCAAGTCGCCGACCGAATTCTTCGAAAAGCAGACGGCCCTGATGCGCAAGCAGTTCGACGCCGCCGTTGCCGCCAGCAGCAAGCACAGCGAAGCCGTGCTCAAGCTCGCCAACGACGCGTTCCAGCCGATCTCCAACCGCGTCAGCCTCGCGGTCGAAAAGATCAAGCAGACCGCCTGATCTGTGCTTCGGCCTGAATCCGGCATCCCGCTTCGCCGGGACGCTGGTCGTTCAGGCTGACACGGCGCATCTGACCGGAAGGCCTGACTGGAATACCGGGCAGGCATCCGCGACAGGATGCACGTGGCAAGCTTTCGCAAAGCCCCCTTGCAACCATGCTGGCGCAACCGTGCTGGCATGGCGGCGAGGGGGTTTTGTTTGCAGGACGGCGCACACAGCGGGCCTTGCGTGCAGGGCATGAATGGCGCCTTGCCCCGAATCCCCTTGGCACATCTTGATCAGGCTCACCTTCATCGGGCCCACCTTGATCAGGCCACCTTGGTAAGGCCACTTTGGTCAGGATCGCCACTGTGGGCGCGGTTTTTGAGGCAGCCTGCCCCCAGCCCCCTTGTCGTTCGGGGGGAGCGATGCGATATTGTGCGCTCCAATGACCCGTTCCGACATCCCTCTGGCGTCCATCGCCCCCTGTTCGTGTGCAGTGTCCAGCTGCGGCGCATCGCTCTCGATGACGGGCAAGCCCGTGATGATGGGCGACGATGGCGATTCCCACGACGGCGATCATGTCGGCCTGGCTACCCGCACCCGTGCCCGCCCCAAAAAGCCGAGCATGTTCAAAGTGCTGATGCTCAATGACGACTATACCCCGATGGAATTCGTGGTGATGGTCCTCAAGCGCTTCTTCCACATGGATCTGGAACAGGCGACACGCGTGATGCTGCATGTCCACCAGCGCGGCGTCGGCGTATGCGGTATTTTCCCTTATGAAATCGCCGAGACCAAGGTGAACCAGGTGATGGATTTTGCCCGGCAGAATCAGCACCCGCTCCAGTGCACGCTCGAAAAGGCCTGATCACCGGCGCCTGACCGGTCTCCGGTTCAGGAATGCCCCCCTAAGTCAGTGCAAGCCCCGCTTCATGATGATGTCGCGGGCCAGCGCCCGGAACAGCGCCGCCAGCCAGGCCATCGCCAGCGATCTGGCCCCGCGCGAATGCGCCGCCGCGCCGCCCGGCAACGTCACATGGGCCGTGTAGGTTTCCTCAGCCAGGCGCTCCCCGCCATAGAGGGCATCGGGTGGCAGCAGGGCCAGCGCCGCGCTTTCATACGCGCCCGAATCCGCCAGCAGACCGACCCACAGGCTGCCCTCGTCGCCGTTCATGGTCGAGGGCGCCAGCAAGGCTTCCCCCATCAGCCTGAGCGCCAGTTGGAAGCCGAAACGCTGTTCATCAGCCGCCAGTCGCTCGCATCGGTCAGCCAGCGCGATCAGATCGTCGGGGCGGGCATTGCCCCCCGTCAGACGGCCGCCCATCCACCACGATCCCGATGCCATGGAAAGCCCCCCCCTTTTTCTTTCGCCGGTTCCGGTCCCATGACGCCACGTCAGCACAACACCGGCACGATACCGGCGCATGAGACCTCAACGTCCGGGAAGCCCGCCCCCTTCCGGCCATTTTCTGGTCGACTGTCCTGTGAAACCGGGGCGAAACCTATGAGCATTCCACGGGACAGGCAATAACTTTGGGCATCGCCCCCCGGATGCGGCCGAGGCTGCCCACCGCAGCCCCCC
>Ga0075011_10000694_pt1 | contig 17837 bp, 22 predicted proteins | sample TARM_MetaG_T_14_FD_72354 | JGI IMG/M metagenome (GOLD analysis project Ga0075011, IMG submission 72354) | Freshwater microbial communities from Pennsylvania, USA, analyzing microbe dynamics in response to fracking - TARM_MetaG_T_14 | ecosystem: Environmental > Aquatic > Freshwater > River... | reverse complement strand
TGAGCCGGTATTCACCTGCCACTGATAGGTCAGCCCTGTTCCTGTTGCCGCTGCTGTAAAGCTGGTATTGCTTCCTGCATTCACCGTTGCATTGCTTGGATGGGTTGTAATGGTCGGTGCGGAACCGATGACCTTGACTGTAACGTTTGCGCGATCTAATTCAGTCATACCATTAAAACGAATCAAAGAAAATGTGTAATCTCCGGCAGTCGGAGCATTGAATATGAGTTTACTACTTTCCTTGGTAGATGCGCCAGAATAGTCTCCTATTGACGGATCCGGCGTGAAGTATACATCATAACCATTGGCATCTTTCAGGCTGAAAGTTGTAGCATGGCCTTCAGCATCAGTCGCGCTTGTGGTAATAAAACAATACATACCACCTAAGTTTACCGTTTCTGAGTCATCAAAAAAATCCCACCCAAACAACTCCTTGTCGACGCCTTTTGCAACGTTTTCATACGTTGTTGTTGCTGCGTTTGCGGTCAGCGTCATCGCGGAAAGAAAGCTGATCACCATCGCTAGCGTCAGAACGATTAACATACCTTTTCTGCAAATACTTTTATACATATGTATCCTCCATCAAAACTTTTTACACTTCGTCTTTTTAATTGTCAGCATCCGAACATTTTAAATCCGAACTTTTCTCCCGTAATTTCCGCCCTGATCTCTTCCGGCAGCTTTGTATATTCTCTGCATTTGATCAAACCCCACCTGTGTGCGCAGACTGCCAAAGGAACCCGGCGGTCATCCTCGCGCAGCCCTGTCGTGCCGATTAATTTTGCAATGTTTCGTTGTAGTTTTCGATCAGCTCTTGCGTTAAGCCCTTTACGTTCGTGAGCTGCAGATCGATAAACCGCAACTGCTCCTCCTCGGAGAGCACCGGAAAACAACATCTGCATCAGAAACGGGGAACACACGATAAAATCCGACTGCTTTGGAGCCAGCAGCGCAAGAGCTTCACGCACCTTGTCCGTTATCGCATATAGTTTTTAGTCGGGCCGACATGCTGAACAGCTTCTTGATGTCATACCCAGACAATGGCTTCATCGACAGGAATCCAAGTATTCCATTTTCAAGCGACATGTTGTTCCCTTTTCTACTATATGATTTGTCTAATATTGTACATTTATCTGAATAACTTGTCAATTTAATGAAGCAATATTGTGATTAACTTATGATAATGTCACTATATAATTCACTTGAGAAAATGTCCCTTTTTGACATAGAATCTAAATATGAAAGAAGGATATATTACATTGTCACAAAAACAATTAAAGAAACTTAAGGTCATGAATGCCTATATCGATGGAACTATTGACCGAAGACGAGCAGCAGAGTTGCTTTCACTTTCAGAACGTCAGATTTCACGCCTAAAGAAAGGACTGATTATACAAGGCGAGACGTTCCTTATTCACAAAAATTCAAACAGAAAGCCTTCTCATGCTGTTTCCAAAGAAGTGAAAGAAAAGATACTTAAAATTCATTCCCTACCCGAATATGAAAGTGTCAATTTCCTCCACTTCAAGGACATACTTGCCGATAAGCATCATATAAAACTATCGTACACGGCACTTTCTAGTATACTAAAATCCTCAGGAATTAAAAGCCTAAATCTAAAAAACCTAAACGTCGTAAAAACAGAAGGAAGCGCAGGGACTGCCCAGGAGAATTGCTGCAAATCGATGCAACGCCATTTGACTGGTTTAGGAATGGGAAGATGTTATCTCTCCACGGAGCTATTGATGATGCTTCTGGAACAGTTGTAGGCCTTTACATTTGTGAAAATGAATGTTTAAACGGATACTTTGAAACCATGCGTCAGTGTGTACTTAACCACGGTATTCCTCAATCAATCTACTCCGATAACCATACCATATTCCGCTCTCCCAAAACAGGCCGGCTTACTGTCGAGGAAATTATTGCTGGTCAAAAGATCAATATGACACAGTTTGGGCGTGCAATGAACGATATGGGTACTGATATCATTTTTGCTAAGACTTCATGGGCTAAGGGTCGTATAGAACGGCTATGGGAAACACTGCAAAGCCGTCTGCCTGTGGAACTGGCAATGCGTGGGATTAAGACTATTGAAGCTGCAAATCAGTTTTTGCAGGAAGAATACATCCACAAATACAATACTCATTTTTCTGTTGAAGCTGAAGGAGAATCTATCTTCGTACCTCTCAGATCTGATGTCGATATAGATACGATTCTGTGCATCAAATTAAAACGCAAAACAGACATTGCAAGCTGCTTCTCTTTCAAGGGACGATGTTTTAAGATCAGCACTGAGGGTTATCCTCTTGTTCCTGCAAAGAAAGAAATCACTGTCCTGGTGGGACCTCGCTTTGGTATTAAGGTAAAATATCAAAACCAAGTATTCACTACCATTCAATACTTGAAGCCAGAACGTAAGGATGCAAATACTAGTGTTACACAAAAAGTCAAAAGAAATGTGCAGCCTCATCTCATTCATAGTTCTGATAAATGGAAACTAATTTGGCATAGTGAACCTTTTGATTTGTCTTTAAAGTTCCTCTACGAACTTTTCTTTGACAAGAATGTTAGTTAGCAGAAAAATTTATCGCGGTTTACATGGAGATATGCTGTGAAAGGCTATGTTGCCAGGGCGGTACACTTACCGCCCTTATCGCCAAAAGTCACAGCATAGAGGCTCCACGTCAACCGATTAAGATAAAATTTTCTGCGTGGTTTGCAATGGGACATTTTCACAAATTAATTTATTATCCAAAAAGGGACATTTTTAAAAGTTATTGACACATTAAACCGTTGAAATTTCAATATTCACAGCATTTTTTTGGCTTATGCATAGTTCATTTCCCCGGCAGGTTTTAGTGCTTTGGGTTGTTCAATATTCAACCCTTCAGTCAGCCATTTAAATTGCTGTTGGGTTAACTCCCTGGCTTCACTGTTTGCTCTTGGCCATTTAAATTTTCCGTTTTCAAGCCTTTTGTAGAGCATTGTAAAACCATCCCTATCATGAACAATAACCTTTATCCGATCCAGTTTAGTACCACAAAAAAGAAACATGGAGGAATCATATGGATTCAAATTGAAATTCGCCTGAATGATTGATACCAGTCCATCAATGCCACATCTTAAATCGGTTTGCCCGCAGGCAATGTAAATATGTTCATAATTTACTGCTAAGTCATTTAGTATATTGTTTTCTGTCAAAGCATTTTCACCGCCCTTAGAACAGCTTTTATTGCAGCTTCATTCGCATCGTTACCAATTTCAATATTTATGCCATTGAAATTCATGGATATGCATTTCTCATTCCTGTGGCTCGCCGGAATACTTGCAGACAAGCAAGAGGTTATTTGCGGTGTAACCTCTGCAAAACGCATTTCATCTGCAGGCTTCTTTGGCAATATACTACTATTCGGGACAAGATCAAGCATTGCTTCACGTACTGCCTTTTGGTGCTTGAAGTAAGTCACATAGTGCATATTCTTTGTTTTACACCATTCTTTTACCGTCAGGCCGCTTTCATGGCATTCTTTGATTTCTAATGCCCACTTCCTTAATGAAATATTATGTTTCACTTCATTAATTTTTTCAATACTCATAAATTTTTACCTCGTTAAATATTGTGCTATTTTGCTCTACCTCTTGCTGCCAGTAGCAAGAGGTAGCCCTAAGTAAACAAAGAGCAACAACTACTATATGCTAGTTTTTGCTACTCTAATTATCTAACGAGATTTTATTTAATACGAGGTACCCTTAGCTTTGACGCTTACTATATGTCTTTAAAAATCTACTATTTTCTTCTTGACAAATCTTAGCAGGTCTTGCCTCTGGCTATACACTTCCCGCTACTGGGCGTGTTCGGGACTTTCACCCGTTAGACTGCGCCCATGCTGGGCGCACAAGTAAGAGGGCTGTCTCGAAGTGAGACAGCCCTTTTTTGAGGAGTAGTTATTATGTTAAAGTTTGGTATAAGGAGAACATTTAGAACTCAACAGACTTCTTCATGTTCTTTTTAGTGAGTAATAAGTTATTTTACGTCAGCCTTAGCTTCCTTGGAAGTAGGAAGAATTGCTTCTACTTCTGCGTGTGGTCTTGGAATTACGTGTACGGAAACTAGTTCGCCAACTCTCTGAGCTGCAGCAGCACCAGCATCTGTAGCAGCCTTAACAGCTCCTACGTCTCCTCTTACCATTACTGTTACTAGTCCGCCACCAACGTGTTCTTTACCGATTAGGTATACGTTTGCTGCCTTTACCATAGCATCTGCTGCTTCGATAGATCCTACTAAACCCTTTGTTTCAATCATTCCTAATGCATCGTACTTCATTTTAAAATCCTCCTAAAATAATCATTTATTTAATAATTGTAATTTTTGACGTGGAATTAATGCTCATTGCATTTCCTTCTTCTGTGTCGATATGACACTCTAATGCGGATGCATCGTTTGCTCTTATCGCAACGTTGCTGTAAATCCCTCCGCGTGGGCCTTCGAACTGGATGCCTACCACCTGTCCGTCATGTACGCCGAAGTGCTGTGCATCTGCCGGTGTCATGTGAATGTGTCTTTGTGCCACAATCAAGCCCTCTTTTGTCTGTACCGACCCTCTTGGACCGATAATAGTGATCCCCGGCGTTCCGGCTAAGTCTCCGGATAATCTCGCCATGGCTTTTGCTCCCATCTTGATGCAATCTCCCGTCAATACTTCAACCTGAGTTTTGCTTCTTACCGGTCCTAGGATTCTCACCTTTTCGATGGCTCCCTTCGGTCCGCAGATGGTTACGGTTTCTTTGCACGCATACTGTCCTGGCTGTGACAAATCTTTAATCTTTGTCATCTGATAACCTTCTCCGAACAATGTATCTAGATCAGCCTGTGAAAGATGCAGATGTCTGTTTGAAATTCCTACAGGAATTTCATTGGAGTCATGCTTCTTTTCTGCCGGTGCAGCGGACTGGACAGCTTCTAGTAAAAGCTTTAATATAGCTTCACAATTGTCCATTAGTTAGCCCCCTTCATAGCAGCTACAATCTGGTTTACTAGATTCATTAAATCTGCCTGATTGATTCCTTCTTCCTTTGCAGCTGTTGTGCATCCAGGATTATTGTTTAATGCAGCACTCATTGCAGCGTATTGATCCGGGCTAAATGCTCCAGGACCTCCTCCGCAGCATCCAGCACCTGCCTGTGGTGCAGCAGCAGACTGTGCATTGCATCCACCGGATAAGTTGTAGTTGAATGTCGGATCAGCAGAAGCTAATGTTGCGCAATCCTTTAATCCGTATGCAACTCTCTTGATGTTGATTAGGTGCATTGGTGTTACGTTTTCGGATACTGAGCTTCCGCCCCATGTTCCGCATCCTAGTGTGAAGGATGGCATTAAGCCTGTGCTTGCGCCTACTCCACCCATTGCACTTCCTGTGTTTACAAGAATTCTGGATGCTGGCTTTGCTGCAAACTTCATTACCATTTCTCTGTCCTCTGTATGCAAGCTCATCGTATGTCCGATACCGTTCTGTAATAATTTAATGCTTAAATCGCATGCTTCATGCCAATCTTTTGCAGTATAGAATGCAAGTACTGTTGTTAGCTTTTCGAAGGATAACGGATATCCGTCACCAACTCCGCCCTGTTCTCCAACTAGCACCTTTGTTCCTTCTGGAACACTGAAACCTGCAGCTTCAGCGATTACTGTTGCAGCTCTTCCAACAAACTTCGCATTCATGTTATGGCCATTCTTGAATAATAGCTTGCAAACCTTTGCTGTTTCATCCGCTGTCATAAAGTATCCGCCCTGCTTCTTTAGCTCTGCGATTACTTCGTCTCTGTTGCATTCTTCGCAGATAATGGACTGTTCGGATGCGCAGATTGTGCCGTTGTCAAAAGTCTTACTTGCAATGATATTCTTGATAGCCTGTGCTACATTAGCAGTCTTTTCGATATAAGCCGGTGAGTTTCCTGCACCTACGCCTAGCGCTGGCTTTCCAGCACTGTAAGCAGCCTTTACCATTCCAGGACCACCTGTAGCTATAATTATAGCGACTTCTTTGCTCTTCATCAACTCATTTGTTGCCACTACTGTAGGCATAGAGATGCATCCGATAATATTTTCAGGTGCTCCTGCTGCTACTGCTGCATCAACCATAAGTTGTGTAGCCTTCTGTGTGCATTTTGCTGCGGAAGGATGTGGTGAGAATACGATTGCATTTCTTGATTTTATTGCAATCATTGCCTTGAATATTGCTGTTGATGTTGGGTTTGTGGATGGGACAATTCCCATTACTAGTCCAACCGGTTCTGCAATTTCAATTACTCTCTTAGCTACATCTTCTTGAATCACACCAATAGTTTTCATGTTCTTAATAGCATCGTATAGAATAACGGAAGCCATATGGTTTTTGTATGTCTTATCTTCTACTTTACCAAAGCCTGTTTCCTCTACTGCCATCTGTGCCAAACAAACTGCATTTTCTTGTGCTACCTTTACCATATTGCGCAGAATTCTATCAATCTGTTCTTCTGTGTATGTTGCTATTTTTTCTGTCGCAATCTTTCCAAGGCGTGCAAGATCTCTTGCTTCTTGTACGGAACGTAAATCATAATCAAAGTTTTCCATCTTGTGATTCCTCCTTTCTCTTTTTAAAGATTATTGTCTTGCTGTCATGAATGAAACTGATAGTATTTCTTGAATTCTTCCATTAGTAAATTTCTATCTGCATTAGAAATCGCTCTACCGGTAATACCGAAGTCGCCATATTCTCTTGCTAAAGCTCTTAACTTTGTCACTTTCAAGCTTTCTAATACCTTTAACACTTGGTCAAAGTCACCATTTTTTATGAAAGTCTCCATTTCGTCTTTCAGCAACTCTTGATTGCTAAAGCCTTCACTTTCTGCTTCTTCTATTTTTAGTTCTTCAGGCAATACTTCCTCGTCGCTTATTGCTTCTGTTTCATCCTGAATACTTATTTCTTCGGCGACTGATTCCCGGACGAGCATCTTGCTCACATCTTCATGAGGTCTTGGAATCACATGTACAGAAATCACTTCGCCCACTCTCGTTGCTGCAGAAGACCCTGCATCGGTGGCTGCTTTTACAGCACCCACGTCTCCTTCAATAATAATGGTAACCAGACCGCCTTTTACAAAAACTCGATCCACTAACCCTACATTTGCTGCCTTGAGCATCGCATCCGCTGCTTCAATAGCTGCTATCAGTCCTTTGGTTTCAATAAATCCAAATGCCTGCATTCAAACCACCTCCTATCGTTGAATGGTTGATTCATTGGTAGCATAAAATGCCTTCATCTGCTCTTTAGAACTTAAAGTCACCTTAGCACCCTTCGGAAAGAATACCGTATCGCCTTGCTGGGCTGTATAATTTGTTTTATCAACCGCTACTGTTAGCACTCCTTCGATGAGGTAAATCGTTTCTTCGCGGGGCCATTCCAAATCCAATGTACTACCGCTTTCCATGGTTATAAAACCGGCCTTCATGGCGCTTTTATCGTTCTGGTTGATAAACTCTTGACAAAGCACATTTCCAGATGTCTTTCCGATTTCTAGAGACTTATATTTTACCGTATTCCCTCTCACTATTTTTAATCCGGAAGGTGCTCGTTCTGCTTCATAGACTTCGTTGTTGAGCATTGCTTCAAAGGCGCTGTTTAACAAGCCCTTGCCTACTAAACTTTTTAGTAATGAATAAATCAATTCAGCTTGGTCGCTATTCTCTACAGCCTCTGTTATAGCAGGTGACGTGATAACAGGACTATCACAAACTGGAATCTCTTGGGACCTTGAAAAGGTAATCCCATATTTCTTAGCCGAGTCCTTGGCAGCTGGAGTAATAAGCGCATTTTCTTCAACGACAATAGAGGTTAGCCCAGTTTGAAAAGCCACTTCTACTTCTTTTGAACAAATCAGCTGTTTCATTTAATAACTCCTTTACTTTACCCTGTTATAATTCAGTAACTATTTTTTATTTACCAATAAGGATAAGCTAGTCTTAGAACAATGATCCTACAAGCAATTCTGAAGGAGAAGGAATTACTTCGGCATTTACCAATAGTCCTTTCGCTTCTGCAAGTGCTGTTCCTGCTTGTACACCTGTTTCAACTGCAGCGACATCTCCTGTGAAGGTGAAGTATGCTTTGCCGCCTAGTCCATTTCCTAATCTCAGTTCAATCGGTTGTAATTCAGCTGCCTTTAGTATGGCATCTGCTGCTATTACCATGCTGGATAATGAAAAGGATTCCATTATTCCTAACGCTTGAACTCTATCCGGCATCGTTGAGCCTGTAATTGCTGGGAATACCTGCGGGCTTACATTTGGGATGATGATCGAATCTACCCAAAATTCTCCTGCTTCTCTTTCCCCTACTCTTACGGAATCCTCTACCGATGCTACATCGCCATATACTATCGCTATGTATTTGCCCGGACATACGGAGCTTGCGGTTGCGATTTCTACTTCTGAAATCTTCACCATCTGATCTGCTGCATAAATACCACGTGCAATACTCGTAAATTCTACCATTCCTATTGCGTTCGCCATATTAAGCCCTCCTTATTGCAATATAATCATTTCCGCTTTCCACTACGGTTCCGGAAATGCTTGCATGTATCGCAGCTCCTAAGCTGTCTCGTGGAATTTTTCCTATCAGCTCCCCCTGCTGTACGCTTTGTCCTACTGTTACCACGGATACTGCAGGTGCTCCTACATGCTGCCTTGTTGAAATGCATACCACTTCTGGATTCATTTCTACTTCTGTCATTGGAGCTGGCTTATCAAAATCATGTAATCCTAATCGTGCGATTAATCGCTTGCTTGGCACTAAGCGGTGGCTTCGTACCCCTCTTGCTTCAAAGGTTTCCTTGGTTCTCTGATACTTTAGTCCCTGTTCCATCATTTTTCCCTTGAAGTAAACGTTTGCTGATTTCGGATACAGATTCACTGGACATGAGAACAGTTCGCATAGGTTACACTGACAGCATAGTTGCGCTGTGGTCTGGCCTTCTGCGCTTCCTGATTGATATTGCATTGCTCTCATCATCTTATGTGGCTGCATGTCATGGCCTAGTAGATATCTAGGACATAAGTCTGTACACATACGGCACTGTTCACAAGTTGCTCTGTTTATTCTTCTTGTTTGATCTGGGGTTGCGGACTTCTTACGAATCAGTGGATGCTGTTTCATTAAGATCACAAATCCCTTGTTTTTCTTCGTAATATATCCGTCTAAATTGCTCATTACAGGTCCCATCATCGGACCGCCATCGATTACGGTATAGTTTGTAAAGTTCTCAATACCGCTCAGCTTTAGCACGTCCATAATCGGTGTTCCTACCGGTACCTTGAGGGTTAATCGGTTTGGTACATCTCCTGCGATGGTTAAGTAGGTTTCTGTTACAGATTTTCCTTGGGTCGCTCTGTAGATGTTTAACGCCGTTTCCGAGTTTACTACTACGCAGCCTACTTGAATTGGAATCCCTGTTTCAGGTACTACTCTTCCTGTTAGTTCATATACTAGAACCTGTTCATCTCCTGCTGGATAGATATCCGGAAGGTCTTTCACTTCTACGAAATCTCCTACGTTTAATGCTTCAATTCTTTCTCTCATGATCGCAATCACTTTTTTATGCTTTCCCTTGATTCCTATGATTGCTTTTTTTGCTTCTACAAACCTTCCGGCTAGTTTAAAGCCTTTTATGATTTCATCCGGATACATCTCCATCAGCTGTTGGTCCACTCGCAGAAGCGGTTCACATTCAGCTCCGTTCATGAGGATGTATTCTGCTTTTGACGCCAGTTTTGCATGGGTGGGAAAGCCGGCCCCTCCTGCGCCTATTATTCCGGCATCTTTTACCTGTTCAAGAAGACTCATCATTCCACCTCTCATTCTATTCAAAATCGCAGTCTTCGTCGATGATCCCTATTACTACTGCATCTACCGGTATGGAATCGTCGCCTAGCATTCGTCGAGCTGATGAGCCCTGCGTGATAATTACTCTGTCTCCGATTCCCGCACTGATGGTATCCACAACGATGATTCTCTGTCCATCGCTGCTTCCGCCGCCGATTAGTTCAGCCTGCATAAACTTCAGTCCGTTTAGTGAATCAGCTTTCCTAGTTGCCCAAATATTATCAATCAGTCTTGCTGTTAACATATGTTTTTTCCTTCTTCCAGTTTGCGCTTGATTTCCTGAATGGCTGATTCGACAGAAGATGTATCTCCAAAGATGGCAATCATAATCATATTCTGCGGACAGCTCCCTCGAACATCTTCGACTGCGACGCCCACTGCTTTCTCAGCAATATCAGCAGCACATATCATTTCGATCATTCTCCCTTGTACAAGGCCTACGGCATCTGCACCATCCATAGCTGATACGGCAGTTGCTTTCATCCGTTGCTTCAGAATATCCAGCGTCCCTGCAGAAGGTGATTTTATAATTCTAAATTCCATCTTTGCACCTTTCTTTTACCTCAACCGTTCCTGCGTACAATTAAGTGCTATACCCAGCGGCGTAACAAACATCGGATTCTGTGGTTTATAGGTGGTGATGCCAGTCTGCTTTTCTACCACTTCTTCAATGCCTGATAAGCAGCATGTTCCTCCTACCAATGCAATTTCCTGCACATCGTATCCTTTGATATGCTGATTGACGATAGAAGCTACTTTTTCAACAACTGGTTTAAGGATTGCTAGAAGTTCTTTATGATTTCGTTCATTCCGTTTATATTCATCCGCTTCTTTGAAGCTCATGCCATAAGCACCAGAAATGACTAACGAAAAATGGGTGCCGCCTGTTGGCTCGTCCGCTACATAAACCACTTTACCATCCTTAAAAATGGAGATCCCTGTTGTTCCTCCGCCAACGTCTACCACTGCACCGTTTTGCATCTTCAGAACAGCATTTGCAGCTGTAGACTCATCCAGCAAATTGGTCATTTCAAACCCTGCGGCTTGTACGACATTTTTAACGGCTCCGCCATCTACGCTCTCGGTTCCCGGAGGGATTGCTGCAGCGGCATAAATCAATTCTGTATCCAGTTTTTCTTCAAGATCCTGTTTCATCTTCCTTACAATATTAATGGCCCCAATATAGTCCACAACCATTCCGTCGCGAACTACGTCTGCATATTGATAGGCTCCTGCCACAGGGTTGAAGTTTTCATCTAATACCGCCACAACAACACATGCTGTTCCAAGGTCAACTCCTGTATAATATACAGAAGACTTACTTCTAATAGGGTTTTCTACAACCTGCTCAAACTGACTGACAAAGTTATCACAATCTTCTAATGTTATCGGTTTCTCTGACATTCTTTTCCTCCAACAATGCTGCAAATCACCTGGGATAGGCAGTTTATCACTTGATTTACTTGGCCAATGATTTCCTCACACCTCATGTGTTCCTTGTCATTGCCTTCGTAAACTTCTCTCACAATGGATTCCACTTCCCGGATCTCACATCTGAGGTGATGTAATTTCAAAATTTCTCTGCCTTTTTCAAGTCTCATGTGAAGTTCATTTATATCAAAGCAATCTTCTATATCATTGTTGCAGTTATCAAAACAAATGCTGCTGCATTCCTTGTGAAAGATTTTTTCAGCTTTCCCTTTTGATTGAATATCCTGCCCAATGGTTGAAAATTGTTTGCCTAACTTTAAGATATCCTGTGCTAAAAATACATCCCTTTCAATGGTTTCCTCACTGATTAATAGGAATAAACTGTCGATTGATTTCAACCTATTGATTAATTTCTTCATTTTCCAGTGGTTTTTGTCCGTTGATTCAGCAACCACTATTTTATCTGTTGAAATCCCTACCCCATATAAGTCGATTCCTCGATCGGTTAGAAACTGCCTTGCCCCAGGCGTCAGCCTTGTTTCCGGCATTAATTCATAGTTGGTAAAAGGTTCTTTTTTGTAAATGTCCCGTAATTCTTCTTCGGTAATAAACTTCATTTGTTCCCCCTTACTCATAATGGTTTTTAAATAGAACTTTCTGCAAAGGCTCAAGACCAATTCCGTTTGGAATGCTTACTTTAAAATAAGGTTCCGGCACACCCATCCGATTTAGTTGTTTCATGCAAACCTCTTCATTTTCCGGTTTCAGATCACATTTACTGATAATCCCCACCACCGGGCAATGAAATATTTTAGCTAATCCAGGAGAATACACTTCAATTGGCCTTGATTGATCCACTAAGATCAAAACATGGGATGCATCTTGTGCTGCAGCAATAACATGTTTATACATCCACGCGTTTTCGATATAGGATGCAGGTACATCTATCGTTTTCGGACCGTATATCATATCCGGTGTTTTTCTAAGGGGTCCTTTAAAGTCATTTAATGCATTCACCAAGGTCGTCTTTCCACAATTGGTGGGACCCATCACCATTACACGTTTTCTTCTCATGTTCGCGTAATAGGTGCTGTCATAAACGCCAGCATATTTTTTAATGTAATTACTACTGCCTCTAATGCAGTTTCAACACTTTGAACATCACCGACAATGACAACAGATCCGGTAAACCGATCTAGAAATCCGATTTCAACCTGAGCAGTTTTTGTTGCAATATCTGCGGCTATGATGGCCGTCTCATATGGGGATAGGGTTAATATACCAATCGCACCTTTATCGTCAATTCCCAAACGTTCATAAATGTCGGGCGTAGGAGAGGCAATTACATGGGCAATAGTAACCTGTTTGCCAGGCACCGACTCTTCGATCACACGTTGTATTCCGTTTGTAGCAATTTCTCCCATATAGATGTCCCTTTCTTTTCATTTTTCATCCACCCATTTGACAATGCAAGCCGGTTTTCTTTGCGATTTCCAGCAGTTTATTCATGTCTTCCTGTGACATCGGCTCGATGGAATTGAATTCATAATTTTGCTCCAGCCCCTGATATTTACTCTCTCCAAGTCTATGATAAGGCAATAAATGAATTTCCTTTACTCCTTTCACACTGGCAACATAACGGGTAATGGATTCTATTTCCTCTGCCGTATGATTAAACGTAGGAATCACTGGGATTCGAACAATAAGAGGAGTATTTCGTTCACTTAATTTCATTAAGTTGGATAGAATCAAGCTATTAGATTGTCCTGTAAATATCCGATGTTTCTCATCAGAAACATGCTTCACATCATATAGGAACAAGTTGACAAAAGGAATGAGTGGTTCGATTGCTTCAAAGCTTGCAAATCCGCTTGTTTCTATTGCGGTATTTATGCCAGCAGTATTGCAAGCTTCCAGAATGGCTTTAGCAAAGCTTGGCTGTGCTAGAACCTCTCCTCCGGATAAGGTAATCCCTCCTCCAGATCGTCTGTAATAGATGCTGTCCTTTTTCACCTCTTCCATGATCTCCGCTACGGAAACGACCTTGCCTACGATTTTAGACTGGCCTGCTTCTAAAATGGGTTGACTATCCATGACCTGTGTTTCCGGATTGCAGCACCACTTACATCTCAACGGACACCCTTTCAAAAATACAATGGTTCTAATTCCAGGTCCGTCATGTACGGAGAATCGTTGTATCTCTGTGATGATTCCTTTTGTATTGTAAACCGCTTGGTTCATTAAAACACCTGCTCCGTTCTCGCAATAATATCATCCTGTAACGTTTTATCCAACGCTACGAAGTGGGCACTATATCCGGCAACTCGTACAACCAAGTTCTTATAAGCCTCTGGATTTTTCTGTGCTTCCAGTAACGTTTCTCTACCAACTACATTGTACTGAACATGCATACCCTTCTGGTCAAAGAATCCTCTTACCAATGCGGAAAGTTTTTCTAAACCGGACTGTCCACTTAATGCAGATGGATGGAATTTCTGGTTAAATAGTGTACCATTTGAAGCGATGGAGTGATCTAACATGGCTACAGAGTTTGCAGCAGCTGTAGGTCCGTTTACATCTCTTCCTGAAATAGGGGATACACCATCAGCTAATGGTTCGCCAGCTTTTCTACCATCCGGTGTTGCACCTGTTTGTGAACCCATTGGAACATTTGCAGATACTGGATATAATCCAGGCTGGAAGGAACCGTTTCTTGGATTCTTATGCTTTTCAACTTCTTTGCAGTAGGTTAAAGCAACTTCCTTTGCCATTAAGTCTACGGAGGTAATATCATTACCAAACTTCGGTACGGCATTGATATCATTTATTAAGCGTGCGCATTCTACGCTTTCTCCTGTAGCAGTTCCTACTTTTGATAGACCTTCCACTAAAGCAGTTAGCATGTTTGCCTGTTCCAAAGTAATCTTCTTACCGCCGTCAGTTAACTTACTTACGATATTTTCAACGTCAGTTCTGCTAATGCCACCCATAGGACTTGACGTTACAGTGCCTACACCTTCAAAGTTGCTGGACATAGCTGCCTTAATCTGCTGAATAGTGTAAAGTTTCTTGTCATATACTAATTCCTTTAATACTTCCATGGAATCGGCAACATTGGCAACGCCAACGCCCTGAGGTCCTGTAAAGTTATAAATTGCGCCGCCTTCTTGTACAGACTTGCCTCTTCCGATGCAATCTTCTACCATTGAGGATAAGAAAGGTAATGGTGCTCTTTCACTGTGTGCTAAATCTACTGCATTATCTGCGTTAGCTAATAGGGAAACAAAATATTCCATTTGTTCTTTATAGGCATCCAATAATTGATCAAAACTGGTGAAGCTTGTTACATCTCCTGACTTAGGGCCAAGCTGTAATCCATTATCACTTCCATTGTTCAGCATGATTTCCATAACTCTAGCTAAGTTGAAGAATGCTGCATCATGCCATCCTTCTGTTTTGCCGCCCTTTTGAGGTTCAACACAACCGATGATACCATAATCTCTTGCATCTTCAAGGGTTAATCCCCTGCTAACAAGAGCTGGAATGATGACTTCATCATTGTAATAAGCTGGCATACCTAGTCCAACTCTGCTTACTTCTGCCGCTTTCATTAGGAATTCATCTGGTGACTTATTCCAAACACGGATTGAAATAGACGGCTGAGGTAGTTTTGTGTGTTCTGTAGCTTCTAAACAAGCAATGGATAATTCATTAGTTGCATCCAAACCAGTCTTGTCTTGACCACCAACGATTAGGTTCTGGAACATTGGATATCCACCAAATCCTTTTGTGGAGCCTTCGTCTCTTACTTTGTTAATATCGTTAAACTTGATCCATAGGCAATCAAGCAATTCTTGTGCGCTTTCTTTGGTCAATTTATTGCTCTTGATGTCTTCCATATAGTATGGGTACATGTATTGGTCAAATCGAAGTGGTGAAATGGAGTGACCATTGGATTCAATTTGAATAATAGCTTGTACAAACCAAAAAGATTGAATTGCTTCGTAAAAATCCTTTGCAGGCTCTGCCGGTACATTCTTGCAATTCTGTGCGATTCTAAGAAGTTCCTGACTTCTAGCGCCTGTTGTCTGAGCTGCTAATGTTTCTGCCAATGCTGCAAAACGTTGTGCAAAACGAATGGCTGCTTTTGCAGTAATGATAACAGCTTCTAAGAAATTTCTTTTCTTGATGAAATCAGGACAGTTCTTGTCTGACTTTTCCATTTCTTCTGTTGCTTCCTTGATAATGCCGTTGAAACCTACCTTCAGCACTTTCGCATAATCTACACCGATATGACCTACGCCATTAAAGTAGTAATTTCCTACTGTAAACACGTTGTGTTCAATAGCTGTTCTGGTTTCTGGATACATATATTGAGTCGCTAACTCATTAACGGTTTTACCATCCCAATAAGCAAATGCTTCTCTTAACTTGTTCTTTGACTCTTCACTTATTTCAAAAACATCGCCTTTTCTAAGCCCTAAGGTTTCAAATTCATCTAAAAGCCACTTATAGGAATATTCTGGGAAAGCTTGTGTTGAGAAAGGAGCTTTTGTCAAGTTTCCTACAACCAGTTCATTGTCTCTGATCACGATAGGAAGATTGTGCAATACGTGCTCCAATGCCTTTGCTTTTCTCAAAACTGTTGGCAGATTTTCTGTAGCCTTATAGGATTCTGTCACCAAAGCTGCTCTTTCCCACTCAACCTGTGGTTTTCCTTTAAATAGTTCATCTATTAATCCCTGAATTCTTGGGCTTACACTTACATTTGATATATCTAAATTTTTCATAATTTACCTCCAAATTAGATAAAACGTTTTCCGATAGCGTTCTTATAAAGAGCACCTGCTATTAGACCGCCAGCTATAGTAGCAAATATAGGTACAATTAACCCATAATAATCTGTTCCTAAAGCCTTATCACCCCATCCGCTCATTAAAAGGAATAATCTTGGTCCGAAATCTCTTGCAGGGTTCATAGCAAAACCTGTTAGAGGGCCTAATGCGATACCGCCGAAAGTAACACTTGCACCGATCATGAGCGCTGGAAGTCCACCTGTTGGAGCGGCGCTATTATTGGCATCCGTGGTAGCAAATATCACTAATACTAAGATAAACGTCAAAAACATTTCGTTGATAAAGGCTGTAAACATGCTTACTGATGCCCCTGCCTGTGTAACAAATATACCACCTAAACCTAATCCTTCTGTGGTGCCTCTAATAATTCCATTTGCACTTTCATACGCCAAGATGTCAGCTCTAAACAAGAAGTATACCAACGCTGCCGCAGTAATGCCACCAACGATCTGGGCCACAATATACGGTATGACTTTCTTCTTATCAAAGCCGCCAAATGCAGCTAAAGCAATGGTCACTGCTGGATTTAAGTGAGCGCCACTAATGCCAGCTACTATGTAAATGGCTAAGGAAATCGCTACGCCCCAGCAGGCAGCCATCCACGGGTAATTGATGTCACTTAATTTAAGAACTAAAACTGCTACAGAGCCAATGCCCACAGCTAAAAAGAAAAATGTACCGAACCATTCCGCAAGGCATTGTGCGCCTAATGAATCTTTTTTCATGTAGCATCCCCCCCTTTACCATCTAGGAGATGTAACAGATAACGGATTTTGTCCCATACCTCTTAACACGCTTAAACCAACTTCTCTCGCTTCTAGTACAGCTTGTCTTACTGCACCTGCATCACCTGTAAAAGTAATAATAATTTCACTAGAGAAACAAGTTCCTTGAGAAGGACTTGCATACGTTACAATATCAACATTCGCAGTCTTCAGTGCCACATCCGCCATAAGCATGCCAACAGCAGCTGGTGCTCCCACAGTAATACCAAAGGCCTTGCCAACTGGTGCAGTAAATGCCTTTTCCAAAGCAAAACTTGCTCTTGCTGTATAGTGCAATTCAATATGCCCGGCATCACAACCATATACATTTCCGAAATTTTCATCTAATTCGTTGAGCATAATTTCAACCGCTCTTCTAGAGTCAGATACATCTTCCGAAGCAAAAATAATGGTACTTCCATGCCCTGCTCCGCCCTTTGTATCTCTGGCAAATTCAACGGATGCAATAATTGAGTTGGTAGCTTTTACTGCTGTATCAGCAGACATAACATGGGGAGCACCGCCGGTTCTGGAACTTACAATTCCTATTGATCTGTACTTAGGATCCAAATTAATCTTTTCCCGCAACGTCGCATCTAAATTTGCAATAACCAATCCAACTGTATCTCCAATACCAGCTCCCACAAATTCTGTCAGCCCGCAAGTGCCAATGTTTCCCGCAGGTGCATTTGTATTGCTGCCATTTGTCTCTACAGCTTCCATAATCTTCTTTAAAAGATCGCCTTCCATACTTTTACCTCCACTACATTTCTAATTTTGGATTATCTAAAGTTTAGGCTTAGTTTACTCTAATATAAAAAGACTTTATTTCATAAAATCCACGAATAATAGAAAGAATACCACATATA
>Ga0075011_10000692_pt1 | contig 17874 bp, 12 predicted proteins | sample TARM_MetaG_T_14_FD_72354 | JGI IMG/M metagenome (GOLD analysis project Ga0075011, IMG submission 72354) | Freshwater microbial communities from Pennsylvania, USA, analyzing microbe dynamics in response to fracking - TARM_MetaG_T_14 | ecosystem: Environmental > Aquatic > Freshwater > River... | reverse complement strand
CAACAGGACCGCCAGAACGACACTGCGCCTGCCCGCCAGTGCCAGCGCCGCGCGCACCGCGCGCACTTCGGCGGCCTCGCGCCGGTCGATCGCGCGGGCAAGGGTCAGGAAGCGGGCCCGGCTGGCGCCGTCCTGCCAGCGGGCATGGGCCAGCCGTTCGAGCAGGGCCGCATCCCCGGCCTCGCGCAATTGTTCTGCATCTGTTCCGATTGACTGCGCTTCCTGCGCGATCAGGCCCCGATAAGACCGCAAGGCGTCCTCCAGCCCGGCCTGATCCGGCGATTCTGGTTCAGGCGCCCCTGGTTCACGGGCGCCAGATTCTCGGGCCCCAGGTTCTCGGGCTAACGCCACGATCCGCGCCACTGCCGCCGCCTGCTGCTCGGACAGGCTGGCCCGCGCGAATTGCCGGTCGGCATGGGCCGCGCTCAGCGCAAAGCCGACCACCAGCCCGGCCAGCGCCATGACGAGCACGCCAAACAGCACCGCTGCCAGCGGCATTCCCCCGCTCCGGCGCGGTGGTGGATTGGCCCCTTCCAGAGCGTCAGGCATGGACTTCAGACATAACAGGGACGGCGGACACCTTCATGTTTCTCCGCCGCCCTTGTCAAAGGGCCAGCGCGAAAAGCCAACCCCCCTCCGTCAATTGTCAGCCTTTGCCCGGCTCGCCCCCCTTCGCTGCGGGCACCGTTGCGGGCATCGCCGCAGCATTCGCATCGGCTTTGCCCGGTGTCCGCAGCGACCAGCCGCCGCCCACCGCGCGGAACAGCCGCACGCTGGCCTGAAGCCGGCGCGTCTCGACCCGGATCGCCTGCTGGCGCGTGCGCAGCGCGGTGGTCTGGGCATTCACGACATCGAGATAGCTGACCGCGCCACGCTCGTAGCGCCGCGTCGCCAGCGTCTCGACCTGCCCGGCCTGCTGGGCGGCACGGGTTTCGGCCATGGCTTCATCGCCGAGGTGGTGGAGCTGCGAAAGCCCGTCCTCGACATCCTGCACCGCCGAAAGCACCTTGCCGCGATACGTCGCCGCCGCGGCTTCCCAATCGGCCCGCGCCTCGCGAACACGGGCATGACGCCGCCCGCCATCGAGCAGGGTAAACGCGACATTGGGGCCGATCGACCAGAACGTGGTGGGCGCGGTGAACAGGTTGGCCACCGACGTGGTCTGCGTGCCGATCTGCCCGCCCAGCAACAGCGAGGGGAAGAAGGCCGCCTTGGCCACCCCGATGCGCTGGTTGGCCGCCGCCACCCGCCGCTCGGCTGCCGCGATGTCGGGCCTGCGTTCGAGGAGGGTCGAGGGAACGCTGACCGGCACTTCGGGCATGGGCAAGGGCCGGGCCGAAGCGGGCACCGAAAAGCCGGTCGCCGGTGTCCCCACGAGGGTCGCCACCGCATGTTCGGCCAGCGCGCGGGCATTGCGCGCTTCGGCCAGCGCGGCCTTGGCCTCGGCCAGCTGGGCGCCCGACTGGCCGATTTCCATGCCATTGGCGATGCCCCCGGCAAAACGCCGCTCGGTCATGTGGTCGGCGCGGCTATAGGCCGCCACGGTCGAGGTGAGCAGCTCGATCTCGCGATCCTGCCCGCGCAGCACGATATAGCCCTCGGCCAGTTCGGCCTGCAATTGCAGGCGCGTGTCGGCCAGATCGTCGGCAGCGGCCTGGGCATCGGCGCGCCCGGCCGAGATATTGGCCCGCACCCGGCCCCAGACGTCGGCCTCGTAGCTGCCGCTCGCGCTGACCGTATGCGCGCCATAGTAATCGGGCTGAAGGCTTCCGTTTGAGCGCAACGGGCGCTGATCGGACTGGCGGTTGGCGGTCAGCGTCCCGCCAAGGCCCACTTGCGGGAACAGGTCCGCGCGTGCCTCGCGCAGCATCGCGCGGGCCCGGTCGTGCCGGGCGAGCGCGGCCGCGAGCGAGGGGCTGTCGGTCAGCAGCCGCTGTTCGAGGGCATCGAGCTGCGGGTCCTGATAGGCCGTCCACCAGGTCTCGCTGGGCATCCCCTGCGTCGGGTTAGCCGGAACCCACGGCCCCATGCCGTCGAATTTGGGCGCAAGGGCCACCTTGGGCGGCTCGTAGTGGGGGGCGAACGAACACCCCGCCAGTCCCTGGGCCAGGGTGAGAATGCCCGCTGCTCCGGCGAGCGGGCGCCACCGTGCCTTAGCCATGATGCGCCTCGTCGACACGCACGGCCTGACCTTGCGCGATGGAATCGGGGGGATTGTCGACGATCCGGGCCCCCGGCGTCAGCCCCGAGACCACCTCGACCGTCTTGCCCAGATCGCGACCGATCTGGATCGGCACCATCCGCACCTTGTTGTCCGGCCCCACCGTGGCGACTTCCGTACCCGACGAGCGGAACAGCAGCGCGCTTGCGGGGATCGAGACCGCGCCAGCTTGCGCTGGCACCTTGAAGCTCACCTGGGCATAGCCGCCCGCGCGCAGGGCATGGGCCTTGTTGTCGGCCAGCAGCTGGACCTGAAGCGCGCCGTTGACCGGGTTGATCGCATCCGACGTCCCCACGACCCGCGCCGCGAATGTCTCGCCGGGATGGTCAGGCACGGTCAGCGTCGCGTCCAGCCCTGCCTTCATCGCCGCCGCATAGGCCTGCGGCACGCCGACATAGAGACGGATGCGGCTGGTATCGGCCACGGTGAACATCGGCTGCTGGGTGGTCGCGCCCGGCCCCACCAGATCGCCGATGTCGGTCGTGCGCTGAGTGACCACACCGGCAAAGGGCGCGCGCACGGTGGCATAGGCCTTGAACGCGAGCAGCCGGTCGAGATCGGCCCTGGCCCCGCGCACGGTCGCCACCTGCACCGCCAGATTGCCGTTGCGCTCGTCGGCTTCCTGCTGCGAGACGGAATGATCGGTCAGCAGGTCGTTCCAGCGCGCGGCGGTGCTGCGGGCGAGCGCGGCGCTCGCCTGTGCCTTGGCCAGCGCGGCCCGCGCGGCGATGATCTGCTGGTCGAGTTCGGGGGTCTCGATCCGGGCCAGCGGCGTGCCCTGTTCGACCGCCGCGCCGATATCGCGATCCCACGACTGCATGTAGCCGGCCACGCGCGCAAAGATATGCGCGGTGTTCCAGGCGGCCATCGTGCCGGGCAGGGTCAGGTCGCCATTGGCCGCAACCGGATTGGCGGTGATCAGATGGACGGTCGGCACGGCCTGCTGCTCGCTCCACGCGCTGGCATCGAGTGCCTCCCCGTGGCGGGTGTAGAGCCCGGCGGCAACCACCGCCACGGCCAGCACCCCGGCCACGATCCCGGCGGTCCTGAGCCCGCGCGGCGGTTTGCCCGACAGCAAGTCTGCTTCCGGCCTGTGGGTTTCATTCTGCATGGACAAGGTCTCCCTTGGTGGGAACCGGCGCGTCCGGGGCATGTGCGGCATCCCGGCGGTGGTTGCGATGGACGATGGAGAAGACCACGGGCACGAAGACCAGCGTGGCGAAAGTGGCACAGATCAGGCCGCCGATCACGGCGCGGCCCAGCGGGGCGTTCTGTTCGCCGCCCTCGCCAAGGCCCAGGGCCATGGGCCCCATGCCGATGATCATGGCAAGGGCCGTCATCAGCACCGGACGGAAACGGGTGGAGCCCGCCTCGATGGCCGCTGCCGTGGCATTGCCCAGCTCGGCCAGCTTTTCACGGGCAAAGCTGATCACCAGCACCGAGTTGGCCGTGGCCACGCCCATGCACATGATGGCCCCGGTCAAGGCTGGCACGGACAGCGGCGTATGGGTGGCAAACAGCGTCCAGACGATCCCGGCCAGCGCCGCAGGCAGCGCCGAGATGATCACCGCCGGGTCGGTCCAGCTCTGGAAGTTGACGACGATCAGCAGGTAGATCAGCACGATGGCGCCAACCAGCCCGAGGATGAGGCCGGTGAAGGCCGCATTCATGGTCTGGACCTGGCCGCGGATGATCACGCTCGATCCCTTGGGCAACTGGGCCTTCGTATCGTCGAGGACCTTCTGCACCTGCCCGGCCACCGCGCCAAGGTCGCGCCCCTGGATCGTGGCATAGACGTCGAACGCGGGGCGCACTGCATAGTGCGTGATCAGGGCCGCCGTCGGCGTCCGGTGCATCGTGCCCAGCGCCCCCAGAAGCTGAACGCTGTTCGGGCTCGACGAGGTGATCGGCAGCGTTTGCAGCGCATTGACCGAATCCGTGCGATATTGCGGGGTCTGCACCACGATCGGATAGGACACCCCGTTCTTCGGGTTGAGCCAGAACGTCGGCGCGACCTGCGAACTTCCGGCCAGATTGACCGAAAGGCTGCGGGTCACGTCGTTTTCGGTCACGCCAAGGCGGTCGGCCTGGGCGCGGTCGATATCGAAGTTGAGCTGGGGCGAATTGCTGGCCTGTTGCAGACGCACGTCGGCAATGCCGCCAATATGCTGCATGCGGCCAGCCACCAGCCGGGCATAGGCCTCGTTGTCCTTCACATTGGCGCCGGTGATCGTCACGTCGATCGGGGCGGGCGCACCGAAGTTGAGGATCTGGCTGATGATGTCGGCAGGCAGGAACGAGAAGGTCGTGCCGGGGAACAGGCGCGGCAGCTTCTCGCGCAGCGCGCGGACATAGCCCTCGGTCGGACGATGGTCCTCGCCCAGCGTGACCAGAATGTCGCCATCCTGCGCGCCGATGCCGCCGCTGTTCATGTAGGCCGTGTTGATGCCCGAGGACGACAGGCCGATGTTGTCGACAATCGAGACCAGCTGGTCATGGGGCACCTCGCGGCGGATTTCGTCCTCGACCTTGTCGAACAGGGCCGCAGTCTCTTCCAGGCGCGTGCCGACCGGCGCGCGCACATGAAGGCTGATCTGCCCGGAGTCGATGCTCGGGAAGAAATTGCGACCCAGAAACGGCACCAGTGCCAGCGACAACAGGACCACCGCCAGGAAGCCGGGCACGAAGACCCGGCGCCGCGCGAGGGCAAAGCGCAAGGCGCCGACATACCAGGTGCGAATGGCCTCGAAGCGGGTCTCGAAACCGTGCTGGAACGCGCGCAACCCATGGACGATGCGGTTCCCGCCCGAATTGGCCCCGGCCAGCGCATCGTGGCTGACCATGGTCTGGGCGTCATGCCCCGAACCATGGGCGCGCAGCAGGAAATTGCTCATCGTGGGCACCAGCGTGCGCGAGAGCACGAAGCTGGCGATCATCGCGAAGACGACCGACTTGGCCATCGGCGCGAAGAGGAAGCCCGCCACGCCCGGCAGGAAGAACATCGGCACGAAGGCGATGCAGATGCACAGCAGCGAGACGAAAGCCGGGCCGACGATCTGCTGGGCCCCGTCGAGGATCGACTCAGCCACGCCCTTGCCCTGTTCGAGGTGCCAGTTGATGTTCTCGATGGTCACCGTCGCGTCGTCGACGAGGATGCCCACCGCCAGCGCCAGGCCGCCCAGCGTCATGATGTTGAGCGTCTCGCCCGACAGCGCGAGGCCCGCCACCGCCGCCAGAATGGCCAGCGGGATCGAGGTCGCGATGATCACCGTCGAGCGCCAAGAGCCCAGGAACAGCAGGATCATCAGGCTGGTGAGGGCCGCCGCCATCACGCCTTCGCGCACCACCCCGGAAATCGCCGCCTTCACGAACAGCGACTGGTCGGAGAGCAACTGGATCTTCAGGTCGGCGGGCAGCGTCTCGCGCAGCTTGGGCAGCAGCGCCTTGACGTTCTCGACGATGTCCACCGTCGAGGCCGAACCCGCCTTGAGGATCGTCATGAGCACCGCGCGCCCCCCGTCGACGCGCACTTCGTTGACCTGCGGGGGCGAACCGTCGTGAACATGGGCAACGTCGCCGATGGTCACGGTGGTGCCGTCGGTCGTACGGATCGGCAGCGCGTTGAGGGTGTCGATCACCTGCGGGCTGTTGTTGAGGCGGATCTGGTACTCGTACTCGCCGATCTTGGTGGTCCCGGCGGGCACGATCTGGTTTTGCGCGGCGAGCGCGGCGCCCACGTCAGCCGCCGAAAGGTGGCGCTGCAACAGGGCGGCGGGGTCGAGGTCGATCTGGATCTGGCGTTCGCGCCCGCCATAGGGCGAAGGCACGGCCGCGCCCTGCACGGTCGCCAGTTGCGGGCGGATCGAGTTCTGGCCAAGGTCGTAGATCGCCTGTTCCGACAGGCTCCCCGACGAGAGCGCCATTTGCAGGATCGGCACCGTCGAAGCCGAATAGTTGAGGATCAGCGGCGGGGTCATGCCCGGCGGCATCTGCTTGAGCACCGTCTGCGAAACCGAAGTCACCTGCGCGGTGGCCGTGCGGATGTCGACGCCGGGGCGGAAGAAGATCTTGACCACGCCCACGCCGTTCATCGACTGGCTTTCGATATGGTCGATGTCGTTGACGGTCGAGGTGAGCGAACGCTCGTAGTAATAGACCACACGGCCCGACATGTCCTGGGGCGAGAGGCCCTTGTACTGCCAGACCGCCGCGATCACGGGGATGCGGATGTCCGGGAAAATATCGGTCGGGGTGCGGATCCAGGCAATCGAGCCCGAAAGCACGATCAGGATGGCTAGGACGACGAAGGTATAGGGCTTGCCGAGGGCAAGCTTGACCAGTTGCAGCATGGCGTTCCCATGGGGTTTGGCCTGCTCCGCAGCCCGCCCGTCCATGCAATCCCGTGAGGGAGCAGAACGAGGGATACGCGACGCAGGCGCCAGAAACGACGGCCTCACCCGGAAAGGGCGATGCCTACCCCTTGCTCATGAACGACCATGCCGCACCGCACCAATGAAATGAATTTCACATGGCCGGGCCTTCCCATGGATCCGACCCGCGCGGGCTCCCGGTCAACGGGCGCCATCAGATCCCTTGCCATCGAAGGCCCGCGCATGAAGCCGGGCGGCCAGTCCGCCAGACCGGCCCGCGTCCCCATTCCCCCCCGCCACCGGACGGGATGCGGCCAATTCGAGCGTATACTGGTGCAAGTGGGCAATCGCGGCCACCACGCTGAGCCCCAGCCCCGAACCGGGCACCGCCGGAGAGGCCGCCCCACGGTCGAACCGGCGCACCACCGCCTCGACCTGCTCGGGCGGGATGCCGGGCCCGTCGTCGCGCACCTCGATCACCACATCCCCTTCGCGTTCCGCCTCGCCGCAAATCACCGAGACGACCACATCCCCGCCCGCCGGGCTGAACTTGATCGCATTGTCGACCAGATTGCTCAACGCCTCGACCATCAACTGGGCATCACAGAACAGCACGGCGGGCATCACCGTTCCCGACAGCAGGCGCACCCCCTGTTCCTCGGCCAGCGGAGCATAGAGATCGATCACCACATCGACGAGCCCGTCGATCCCGACCGCGCCAAAGCCCTGCCTGCGATGCCCGGCTTCCAGTTCGGAAATCCGCAGGAGCGCGGCAAAGCGGGCCAGCACGGTGTCGAGCCCATCCATCGCCGCCTCGATCCGGCTGGTCCCGGCAGGCGGCATATCGGGCGCACGGGCAGCGCGGTAGAGCTGGTTGCGCACGCGGGTGAGCGGGGTGCGCAAGTCGTGGGCAATCGCATCGGTGACCGACTTGACCTGCTCCATCGAGCCCTCGACTTCGCCGATCATGTGGTTGACCGTCTCGGCAAAGAGGTCGAGCTCGTCGCCGCGCCCCTCGATCGGCATGCGTGCATCGAGCCGTCCGCCCGCAATCTCGGCGGCCACCCGCTGCAAGCGGTCCACCCGGCGCAAGGGCCCCAGGCTCAGCGCCAGCCCCGTCAGCAGCAGCAGCGGAACCACCACGAACCCTGTCACCAGCAGCATGAGCAGCACATGGTCGCGCAAGGCAGGCAGCAGGCTGATGTCGCGCCCGACGATGATCACCCTCCCGTCGGGCTGGCGCTTGGCCAGAATGCGCAAAGGGGCCCTCACATCGGCGCCGGTGTCGCGATAATAGGGCGTGCCGATCGCTTCGGGCGGACTCGCCCCCAGATCCCCGGCCAGCCAGCGCCCCCCGGCCGAGAGCAGCCCGTAATGGCCGAACCGGCTTCCGCTGCCCACCGACCGCTCGATGACCTCCGGCAGATTGGCCGGCGGCACTTCTTCGAGATGGGCCATCTCGCTGCGCAGGATCTGGTCGACGCGCACGTCCAGATCGTTGGCCGTCAGGCTGTAGACCAGCAGCAGGGCCAGCAGCACCCCCATGACCCCGGCCATGCCGAACATCACCGTCAGGCGGAACGTGCTGGTCTTGCTGACCGCCGAAAGACGGGGCCAGTCCCTAGGCACGCTGGTTCCTAGCTGCCATCGAAACGATACCCCTCGCCCTTGACCGTCTCGATCAGCGACGAGCGGCCCGGCACGATGTCGATCTTCTTGCGCAGGCGCGCGATATGGACCGCGATCAGGTTGGCCCCCGGATCGAAATAATAGCCCCAGACCCGCTCGAAGATGATCTGCCGGGGCATCGTTTCCCCGGCATTGCGCACGAGAAATTCGAGCAGGCGGAATTCCATGTGCAACAGTCGCACCGGCGTCCCGTCCACGCGGACCTCGCGCGCGATCAGGTCGATCTCGACGGGCCCGGCCACCAGCAGGGCCGTTGCCGCGCTCATCTGCCGCTGGCGCCGCAACAGGACTTCCACCCGCATCGCCATCTCGTCGGGCGCGAAAGGCTTGATCAGATAATCGTCGCCGCCCGCTCGCAGGCCCGCGATCCGCTCGTCGACATCGCCCAGCGCGCTGATCATCAGCACCGGCAGGGCCAGCCCCGCCGCCCGCAACCGGGCCACGACCGAAAGCCCGTCAAGGCCGGGCAGCATGCGGTCGAGCGTCACCGCATCGAACGGCTCGCGCAAGGCCATCTCGACCCCGGCAGCCCCGTCCCCGGCCGAGCGCACCTCGTGGCCGTGCCCGGTCAGTTCGGTCACGATTTCGGCGGCGGTATCGGGATCGTCCTCGATGACAAGAATACGGGCCATGCCCCGCTTCCTACCCCCGAACACGACCGCTGGCCAGACCACCGGCACCGGACATGCCCAGCCATATATCATCATGCACAGCACGCTGGCCTTCCCGCGCATGAGCGCCTAGGAGATCCCGCCATGACCCAAGAAGCATCCGATCCTGCAACCCCCACCCCCTACGACCTGCTGGGCGGCGAAGCCATGGTGCGCGCGGTGTGCGCGCGTTTCTACGCGCTCATGGACGAATTGCCCGAAGCGGCAGCCTGCCGCGCGGTCCATCCTCCCTCGCTCGTCAACGCCGAGCGCAAGCTCTATGAATATCTGACCGGCTGGCTGGGCGGCCCGCCGCTCTACACCAGCCAGTATGGCCATCCGCGCCTGCGCATGCGCCATTTCATGGCGCCCATCGGCGCAGACGAGATCGAGGGCTGGCTGGCCTGCTTCCACCGCGCCTGGGGCGAACTGGTCCCCGCCTCGCCGCTGTCGGCCAGCATCCTTGAGAAAGTCGATGCGCTCGGCTGGCACATGGCCAACAAGCCCGACACGCAAAGGCCCGAAGAAACCCAGGCCAGCGCCTGACCCGTTCATGCCCGGCTACCGGGTCCGGGGGGCGCTTGCGCGCCCCCTTTTTTCTGGTCCCCGAGACGCAGCGCCTCGCGAAACTCAGGCCCGCAAGATCGGGTCCACCGCTGCGCAAAAACGCTGCATCTCGGCGGGCGAGCCGATGGTGATCCGCGACATCGTCGGCCAGATCGTCCAGGACCGCCCGATGACGATCCCGCGCGCCTCGAACGCCGCCTTGATCGGGGCTGCCGGGCGCCCCCAGTCGATCATCAGCATGTTGGCCTCGCTCGGCAGGACCTTGAACCCGCGCCCGCGCAAAAACTCCGCCGTCGTTGCCCGCGTGCGCGCGGTGAGCGTGCGGCGCGCGGCGATCAGGTCCGGGCGCTTGAGGCTCGCCGTCGCGCAGACCAGCGCGGGCACCGGCAACTGCCCCATCAGGACATGCCCGTCGGCCATCATCAGCTTTTCGAGCAGTTCGGGCCGCCCGATGGAAAGCCCCATGCGCATCCCCGCCATGCCGAAGATCTTCGAGAACGTGCGCAAGATCACCACATCGGCGCCCGAGCGCACGAAATCCATGCCCGACTCGGCTTCCGAGAAGTGCAGGTAGGCCTCGTCGAGAAGCACGATCGAACCGGCCGGCTTGTTGGCCAGCAACCAGGCGATGTCTTCCTTCGGGGTCAGCGAACCGGTCGGATTGTTGGGGTTGCAGATGTAGAACAGCCCGGCTTTCGGATTGGCCGCAACCATCGCGCGCACATCGTGCGCCTGGTCGGACGCACGCAGCGGCACCTTGACCAGCGGCACCCCCATATATTCGGCCGTCGTCCACGCGACCTCGAAGGTCGGATTGGCGGTCACCAGCCCGCGCTCGGGGCTGCACATCCCGAGGACGGAGCGTACCAGCGGGCTGGTCGACCCGGCCCAGGGCACGACATGGTCGACCGGCACCTTTTCCATCGAGGCCACGAGCTTGATGAGGGCATCGCACTCGCCATCGGGATCGTAATAGTTGCAATGGGGCGTCACCTCCCGCACCGCAGCAACCGCATCGGGGACCGGCCCCTCCCAGTATTCGTTGCTGCCAATCCGCGCCATGCCCGGCGCACCCCTGCGCGGAAGCGCCACCGGCGCTGCAAGCGCCCGCTCGCCCATGGCCAGGCTGCCGCCCAGCAAGGCGGCCATCTGGAACATCCGCCGACGGTCGAGCGCCAGCCCCCCGGAAGCTTCCGACGCAACAGATTCGGACCCGACGTAATCAGCCATGGCGCACATTCCTCCACTGCAACAATGCAATGGGAAACAAGGTGTAACGACTTGCGACGGCGGTCAACCCGGTCCTTGTGCAGTGCGGCAAAATACCCGGCGTGACAGGATACCCGCCAGCGCCTAGGAACACTGTCCATGACCCAAACCACCCCCGCACTCGCCCGCCTGCTGGCGATCATGGCCCGCCTGCGCGACCCGCAAGGCGGTTGCGAATGGGATCTGGCGCAAAGCTTCGCGACGATCGCCCCCTATACGATCGAGGAAGCCTACGAAGTGGCCGACGCCATCGCCCGCAACGACATCGCCGACTTGCGCGAGGAACTGGGCGACCTGCTCCTGCAAGTCGTCTTCCACAGCCGGATCGCGCAGGAAGCAGGCCATTTCGACTTCGACGCCGTGGCCGCGGCCATTGCCGACAAGATGGAGGCCCGCCACCCCCATATTTTCGCCGCGCAGGACTACACTGGTCAATCCCGGCAGGACCGCTGGGAAAATGCCAAGGAGGCCGAACGCGCGGCCAAGGGCGCGCAAAGCGCGCTCGATGGCGTCGCCCTCGCGCTGCCCGCGCTCATGCGCGCCGAAAAGCTGCAAAAGCGCGCCGCCCGCGTCGGCTTCGACTGGCCCGACACATCAGGCCCGCGTGCCAAGGTGATCGAGGAACTCGACGAACTGGCCGCCGCGGCCACCCCTGAGGAAAAGCTCGACGAAGCCGGAGACCTGCTCTTCGCCGCCGTCAACCTCGCCCGCGCGCATGGTGTCGCCCCCGAAGAGGCCCTGCGCCACGCCAACGCCAAATTCGAACGCCGCTTCCGCGCGATGGAGGCTCTGGCCCAGGGCGCGTTCCCCACGCTCGACCTCGAAGCGCAGGAAGCCCTCTGGCAAGCGGTCAAAGCCACCGAACGGCAAGCCTGACACCAAAGCGAAAGGCCCCGGACTGAAATCCGGGGCCCACTCGCTGCCTGCCCCTCAAAGCCGGGTAAACCGCCCCAGATCGGCCGGGCTCATGCGCACCGACACCCGCAAGGCATTTTCGCCCTCGATCGGCTGCTCGCCCAGAACCTCGCCATGGGCATGAAGCCACGCAAGGCGCTGCCCGTCGGCCATCGGCACGGTCAGTTCGATCACTTGCGCGCCCCCGGTCAGAATATCGCTGAGCACCTCAAGCAGGGCATCCGTGCCCTCGCCGGTCATCGCCGAGATCGGCACGACGCGGTTTTCCGGCACGCCATGGGCGATGATGTCGGCACGCAAGGCCTTGTCCTCGTCGCTCAGCAAGTCCCACTTGTTCCACGCCTCGATGATCGGAACCGAGGCCCCTTCCTCGCCGATCACGCCAAGATCGCCAAGGATTTCCTCGACTTCAGCCTTCTGCTGGGCGGTCGCGGGGTTGGAAATGTCGCGGACATGGACGATCACGTCGGCCGCCGTCACTTCTTCGAGCGTCGCACGGAAAGCCGCGACGAGCTGGGTCGGCAGGTCGGAAATGAAGCCCACCGTGTCCGACAGGATCGCCTTTTCGACACCGGGCAGGCGGATCGCGCGCATCGTCGGGTCGAGCGTGGCAAACAGCAGGTCCTGCGCCATCACGTCCGCCCCGGTCAGGCGGTTGAACAGCGTCGACTTGCCCGCATTGGTATAGCCGACAAGGGCGATGATCGGCCAGGGCGCGCGCTGGCGCCGCTCGCGATGGAGGCCGCGCGTGCGACGCACCTGTTCGAGTTCGCGGCGCAGGCGCCCCATGCGGTTGCGGATCATCCGCCGGTCGGCCTCGATCTGGGTCTCGCCGGGGCCGCCCAGGAACCCGAACCCGCCGCGCTGGCGTTCAAGGTGGGTCCACGAGCGGACCAGTCGCCCGGCCTGATAGTCGAGATGCGCCAGTTCGACCTGCAAGCGCCCTTCGGCGGTCGCCGCGCGCTCGCCAAAGATTTCGAGGATCAACCCGGTGCGGTCGATCACCTTGCGCTTGAGCTTGTCTTCGAGGTTGCGCTGCTGGATCGCCGAAAGCGACCCGTCAACGATGACCAGTTCGGCCTCGTTCTGGGCGATGGAGACCGCCAGACGCTCGACCTGCCCTTCGCCGAACAGCGTGCCGGGGCGCACCGCGCGAATGGGAACGATGAAGGCATCGACCACCTCGATGCCGATGGCACGGGCCAGCCCTTGCCCTTCTTCCAGACGCGCCTCGGCGTCTTCGCCAAGGCCACCGCGCTGGCGAATGTCGGGCAGGACGACGATGGCCCGTGCGCCACGGGTGACCTCGCCTTCGAGATCACCCGCGTTGCGACCAAATTCAAACGTGCTCAGTTGGCTTCGCCTTCCCAGTCGCCGGTCAGATCGACATGGCCCGCAGGCTGGATCGTCGAGACGGCATGCTTGTAGGCCAGTTGCACATAGCCTTCGCGTTCGAGCAGCATGCAGAAGAGGTCATAAGCCGCGACCTTGCCCTGAAGCATCACGCCATTGACGAGGAACATGGTGACCTGCACCCCCGCATCGCGCACGCTCGACAGGAACACTTCCTGAAGCAGGCGCTTGCGGCCGCCTTCGCCTTCGCCACCCTGGAAATGGGCGACCGAAAGCTGCTGGCCGGGCATGATCGTCGAAATGGCGTGCTTGTAGACCAGCTGCGACTGGCCATCGCGGCGCAGCAGGATCGAGAAATTGTCGAACCAGGTGACGATGCCCTGAAGCTTGACACCCTTGACCAGGAACATGGTCACGGGAATCTTGTTCTTGCGCAGGTGGTTGAGGAAAACGTCCTGAAGGTTCTGGCCCTTCACGCTGCCACCCGCATGCGTCGGGGCAGGAGCGGGAGCCGAGGGCACGGCATCTTCGGGTTCAGCGGCTTCCGACTTGGCACGAGGGCGAGCGGACAGCGTCTTGCCGGTCATTATATGTGACTCCATCATATTGGCGCGCCTTGAAAAGGCTTGCGCGATCTGGCGGGCCATCGCGATTGTGCATCGCAAAACCCCGCCGGGTTCGCGGCCTTTTTATGGCCCGATGACGCCCGCGTAAACCGGCTTTTTGCCGCCCCGACACGCCGTCACACAAAAACCCCTGCATAAATCACATAAATGCACATGCCTCGCAAAGGCAGGAATCCGGGGCAGTCACAGCGCCTGCGCCCGCCCCCCGCAACTCTGTCTTCTTCACTCAATCCTCATCCTCGCCTTCGCGCCGCTCGGCCATGCCCAGCAGCTTGAGCTTGCGGTGCAGCGCCGAGCGTTCCATGCCGATGAAGCTGGCGGTCTTGGAAATGTTGCCCGAAAAGCGCCGGATCTGAACCTTGAGATATTCGCGCTCGAAGTTCTCGCGCGCCTCGCGCAGCGGCACCCCCATCAGCGCCGAGGCCCCACTTTCGGCGCCCAGCCGGGTGCTGACGATTTCGGCAGGGAGCATGTCGGCCTCGATCCGCCCCAGCCGCTCGCGCGGGGTGAGGATGATCGTGCGTTCGACCACATTGCGCAACTGGCGCACGTTGCCCGGCCAGTCATAGCTCTGCAACGCGGCCATTGCCTCGCTCGAAATCCCCGGCGGGGCGATGCCCTGCTCGGCGGCATGGCGGGCAAAGAAATGATCGACGAGCGCGGGAATGTCGTCGCGCCGCTCGGTCAGCGGGGGAATGGCCACCGGAACCACGTTGAGGCGATAGAACAAGTCCTCGCGGAAGCGCCGCTCGGCGATCTCCTTTTCGAGCGGACGCGACGAGGAGGAAACCACGCGCACATCGACCCGGATCTGCCGGTGCCCGCCCACGCGCACGAAGGCCTGCTCGGTCAGCACCCGCAGGATGCGCGCCTGGCTCGAAGCGGGCATGTCGGCCACTTCGTCGAGGAACAGCGTGCCGCCATCGGCCATTTCGAGCAGCCCGGCGCGCACGAGCTTGCCGTCGGCTTCCTCGCCGAACAGTTCCTGCTCGAAGCGTTCGGGGGTGATCCGCGCCGAATTGACGGTGATGAAAGCATTCTGCGCGCGCGGGCTCCAGCTGTGCAGCAGGCGCGCGGCCACTTCCTTGCCCGATCCGGCAGGCCCGGTGATCAGCAGGCGGCTGCCGGTATTGGCCACGCGCTTGAGCGTCGCGCGAACCTGATTGATCGACGAGGAATTGCCCGTAAACTCTTCGGATGCAACGAAACCCTGCCGCAGGCGCTGGTTTTCGCGGCGCAGGCGCTCGGTCTCGGTCGCCCGTTCGACCAGCAGCAGCAGGCGCTCGGCCTCGAACGGCTTTTCGAGGAAATCCATCGCCCCCCGGCTGATCGCCGAGACCGCGGTGTCGATATTGCCGTGGCCCGAAAAGATGATCACCGGCAGTTCGGGCTCGCGCTTCTTGATCTCGTCGAGCACTTCGAGCCCGTCCATCGGGCTCCCGTGCAGCCAGACATCGAGCAGGACGAGGCTGGGCCGCTGCTCGTCGATGGCGGCCAGCGCCGAAGTGCTGTCGGCTGCCAGACGACAGCCATAGCCTTCGTCGCTGAGCACCCCTGCGACCAGTTCGCGAATGTCACGTTCATCGTCGACGATCAGGATATCGAGTGCCATGGAAGTGATCAGACCCTATCGAAAATGCCGCTCAAAATATTCAAACAACAAAAAATTATGCACGTTGCGAGACAACCGCCTCGTTGGTGGCGCCGCCCGCGCCTGAAGCCCCGTTGCCCGAGGATGCCTGCGCCAGCGGATCGCGTGCGAACCGCATGGTCACCCGCGTGCCGCCTTCGGGCTCCGAGGCAAAGGCCATCGTGCCGCCATGTTCCTCGACGATCTTGTTGACGATCGCGAGGCCCAGCCCGGTGCCCTTCTCGCGCGTGGTCACGTAAGGTTCGAGAATGCGCTCGCGCTCGGCAGGAAGGCCAATGCCATTGTCGATGACATTGACCGTCACCGCCTGCTCATCGGCCGTCAGCATGACCGCCACGCGCCCGCGATAGCCCTCGCTGCCGCCAAGGTTGCCCAGCCTGGCGCGCTGCTGTTCAATCGCTTCGACCGCATTCTTGAGAACATTGGTCATGACCTGCCCGAACTGGTGACGGTCGCATTCGAAGGGGACCATGGGCGCCTGGCTGGAGAACGAGAAATCGATCTCGCCATGGGCCACTTCCTGAAGGAACAGCGCCTGACGCACGAGATCGCTGGCATCCTCGGCGCGGAACACCGGCTTGGGCAGGCGGGCGAACGAGGAAAACTCGTCGACCATCTTGCGCAAGTCGCCCACCTGCCGGATGATCGTCGCGGTCAGTTCCTCGAACAGTTCGGGATCGGTCACGATCTGGCGGCGATAGCGGCGTTTGAGGCGCTCGGTCGCCAGCTGGATCGGGGTCAGCGGATTCTTGATCTCGTGGGCGATGCGCCGGGCCACGTCCGACCAGGCGGCGCGGCGCTGGGTGATGATCTGGCGGGTGATGTCCTCGAAGGTGATCACATGGCCATGGCGGTCCGCTGTCGCCTTGACCGCAAGGGTCAGCAATTCACCCTGGCGGGCATACTGGATGATCCCGCTCGGCTCGCCGCTGGCGACCATCTGGGCGATCTGGGGCGCGATCTCGGCAAGGGCGTGGCCCTCGCCATGGGCATCCGGGCCATCGAGCAGAAGCTTCTGGGCCGAGGAATTCATCAGCAGGATCGTGCCATCGGTGCCCACCGAGATGATCCCGGCGGTGATCGCCTCCAGCACGGTCTCGATGAAGACGCGGCGCACGTCGAGCTGGGCATTGGCGTTGACAAGGGCTTGCGTCTGCCCTTCGAGCTGGGCGGTCATGCGGTTGAACGCACGGGTCAGCAGGCCGACTTCGTCGATCTTCTTGCCCGGTGCCACGCGCATGGCAAAATTGCCGCTGCCCACGCTGCGTGCGGCCTTGACCAGCTCGATCAGCGGCGCGACCTGCCGGTCGGCAAAGCGCAGCGCCACCCACACCGCCAGCAGGACCAGCGCAAGGCTGATCAGGAACAGCGCGATGTTGAAACGCAATTGCAGCGCCCGCGCACTGCGCGTGAGCGTATCATAGGCGCTCAGCACGCTCTTGGCGCGCTCGAACTGGCTCAGTGCCAGCCTGTCCGAATTGCGCGCCACATAAAGATAAATGCCGCGCGCATGGTCGATCGTGGTCACCGCCTCGATCCGCTGGGCCGAAGCGCTCACGACGACCTGCTCGCCGGCATCGAGCTTGCGCAATTCGTCGGGCGTGATCCGCTCGCGGTTGTCCTTGCCATTGGGATCGACGATGGCCGCCGTGCGCAAGGTGCCATCGGCGGCGCGCTCGACAATCGCGCTCTCGTCCATCTTGCGGCTGTAGACCTGCCACGAATAGCCCGCCGCGAAATCCTGGCTGGTGATCGGCGCCTGATCGAAATAGCCGCGAATGTCGCCGGCCATGGCCACGCTCTCGCGCCCCACATCGCGCAGCTTGTCGGCATAATAGCCATTGGCAAGGCTGCTGGCATTCTCCAGCATCCCGCGCGAATCCTTGGAAAACCAGAACTCCACGCCCGACTGGAACATCAGCGAGGCAAAGATCACCACCAGCAGCGTGGGGATCGCCGCGATCAGCGAGAACAGCCAGACCAGCCGCACATGCAGCCGCCCGCTCGTCCCCAGCCCGCTGCGCGCCGCGCGCGCCAGCGCCAGACGCCGCCCGCCCAGCACGATCAGCGCCATGGCCGGAACCAGCGAGCCTACCAGCAGGACCGAGGTAACCCGCGCGGGCAGCAACTGGTTGGCGGTGCCATCGGCGGTCACCGTCTGCCACGCCACCGACAGCATGGTAATCAGCGCAGTACCCGCAACCATTTCGAGCAGGATGAACACGTTCGCCCGGCGCAAGGGTATGAGCAGCCTGCGCCACCAGCGCGGCAGCCGTTTACCCGAGCGGAATGCATTGGCGACCATCGTGACTGCTTTACAACGCCGCTGTTGCAAAAATGCAAGTCATTTTGTCGCGCCCGCCCGTCCCTGTCGGGCGAGCCTTACCGGATGGTCAGGGCATCCTCGGGTGCGATCCCCAGATCGCCCAGACGTTTGCGCAAGGTATTGCGGTTGATCCCCAGAAGCTGGGCCGCGCGCAACTGGTTTCCCCCGGTCTGGGCCAGCGCATGGAGAAACAGCGGGCGCTCGAACGCGGCCAGTGCCGCGTCATAGAGGGTTCCG
>Ga0075011_10000691_pt1 | contig 17878 bp, 14 predicted proteins | sample TARM_MetaG_T_14_FD_72354 | JGI IMG/M metagenome (GOLD analysis project Ga0075011, IMG submission 72354) | Freshwater microbial communities from Pennsylvania, USA, analyzing microbe dynamics in response to fracking - TARM_MetaG_T_14 | ecosystem: Environmental > Aquatic > Freshwater > River... | reverse complement strand
CGGGGGCGGGCGGACGTCCGGGGGGCTGATCGGGCGCCCCCGACCGTTCAGGGGCCCGCTCAGGGCCGGTCAGGCGGCCTGCTGCACAGGCGCACAAAAGCGCGAGTCCGTCGTGCCGAGGTCGAATTTCTCCACCTCGCTGCGCAGCATCGAGGCATTGCGGGCCATGCTGACACAGGCCGCAGTGGCTTCCTCGGCCATGGCGGTGTTGTGCTGGGTGGTCTGTTCCAGCCCCTGCATGGCGCGGTTGATCTGGTCGACGCTGGCGGCCTGGCGCTGCGAACTCTCGGAAATGGAGATCACCAGCGTCCCCAGTTCCTCCACCTGATCCGAGATATGGCCCAGCCGGTTCTCGACATTGGCGACCAGCCCCACCCCGGACTGCACTTGTGCCACCGAGGTCATGATCTGGGTTTCCACGTCCTTGGCGGCACGGGCGCTGCGCAGGGCCAGCGCGCGCACTTCGTCTGCCACCACGGCAAATCCGCGCCCGGCTTCGCCCGCACGGGCGGCCTCGACCCCGGCGTTCAGCGCCAGCAGGTTGGTCTGGAAGGCAATCCCGTCGATCAGCGCGATGATCTGGCGGATGTTTTCCGAGGACTGGGCGATGGTCTTCATCGCTTCGACCGCCTGTTCCATCACGATGCCCGATTCCTGAACTGCCGTGACGGTGCTTTCCACCAGCGATCCGGCATTGGCCGCGCTTTGGGCGGCCATGCGCACTTCTCGCGTCACATCGGCCAGATCACGCGCGGTACGTTCCAGTGCGGCGGCTTCCTGCTCGGTGCGCTGGGCCAGATCGACCGAGCCATCGCGGATGCCGGTAGCCGCCTCGGTAATGGCGGCGGTGTTGCTGTGCACCACGCCCAGCGCCGTGTTGAGCCCCTCGACCGCGCGGTTGTAATGGTCGAGCAGCACGGAATAGGCGGGCGGGATGTAATGCATCCGGGCCCCCAGATTGCCATTGGCCAGCGCATGCAGGTGCTGGCCCACGGTGTCGATGGCGGTGTGCAGGTCATGCTCTGCCGTCTTTTGCGCGATGGCGGCCTGGCGAAACACCTCCAGCGCCTGGGACATGCCGCCGATTTCGTCCTGCCGGTCCAGATTGGGGACCGGGCTTTGCGTGTCACCCCCGGCCAGCCCGGTCATGCGCCGGGTCAGGTCCTCGATCGGGGTGGCAACGCTGGCGGCGATGCGGCGCGATACCAGCAGCACGCCGCCGATAATCGCGATGGCCAGCACGGCCAGCAGCCCTGTCTGCCTGAGCAGGGCATAGCGGATGTCGTCCTTGTAAACGCCCGTGCCGATCAGCACGTTCCATGGCGCAAATCCGCGGACATAGCTGATCTTCGGCGCGCCCCTGGTGCCATCGGGCTTGTCCCAGTGGTATTCGACAAAGCCCGCCCCCCTGGCTTTGACCACTGCGATCATGTCGGCGAACATGCGGTTCCCGTTGCTGTCGGTCAGCGAACGGACATCGGTGCCTTCCAGTGCGGGCTTGAGCGGGTGCATGGCCATCCGGCCATCAAGATCGGTGACCCAGAAATAGTCGCTCGTGTTGAAGCGCAGCGTGCGGATGGCTTCCAGCGCCTGGTGCCGGGCGGCCTCGTGGCTCAGCGTGCCTTGCTGTTCCAGCTTCTGGTAATGGCCCAATATTCCATACGCGGTTTCCACCGTATGCCTGGTGGAATCGGCAATATCCTTTTCCATGATCATGCCCAGCGTCCAGATGCTGAAGCAGGAAATGAAAATCAGGCTGATCCCTGACAGGATCGTCAGGCCGTTCATTTTGCGCCGAATGCTCACTGACCATTCTCGATGCTATGGGTTCAGGAGCCCGATCCGGAATCCGGCGGCGGGTTGGCGAGGGGGGCATCACCATGGCAAGGCTGAGCCCGGCGATGCCGCAGTCATCGTGGCGAACCGCTGTTGCCGTGGTGGCCCAAAAGACCTGCCAGACCGCCTCTTCCGAAGGTTCGGACCAGGCTTCAGCGCGGGCATAGAACCGCAGCATAAAGCTTTGTGCCATTGCCTCATAAGCGCATTTACATAGACCGCGCGGTTGGGCCGGTCATGTTCCAAGCGGGGGAGGGCTGCCGGAAGGGCTGGGTGCAGCCAGCGCCGATTTCTAAAGGGGGGATGCCGCAGGTGGCGCCAGAGATGGAGCGGGTAGCGGGAATCGAACCCGCATAACTAGCTTGGAAGGCTAGGGCTTTACCACTAAGCTATACCCGCCCGCTGGCTCTGCGCTTGCCACGGGGCGGGCGGGCTCGTCAACCTCTCATGTTTGCGAAAAGATGTGGATGGCGCAGGCGTGCCATGGCGGCTCTTGTCGCCCAAAAATGATTGCTATACAACATAGCAAAACACGGAGGATGTCATGGCTGTTCAATGCGCTCTTTCGCGCCACGCGATTGCTCGCTTTCTGCGCCCACAATCGGTTGCAATCATTGGTGCTTCGGACAAGCCGGGAGCGCTGGGGGCGGCCTTGCTGGGCAATCTGGAGCGCAATGGCTTTGCCGGGGCAATCTATCCGGTAAACCCCCGGCGCGACGAGATCGGCGGGCGCAAGTGCTATGCCAGCGTCGAGGCGCTGCCCGAGGGGGTGGACGTGGCGGTCCTCGCGATTCCGCGGGCCGGGGTGCTCGATGCGGTGCGGGGGCTGGCCGCGCGCAAGGTGGGCGGCGTGGTGATCTTTTCGGCGGGATTTGCCGAAGGGGGCGAGGAGGGCCTTGCCGAACAGCGCGAGATCGCGTGGCTGGCAGCCGGGGCGGGGATGGTGGTCGAAGGGCCCAACTGTCTGGGCATGGTCAATTATGTCGACCGCATTCCGCTCACGTTCGTCGAGGTCGATGCAGTGCCGCCTGCCGGCCGGCGCGCGGTGGGGATCGTCTCGCAGTCGGGGGCCATGGCGGCGGTGCTGGGCACGACGCTGCTCGCGCGGGAATGCGGGGTGTCCTACTCGGTTTCGACCGGCAACGAGGCGGCCAGCGGGGTGGAGGATTTCGTCGACTGGCTGGTCGATGATCCCCACACCCATGCCATTGCCATGATCGTCGAGCAGTTCCGCAAGCCGCAGGCGTTTCTGGCGGCGGCCCGGCGGGCCCATGCGGCGGGCAAGCCGGTCGTTCTGCTCCATCCGGGCAAGTCGAGCGCGGCGCGGGAATCGGCGGCCACGCATACCGGGGCGATGGCCGGCGATTACAAGCTGATGCGCGCGATGGTCGCACGGGCCGGGGTGATCTTTGCCGAAACCCTCGAAGAACTGGCCGACATTGCCGAGATCGCCGCGCGCTGCCCGATCCTGCCCTCGGGGCAAACGGCGGTGCTGGGGGAATCGGGGGCGTTCAAGGCGCTCACGCTCGATCTGGCCGAGGAACTCGGGCTCCCCCTCGCGCCGCTGCACGATGCGGATTCGCCCGCCCTGCGCGCGGCCCTGCCGCCGTTCGTGCCGGTGTCCAACCCGCTCGACATTACCGCGCAAGGGTTGTCGGAGCCCGAAATCTATACCCGCACGCTCGAAGCCCTGCTCGACGATCCGCGCGTGGGCACGGTCATGGCCGGGATCATCCAGGCCGAGGCGGTGACCTGCGCGATCAAGTATCCTGCGATCCTCGCTGCCGTCGAGGGCAAGACCCTGACCAAGCCGCTGATCTTTGCCGGGCTCGACGAAGGGGCATCGGTTCCCCCCGAACGCATCGCCGCCTTGCGCGCGGCGGGCATTCCCTGGTTCCCGACGACCGAGCGCGCCTTGCGGGCGATAACCCGGCTGACCCACTGGGCGGCGCGCGACCATGGCGTTGCCGAGGTGCCGCCGCTCGGGCTGCCCGGATTGGCGGACGAAATGGGGGTGATCCCCGAATACAGGGCCAAGGCGCTGCTGGGGCCTGCTGGCGTGGCGTTTCCGCGCGGGCAGTTCGCGGCAAGCGCGCAGGCGGCGGTCGCCGCCGCCGAGGCGGTCGGCTATCCGGTGGCGATGAAGGCGCAGGCCGCCGCGCTCGGCCACAAGAGCGATGCGGGCGGGGTGATCCTGAACCTTGCCGATGGCGCTGCCGTGCACGAGGCATGGAGCCGCATCCACGCGAATGTGGCCGCCTATGACGGGACAATCGCGCTCGATGGCGTGCTGATCGAGGGCATGGGCAAGCGCGGCCTCGAAATGATCGTGGGCGCGCGCAACGATCCCGAATGGGGGCCGGTGATCCTGGCCGGATTTGGCGGGGTGACCGCTGAAATCCTTCAGGACGTGCGGCTCCTGACCGCCGACCTGACACAGGAGGCGGTCGAGGCCGAACTGATGCAGCTTGCGAGCGCGGCGCTGCTGGCCGGCTATCGCGGTGCGCCCGCGCTCGACGTGCCCGCGCTGGCGGCGCTGATCGTGAAAGTGGGGCAGGTCTTGCGGGCCGAGCCCTCCATCCGCGAGATCGACCTCAATCCGGTGATCCTCCATCCCAGAGGGGAGGGCGTGGTGGCGCTCGATGCCCTGATGCTGGTGGAATGAAGGGAAGAAAAGGAGGCTGGACACTTCGGGCCAGATGCAGCGAGGGGGCCGACGGCATGTGCCGCGGCCCCCTTGTCATATGTGCCTTGTGGCGCCCGGATCAGGCGCAGCAGGTCAGCCGGGGCAGGTCAGGCGATGGCGGCCTGAAGGTCGAGCGCGGCCTTGAGGTCTTCGGTCAGGTCGGTGCGCTCCCAGGGGAACTGGTCGCCATCGGGCGTGCGGCCGAAGTGGCCATAGGCGGCGGTCACGCTGTAGATCGGCTTGTTGAGGCTCAGGCCCACGCGGATGCCGCGCGGGGTGAGGCCGCCCAGACGGTCCTTGGCGACGGCTTCGACGGCGCGTTCGAGCGCTGCGTCATCGACGGTGCCGGTGCCGTGGGTGTCGACATAGAGCGAGAGCGGCTGCGACACGCCGATGGCATAGGCCACCTGGATCGTGCAGCGCTTGGCCAGACCCGCCGCGACGATGTTCTTGGCAAGGTAGCGCGTGACATAGGCTGCCGAGCGGTCGACCTTGGTCGGGTCCTTGCCCGAGAACGCGCCGCCACCATGGGGCGAGGCGCCGCCGTAGGTGTCGACGATGATCTTGCGGCCGGTCAGGCCCGCGTCGCCATCGGGGCCACCGATTTCGAAGCTGCCGGTCGGGTTGATGTGGTAGACGGTCTGGTCCGAGAGCAGTTCGGCCGGGATCACCTTGGCCACGGCCTGCTTCACCCACGCATGCAGTTCGGCTTCCTTGGCGCCTTCGTCGTAACCCTTCTGGTGCTGGGTCGAGACGACGATCGCGGTGGCGGCCACGGGGCGGCCATCCTTGAAGCGCAGGGTCACCTGGCTCTTGGCGTCGGGTTCGAGGAAGGGCGCGGCGCCGCTGTGGCGGTCGGTGGCGAGCTGCTGGAGGATCTTGTGGCTGTAGTCCAGCGTCGCGGGCATGAGATCGGGCGTCTCGTCGCAGGCAAAGCCGAACATGATGCCCTGGTCGCCTGCGCCTTCATCCTTGTTGTCGCCGGCATCGACGCCCTGCGCGATGTGGGCCGACTGGGGATGGAGGTTGTTTTCGAAGCGGAACGTGGCCCAGTGGAAGCCGTCCTGCTCGTAGCCGATGCGCTTGACGGTCTCGCGGACCACGGCCTCGACTTCTTCAGGCACGCCCGGCGCCCAGTTGCCGGCTTCGTCCATGATGCCCTTGCCGCGAATTTCGCCGGCCAGGACGACCAGGTTGGTGGTGGTCAGCGTCTCGCAGGCAATGCGCGCTTCGGGGTCCTTGCCCAGGAACAGATCGACGATGGCGTCGCTGATCTGGTCCGCCACCTTGTCGGGATGGCCTTCGGAGACGCTTTCGGAAGTGAACAGGTAATCGCTGCGCATGGCAAAAGTCCGATATAAAGCAATCTTTATGTCCCGCCTCTAGCGCGAGAGGCGCCGCGAGGCAACCATGGCGGTCAAAAGAAGCGCTGCACCCCACACAAGCGCCAATATATTGCCCACTTGCGAAAACGGCGTAGGGGCCTTTGCAGGGGGGATCAGGCCGTCGATCCGCCGGGCCGTGTTGCGCGGGGCAAAGGCGCGCACCGCGCCGTTCGCGTCGATCACCGCCGAGATGCCGTTGGTGGTCGAGCGCAGGACCGGCAGGCCTTCCTCGATCGCGCGCAACCGGGCCTGCGCCAGATGCTGGGGCGGGCCCCAGGCGCCGAACCAGCCGTCATTGGAAGGCGTGAACAGGAAATTGGGGCGATGCGCGCGGTCGATGACATGGCCCGGGAAGACGATCTCGTAGCAGATCTGGATGCCGACCTTGCCCAGCCCGTATGCACCGAAATCGAGCGTGCGCGGGCCGGGGCCGGGCCAGTCGTCGGTCTCCCCGGCGACCATCCGCGAGAGGCCGAGCGGGGTGAGCAGCGGGCGCAAGGGCAGATATTCGCCAAAGGGCACGAGGTGGGCCTTGGCATAGCTGCCCACGATGGCCCCGTTCGAGTCGAGTGCGGTCACCACGTTCCACGCGCCGACCAGTTCGCGCTTGCGGAAGATCAGGTCGGTCGCCCCGGTCAGCAGCACCGCGCCCGGCCCGATCACCCGGCCCATGCGCGCGCGCGCCAGCAACGGGTCGCCGCCATAGGTGCTGGCGGCATACCAGCCCGGTTCATAGCCTTCGCGCAGAAGATCGGGCACGCCGCTTTCGGGCCAGAACACATAGCGGCGCGCGCCGGGGTGGAGCGGCAGGGACAGCGTGGCCTCGCGGGTGAACTGCGCTTCGTAGCGGGTGGGATCGTTGATTTCGTCCTGGCCGATATTGGGCTGGACGAGGGTGAAGGGGATCGACCCTGTGCCGGAATCGCCGCCGAGCGGGGCGAGGAACAGCGCCATCGGCACCAGTGCCAGCGCCAGACCGCGTCCCCGGCGCCCCTGCCGCGCGGCGCCCACCGCCAGAAGCCACAGCCCGGCCAGCACCACCACCAGCCCGGAGAGCGCATATGTTCCCGTCCAGGGCAGCAGGCGGGCGAGGCCCGGACGGTCGAACCCGCCCAGCGTCGCGGCGGCCAGCGGATTCCACGGGAACCCCGTGAACAGCCAGCCGCGCACCCATTCGGCCAGAATCCAGCAGGCCGCCAGCGCCGGGATCGGCGCGAGCGCCCATCGCCGGGCCAGCCACCAGCCCATCAGGCCAGCCAGGGCGGGAAACAGCGCCAGATAGACCGCCAGCATCAGGACCGCGATCCAGCCCAGCCATGCGGGCATCTGTGCCTGATAGGTGAAGGCCGTGGCGATCCAGTTGGTGCCGACCGCAAAATGGCCCCAGCCCCAGAGCCAGCCGACCAGCAGCGCGCGGCCCGGCCCTTGCGCGGCCATGACCCGCGCCATCAGCACGGCGAGCGCGGCGAGGGTGAGCGGCCACAGGCCCAGCGGCGCAAAGCCCAGCGCGCCAAGGCCCCCGGCCACGATCAGCAAAAGCGCCTCGCGGCCCTTGGGCAGGGCGCCGGTGAAGGGGAGGGGGCATGTCATGGCTGGCGCTATGCCGGGCCGGGACAATGGGGGCAACTGCCGGGCCCCTCGCGCGCGCATGAAAAACGCGCGCATGAAAAAAGGCGCCCGCGAGGGGCGCCTTTTTTGTCTGGGCCGTGCTGGCGCCGAAGGTCAGTTTTCGACCGGGGCGCTTTCGGGCAGCGGGTTCTTGCGGGGGCGGCCACGGCGCTTGGGGGCCGGGGCTGCCTCGGCGGCCGGTTCGGCTGCCGGTGCTTCGGGGGCGGCGGCAGGTGCGGCGACCGGCGCAGGGGCTGCTTCCTCGACCGGTTCGGCGCGGATGCCGATGGCAGGGGGCAGGCTGGCCGGATCGAGGCCAGCCGGTTCGGCGCTGGTGGCGCGGCGCGGGCGGCGTTCGGCGCGCGCGCGCGGGGTGCGGGCGCTGCGGCTTTCGCGGATGAAGGGGTTGTCGCTGCCGTCGGTCACGGGCTCGCCCTCGTCGGCGCGGACGCCTTCGAGCGGGACGGGCTGGTCGGACGGAGCTTCGGCCTGTTCGGCGACCTGGGGCTGCGGACGGCGATCCTCGAAGCGGCGACGGCCATTGCCGCCCTGCTCGTTCTGGCGATCAGACGGGTGGCGTTCCTGCCGCTCCTGCCGTTCGCTGTTCTGGCGCTCGCCCCGCTGGTCGTTGCGCTCGCTGTAGCGGGCTTCGCGCTCTTCGCGGCGGACATGCGGACGGTCGAATGCGGGGAAATCGCCTTCGATCGAGAAATCCATGCCGTCGTCTTCGGCTTCGGCCTCGGCCCAGCGGTCGCCATTGCCGTTGCCGCCGTTGTGACGGGCGCGGGCTTCTTCCTGACGAAGGCGGGTATCGGCGATCACGCGGAAGTAATGGTCGGCGAACTGCAAGTAGTATTCGGCCTGGACGCGATCCCCGTTGAGGTGCGCGTCCTGAGCCATCTTGCGATACTTTTCGAGCAGTTGCGGCGCATTCCCGCGCGCACGACTATCGATACGGTTGAGCTGCTGACCGCCGCCTTGCGGACGGTTGTTACCGCGGCCGCGCCGGCGGTTGTTCCCACGATTGTTGTTCAACTCAAGCACGTCCTTGTCTGGGGGCGACGTCTGGCACGGATGCCGGTATCCTTGATGATCCTGTCGCCGCGCAACTCTCCGCCACGCACCCGCAACGCGCGGGCTCATGGTTCCCAGCATCTGCTAAACAGCAGCCTTGGGTAAAAGGCCGGTGAAGGTGCAAATGGTGGAGTTGGCCGGGACGGGAAGCCATCATCCGTCGCCCTGCCTGCTGGCACAATTAGTGTCCGTCAGCGCCCTTGCCAAGCGAAATATTGCGGCAAACCGCGATTTCCACAGCCCTGTCACGTCCGGCCAGATCGGGGTGGATGCGTGGCGCAAGGCCGCAGGAATGCGCAAGGCCGGCCACGGCCTCGCCCTGCTGCCAGCCAATCTCGACCATGGCGATCCCGCCCGGGGCCAGCAGGGCGGCCAGTTGAGGCACCAGAATGCGATAATCGGCCATGCCGTCGGCCCCGGCGAAGAGGGCGTCATGCGGCTCGAACGCGCGGACCGAGCGATCGAGCGGGGCATCGTCCTCGACATAGGGCGGATTGGCGAGGATCAGGTCGAACCGGCCCAATCCTTGCGCCCAGCCGGGCGCGGTCCAGTCGCCCGCGAGGATTTGCGCGCGGGGTGTGAAACCCAGACGTCCGGCATTGGCCTGCGCGACTGCGCGCGCGGCGTCGGAGCGTTCGAGGCCGATCCCTTGCGCCTGAGGCCAGAGGGACAATGCGGCCAGCAGCAGGGCGCCCGAGCCGGTGCCCAGATCGAGGATGCGGAGAGGGGCGGGCTGAACAGGAGCGGGGCGGGCAGCAAAGGCTTCACGCGCGGCCTCGATCAGGGTTTCGCTGTCGCCGCGCGGGATCAGCACAGCCGGGCTGACGACGAGGTCCAGCCCGTAGAATTCCTGGGTGCCGACGATGTAGGCGACCGGCTCGTGCGCGGCGCGGCGGGCGACGAGGGGCGCGAACGTGGTGGGCGCGGGATCGGCCATGTGGCGCAGCAGGACATCGGTGCGGCTGCATCCCAGCGCATGGGCCATCAGCACTTCGGCGTCGAGCCGGGCGGTGTCGCTGGTGGCGGCCAGTTCCTGTGCGGCCAGACGCAGCGCCTCGCGGACCGGGGGTTCCTCACTCATCCCCATCATGCGTCCCCATCACTCATCCATCGCCGCCAGGCGCTTGGCCTCGTCCTCGGCGATCAGGGCGTCGATCAGTTCGCCCAGACCCGGCCCCGCGAGCACTTCGGGCAGGCGGTGGAGGGTCAGGTTGATGCGGTGATCGGTGACGCGCCCTTGCGGGAAGTTGTAGGTGCGGATGCGTTCGGAACGGTCGCCCGAGCCGACCATCGCGCGCCGGGCCTCGGCCTCGGCGCCCTGCGCCTGCTTGCGGCGCAAGTCGTAGAGCCGCGTGCGCAGGACCTGCATGGCCTTGGCGCGGTTCTTGTGCTGGCTGCGCTCGTCCTGCTGGGTGACGACGAGGCCGGTGGGCAGGTGGGTGATGCGCACCGCCGAATCGGTGGTGTTCACATGCTGCCCGCCCGCGCCGCTGGCGCGGTAGATGTCGATCTTGAGGTCCTTGTCGTCGATGGCGACATCGACTTCATCGGGTTCGGGCAGGACGGCGACGGTCGCCGCGCTGGTGTGGATGCGCCCGCCGCTTTCGGTCACGGGCACGCGCTGGACGCGGTGAACCCCGCTCTCGAACTTGAGCCGCGCGAAGACGCCTTGCCCGGCCACATTGGCGACCACTTCCTTGAAGCCGCCCAGTTCGCTGGCATGGGCGCTGATCACTTCGACCCGCCAGCCCTGTTCGGCGGCATAGCGTTCGTACATGCGGAAGAGGTCGGCGGCGAACAGCGCGGCTTCGTCGCCCCCGGTGCCCGCGCGGATTTCGAGCATGGCCGAGTGGCTGTCGGCGCTGTCGCGCGGGAGCATGGCGATGGCCAACTGGCGCTCGGCCTCGGGCAGGGCGCCCTTGAGGCTGAGCATTTCCTCTTCGGCCAGCGCGCGCATCTCCGGGTCGGGTTCGTCGAGCGCGGCAAGCCCCGCCAGTTCGGCGCGCATCGACTGGACCGCGCGCGCGGCCAGCGCGACGGGTTCCAGTTCGGCATAGTCGCGGCTGGCCGCGACGAAGCCTTCGCCTTCCAGCGTGCCCGAGGCGAGGCGCGCCTCCAGTTCGGCAAAGCGCGCCGCGATCTGCCCGAGGCGGGCGTCGGAAATGGCCATCAGGCCGAAGCGATATGGGCGGGGATCGCGTGGAGCGCGAGGCGCTCCTGCGTGCCCGAGACCAGATCCTTGACCATGGCTTCGCCGGCAGCGAGTTCTTCCTCGCCCACGATCAGGGCAAAGCGCGCGCCGCTGTCGTTGGCGCGGCTCATCCGCTTCTTCATGTTGCCGCGATAGCCCATGTCGACGACGAGGCCGCCCCGGCGCAGCGTGGCGGCAAGGCCAAGGCACGCCGCTTCGGCAGCCGCGCCCATCGGCACGATGGCAACATCTGCGGCCGGTTCGGCAATCGTGCGGGTATCGGCGACCAGCATGGCGAGGCGCTCGATGCCTGCTGCCCAGCCCACCGCCGGGGTGGCCGGGCCGCCCAGCGCTTCGAGCAACCCGTCATAGCGCCCGCCGCCCAGCACGGTGCCCTGTGCGCCCAGACGGTCGGTGATGAATTCGAAGGCGGTGTGGCGATAATAGTCCAGCCCGCGCACGAGCGCAGGCGCGCGCACCCAGGCCACGCCCGCTGCATCGAGCCCGGCGGTGACTTTGCCGAAGAAGTCCTGTGCTTCGTCCGACAGGAACTGGTCGATCATCGGGGCGTCGGCCGTGAACGGCTTGTCGCGCGGGTCCTTGGAATCGAGGATGCGCAGCGGGTTGCGTTCCAGCCGGTCCTGCGATTCTTCGGAAAGCTGGTCCTTGTGGGCGCGGAAATACTCGATCAGTGCGGCGCGCCAGGCCTCGCGGCTGGGCGCATCGCCCAGCGTGTTGAGGTTGAGCGTGACGCCCTCGGCAATGCCCAGCTCGCGCAGCAACTGGTCGGCCATGACCAGCAGCTCGACATCGGCCTGCGGTTCGGCGGCGCCGATCACTTCGGCGTCGATCTGGTGGAACTGGCGATAGCGGCCCTTTTGCGGACGTTCGTAGCGGAACAGGGGGCCGTGGGTGGCGATCTTGAGCGGGGCGTGCTGCTGCCAGCCGTTCGTCAGGTAGGCGCGGGCGAGGCCAGCGGTGAATTCGGGGCGCAGGGTCAGCGATTCGCCGCCGCGATCCTCGAACGAATACATTTCCTTGGACACGACGTCGGTCGTCTCGCCCAGCGAGCGCGAGAACACCGTGGTCTTCTCGAAGACCGGCATTTCGACCCGGCGAAACCGGTAGAGCTTGCGCACGCGCTCGAAGGTTTCCACGACATGGCCGAAGGCCTCGGCGTCGGGGCCGAAGATGTCCTGGGTGCCACGGATGGCCTGCGGGGTGCTGATCGCTTGCTTGCTCATGATACGCGCGCGGATAGCGCCATTTCCGGCCAGTGGAAAGCCGGTGCGCGCGTGATCCCTGTTGGGGCCTGTGTTTGGGTCTGTTCAACTGCTCGTGCGCGCGGCTCATCTGGCCGTTGCAGATGAGACTGCTTCGGGCCATGAAAGGGGCCATGCTGAACCTTCCTCGCGGCATCAAGCTGCTCTCCGCCCTTTCCGCGTCCACCCTCGCGTTGATCTCGGCTCTTCCTGCATCGGCTCAAGTCCAGCCTGCCACCAACAGTCGCCCGATGGCCGTTGCCATTGTGCCTTCGGTGCCCGATGCGCAGGACGTGCCTTATGCGCCGGGCACCATCGGCCTCCAGATCGACGCGACCGACCTGGCCAGGGCGGCCTTCCGCGTGACCGAGACGGTGCCGGTCGATCCGCAGGCGCACGAGCTGATCCTCCAGCTGCCCAGCTGGCTTCCGGGCGAACATGGCCCGCGCGGGCCGATTGCGGCGCTGGCCGACATCACCTTTGCCGCCAACGGCAAGACGCTGACGTGGACGCGCGACCCGCTTGAACCCAATGCCTTCCACATCGCGCTTCCCGCCGGGACCAGCGAAGTGGTCGCCCGCTTCATCCACACCTCGCCCTTGCGCGAGAACGAGGGCCGCATCGCCGTCACCCGCGAGATGCTCAACCTCCAGTGGGAGAAGATGAGCCTCTATCCCGCCGGGCACTATGTCCGCCAGATCAGGATCCGCCCGACGGTGACGTTCCCCAAGGGCTGGACGGTGTTCACCGCGCTCGACGGCAAGGCCGAGAGCGACGCCGCCACCGGCAAGACCGTGACCTGGGGCGAGACCGACTACGAAACCCTCGTCGATTCCCCGATCTTTGCCGGGCTCTATGCCGCGCGCCACGATCTGGGCCATGCCGTGTCGATGGACGTGCTGGCCGACAAGCCGGAATATCTGGCGATCAAGCCTGAAAACCTTCAGGCCTATCGCAATCTGGCCGACGAGGCCGTGCTGGCCTTCGGTGCGCGCCACTTCGATCACTACGACTTCCTGCTCGGCCTGACCGACCGCATGGGCGGGATCGGCCTCGAACACCACCGGTCGAGCGAAAACCAGCAGGAACCCAAGAGCTGGACCGACTGGGCCGGCTACGACTGGGACCGCAACGTGATCGCGCATGAATTCAGCCACAGCTGGGATGGCAAGTATCGCCGTTCGGCCAAGCTGTGGACGCCCGACTATCGCCAGCCGATGCAGGACAACCTGCTGTGGGTCTATGAAGGGCAGACCCAGTTCTGGGGCCTCGTGCTGGCCGCGCGCTCGGGCGTGCAGTCGAAGGACACCGTGCTGGGCGAACTGGCCAACTATGCGGGCACTTTCACGCAGGAAGCAGGCCGCGACTGGCGTTCGGTCGAGGACACCACGATGGACCCGATCTTCGCCGCGCGTCGTCCCAAGCCTTTCGCCTCGCTCACGCGCGGGGAAGAATATTACACCGAGGGCGCGCTGGTCTGGCTCGAAGCCGACCAGATCATCCGCGATGGCACCGGCGGCAAGAAGGGCCTCGACGATTTCGCCAAGGCCTTCTTCGGCGTGCGCGATGGCGACTGGGGCGTGCTGACCTACGAGTTCGACGACGTGGCCAAGACCCTGAACGGGGTCTACCCCTACGACTGGGCCGGCTTCCTCAAGACCCGCCTCCAGACCCCCGGCCAGCCGGTGCCGCTCGGCGGGATCGAGCGCGCGGGCTACAAGCTGGTCTTCAAGGACGAGCCCAACCCCTACGACAAGGCGCGCATGGCCTATACCAAGAGCCTGAGCCTGTTCAATTCGCTGGGGGTGACGCTCGACAAGGAGGGCAAGGTGACCGCCACGCGCTGGGGCAGCCCGGCGTTCAAGGCGGGGCTGGTCTCGGGCATGCAGGTCATGGCCGTGGGTGGACAGGCCTATGATGCCGATACGCTCAAGGCCGCGATCACCGCCGCCAAGACCGGCAATGCGGCAGCAGGCCATCCGATCGAACTGCTCGCCAAGCGGGGCGACAGCTATGTGACCCTGTCGATCAGCTATGCCGACGGGCTGCGCTGGCCCTGGCTCGAACGCGCCGCGCCGGGCACCGCGCCGACCGGCCTCGACAAGCTGCTCGCACCGCGCAGTGCGGGCGGCAAAGCGGGGAAGGGCAAGGCTGGCCACTGATGACCGGATCGGGAAAGCGGGGCATGCGATCCCTGGGCTCGCGCCTGGCGCCGCCCCGCTTTCTCGTCTTTCTCGCGCTGTTCGTGGCGGGCAGTCTTGGCTGGTGGTTGACCCATCGCGGCGCCTGGGCCGATGCCCTGGTGCTCGGCTTTGATGGCGGGGCGCTGGTGTTTCTGGGCTCGCTGGGCCTGCTCATGCGCGTGGCCGATGCCCCGCGCATGCGGCGCAATGCGCTGGAAAACGATGCCAACCGGGTGGCCGTGCTGTGTGTCACCTCGATCCTGACCGTCGTGATCATGGTGGCACTTTCGAGCGAACTGCCCCGCGCGGCCCATGGCGACTCGCTGGCCAAAGTGCGCCTGATCGGCACCTTGATGCTGACATGGCTGTTCGCGAACGCGGTCTATGGGCTGCATTATGCGCATCTTTATTACAGCCGCGACGCTGTAACACAAAAAGACCGTGGGGGGATTCAATTTCCCGCCACGGATGCGCCGGACTACTTTGACTTTGCGTACTTTTCTTTTACTTTGGGGATGACATTCCAGACTTCAGACGTCGCTATAACCAGCCAGCGTATCCGAAGAATCGTTACATTGCATTCGTTTGCGGCGTTTGTCTTCAATCTGGGGGTGATCGCCTTCACCATCAACGCGCTAGGGGCTTCCTGATCAAAGATCGTACAAAGTCCCCGATGTTCGCCACAAGTATTGTTGCGGCGCAAATGCCACGGCGCTAGAGCCGGAAGCCGAAGGCAACAACGTGGCCCTGAAAGGCCCACCAGCAAGGCAAGACATCACAGATGCGCATCGACCTCATCCCGACCGGGAAAAATCCGCCCGAAAGCCTCAACGTCGTGATCGAAGTGCCCGTTGGCGGTGAGCCGGTGAAGTATGAATTCGACAAGGAATCGGGCGCGCTGTTCGTCGACCGCATCCTGCACACGCCGATGCGTTATCCGGCCAACTATGGCTTCGTGCCGCACACCCTCTCGCCCGATGGCGACCCGCTCGACGCGCTGGTGATCGCCCGCTCGCCGTTCGTGCCCGGCTGCGTCGTGCGCGCCCGTCCGATCGCCGTGCTCAACCTTGAGGACGAATCCGGCGGCGACGAGAAGCTGGTCTGCGTGCCCGACGACAAGACCTTCCCCTACTACCACGACGTGAGCGAAAAGGGCGACCTGCCCGAAATCGTGCTCCAGCAGATCGAGCACTTCTTCACCCACTACAAGGATCTGGAGAAGGAAAAGTGGGTGCGCGTGGGCACCTGGGGCGGCGCCGAAGACGCCCGCAAGATCACCATCGAGGCGATCGAGCGCTACAACGAGGCCAAGGCCGCCAAGGAAGCTGCCGAGTAAGCCTCGCGCTTTGCTTGCAGCGTGAAAAGGGGCCCGGTCCTGGTGACCGGGCCCCTTTTTCGTGGGCGCGCGCCGGAAGGCCCCTCCACCACGCGTTCCGCGCGGTCCCCCTCCTCGCAAGCGGGGAGGATCTGGTCCGCCCCATGCAATGGGGAGGGGGACCAGCCGCAGGCTGGTGGAGGGGAAATCTCAGCGCCGGGCCCGAAAGAACCCGCGCAGCAGCGCCGCCGCCTCTGCCTCGCCCAGCCCGCCATAGACTTCGGGCCGGTGCAGGCAGGTTGGCTGGTCGAACAGCCGCGCGCCATGCTCCACCGCGCCGCCCTTGGGGTCTGGCGCGGCATAATAGACGCGGGCGATGCGGGCGTGGGTGATCGCGCCCGCGCACATCGGGCAGGGTTCGAGGGTGACCCACAAGTCGCATTCTTCGAGTCGCTCCTGCCCCAGCCGGGCGGCGGCGGCGCGAATCGCCAGGATTTCGGCATGGGCGGTCGGGTCGGTCAGGGCGCGGGGGCGGTTGTGGGCTGCGGCGATCACCGCGCCGCGGTGGACGACGACCGCGCCGATCGGCACTTCGCCCTGTCGCGCGGCCTCCTGCGCCTGTTCGAGCGCCAGTTTCATCGGTTCGGGCAGGGGCCAGCGGGTCATTGCCCCTCTCGCCTAGCACACAATCGCACGCTCACAAGCAATCCCCCAACACGAATCCTTGACTTCGCGGTCAGGATGGCTAAAGGCCCGAGCTTCTCGAAAGATCATCAGAACACGAAGCGAGTTTTTAGCCATGTCGCGCATTTGCGAACTGACCGGTAAGGGCCGCCAGATCGGTCACAACGTGAGCCACGCCAACAACAAGACCAAGCGCGTGTTCCTCCCCAACCTCCAGAACGTCACGCTGCTGTCGGAAAAGCTCGACCGCAGCTTCAAGTTCCGCGTGTCGACGCATGGTCTGCGTTCGGTGGAACACAACGGTGGCCTCGACAACTGGCTGCTCAAGCAGGACAATGCGAAGCTCAGCCCGCGCGCCCTCAAGGTGAAGCGCGAGCTGGCCAAGGCTGTCGCCGCCGCCGCCTGATCGGGCTGCGCTGCTGACGCCTGAAGGGGCCGGAGTTCATTCTCCGGCCCTTTTCGCGTGTCTGCTTTCCGCGTCGAAGCCGCCTTTCAGCGTTCGAATCGCAGCTTGAGCAGCAGCGTGCGTTGCAGCCAGGCCATCTGGTTGTTGTCGGAAATCAGCCAGACCGCCGTGCCTCCGTCGGGTTCGGCCGTGGCGACCATGCCCTCGTAATTGTCGCGCAGGCGCGAATCGGTGAGCCAGGCAATGGGCCGGGCCACCACGCTGGCGCCGCTGCGAATCGCCCTCGGGTCGTCCACCATCGTCACCACCGTGCGGAATCCGTCGAGCGTGAACTTGCGCCCCAGGATCAGCAGGCGCCCGTCGGGCATCTGTGCCAGTTCGACCGGGCGATAGCCTTCGGGCATGACCAGTTCGAAGCGGGCGGGGGCCTCGTTGTCGCGCGGCAGGCCGGGCCAGATGAAGCCAGGGTGGCGACGACGCGAGAACCACCCGGAATAGACCTCGCCGATGGCCACGGTGCGCCCGTCGGCCAGACGGCGGAGCGACTCGGGCCCCTTGTTCTCGGGCCATTCCTTGAGCATGGGCGCGGCAATGGGCCGGTCGTGGCGCATGTCGGCGCTGAACAGGTGGAAGCGCGGGGCGCCCTCATAGCCGATCAGCATGGCGCCGCTGCCCGGCTCGACCGAAATCGATTCGCTATCGGTGTCGATCATGCTGATCAGGGCGGGGGTGGCGGGGTGAATCGATTCGTGGAGCCACGTGTGCCAAGGGGCCGCCGCCGAGCCCGGCTGGTCGGGGCGCGAGAACACCATCACCGCGTTGCGGTCGCTTACCGCCACCAGATCGCGGCCCATGCGTCCGGGGCCTTTGGTGGTGCCCCATTGCGCCAGCCCTGAAAAATTCCCGATTTCCTCGGCCGGACTGGTCAATTGCCAGGCCCCGACCAGATCGAGCGCCCCCAGACGGGTATCGAAGCCGTCGCGGATCAGGCCGGGCAGGAGATCGTGATAGGTGACGCGCCGGTCGTGCGAGGGCGGCGGAAACGGCTGGCGGCAATAGAAAACCGGCACCACGGCCAAGACGAGCAAAGCAAGGGCAAGGCGGCGCATGGGCCTATGCCTTGCCATGGATGAGCCGGGGCGGAAACCCCGTGTGCGGCGGTTTTGGCCCTAAAGCGGTGCTGCTGTCGTGTCCGGTGGGAAAACCGGTGCCCGGCTGACGGAGAAGGCAGGGGGATCGTGCTGGGGG
>Ga0075011_10000690_pt1 | contig 17879 bp, 14 predicted proteins | sample TARM_MetaG_T_14_FD_72354 | JGI IMG/M metagenome (GOLD analysis project Ga0075011, IMG submission 72354) | Freshwater microbial communities from Pennsylvania, USA, analyzing microbe dynamics in response to fracking - TARM_MetaG_T_14 | ecosystem: Environmental > Aquatic > Freshwater > River... | reverse complement strand
TCTTTTTAATATTATTTATGTATTGAAAAAGGGTAAAAAAGTGGGGGGATACTATAAAAGTATATATAAAATTTATCTATAAAATAAAGGTTTAGAAGTTTTGTAATAAGCTAAAAAAAGTAAAATCAAAGGGGGTATAAATGTTTAGTTTTAAAAGGTATTTTAAATTTGCTTATTTAGGTATTTTTGTTTTGTTTAGCACATTCTTATATGCAAATAAGAGTGATGCTGTAATTGAAAAATGGGTTGAATTTTTTCAGCCTTCATCTTTAAGTAAGGATGAGATTCGGCAAGAATTACTGTGGTTTAGAGAAAAAGGTGAACAATTTAAAGGGGAGACAGTATATTCTACTGCTGAAGGAATAAAAACACATTTTTGGGAAAATGAAATTCTCACTAAAGCTTTTGAAGAAATAACAGGGGTAAAGGTAGAACATGAAATAATAGGCGAAGGAGAACTTGTACAAAAGATATCAGAACAGCTAATGACAGGAAGATTAATAAAAGATATTTATGTTAACGATGCAGACTCAATAGGGACACATCTTAGAATGGGGAGAACAGTAGATTTAGGTAAATATATGCAAGGAGAAGGTAAAAATTATACAAATCCAAAATTAGATTTAGATGATTTTCTTAATTTGGGACCTGTAAAAGACTATGAAGGAAATATGCTACAACTGCCAGATCAGCAATTTGCTAATTTGTATTGGTTTAGATATGATTGGTTTACAGATGAAAAAACAAAGACTGATTTCAAGAAAAAATATGGTTATGATTTGGGAGTGCCAGTAAATTGGGCAGCTTATGAAGATATAGCTGAATTTTTTACTGGAAGAGAAATGAATAATCCCAATGGAACAAAGGTAAAAGCTTATGGACATTTAGATTATGGGAAAGCTTCAGCATCAATTGGTTGGAGATTTACAGATGCTTGGTTATCAATGGCAGGAGTTGGGGATAAAGGCTTGCCAAATGGAAGTCCAGTAGATGAATGGGGAATAAGAGTAGAAAATAGAATACCAGTTGGTTCTTCAGTAGAAAGAGGTGGTGCATTAGATGGACCAGCAGCAGTATATGCTCTGACTAAATACTTAGAATGGTTAGATAAATATGCACCTCCACAAGCAAAAAATTGGGAATGGGTAGATGCAGGGCCAAAAGCTAGTGAAGGGAATATAGCACAGAGAGTTTTTCAATATACAACTTGGCTTTCTGAAGATTCCTTTCATGAAAAAGGCTCTCCAGTAGTTGGAAAAGATGGAAGACCAGTTTGGCGTGTAGCTCCATCACCAGTGGGTAAATACTGGGAAGAAGGAATGAAAGTTGGATATCAAGATGTTGGAAGTTGGACAATCCCTTGGAATGTCAGAGATGAAAGAAGGCATATGGCTTGGTTGTGGGCACAGTTCTGTGTTTCAAAATCTGTATCTGTTAAAAAATTTTTAGAAGGAGCGACTCCAGTTAGAAAATCAACAGTTAACCATTCTTATGTTGTGGACAATTCATATAGATGGGGTGGAATGATAGAATTTTTCCGTTCACCAGAAGCTGAAAAATGGACTGATACAGGTTTGAATGTACCTCACTATCCAGCACTATCAGGTTTGTGGGCATCTATTATATCAAAAGCAATTACTGGTGAAGCTACAGCTGAAGGTGCTTTGAAAGAATTAGCAGAAAAACAAGATGAAGTTATGTCACAGTTAAAGTTGAAACATTATTCTCCAAGGTTGAACCCAAAAAGAAATAGAGAATATTGGTTAAGTCAACCAGGTTCTCCAAAGGCAGAGATAGTTCAGAGAGAAAAACCTTTAACTATATCTTATGATGAATTAATAAAAACTTGGGGAAATTAAGGGGGATAAAATGAAAATTGTATTATTTTTAGTTTTAGCATTTAATATATTTTGTAAAAATATTGATGTTACATTTACAGATCAAGAATGGTATCCTTTTATATATACTGAAGGAGGAGTACCAAAGGGAATGCACATAGATTTAGTTAGAGATGCATTAAATAATTTGGGATATAATCCAAATTTTATAATGTATCCAAGTAGAAGAGGGCTTGTTTTGTTAGGAGCAGGACAGGTAGATGCTTTAGTTTCTTTACCTTATTCAGAGCAATATTCTAACTTATACTTTCCAAATGGTGCAGATAAGGATACTGAATCAGAGTATAGAATTATGCAAGTTGATCAAGCTTTAATAAACTATAGAGATTCAAATTATAAATATAAAGGAGATTTATCAACTATACCAGCTCCAGTTAGATTGATATTTGGTATGGAAGATTTAGGAGCTATATTAGAAGATAAAAAGATTCCTGTTGAATATGTACGTGCCGATGAACAGAATTTCAAGAAAATAATGAGGGATAAAAATGGCTCTATCGTTACAACAACAATGATTGCAGAAAAATATTTTGAAGAGAGCACATATAGGCAACATATGAAAATCCAAGCTGTACCAATTACCTCACAGTCATATTTTTTAGCATTTTCTAAAAGTAATAGCAAGCTAAGTGAGGATGAAAAACTAAAAATTTGGGAAGAAATTAAAAGGTTGAGAGAAGATTACGTTTATATGTTGCAAGTATATGCAAGATATTAAAATTTCTTGACATAATAATAAGTATGTTGTATAATTATCAAAATTAAATAAAAATTCTTATCAAGAGTGGTAGAGGGACCGACCCTGTGAAACCCAGCAACCTGTTTAAAACGTGGTGCTAAATTCGGAGATTTTAAATCGAAGATAAGAGGAAATAATATTAGTATTATTAAACCCTCTTTCTATAGGAAGAGGGTTTTTTTAATAAAGAATTACAAGGTGTATTAATCGCATAAGACATTAATTTTATTTTAATGTAAAACGAGGAAGTTTGGTTAGAATCCAACACAGCCCCCGCTACTGTATTGTGGACGAAATCTCAATATACCACTGAGTATTATTTGCTTGGGAAGGTGAGAAAGTAGGGTGAAGCTAAGTCAGGAGACTTACCTTGTAAAATAATTTTAACTTCGGAGGGAAGAATATGGGAAAAAAATTAAAAAATAAATCCTCCTAAAACTTTGTTCTTATAAACAAAACTAATATTAAAATTGGAGGAAAGAATGAAAACAGCAGTATTAGCCTATCCTAGAATAGGAGAAAAAAGAGAGTTAAAGAAAATTACAGAATTGTATTTCAAAGGACAAGCAAAGGTAGAAGAATTAGATAAAGTGGCAAAGGAGCTTAGAAAAAAACATTGGTTAAGCCAAAAAGATAGAGGGGTAGATTTTATATCTTCTAACGATTTTTCTTTTTATGATTTAGTACTAGATACAGCCTTTACCTTAAATGTAATACCTAAAAGGTACAAGGAGCTAGGTTTATCTTATTTAGAAACATATTTCGCAATGGCAAGGGGTTATCAAAATAAAGAGAAGCATATAGATGTAAAAGCTTTAGATATGAAAAAATGGTTTAATACAAATTATCATTATGTAGTTCCAGAATTAAATGAGGATATAGAAATAAAACTAAATTCTAATAAAATATTTTTAGAATATGAAGAAGCAAAAGAAATAGGGATAGAAACAAAACCTTTGTTAATAGGACCTTTCACTTTTCTTAAATTAACAAAATTTAATGAAGGAATTAAGTTAGAAGCTTATGTAGATAGCTTTATAAAAGTTTATAAGGAAATCATATTAAAATTAGAAGAAAAAGGTGTAAAATATTTACAATTAGATGAACCATATTTAGTAAAGGATTTGAATAAAGAAGAAATAAATTTATTTATAGATATTTATAAGAAACTTTTAGGAAATAAAAAAGAATTAAAAATAATTTTAGCAACATATTTTGGTGATGTTAGAGATATTTATGGAGAGCTTATAAACTTAGATTTTGATGGAATTACTATAGATTTTGTAGAGGGTAAAGAAAGTTTAGCCTTAATAGAAAAATATGGCTATCCCAAGGATAAACTTTTATTTGCAGGAATAATAAATGGTAAGAATATTTGGAGAAATGACTATAAAAAAAGTATAAATAAAATTTGCCAGCTAAAAAAATTAGGTGTAGAAAATTTGATTTTAAGTACTTCTTGTTCTTTATTACATGTACCTTATACTTTGGAAAATGAAATAAAATTAGATGATAAATATAAAGAACATCTTGCCTTTGCCAATGAAAAGCTTTTTGAGTTAGAAGATATAAAAGCAATATTATTAGATAGTGATTTTGATGATGCTAAAATTTTATCTAATAGTATTTATTTGAAAAATCAAGTTTTAAAAGAAAAAAGGAAGTCTTTGAATGAATTGGAATTTCCAGAAATTAGTAAGGAAATAGCAGAATTAAAGGTAGAAGATTTTAAGAGAAACAAAGTTTTTGAAGAAAGAATAAAAGAACAAAGAAAAGAGCTTAAATTACCTTTGCTTCCAACTACAACAATAGGTTCATTTCCTCAAACTCAAGAAATAAGAAAGACAAGAAGTGCTTATAGAAAAAAACTCATAAATGAAAATGAATATAATTTTTTTATAAAAAATGAAATTGAAAAAGTTATTAAACTACAGGAAGAACTTTTATTAGACGTATTAGTACATGGAGAATTTGAAAGAAATGATATGGTGGAATATTTTGGTGAAAATTTTGAAGGATTTATATTTACTGAAAATGCTTGGGTACAGTCTTATGGAACAAGAGGGGTAAAGCCACCTATTATTTTTGGAGATGTTAGAAGACCAAAGGCTATAACAACAGATTGGATAGCCTATGCTCAAAGTTTGACAAATAAGCCAGTTAAAGGAATGCTAACAGGACCAGTAACTATTTATAATTGGTCATTTCCTAGAGAAGATAAAAGTCCTAAAGAAGTAATTTATCAAATAGCCCTAGGCGTACGTGCTGAAGTTTTGGACTTGGAAAGAATTGGGACTAAGATAATACAAATAGATGAGGCTGCTCTTAGGGAAAAACTACCTATTAGAAAAACAGATTGGGAAGAATATTTAGCTTATGCTATAGATTCTTTTTGCTTAGTTCATTCTAAGGTGAAAAATACAACACAGATACATACTCATATGTGTTATAGTGAATTTAAAGATATAATGAAAGCAATTTCTAAAATGGATGTAGATGTTATAACAATTGAAGCTGCTAAATCAAATCTATCTATGTTAAGCACATTGAAAGAAGGAAATTATACAAAGGAAGTAGGACCAGGAGTTTATGATATACATTCAGCAAGAGTTCCAAGTAAAGAAGAATTAAAAGAAGTGGTGGAAAAAATGGTGGATTTATTTGGTAAGAATAGAATATGGGTAAATCCAGATTGTGGGCTAAAAACAAGGGGAGCTAGTGAAGTGTATAGTTCTTTAAAAAATATGGTAGAAGTAGCAATAGAATTAAGGAATCAATAAAAATAGGGGTTTTTACCCCTATCTAAAACTTAATATGGCTGAACTTCTACCAGCTTCTACCTTATCACGCCTATAAGAATGGAACTCCTTATTTTTATAAGTGCATAAATCACTAGTTAGAATATTTTTAATTCCTTTTTGTTCTAAAAGTATCTTATTAAATTTCTGATTATCAAAATATAGTTTTTGATTTTTTCGTAAGAAACTTTTTTCTAAAAATTCTTTAGAATATTTACTTTTAAATTTTTCTAAAAAATCTTCTCCAACCTCATAAACTTCGCCACTAATTCCTATTCCCAGTTGAATAATAATATCTTCTACCTTGGAAGAGTATTCTTTTATCATAGTATAAATTAATTCCGTAGCTATTCCTTCATAAGTTCCTAGCCATCCACTGTGGCAAAGTCCCATTACTTGCAGTTTTTTATCATATGCATAAATAGGCAAGCAATCAGCATAGAAGGTAGTTAATACAAGGTCTTTCCTTTGGGTAACAAAACCATCTACATCTAAATATTCATTTTTTATTTTATCATTTAAAATAACTATATTTTTTGTATGACTTTGTTTTGGAAAAACTAATTTTTTATGGTCTAAACCTATACTTTTCATGAATAATTTTAATTCTTCCAGTCCTTTTGGGTTATTATATGGAGATAGAGAACCACAATTTTTAGTGGTATAAATTCCATTAAGCCCAAGCTCTCTAAATTCTGGTATAAAATAATATTCTTTTTCTTTTTTAAACATAGCAACTCCATTTTTATTTATCAATTTTTCTAATATCATTTATAGGAACTCTATTAGTTTTACCTTCTTTTTCACTTCTAACTTTTACTTCTTCCATATTAATTTCTTTTAAAAGACTTATAATGTTTTTTACACGAGGTCTGCAGAAATGCCCTTGACAATCGCCCATACCTGCTCTAGTTCTTCTTTTAACTCCATCTGTTGTATTAAAATCGATACCTCTACTAAAACTATCTAAAATTTCTTTTTTAGTTACTTTTTCGCATCTACAAATTATATTTAAAGAGTCATCTTCGTGGTCTATTTTTCCACTGAAATCCTCATCTTTTTTTATTATAATTCCTTTTCTAAAAGGATTGAAATTTTCATTTATATCTAGTTTTAGCCCTGAATCAATTAATATTTCACTTACTCTTTGAGCAATAGCAGGAGCAGAAGTAAGCCCTGGTGATTCTATTCCAGCAACATTTATAAAGCCTTTTACACTAGATTCCTCAATTATAAAATCGCCCTTATCAGAACAGGCTCTAATTCCAGAAAAAGTAGTTAAAGACCTTTTGATATTAAAACTAGGAATAGATTTTCTAGCAGTTTCAATCATTTTTTCTAATTCATCAATACTTGTATCTTTGTCTTCTCTATCTTCAATATCAATAGCATCTGGACCGATCATACAATTTCCATGGAAAGTTTTAACTACTAAAACACCTTTTCCCATCTTTGTAGGTGCTTGGAATACTACAGTATTAACTAAATCCCCTTGGTCTTTTCCTAACAATATATATTGACCTTTTCTTGGTTTTACAGAAAAACTATCATTTCCAATAAGTCCAGCAATAATATCACTATAAACTCCAGCACAATTAATAACTTTTTTCCCTTTATATTTTTCCTTACTAGTTTCTACTTCAAAATAGTCATTTTCTTTTTTTATAGAAATTACTTCTGAATTTAATTTTAATTCAACACCATTTAAAATAGCATTCTCTGCTAAGGCGATAGTAGCCTCATATGGAGAGCAAACACCAACGCTTTGACTATGTAGTCCAGCTAATACTTCTGGTCCTATATTAGGTTCTATGCTTAGTATTTCTTCCCTTGATAAAATTCTTAGTCCTTCCTCACCTTGCTTTATACCATTATCTAAAAGTTTTTTTAATTCTTCCATCTGCTCTTCATTAAATGCTAAAGTCAAAGAACCAGTTTTCCTAAATCCAAAATTTAATTCTTTGTCTAGTTGCTCATACATTGAATTTCCTTTTTTACACATTTCTCCTTTTAAAGTACCATATTTTGCAGAATATGCACCATGAACAATTCCACTATTAGCCTTTGATGAACCTAAGGAAACATCATCTAATTTTTCGAGAAGTAAAATTTTTAAATTATATCTAGATAGCTCCCTAGCAATAGCACAACCAATAACACCAGCACCAATAATTATAATATCCTTCATTAAAATCGCTCCATTCTTTATTTTATATTAATAAAGTATACTTTTAAAATAATAACTTTGTCAATGGATAAAAAAAGAAAAAGTTTAGAAAAATAATAAAGTACTTTTGTTTTGTACTAAAATTTGATAGAATGTATAAGAGAAAAAAATATTGAGGAGCAGTAATGAAAAAGTTAGAATTTAAAGGTAGTGTAATGTTAAATCCAGTTCCTGTTGTACTTGTTACAAGTAAAAATAAAGAAGGGAAAATTAATGTGTTTACAGTAGCTTGGGCAGGGACTTTATGTACGAAGCCTCCTATGTTATCAATATCTATAAGACCAGAAAGGCTATCTTATGAATATATAAAAGAAACTATGGAATTTACAATAAACCTTCCAACAATAGATTTAACAAAGATAACAGATTTTTGTGGTGTTAGGTCAGGTAGACAAATAGATAAAATTAAAGAAATGAATTTAGAATTGGTAGAAGGCAAGCATGTGAATGTTCCATATATTTTATCATGCCCAATTAATATAGAGTGCAAAGTTAAATCTATAATTCCTCTTGGAAGTCATGATGTTTTTATTGCTGAAGTATTAGGTTCTCATGTGGATGAAAGCTTGATGGATGAAAATGGTAAAATCCATTTTGAAAATGCAAATCTTATTAATTATGCACATGGTGAATATTACCCAATGGCTAAAAATTCAATAGGCAAATTTGGTTATTCAGTTGCTAAGAAAAAAAAGAAAAGAAAGTATAAGTAATTAAGCTTAAATATGGAAATATACTAATAAAAATTTGAAAAAAAGTGCAAAATAATATATAATTGAAATAAAGTTTGAAAAAGCCGCATAAAAGGGGTTTGAATATGGAGAATATAAAAGGAAATGTAATTTTTGAAGGAATAGTTATAGCAAAACCTTATATTAAAAGAAAAAAAAGCTTAGTAATTGAAGAGAAAATCATAGAAGTAGATATGATTGACTCTGAAGTTATGAGGGTAGAAGAGGCTGTTAAAAACACCAAGTTTGAAATAGACCACTTAATTGATTCTTTGAAAGATAGGGTAAATAAAGAAGAATTAAAAATAATGAATGTTCAAAGAGTTATGTTAGATGACCCTGTTTTTTTGTCGGATATTATAAAAAAAATAAAGGTAGACAGAAAAAATGCAGAATATGCAGTGGATTTAGTTTTGAAAAAATTTGTTAAACAATTTAAGTCCTTGAGTGATCCTATTTATAGAGAAAGGGCAGTAGATGTTCAAGAGTTAGGAAATAAAATTATTCAAAATTTACTTTTTGAAAAACCTCAAAAAGAAGATTTGGATGGAAAAATAATTATTACAAAAGAATTAGAACCTTTTGAACTTTTAAAGTACTATAATGATGGTGTAGATATAAAAGGTATAATAACTGAAATAGGTGGAGAAACATCTCATGCAGCCATTCTTTGCAAGGCTTTGGGAATACCTACGATAATGGGAGTTAACGATATTTTTTTTAAAGAACTTAACTCTGATGAAGAAATTATACTAGACGCTAGGCAAAACAAAGCCTGCGTAATATTAAATCCAAATTTAGTAACAAATTCCTTTTATCAAAATGAATATCAGGTATTTGAAAATGAAATTAGAGAAATAGAAGCATTAAGAGGAAAAGAAATATTAACTAAAGACGGTCAAAGAGTTTATTTGAAAGCAAATTTAGGTGGAGAAATAGAAATTACACAATTAGAAAATTATCTTCCTGATGGAGTAGGTTTGCTTAGAACAGAATTTATATATATGGATAACGATGATTTTCCTAGTGAAGAAAAACAGGTAGAAGTTTATACACATATTTATGAAAAATTAGGAAATGATAAGCCACTAACAATAAGAACTTTAGATATTGGTGGAGACAAGAAATTATCTTACTTTACAATGCCTGAAGAAGCAAATCCTTTTCTGGGCCTAAGAGCAATAAGACTTTGTTTGGCTAATAAAGATATGTTTAAGACACAGCTTAGAGCAATATTAAGAACAGCATACAATAGAAATATAAAAATGATGTATCCTATGATTGCTAAATTAGAAGAGTTATGGGAAGCAAATCAATTACTGGAGGAATGTAAGTTAGAACTAAAAAAAGAAGGCTTAGACTATTCAGATAATATGGAAGTGGGAATGATGATAGAAATTCCTGCATCTGCAATTATGGCGGATATTTTTGCTAAGGAAGTAGATTTTTTTAGTATAGGAACTAATGATTTAGTTCAATATGTAATGGCAGCAGATAGACTAAGTAAAGGCGTATCTAATGTATATGATAAATATGATCCTTCAGTGATAAGAATGGTGCATAATACAGCAAGGGCAGCTTTAGAAAATAATATAGATATCAGTGTATGCGGAGAGGTAGCAGGTGAGCCTCTTGCCATTGCTATATTTTTATTGTTTGGAATAAGAGAATTAAGTATGCTACCCGCTTTATTACCAAAGGCTAAAAAAATTATAAAAAATATTTCTATAGCAGAATTAGAAAAATATAAAGATATAATATTAAATTGCAGAACTTCAAAAGAAATGAAAGAATTATTAAAAGAATATTATTAGGAGTGGTAAAATGAAGGAAATGGTAGTTGAGATTAAAAATGAAGCAGGGCTTCATGCGAGACCTTCATCTTTGTTTGTACAAATAGCTGGAGAATATGATGCAAATGTTACAGTAGTAAGTGACGGTGAAGAAGTTAATGGTAAAAGTATTATGGGACTCATGCTTTTAGCAGCTGAAAAAGGACGTAAGTTGAAATTAATAGCGGATGGACCACAAGAGTTAGAAGTGTTAGAGGCATTAAAAAAATTGGTAGAAGTTGATAAATTTAATGAAGTATAATAATGTAGAAATCATTAGAGCAGATGAGATGGGTTTTTGCTCTGGAGTTCAAGATGCTGTAAAATTGGCAGAAAAGCTATGCCAAGAGTATAGTTATACAAATATTTTTATGCTTGGAATGTTAGTTCATAATGAACAAGTTATAAAAGATTTGAATGATATAGGAATTAAGATAATAAGTGAAGAACAAGTTACTACAAAAGAAATAAATGTAAAAAAAACAGATGTAGTAATTGTTAGAGCACATGGAACTACAAAAGAAATATATATGCTTTTGGAAGAAACCGGTGCAAAAATTTATGATGCTGCTTGTGTTTTTGTAAAAAGAATTAGAAGAATTATGGAAAAAAAAATAAAAGATGGTTTTGAGATAATTTTTTTAGGTGATAAAAATCATCCTGAGGTAAAAGGTATAATAAGTCATGGTGATAATATAAAAGTTTTTTCAAATGTAAAATCTTTGGAAGAAGCTAAATTAAATAAAAATAAAAAATATTTTTTCATGGCTCAAACCACATTAAATATTATGTTATATAATGAAATAAAATCATATATAGAAAATAATTTTAAGAATTCACAAATAGGTAATACTATTTGCGGTGCTACTCATGTTAGGCAAAAAGCTGTTGAAAAACTAGCTAAAGAAACGGACCTTGTATTAGTAGTAGGTGGAAGAAATAGCTCAAACACTAAAAAATTATATGAAATTTCAAAATTGTATAATCATAATTCTTATCTTATAGAGGATTATAGAGAATTACATATGATAGACTTTGGAGATTTCAATAAAATTGGAATAACTGCAGGAGCATCTACACCAGAAAAAAGTATAATCGAAATTGAAAGAATAATAAAGGGGGAAGTATTGTAATGGCTGAATTTAACTTTGAAGAGCTACTGGAAGATTATCTACCAGAAGATAATACGAAAGGAGAAGAAAAAGAAGCAACTGTTGTTAGAAAAGATAGGGACTATACTTATTTAGATATTAACGGTAAGCTTGAAGGAAGAGTAAGAAGTGAAGAGGTAGAAGATTATAAAGAAGGAGATATAATCAAAGTTCAAATAATTGCTGAAGACAAAGACGGTAATTATGTTATAGTTTCAAGAAAGAAAATTGAAGCAGAAGAAAACTTTGTTAAATTAGAAAATATATGGAAAAATAGTGAAATTGTTAAGGGGAAAGTTGTTAAAGCTGTAAATGGTGGCTACATCGTAGAAGTTTTAAAAATTAGTACTTTTTTACCAAATTCATTATCTTTATTTAAGAAAAATGAAAATCCAATTGGAAAAGAAGTTAAAATAGTAATAAAAGAAGTTAAAGAAGAAAAAGGTAAGAAGAAAATACTAGTATCTAGAAGAGATGTTAGAGATAAAATAGAAAAATCAGAATTAGAAACCATTGATGTAGGAGCTATATATGAAGTAGAAATCAAAGAAATTTTAGGGTTCGGACTTTCTGTATCTCTAAATAATCTTTCTGGATTTATCCATATATCGGAATTGTCATGGAATAGAGTAGAGGATATATCAGAACTTTATAAAGTTGGAGATAAGTTAGAAGCTAAAGTTATAGAGAAAGATGTAGCGAAGAAAAGTGTTAAATTAAGTGTAAAACAACTTAGCAAAGACCCTTGGGAAAATATTGAAATGAAATATCCAGAAGGAGCAGAAATCGAAGGAACTGTAGTAAGAACAAGTAACTTTGGTGTTTTTGTAGAAATAGAAAAAGGTATAGAAGGATTAGTTCATATAAGTGATTTGACTTGGTCTAAAAAACTTAAAAATATTGATGATTTTATTAAAATCGGAGATAAATTAAAAGTAAAAGTAGTTTTATTAAATACTGAAGATAAAAAATTAAAATTATCTGTAAAAGAATTGCAAAAAAATCCTTGGGATGTAGCTATGGAAACTTTAAAAGTTGGCTCAACTGCTAAAGGAAAAATAGTTGAGGTAAAAGATTTTGGAATGTTTGTTAATATTTGTGATGAGGTAGATGCCTTTGTTCATATAAGTGATTATTCTTGGGACAAGGTAGCTAAAGATTATTATAAAGTTTCAGATGAGGTAGAAGTTAAAATTTTAGAAATCGATGAAGAAAAACAAAAAATAAAAGGTGGAGTTAAGCAATTGACTCAAAATCCTTGGGAAGCTTTAAAAGAACGTTTTAAAGTTGGAGATGTAATTGCTAGGAAAGTAAGTAGTATTACAGATTTTGGAATGTTTGTAGAAATAGAAAATGGTATTGATGGCATGATACATATATCTGAAGCTTCAAAAGACTTTATAAAAAATATTAATGACAGATATAAAGTAGGAGATGAAATCGAAGCTGAAATAATAGAAATTAGTGATGAAAAGAAAAAAATTAAGTTGTCAATAAAAAAAATAGAAATAAAAAATGATAAAAAAGAAGAAAAAGAACTTCTTGAAAAATACTCTGTAGCAGGAGATGAATAAAATAAAAAGAGGTGTTTAACACCTCTTTTTCATGTAAAACATTTTATATAGATAAAAATAAAAATAGATATTTAAAATTAGTATAATTTACTTTAAATTGAAAATTATTGAAAAATATGTTAAAATAGCAAGAGTGAATTTTTTTAGGGAGGAATTATGGTAGAATTAATTATTATGATAGCGATTGGAAGTTTAATAGGATGGCTTACTAATTATGTAGCAATAAAACTTTTGTTTAAACCCTATAAAAATATAAATATATTAGGCTTCAATATACAGGGAGTTATTCCTAAAAGAATAAATGATATAGCCGATACAATAGCACATACGATAGATACAGAACTTATATCAATAAAAGATATAACTTCAACTATAAATTCTATGGAACTTGAATCAGAAATTGACAAAATTGTTGATGATATTGTTGAAAAAAAATTAAAGGGCGACCTTTTTAATAAAATGCCTATGCTAGTTATGTTTATTAACAATGATATTATTAATAATATAAAAGCCTATATTAAAGAGGCAATAGAAGAGAATAAAGGTGAAGTGGTAGAAGTAATTATTCATAAATTAGAAAGTGAAGTAGATTTTAAAAAGGTAATTAGTAAAAAAATAAAAGAATTTTCTTTAGAAGATATAGAAAAGATGACGATAAATATAGCAAAGAATGAATTGAAGCATATAGAGTATATTGGAGGTCTGTTGGGAGCTGTGATAGGCTTTGCTCAATTTTTAATAACAAGGATTATATAAAGGAGAAAATTATGAAAAAATTATCTGTGCTATTATTATTTATCTTCATAAATTTACTTGTATTAGGAGCGAATATTACAGGAAAAATTCGAGTGGAAAAAGGTGAAGATATAGGAGTCTTTATTTATGTTGAAAATGAATTGAAGTATGATATTAGTGATGAGAGAGGAAATTTCTTTATAAGTGGTCTTGAACAAGATAAAGAATATACTTTGGTTTTTCAAAAAGGCGACTTGCCTGACCATAAAGAAAAAATTGTATTAAAAGCTTTGAATAATAATTTTGAATTTACAGTTCCATATACAAGAAGAGATATAAAATATCCGGTTAATGGTAGAATAAATTCTAAATTAGGGTCGGATATATTTTTAGCCTTAAACAATGAATCTTATGGTATAATAGTAAAACCGAATTTAATGTTTAATACTAGACTTGCTGACGGTAAATATAATGCTATTATAATGCAAGAAGGTGCTTATGATAGAAAAATTAATTTTGAGATATTAAAAAAAGAAAACAATAATATAGGTACATATAATTTAGATGCTATTGATTACAACACTTTAACAATTAGATTTGATAACAAAATTAAAGATGGAGTTTTACAATTATATCAAAATGATTTATTAGTTCATTCTCAACGAGTTCCTGCAGGGGCAAATGCACTTACGATAGATGCGTTAAAAAAAGGAAGCTATGACTTAGTTCTTAAGGCTTATGGCAAAAAAGAATTTAGACAAAGAATAGCTGTGGCAGGAAATGTAGTTAGAGATATTAATTTGGAAGAACTAAGTAAATTTGATAACTTATTTGTAAATATAAATCCTAAGGACATAGATGTAAATATAAAATTGTTTAGTGAAGGGGACTTAATAACAGAAGTGAATGGGAAAGAATTGCTTATATTAGATTCTTTAGATTACACAAAATACTACGATGTTGTAGTATCTAGCCCTAAATATCAAGAAAATATAATAAGAAGACTTAGTGCTGGAGATAGCATAAATGCAAATTTAGTTAGAGATATTAAAGGGACTTTATTAAAAGGTTATATATATCCTTTTAATAGTGGAGCACAAGTAATGTTATTAGATAAGGGAAGAATTTTAGCTACTACAGTTGTAGATGAAAATGGATATTATGAATTAGAAACAGAAAAACTTTCTTCAGGTAGAAAAATGTTAAGAGTCAGGGCAGAAGGTTTTGAAGAAAAAATACTGAATAAAACTTTTAATGAAGGTGAATTAGTTGTAAATGAAAATATTGAGTTAGAACCATTATTAAATAAATTGAATGGAAAAGTAGTCTTTAATAATAACAGTGATTTGAGTAATGTTTTAGTAATCATTGAGGAGTTATCAATTTGGCAATTCACTAATGAATATGGCGAATATTATTTTAAAAATATACCGGAAGGTTCATATAATGTTATTTTTAAAAAAATAGGTTATGATACAAAATCGGAGAGATTAATTGTTAGGAAACAAGATTCAAGGGTAAATAAAACAGTAATGAACCCTATTGGTAAAGTGATATTTAGATCTAATTTACCAGGGTATAGATTAACTATTAATGGTCAGAATATAAATGTTAACCAAAAAGTATATGAATATTTTTCTAAAATGGGGACATTAAATATTTCAGCAAGTAAAGATGCACATTTATCTATAAATACTAGAATAAGGCTTACAGAGGCTGGAGAAGTTAGGGATGTATTTTTCGAATTCGTTAATAGGGAAGAGCAAAATAAATTAGTAGAAGATAAAATAAATACAATAGAAAATCATATAAAAAATTTAGAAATAGCAAATGCAGAAATAAAATTGTATGAATTATCAGAAATGCCAACTTTAAAAACCTATGAAAGAGAATATTTAGATATCAAATCAAAGCTAAAAGATGCTAAAAGTATACTTTTTGATATTGATAGAAATATAAAGTTTGAAATAGAAAAAGTAAATGAAAATATTAAAGAAGTTGAAAATAAAAAAATTGGATACCTAGAAAAACAAAGAAGTTCACAAAAAATATATAAACAAAGTATAGATTATCTAGAGAAGGTTATTTTATATCATCCCTATACTACTTTTAGATATGATATTCACAGATTACAAGGTGATATATATGTAAAAATGGGCATGGTGAATAGTTCAAAAAATGCCTATGAAGAGGCTGAAAAGTATGTAAATAGGAGAAAAGAGTATTAAATATGGATAGATTACTATCGAACAATGAATTTAGCAATGAAATTCATTATCAAAAAAATTTAAGACCTAAAAGTTTTGAAGAATATATCGGACAAGAAAATTTAAAAGAAAAAATGAATGTATTTATAAAAGCAGCCAAAAAAAGAGGTGAAGCGGTGGATCATATTCTTTTATATGGTCCACCAGGATTAGGGAAAACTACATTAGCTGGTGTTATAGCCAATGAGATGAACTCTAATTTGAAAATAACCTCTGGTCCAGTGCTTGAAAAAGCAGGGGATTTAGCTGCTATTTTGACATCTCTAGAAGAAAAAGATATTTTGTTTATAGATGAAATACACAGGTTAAATACTTCTGTCGAAGAAATATTATATCCTGCAATGGAAGATGGGGAGTTGGATATAATTATTGGTAAGGGACCTTCAGCTAGATCTATTAGAATAGAGTTGCCGAATTTCACTTTGATAGGAGCAACCACAAGAGCAGGCTTACTTAGTTCTCCTCTTAGAGATAGATTTGGTTTTAGCCATAGAATGGACTATTATGATTTGGATAATTTAAAAAAAGTAATAATTAGGAGTGGACATATTTTGGGGGTAGAAGTGCAAGAAGAAGGAGCAATGGAAGTAGCACTTCGTAGTAGAGGAACTCCGAGAATAGCCAATAGATTCTTAAAAAGGTTGAGAGATTATTCTCAAATAAAGGGGAATGGAATTATCACAAAAGATATAGCTATAGAAGCACTTAGCATGTTAGGTGTAGATAATTTAGGCTTAGATGAATTGGATAGAGAAATACTTAAAAGTATTATTGAGAATTATAAAGGTGGACCAGTAGGAGTAGAAACTTTAGCTTTGTTATTAGGAGAAGACAAAAGAACTTTGGAAGAAGTTTACGAACCATATTTAGTAAAGTTAGGTTTTATTAAAAGAACAAATAGAGGTAGAATGGTTACCGATAAGGTGTATGAACATTTTGGTATTGAAAAATAGGGAGAATATATGAAAATAAGCACAAAAACAAGATATGGATTAAGAGCTCTTGTATATATTGCTGAAAATGCAGGTTTAGGAGATGAAAGACTAGTTAGAATAAAAGAAATATCTGAAGCACAAAAATTATCAGTGCAGTATTTAGAACAAATATTATTCAAATTGAAGAAAGCAAAAATAATTGTAGGTAAAAGAGGACCTAGTGGTGGTTATAAATTGGCTAGAAAAGCAGAAGATATAAGTGTGTTTGAAGTTTTTCAAATTTTAGAAGCTGATGTAAGAGCTGTTATGTGTGATAAAGATTCAGAAAAATGTTCGCAAATTGATTGTAAAACATTTTATTTATGGGAAAAATTAAATGATTCAATAATGTTAATACTTAAAGAAACTAGCATACAAGAACTTGTTTTAAATGAGAGGTGCTTATGATAAGTGCAGTAGTCGAAAAAGAAAATGTTATAGGTGAAATAATAGAAATTAAAGATAAAAAAGATATTAATCATTTGATAAATTCTTTTCGTTTAAAATTGGGTGACCAATTGAGGGTTGTTGATGGAGAATATGAATATTTAACAGAAATAATTAATTTAGATAAAAAAAATATAGATTGTAAAATTTTAGAAAAAAAAATAGATGAATATAGTTTGAATATAAAAATTGATGCTGGTATTGGAGTGTTGAAGAATGATAAAATGGAAATGACAATACAAAAGTTATCTGAAATAGGTATTAATAAATTAATTCCGTTAAAATTAGCGAGAACAATTGCAAAAGTAGATGAGACAAAAGAAAAATGGAATATTATAGTTAAAGAAACTTTGAAACAATGTCAAGGTGTAAGAGGAATGGAAATTGATAAGCCTAAAACCTTAAAAGAAATAGACTATAAAAAATATGATTTGATAATTGTTCCTTATGAGAATGAAAAAAATATAAAAATTAATCATATAATAAGAAATAGAAAAGATATAAAT
>Ga0075011_10000688_pt1 | contig 17905 bp, 10 predicted proteins | sample TARM_MetaG_T_14_FD_72354 | JGI IMG/M metagenome (GOLD analysis project Ga0075011, IMG submission 72354) | Freshwater microbial communities from Pennsylvania, USA, analyzing microbe dynamics in response to fracking - TARM_MetaG_T_14 | ecosystem: Environmental > Aquatic > Freshwater > River... | reverse complement strand
TGGGAGGTCGAGGACCTGCGCGGCCGCGTCTGGAAGGTGGTGGGGGACGCCTCCCTGACCAGCGTCCCGGCCCATCTGCGGGCCGAGGTGGTCAGCCCGGTGCTCGGCTACGACGACATCCCGCAACTGCAGGAGGTGGTCCGGGGCATCCGCCGCGCCGGAGGCAAGATCAACAGCCAGTGCGGCATTCACATCCATATCGACGCCGCGCCCTTCGACGGCAGACACCTGGGTAACCTGGCCAAGATCATCTACAAGCAGGAGCCGCTAATCCTCCACGCCCTCGGCATCAGCCGCGACCGTCTCAACCGCTACACCCGGCCGGTCAGCGATGAACTGATCCAGCGTATCGAACAGCATCGCCCGCGCACCAAGGACCAGCTCAACCGAATCTGGTACGGCTACCACAACCGCCAGCCCCAGCACTACGACAACAGCCGCTACCACGGAGTCAACCTGCACAACGTCTGGTACCGGGGCACGGTGGAGTTCCGCTGGTTCGAGGCGACCCTCCACGCGGGGCGGATCAAGGCATACCTGCAATTCTGCCTCGCGGTCGCCGCCAAGGCGCTCAACGGCCGGGCCGCCTCCAGCCGCAAGCGGGACTTCGACCCACAAAGCGCCAAGTACGACTTCCGGGTCTTCCTGCTCCACCTCGGCCTGATCGGCGACGAGTTCAAGACCGCCCGCAAACATCTGATGGCCAACATGCCCGGCGATGCAGCCTTCAAGAACGGACGCCCCAAACCGGAGGAGGTCCTTCCGGACGAAACAACCACCACTCTCACCAACGAGGCCGTGCAAGTTCCCGGCCTCACTGTTTAAGGAGGTGCCCCATGAAGATTCTGATCCGCTCCACCACGCTGGACGGCGAACCGATCCCCGGTAGCGGAGAAATCATCCAGGCCGCCGACTGCCTCGGAGTTGTCGAGCTGATGCGCGGCCAGACACCGTTTACCGCCAGCCGAGCACCCCGGGACTACATGACCGAGGTGCTCTCCGGCATCGAAGGCGGACCGACCCAGCCATTGCCGGAGGACACCGCCGCTGCGGCTGCTGAATTTCTCACCCGTCTGGCGCGGCACGGCCTGATCGAATTCCTCCCCGACGACAAGGCCAGCGATCCCTGGCCGGAACGCTTCCTTGAAGCCCTGGAGACGGTGCGGCTCTCCGGGCGCACCAACATGCTCGACCACCTGGAGGTGACCCGGCTGACCGCCGAGATGGGTTACCCAGAGGTAGCCGTGTGGCTGGCGGACCACCGGCGCGAATACGCAGCCTTCGTCCTTGAGGGGACGAGACCGCTCGGCAAAAACTTCGGCGGCAAGGAGGACCCAGCTCCATGTGCGGACAAGTAGGCATCATCTTCGGCCGCAAGCGCAGACGGCCCGATGAGCGGGATTACCTGCGCGAGGTCTTCATCCGCATGCTGCTGCACAGCGAGGAGCGCGGACCGCACGCCTCCGGTCTGGCCTGGCTCAAGACAGACGGCAGCCACCGGATTTTCAAGCGGCCGATGCGGGCGCACGAGCTGGTCTACGAGAAGCCGTTTCAGGAGCTGCTCGGGCAGGTCGACAACGAGACCACCATCCTCATGGGGCATACCCGCTGGCGCACCCGGGGCAACGAGTTCAACAACCGCAACAACCATCCCATTCGGGCCGGGATCGTCATCGGTACTCACAACGGCACCATCTACAACGCCGATTATCTGTTCCGCCGTCTCGGGCTGCCGCGCTATGCCGAGGTGGACAGCGAGCTGATCTTCCGCCTGGCCGACCGCTTCGCGCCCGAAGGCCCCATCGACCAGGAGGGCCTGAAGAAAGCGCTTGCCCTCTGTCGCGGCCAGATGAGCGCCGTGCTGGCCTCACGCCTCGACCCCGGCACCATCACCGTGCTCAAGGGCAACAAGCCGCTCTGCCTGCGCATCCACCGCCAGCACCGGGTGGTGCTCTACGCCTCGGACGACGCCCTCAGACAACAGAAGATCGGCACACCACGCTTCGGCCGACCGACCGGCGATTGGGATCTGATCCATGGGGAACTGGTGACCTTCACCGACCCGCAACGCAACCTGCCGCCTATCGACCTGCTGGAAGGCTTCCGGCCCGGCGGCCAGAGCATGTACCAGCGGGTGATGGTGCCTGCAGCCAGGGGCTCAATCGCCTGTGCTGTATGGACTTACACCATGCATGCGCCTCAGAACGGCGAACGTATCACCAACGACAATCAGGCCGTTTTTTGGAAAAGTCGTCTCTATTCGGCACAAAACGCTTGATTTTGGCAATCCATCAATGCAGTTTATGGAGGTTAATTTGCGGCACTGTGTCCGGATTTCGGGTTTCCCGGAGACCTTCGGGCTTTTACCGAAAACATGATGAACGAAGGACGAAGGCTATGGATGAGAGATGGCTGACGGTCGATGACATTTGCAAATACCTGAATGTAAGCAACGAGACGGTCTACAAGTGGATCGAACAACGGGCTATGCCCGGTCATCGCGTCGGCCGTCGCTGGATGTTCAAACAAGACGAAGTGGACGAATGGGTCCGCTCCGGCGGTGCGGCTGACAAATCCGATAAGCCGGACACCGAGCAATAAGGAGCGACCATGGCCGAGCCGATTCACGACAAGATAAAACGATCCCTCCAGGCAGCCGAAGGCTTGTATCACCGTCTGGTGTTGCTGGTGGGTGAGACCGGTTCCGGCAAGACCGGCGTTCTTCGGGATATTGCCGGGGAATTCGGCTCATCTGTCGTCAACGTCAATCTGGCGCTTTCAGGCGAACTGCTTGAGCTGACGGCAAAGCAGCGGTCGCTTCGGCTACCGGGCATCCTCGATCAGATCGCGGACCAGGCTCAAGCACCGGTGGTGCTGGATAATCTCGAGATCCTCTTCGACAAGGATCTCCAGCAGGACCCCTTGCGCCTGCTGCAGTCCATTTCGAGAAATCGGGCCGTGGTGGCTTCGTGGAACGGAATCATGAATTCCGGGAGGCTTTTGTACGCCGAAACCGGCCATCCCGAGTACCGCAGCTATGACTCGGTCGATGCGCTGATTGTGGGCATGGATGGCTCGGCCACGGTCGATTCGGCAAAAAACAATAGAGAGGCAGGACAAGCATGAAATACGGAGACCTTATCCAATTCGACCCGATTGAGTCGGTCGTTCAGTTGCGTGACGCGGACAAATCGAACGCCGCGCAGCACCTGGTGTACACCTATGTCATTTCAGATGAAATGGCCGAACGACTCACGCAGCTTGTCATTCCTCAGATGCAGTTCGACCACCCGGTCGATAACAAGGGGCTGCTGGTGGTCGGTAATTACGGCACCGGTAAGTCGCACTTGATGTCGGTGGTCTCCAGCCTTGCCGCAGATGCCTCCCTGCTGGAAGGGCTGAAGAACGATGGTGTCCGCGACGCAGCCTCTCAGATCGCCGGGCGTTTCAAGGTTATCCGTACCGAGATCGGAGCCACCACCATGTCCCTGCGCGACATCCTGGTGGCCGAACTGGAAGAGCATCTCGAAAAACTCGGCGTGGAATATGTCTTCCCCGAGGCGGGCACCATCTCCAGCCACAAACGGGCCTTCGAAGACATGATGGCCAAGTTCGGCGAGGTCTTCCCCGAGCATGGTCTGCTGCTGGTGGTCGATGAGCTGCTCGACTACCTGCGCACCCGCAAGGACCAGGAGCTGATCCTCGACCTCAACTTCCTCCGCGAGGTCGGCGAGGTCTGCAAGGACCTGCGCTTCCGCTTCATGGCCGGTGTCCAGGAAGCCATTTTCGACAGCCCGCGCTTCGCTTTTGTCGCCGACAGCATCCGCCGGGTGAAGGACCGCTTCGAGCAGATCCTTATCGCCCGCAGCGACGTGAAATTCGTCGTGGCCGAGCGCCTGCTCAAGAAGACCACCGAGCAACAGGCCAAGATCCGCGACTACCTGATGCCTTTTGCCAAATACTACGGCGGGCTCAATGAGCGCATGGACGAGTTTGTTCGGCTCTTTCCGGTGCATCCCGATTACATCGACACCTTCGAACGGGTCACCGTGGTGGAAAAGCGCGAGGTGCTCAAGACCCTGTCCATGGGCATGAAAGGCATTCTCGGCAAGGACGTGCCGCAGGACGAACCCGGCCTGATCGCCTTCGACAGCTATTGGGGTACCCTCAAGCAGAACGCTTCGTTCCGCGCCATTCCCGAAATCCGGGCAGTCATTGATTGCAGCCAGGTTCTGGAATCCCGCATCGAGAACGCCATCACCCGCAAACAATACAAGCCGATGGCGCTACGCCTGATCCATGCGCTGTCCGTCCACCGACTCACCACCGGCGACATCTATGCCCCCATGGGCGCGTCCGCCGAGGAACTGCGCGACCGTCTCTGCCTGTTTGATCCGCTGATCGCCGAGCTGGGTAGCGACGAACCCGACAAGGATCTCCAGACCCATGTGGAAACGGTCCTGCGCGAGATCCACAAGACAGTCAGCGGCCAGTTCATCTCCTTCAATGCTGACAACCGCCAGTTCTATCTCGACCTGAAGAAGACCGACGACTTCGACGCCCTGATCGACAAGCGGGCCGAAAGCCTGGGCCAGGCTCAGCTCGACCGCTTCTATTACGAGGCGCTCAAGCGGGTCATGGAATGCCAGGACGCCACCTATGTGACCGGCTACAAAATCTGGCAGCACGAACTGGTCTGGCAGGAGCACAAGGCAGCCCGCTCCGGCTACCTCTTTTTCGGGGCACCGAACGAGCGTTCCACCGCCGTGCCGCAGCGGGACTTTTACCTCTACTTCATCCAGCCCAACGATCCGCCGCGCTTCAAGGATGACAAGGTCAACGACGAGGTCTTCTTCCGCCTGAAAGGCACCGACGAGGAATTCCAGACTGCGCTGAAGAGCTATGCGGCCGCCCTGGATCTTGCAGCCACCTCATCGGGCCATGCCAAGGCCACCTATGAATCGAAGGCCAACGGTTTCCTGAAGAAGCTGGTCCAGTGGCTGCAGAAGCACATGAGCGATGCCTTCGAGGTCACCTATCAGGGCCGTGCCAAGTCCATGACCGAATGGGCCAAGGGCAAATCCATCCGCGACCTGTCGGGCCTGTCGCCTCACGAGACTATCAACTTCCGCGACTTGGTGAACACCATCGCCGGTGTCTGCCTGGCTCCGAACTTCGAGAACCAGGCCCCGGACTACCCGTTCTTCTCGGTCCTGATCACCGGCAACAACCGTGCCCAGGCCGCGCAAGACGCCCTGCGAGCCATCGCCGGGCAGAACCGCACCAAGCAGGCCACCGCCGTGCTGGACGCCCTGGAGCTGCTCGACGGCGAGAAGATCGCCCCCTACAAGTCGAAGTACACCAAGTTCATTCTCGATACCGTCAAGGCCAAGGGCCACGGCCAGGTGGTCAACCGCAGCGAGATCATCCAGGACGACCACGGCCTTGAGTACATGAACCCGGGCGGCTCGCGTCTGGAGCCGGAATGGGTGGCGGTCATCCTGGCTTCGCTGGTCTATTCCGGCGACATCGTGCTCGCCATTCCGGGCAAAAAGTTTGACGCCACCGGACTACAGCAGCTTGCCGCGACCGGCATGGACGAGCTGGTCCGCTTCAAGCACCTGGAGCAGCCCAAGGAATGGAACCTGCCTGCGCTCAAGGCACTGTTCGAACTGCTCGGCATGACGCCGGGCATGGCCCAGCTCGTCACCCAGGGCAAGGACGAGCCGGTGCAGAACCTGCAACAAGCGGTGGGCAAGATCGTCAAGCGCATCGTCATGACCCAGCAGACCCTGCGCGAAGGGCTCTCCTTCTGGGGGCTGGATCTGCTCGCGGGAACCGACCTGGCCAGCCAGGCCAGCGGGCTGGACGAGGCCAAGGGCTTCTTTGAATCGCTCCAGGCCTACTCCTCGCCGGGTAAGCTGAAAAACTTCCGCTACAGCGCTCCCGAAGTGCTGGCCCACGAAAAGGCCGTTAAGGCGCTCGATGAGCTGGACGCCCTGCGCGAGTTCATCATGGACCACAGCCCGACGGCGTCCTGGCTCTCCACCGCCGAGGCGGTGCTGCCCGCCGAGCATGACTGGGTGGATCGCATGAAGACCACCCGGCAGGATGTGCTGGATGCCCTCAAGCAGGCCGACCTGTCCGAGCTGGCCAGCCAGTCCCAGAGCATCGGGGCCAAGCTGCAAAAGCTGAAGAAGGATTACACCGTCGCCTACATCGGCCTGCATACCAAGGCGCGGCTGGGCGTGAACGACGACAAGCGCAAGGCAGGACTGCTCAACGATCAGCGCCTGCAAACCCTGCTCAAGCTGGCCGGTATCGACCTAATGCCCCGGCAGCAGCTCACCGATTACCAGAACCGCCTGGCCGGACTGAAAAGCTGCTTCGCCCTGACCGAGCAAAATCTCGACGCCTCGCCCATCTGCCCGCATTGCGGGTTCCGGCCGTCGGTGGAAACCGGCACGGCGGCAGGTTCGCAGATGATCGACCAGATGGACGCCCAGCTCGACGCCATGGTGACGGCCTGGACCTCCACCATCCTCAGCAACCTGGAGGACCCGATCACCCAGGCCAACATGGATCTGCTGAAGATCGACGACCGCGAGCCCCTGGAAGCCTTCATCAAGTCGAAGGAACTGCCGGTGCCGCTGGACAGCAACTTTGTCCATGCATTGAAGGAAGTACTCTCCGGCCTGGTCAAGGTCACCGTCAAGGCGCAGGAGCTGCAACAGGCCCTGCAGGTCACCGACGGCCCGGCCACCCCGGCGGAGATGAAGAAACGCTTTGAGGAGTACATCGATCAGCTCACCAAGGGCAAGGACCCGGCCAAGGTGCGGATCGTCATGGAATAAGAGTGACTAAGCGAGTGACCAACTTCGCCGAGCTTGGTCACCCGCAAAGTGACCAAGTTGAGACACAAGACGAAAGCCAAGGATTATGAAGATGAAAGAAACCAGTTTGTTCGACTCGCTGCTTGAAGAGCCGCAGAAGCCCTCCGGTCCGGTGACTTGTCTCGGCATGACCTTCGAGAACGACGAAGCCCGCCGCGCCCACTTTACCGAGGAACTGCGCAAAAAGCTGCGGGACCCGGAGTTCCGCAAGATCGAAGGCTTTCCCATCGGCAGCGACGAGGACATCCTGAACCTGAGCGATCCGCCGTACTACACCGCCTGTCCGAATCCGTGGATCGCAGACTTCATTGCCGAGTGGGAGGCGCAAAAACCGGAGCAGCCCGAGCCCAATCACTATCACCGTGAGCCCTTTGCCGCTGACGTAACCGAGGGCAAGCATGACCCTATTTATCGCGCCCATCCTTTCCATACGAAAGTACCGCACAAAGCCATCATGCGTTACATCCTCCATTACACCCAGCCGGGTGATATTGTGTTCGACGGCTTCTGCGGAACCGGCATGACTGGCGTGGCAGCGCAAATGTGTGGCGACCGCAATGCGGTAGTGTCGTTGGGATATCAGGTGAAACCAGATGGAACAATCCTGCAAGAGGAAGTTGGGGAAACCGGTAAAACAATCTGGGTTCCTTTCTCACGATTGGGTGCCAGAAGAATAATCCTCAACGATCTTTCCCCGTCGGCAAGCATGATTTCCAACTGCTATACAACCCCGTTGGATGTGAGGCAGTTTGAGATTTCCGCCAAAAAGGTACTTGCGAAAACAGAAAATGAATGTGGGTGGCTATTTGAAACAACGCACAAGGATGGCCGAAAAGGAAAAGTTATGTACTCAGTATGGTCAGATGTTTTTATCTGTCCAGAATGTGCGAACGAAGTAATCTTTTGGGAAGTCGCAGTTGATAAAGACACACAAAAGGTCCTTGACTCTTTTATTTGCCCTCACTGTAGCTCAACGCTCTCCAAACGGAACATGGACCGGTCATGGACAACATATTGGGATTCAGCAACTGGAGATTCTATCAAGCAGACCAAGCTTGTCCCAGTCTTAATCAACTACTCCGTTGGAGGCAAACGATTCGACAAAACACCAGATGCTAATGATATAAAACTATTCCAGCAAATTGATTCAAAACAAATTCCATATCCTTTTCCGTCAAACAGAATGATGGAAGGGAAGGAGTCGCGACGCAACGACTCCGCTGGTATTACACACGTCCATCATTTCTACACAAAACAGAACCTTTGGTTTTTTTCTGCATTCTTGGCTAATGCAATAAAAGAGCGCCTACCTTTACTCGTCTTTACCGGGCCAATATTCTCGGCATGCAAGATGTACAGATGGACACCAAATTACGAAGGTGGAGGGCCTCTTTCTGGAACACTTTTTATCCCATCTATCATCCGAGATATTGCCGCACCCGGCGCCATTCAGCGATTTATATCAAAGTTGCCCGGAGTTTTTGCTGAGCTTTCTTCTTTTGATAAGAACAATTGTTTAAAAGGATGCTCTAGTTTGACTGATATTTCTAGGATGCCAAATGAGAGCCTTGATTACTGCTTCATCGACCCGCCATTTGGCGCGAATCTCAATTACTCAGAACTAAATTATTTGTGGGAGTCATGGTTACGCGTATGGACTAACTACGAAGTCGAAGCAATTGAGAACTCTGCACATGGCAAGGGTCTTGACGATTATAGACGCCTAATGTCGGCCTGTTTCATGGAAGTTTATCGTGCATTGAAGCCTGGTCGCTGGATGACTGTAGAATTTTCCAATACGAAAGCGTCAGTCTGGAACAGTATCCAAACTGCACTCACTGAGGCCGGTTTCATCGTGGCCAATGTATCCGCTCTCGACAAGAAGCAAGGCAGCTTTAAAGCTGTAACTACGCCTACTGCTGTCAAGCAAGACCTCGTTATCTCAGCGTACAAGCCAAACGGCGGTTTTGAAGCGCGGTTCCAAAAGGAAGCACAAACCGAAGAAGGCGTGTGGGATTTTGTTCGCACGCACTTGAAGTATCTTCCGGTCACCAAGCAACAGGGAGTCTTACTGCAGTTCGTTCCGGAACGTGATCCACGCATTCTGTTCGACCAAATGGTGGCCTACTACGTCCGCAAGGGCTACCCCGTGCCGATCTCCAGCCAGGAGTTCCAGATCGGTCTGGCGCAGCGCTTCATCGAACGTGACGGCATGTATTTCCTGCCGGATCAGGTGGCCGAATACGACCGCAAGAAAATGACCTCGGGTGAACTGAAACAGATGGCCATGTTCGTCTCCGACGAAGCATCCGCCATCCAGTGGCTCCGCCAGCTTATCAGAGAAAAGCCGCAGACCTTCTCCGACGTCAACCCGCATTTCATGCAGCAGCTCGGCGGCTGGAGCAAGAACGAGGCCCAGCTCGACCTGCGCGAACTGCTGAATCAGAACTTCCTCTGCTACGACGGCAAAGGACCGGTGCCCGAGCAGATCCACGCCTACCTCTCCACCAACTGGAAAGAGCTGCGCAACCTGCCCAAGGATGATCCGACCCTGGTCGCCAAAGCCCGCGACCGCTGGTATGTACCCGATCCCAACAAAGCGGGCGACCTGGAGAAGCTGCGCGAGAAGGCGCTGCTCAAGGAGTTCGAGGAATACAAAGAGGTCAAAAAGAAACTCAAGGTCTTCCGCCTGGAAGCTGTCCGCGCCGGATTCAAGAAAGCCTGGCAGGAGCGTGATTACGCCGTCATCGTCGCCGTGGCCGACAAGATCCCCAACAACGTTCTGGAAGAAGATCCGAAGCTGCTCATGTGGTACGACCAGGCGGTAACACGGATGGGAGGGGAATAGCCCATGATTACCAAATGGAAGGTCTTCAACTTTAAATCGATTCGTGAGGAGACTGAGCTGGACCTCGGCCCTCTCACGATCTTTGCTGGCGCAAACAGCAGCGGGAAGAGCACATTTATCCAATCCGTCCTTCTTGTGGCACAGACATTGGCCCATAAAGTCGGATCTCGATCTGTCGTTTTAAATGGTGCTCTCACGAGCTTGGGCCAGTTTGACGACCTGAAATCCAATGGTGGCGCGTCGGATCAGATCACCATCAAATGTACCTGTCGGCCACTTCTGGATCAGGATGCTGCAATAGGCAGGCGGTCTCAGTTCGCGCCCCGTGGTGCTATTTACTATGGACTGCGCTCCAATCAGCTTCAGGAAATCGCTTGTGAGATTTCGTTCGACGCTGATGTTTCGAGCTCCCAGCGTGATTTGTTCCAAATCCAACCTCGGCTTTTTGCCACGCAGTTGTCCTGCATATCCAGAGACGAGGACAATGTGGATCAGAAAGCCGATATATCGATCCATCATTCCACCAAGGCCATCTCCGAGATTGAAGGAGCCGACAGCGCCAGTGAAATTGACGATCAGCTACGCGCCAGCTTGGCTTACGCTGTTGAAATGGACGATGGCTCCATGGCTGAGGTGAAGGATGACTTTCGCTCGGCCAAGCCAATCGGCTGCATGCTTCGACACTTCCTTCCCGAGAGAATTGTTTACGCCATCGATACCATCGAAGAGGACGCCAACGCCATTACCATGGCTCTTCAGGACGATGGTCGTCGTGCCATTGGTGTACGGCGTACCATGGGAAGGGAAATTCTTCTTTCCGAAGAGATCATTGCGGTGTTGCGCGAAGTCCTCGAAGGCACAATCGATTTTGACCAGACTTTCAAGGACAAGTATCGGCAAGAGTCACTATTCGGTTCCGAGGCCGATACACTTTCATTCAGGTCTTGGTATGAAAGGTTACGCAGCCTCCCACGCGACGAGCGCCTGAAGGTTCAGCAGTTGCTACGTGAGCGCGAGGATCTTTTTGACCGCATCCACCAAGCCATGAAGGCATCAACGGCAGAGAAGCCCGAGACCCATGCCTTTGTCCAAGCCAGGCCGCCTCGCTTGATAACGGAAGCTACCTGGTATCTGGATAATTTTTTCTCCTCTGCCTTGAAGTACCTCGGGCCGTTGAGGGATGCTCCCAAGCCGCTGTATCCACTCGCGCCAGCAGCGGACCCACATGACGTAGGCTTACGCGGAGAACACACAGCTTCCATTCTTGAACTGCACAAGAGCAAGAAGATCCGCTACATCCCGTCGGCAAATTTCAAAGACCCGGTAATTGACAGCAAAACAGTTACCCGGACACTCGAAGCAGCGGTTATCGATTGGCTCCAGTATCTGGGAGTCGCCAGCTCAGTCAAAAGCCGAGACCAGGGCAAATTGGGGCACGAGCTGAAGGTGGGGCTTTCCAATTCGGATAGCACGCATGACCTCACGCATGTGGGTGTAGGCGTCAGCCAGGTTCTGCCGATCCTCGTCATGTGCCTTCTCGCCGACACGGACTCTACACTCGTTTTTGAACAGCCGGAGCTGCATCTTCACCCGAAAGTTCAGACACTACTCGGCGACTTTTTCCTTTCGATGGCGCTCTGCAATAAGCAGTGCATTGTTGAAACCCACAGCGAGTATTTCATCGACCGCCTTCGCTTCCGAATTGCAGCGGCAACACCCGAGAAGGAGCTGAACAGTCAGACCAAGATCTACTTCGTGGAAAAGCCGTCGCAGGGTTCAGCTTTCCGAGAGGTGGTGATAAACGAGTACGGAGCCATCTCAGACTGGCCGGAAGGATTCTTTGATCAGTCCCAACAGCAGGCCGAGGAAATCCTCAGAGCTGCGGCGATGAAGCGCAAAGCAAGCCGGAGGAATAAAGATGCATAGCCTGCCCAGCGTAACAATTGACGCAGGCGTGCTCGCTGTTCCCCATGTTGATTGCGCCAAGGATGATGCTTTCCAGTATGTGGATACGCTACTGGACTGGAGCAAGTTGCTTGATGAGCCCTGGGTGGCCATTTACATGAGCGAGCGGGCTTCAGAGTCCCTGTTTGCCGACGGATTGTATCCACTGAGGGAGCAACTCAGAGAACTGTTCAATGCCCATGGCATAGTAGAGTACGACGTCAATACGGTTGCGAGAATTGCCAACCAGCTTCTGGCGATCACTCCATCCTTTGAAACCTACTATCGGGTCAAGGATGTCTTGTCAGAACATCTGGAAACAGATCCGGATGTTATTCGGCTGACAACACACGACGGCCTCCAGTCCGATCTTGCCCGATGCATCACGTTGATCGCCGTCCTACGCAAGCACTGCTCCCAACCTCTTGGCGGCCATTCGCTCATACTGAGAGAAGCGCCCAAACAGGTAATCCAGGTAAGAGCCCATATTCACGAGCTCGAGCATGCCAGAGACGATATCCCGGTTTTGCCGTGCCCACCCGAGTTCTTTGAAGGCGATGTGTTGGTCTGTGACGATTTTCGGGGCCTGATCGATTGTCTCGATGAATCCGCCATTCTGGTTGGCGCGTCTGACGACCTTGGAATTGAACTCGCCGTCCGAATCGCTCTATTCAAAAACGAGATTGCTCAAGGTGATTCCCCTGACTGGGGTGGCGTGATTGTTCCAGCCATTGGAGCCAGATTCCGGGAGTTGTGCCAGCAAGTTTGCGCCGACCAAGGGGATTCCGTGCCGCCTAAGATTCTCCGATCAATCGTTGAGACTATCAAAGGGCACAATCTTCCAGCCGTGCATGCTCTGCGGACAGGGCCAGGTGGAAATGATCCGCAAAGAATGCGTGGCTCTGATAAGGCGCAGCGTCGAGATATCGATAGGGAATTCCATCTTCATTACTGGGAGTGCGCCGACGGGACGGTCGAGTTAGCGTCCGTGGTTTATCACAACGATTTTTCAATTCCGGGATGATGCCGATGCAGGATGTTTGGCAATACAGCACCGTTCATAACAGCGCCTGCAAGGTCATCGAGGAACAGACCTTGTGGGGGCAGACGGTATGCCGTGTCTGGTTGCCGAACCAGGACGCGGTGGTGCGCGTGCCCCGCTCCACTTTGCGGCCGCTGAGTGCCGACCTGCGGCCGGAGATCGAGGCCGGACGCATTGCCTACGTGGCCGCCGCAGCCAAGGTGGCCGAGGTGCTCGAAGGCTCCACCAGCGCCACCGACGGCCATGTATTGCTGGCTCCCATGGAGTCCAACGTCATTCCGCTGCCGCACCAGATCCACGCCTTGTCCCGGGCCATCTCCGGTGACCGCGTGCGCTACCTGCTGGCCGATGAGGTGGGTCTCGGCAAGACCATCGAGGCCGGTCTGGTCATGCGCGAGCTAAAACTGCGCGGGCTGGTTCGGCGAATCCTGGTCGTCTCTCCCAAAGGTATCGCTACCCAGTGGGTGGCGGAAATGCAGACACATTTCAACGAGCAGTTCCAGCTCGTGCTGGGCGACGACATCGGCACATTGCAACGCCTGGCTCCAGGGGCGGATCACCGGAGCTCAGCCTGGTCGATGTTCGATCAGGTCATCGTCTCCCTGGATTCGGTTAAGCCCATGGACAAGCGGCGCGGCTGGACCGCCGAGCGCGTCGCCGAATACAACCGCAGCCGGTTCGAGGACCTGATTACCGCCGGTTGGGATCTGGTGGTGGTGGACGAAGCGCACCGCCTTGGTGGCAGCACCGATCAGGTCGCCCGCTACAAACTCGGCAAGGGCCTGGCGGAGGCCGCGCCCTATGTGTTGCTCCTTTCGGCGACTCCCCACCAGGGGAAGACCGATGCCTTTCATCGCCTGATGAATCTGCTGGATGACGACGCCTTTCCGGATATGGACAGCGTCTCCCGTGAGCGGGTGGCCCCGTATGTCATCCGCACCGAAAAGCGCAAGGCCATCGATGCCGACGGCAAGCCGCTCTTCAAACCCCGGCGCACGCAGATGGCCCCGGTGGCCTGGGAGAGCCGTCACCAACTGCAGCAGCTTCTCTACGAGGCGGTGACCGACTATGTGCGCGAGGGCTACAACCAGGCCCTGCGCGAGAAGAAGCGCCACATCGGCTTTCTGATGATCCTGATGCAGCGCCTGGTGGTCTCCAGCACCCGGGCGATCCGCACCACGCTGGAGCGTCGGCTTGCGGCACTCAAGGATGGTGAGCAACAAGCCAGCCTGCGCCTGGCGGAACTGGAAAACGGCGCGGAGGGATCGGAAAGCCCAGACGATGAAATAGCCGAGCTATATGACATGGACGGCCAGGAGCTGCTCGATGAGCTGCTGAAATCCCACGTGTCGGCTCTGCAGAGCGAAGGAAGCCATGTTGAGACCCTGCTCGACGCGGCGGTCCGTTGTGAACAGGCTGGACCGGATGCCAAGGCCGAGGCTCTGATCGAGTGGATCTACAAGCTGCAAGCCGAGGAAAACGAACCGGATCTGAAGGTGCTGATCTTCACCGAGTTCGTGCCGACCCAGCAGATGCTGAAGGAGTTTCTGGAAGCCCGGGGAATCTCGGTGGTCACCCTGAACGGCTCCATGGCCATGGAGGAACGTGGGGCAGCCCAGGATGCCTTCCGCAAATCGCACCGCGTATTGGTCTCCACCGATGCGGGCGGTGAGGGTCTGAACCTGCAGTTCGCCCATGTCATCATCAACTACGACATTCCCTGGAACCCCATGCGGCTAGAGCAGCGTATCGGCCGCGTGGACCGTATCGGCCAGCCCAAAACCGTACAGGCGATCAATTTCGTATTTGAGGATTCAGTCGAGTTCCGGGTCCGCGAAGTTCTGGAGCAGAAGCTCTCGGTGATCTTCGACGAGTTCGGCATCGACAAGACCGGCGACGTGCTCGACTCGGCGCAGGCCGGTGAGTTGTTCGAGGATGTGTTCGCCTCGGCCATCCTTAATCCTGACGGCATCGAAACCTCCGTCGATCACACGGTGGCTCGACTTCGCGAAGAAATTCAGCAGGTGCGCGAGGCCTCCGCCATCTATGGCATCTCTGAAGAGCCGGATGTGCAGGCTGCTGAGCGTCTGCGTTCCCATCCGCTGCCTCACTGGGTGGAACGGATGACGGTCGGCTATCTCAACTCTCACGGCGGCGCGGCCAGCCGCAAGCGCTCCTGGTGGGATCTGAATTGGCCGGACGGCCAGGAACATCGTAAGGCCGTGTTCAACGCCCGGGAGGCGGATCGTCTGACCGACGCAACCCTGCTCAATCTTGAAAACAGCCGTGTCCGTGGGCTGGCCTTGAACCTGCCGCAGATCGCGGCTGGCCAGCCATTGCCTTGCGTAAGCGTGAGCGGATTGCCAGCCAGCATCTCTGGGCTCTGGGGGCTCTTTGAAATCCGCCTTCAGGCCGGGATGCACCAGAAGACACAACTCCTGCGCATCCCCATGGTGCGGCGGGGCTATGTCAGTGTGTTCCTGAGCGAGGAAGGCAAACTGTTTCTGCCCACGGCCCGGCATATCTGGGATGCGCTGCAGACAGCGGAAGCCCAGGTGCAGGCCACCCTCGGCCAGGACGAATCCATCATCGCCCATGAGCGGTTGCAGGAAGCGGCAGAGCAAGCCGGACAGGAGCTGTTCGACGCATTACAGCAGGCGCACCTTGCCTCTGTGACTCGCGAGGAGGAACGCGGCATCGTTTCCTTTGCCTCGCGCCGCAAGGCCATCGAGCGGGTTGGATTGCCGGAGGTACGGCAATTCAGGTTGTCCCGTTGCGATGCGGACGAATCCGAGTGGCGGCATGAACTGCAATCAGCAAGGCAGATCGTGCCGGAAATCCGGCCGCTGCTGATGCTGCGGATTATCAAGGGAGGCGCTCAATGAGTAGTTGGCGAGACGCCATCCTGAACGATTTTGTACCGAACGTCAGCAAGCTGACCTTGGTCGCGGACCCGGATTGCCTGCTGACCGAGGAGAAGCTGGCATTGGAGCTTCGCGGGCGCGGTTTCGACCTGATCGAGTTCAGTGACCCGGTCGAATTCAGATACGCCTATGAATCCAAGTACCGCTCGATCTGGGACCGGGGGGAGCACACCGATCTGGTGGTTGTCCTCCGCTTGCAGGATGCGGAGCTGGAATCCCTGCCTTACGACCTGCTCCAGGCGGGCCGGAAGCTGTCGTTCAACCTGGGGGATCTCTTTCCCCATCTGAGCTACCCGGTCATCGAGAAGCTCGACCGGAGCCTGCTGGACGCGCTATTCGATGCCCAGCGCAAGTCGCCGCCGGATCGCATGGGCGACAACGCCACCAAGGATTTCATTCTCCGTCATGTGTTCGGCATTGCGGCGGAACTGATCGCCAACGAGGTGGAGCTGCTTCGCGCCTTGCTGCGCCTGCACTACGGCAAGCTCCAAATCCCGCTGATGCTGGCCGAGCGACTCATCCAGGTTCTCAAAGGCCATGATGGGTTCAAAGCCTGGCCGCTTTCCGAGATCGTTCCGGACGATGAAGCCTTCTTCGCCTTTTTGCAGGAACGCTGGCCGCTCTTTCTTTCCCGGCTCGGTGGCAAAAATCAGGTGCGGGAAGATTCACCGGAATACGGCCTCAAGTATCCCGGCCCTGATCGCCTGCCGTTCGACCATCAGGACATCAAGGTCTACATCGACAACCTGTTCCTGGAGGGGAAACTCACCCCTGTCGAGGCCAAAGGCATTGAAGTGGATGCCGGGTCCTGGGTCCGAAGCGGCATCGCCACGTCCGGCGTGGACGATGACGAGCTGCGGATCTCTCGCTTGTTTGGCCTTGTCGAGAGGGAACTGCCCACTGCGGAAGCGCGTTACTCGGACTGGACCGCCTTTGCGTTGAAATGGGCCGAACTCTCTTCGCTGGTTCATTGTGGCAACAGCACCGAGTATCAGACCCGGCTCAGGGAAATCGGCGATGCACTGAACGCGACCTTTGCCGCTTGGCTGGCCGACCACTACTCCAGTCTGATCAACTTGCCGCCGACCAATCCTGCCATGCTCCACCATGTGCCGCGCCGCCTGGCTCGGGATATCGAGGACTCCGGTAGCAGCCGTGCGGCGTTGATTGTGGTTGACGGCCTGGCCTTGGATCAGTGGGTAACCATTCGCCAGCTTCTGCAAAAGCAGGACGCCAATCTGGTCATGCGCGAATCCGCGACCTTCGCCTGGATTCCGACGCTGACCTCGGTATCGCGGCAATCGATCTTCTCGGGCAAGCCGCCGCTCTATTTCCCGTCATCCATCAACTCGACCAACAGCGAAGAGAAACTCTGGAAACAATTCTGGGAAGGCCATGGTCTGTCCCGGCTGGATGTCGCTTACCAGCGAGGCCTTGGCGACGGCGATGCTGCGGGCGTCCTCGACTCCGCAATCCACCCCGGGAAGACCAAGGTGGTGGGGTTGGTCGTGGACAAGGTGGATAAGATCATGCACGGCATGCAACTCGGCTCGGCCGGGATGCACAACCAGATCAAGCAGTGGTGCCATGCAGGATTTCTTTCCGCGATGGTCGGCCAACTGCTGGATTACGGCTATGAGGTCTGGCTGACGGCCGATCACGGCAACATCCAATGCGACGGTAAAGGCCGCCCATCTGAAGGTGTGATTGCCGAGACTCGCGGCGAGCGGGTTCGTGTTTATCCAACGCCGGAACTCCGCGCTCAGGTGGCTGGGGCCTTTCCGTTTGCCCACGAGTGGCAGCCGGTCGGATTGCCAGCAGATTATTTTCCCCTGGTGGCCGGTGGCCGCGACGCATTCGTGAACCCGGGAGATGCCATCGTAGGTCACGGCGGTGTAGCCATCGAAGAAGTCATCGTGCCCCTTGTGAAGTTTGAAAGGAGGACACGGTGATGGGTAAACGACATGAAGCCATCGGCATCAAGCAGGCGATCCGTTTCGAGTGGATGCAGAAGGCAGCCAATTTGCTGCTGGCAGGACTCGACGCCAAAACCATCCGCCAGGAGCTGCACGAGTTCCTCGCGGACAGAAAAGGCAATGGCTCAGAGGGCGAACGAAGCGACCAGACCCGGACCTTCGTGGTCAACAACCTGATGAAGATCTGGGTATCCCCTGACCCCGAGTTGATCCCGTTCCGGGATGCCTCGCTGGCGTTTCTGCGGGAAAAACCGTCCATGGCCCTGGCGGTCCACTGG
>Ga0075011_10000686_pt1 | contig 17924 bp, 12 predicted proteins | sample TARM_MetaG_T_14_FD_72354 | JGI IMG/M metagenome (GOLD analysis project Ga0075011, IMG submission 72354) | Freshwater microbial communities from Pennsylvania, USA, analyzing microbe dynamics in response to fracking - TARM_MetaG_T_14 | ecosystem: Environmental > Aquatic > Freshwater > River... | reverse complement strand
GCATCAAGCTGCCCGCATTTAATTAACTGGCTAAAGGGTAAAATATCTTTATTAAAAATTTCAATCTTTGTGCGATCATCGACAGGTAAATCAATATGCGAATCAGCCTTCACACTGCCATGTCCCGGGAAATGTTTCCCTGTAGAGCGCATCCCCGCAGCCTTCATACCACTTATATAGGCCTGCGCTAGCTCAATGGTCGCATCAACTGAAGATGAAAATGCACGCTCTTGTATAACATCGGAAATCCCATTCAAGTCCAGCACAGGGGCAAAACTTAAATCGATATCACAGGCAATTAATTCACTGGCCATTACCCATGCACTGCTAAACGCCAATTGCTTTGCTTCTGCCATCTCACTAAATTTAAGCAGCGCACCCGCTGCAGGCAAGAGAGTAAATTCCTCTTTAAAGCGCTGCACGCGTCCGCCTTCATGATCGACAGCAATTAATATCTCCTTTTGCGCATAAAACCGGATCTGCTGCACCAGCTCTTTTAGTTGCTTAATATTGGCAAAGTTACGTGTAAATAAAATAACGCCGGCAACCAGGGGATGGCCCAATATCTCTTTTTCTTGCGCATCTAATTCAACACCCTGAACATCTAAAATCAATGGTCTCATCTACTCACTCTCTTTTAATGCAAAAAAAAACAGCCAAGCTGTTTTTTTTGTTTGTGAAACAGTTTCAAACAGAAACGGTAAAAATCACTGCAGCCGACTTAGTAATTTATCAATCTCAGCACGCTGCGCACCATTGCTAAGCTCAACAAGCGGTAATAATATCTCTTTTGCTCCCGCCTTATCATCAATCTCCAGGTATGCCCGCGCTAAGTCGAGTTGAGCACCTATGCCATTTTCGTCGTCATCGATATCAATATCTCCCTGTGAATTAATGACATCAGGGAACTCATTGAGATCTAAATCAAAATCCATTTCCGTATAAGGCTCGCTTTTAGCGTATTCATCACTATCGTCCAATAAGGTTTCAATGGAGATAAAGTCATTTTTTTGTTTGCCATCGACTTTAGGCAGCGGTACATCGGCATTAAATGCACTATCACTTAACTGCTTAGCGAATAAATCCGCGCCTTCCTCCTCCGTAGCCTCTGTGTCAGCTTGTTCTTCAATCAACTCATCTAATGCAGAGGGATCAAATAACAGACTATCATCTAATTCCAATACCTCTTCTGCTTGTGCACTATCTGATTCAGTTAACGCTTCTTCTAATGGTTCATCAGCATTTAGTGAATCATCAGCATCGGCAATTTCAAGCTCTGCTTCATCTAAATCTACTGTGGGTATCTGCTCAATGTCAGCAACTTCTGCTGCAGATAATGCTGATTCTGCTTCATTCTCTTGTGCCGCTAACAGCGCTTCTAATTCATGGTCCGAAAGGCTATCTGCCGATAAGATAGCGGCATCGTCTGTTTCCTCTGATGTTGCAGTTAAATCTACCGGGGATTCCTCTTGCTCTACAACATCATTTGGCTTTCCCTGCGCATCCTCAGCTAGCTGAGCCTCCCATTCTGCAGCTAAGTCTAAATCTGCCTGATCCGCGGCAGAAGTGGTTTTCGAATCATCTGCACTAAGGTCTGCAGCAAAATCATCATCAACCAGAGAGCTGATATCAAAGGGGTCGTCTTTACTGCGCTGTGTTTCAGAATCAGTTTCAGAATCATCTACATCAACACTTGAAATAAGATCTTCTCGCGCGGCTAATGCCCCAATACCAAACGGATCATCCTCACTCATTTCCGATTCGTCTGCTTCTGTTAAATCGACAACATCGAACGCATCATCTTCTGAGTCAGTTAAATCTATACTTTCGATTTCATCCTCATCAATATTAATTGCCTGCTCTTGTGAATCGCTTGGATCTGCCTCTTGTGTTTCTAAGTCATCGCTAAAGTCCAGCTCTTCTTCTGCTTCACCTGAAAAATCGTCAGTTAACAAAGCATCAAACTGCCCTGCTTGCTCCATCAATATGGCAGTTGATTCCGCAAGTTCTTTCTCCTGCTCAGCAAATTCACGTTTAGATCTAATGCGTAGTATCACCACAAAAATTGCCATCAATAATAAAATGGGAGAGATGATGGTAATGATTAAATTGGTAAGAGATGAAGTCATTAAGCGCAACAGCTCATTTATCCATCCATCACCACTAAATGGCAACGCTTCTACTGCATCGAGCTGCGCGCGATAATCATCAATAATAGCTTGCAGTTTTGTGTTAATGATTAATTCGCTGTCGAGTTGCGCTTTGAGCGCCGATAATTCGTCTTGCAGCGGTTGCAGTCTCAGTTTTAAACCCTGATTGGCCTCGGTAGAAACTAATAATTGTTCATTAACTGCATTCAGCTCACTTTGCAACGCATCTAATTTATTTTCAGCTGCCACTAATTCTTTTTTATCCACCATTAATTCAGCGTTTTGAAGCTGCAGTTGCTGTGCAACCGATTCTGTTAACAGTGGCTCTTTTACTGGTGTTTTAGCAGGGACTACTGGTGTTGGTTGCTGTTTAATAACTTTAGCTTTTTTACGCGGTGAGTATTTATTGATTAATGCAACGGCTTCACTGTCTGTTTGACCCCTAACAAATTCAAGGGTCGGAACGGCAATAACGGATTCAGGAATAAGCTGGTTAATATTGCCTTTATAAAAGACGTAGGGATTTAGCTTGTAAATTGCCACCATGGTCTGCTGCACGCTGACCGAATTATCAGGGCGTAATTTGGTTGAGATCCCCCATAGCGTTTCAATCGCAGTGATCGGCCCATACTGTTCATATGAGAGAGACTGTTCATCATTCGGTCCAGTTAAATCAAGGCTATAGCTAATTGATGGTAAAAAAACTAAAGGAGAGCAGCATACAAGAGTAAGCAAAAAGCGCTTCATATTCATTCCTTGTGTAAAGCAAAAAAATAAGTAATTAACAGTCTGGTTAATGGTAGATAATAAACCAGCTCGCTCACTAGCCGTGAAATAAAAGAAAAAGTAAGGCTAGAATTGAGAGCTAGCCCACTAAATCCTTGGCTTAAAACTATTACAGATAAGTGTGAATAAGTCTTTGTGCAACCTGTACCGCATTACTTGCAACGCCAAAATAAACATTGTCTGCACAGATCCATAAATTTATCCCGCTGGCATCACAAATGTCTTTACGCAGGCGGCCGACTTTAACTTCCTCCTGCCCCACTACATCTTTAATCATATCCGGGTAATCGCATACTGATTCAGCTAAAGAGAGTCCTTCACTGTGATGCAGTGAATGTGCCACTTCTTCCAGATCAACCGGGTAATGTGTTTGTAAGTGGACCGCCTGTGCACAGCCATAAAACATAGGCACAACGACCTGAGTAGATGAAACAATGACAGAGGGATCGTTTAATAAAGCACGGATCTCATTAATTAAGCGTAACTCGCCTAAACTAACCCCCTCATCATTTAGCGGGCCCAATTGTGGAAAAACGTTAAATGCAGATTGCTGAGGGAAGAGTGTCGTTTCAACACCTTTCGCATTTAATAGCCGTGCAGTTTCACCCGCAAGTGTTGTTATACCGGCTTTACCTGCCGCTGAAACCGAGTGGTAACTGGCAACGCTAACACGCACCAGCCCCACTTCCTGATGAAGCTGTTTGATGGCCAGTGCCAGTTGTGCGCTTTCACTGCTTGGGATTGATATTTTATTGCTTTGTGCATAGCGCCCGAGGCCTTCTTCATTGACACCTATCTGCACTAACGGCACATTTTCATCACTTAAAAAAGCCCCGCTATTATCTATGACCACGCAATGCTTGCTGGCGATATCGGCCCATTTTTGGGTTGTTTCTATATCTGTTAAGAAAAAAGCAATATCAGCCTGCTGCCAGTCAAACTCCTCCAACGCAAGCACATCGACAGGCTTACCTGCAAACATAACTGTGTTGGCTTGAGGCTCAAATTCATTATCGTCAAAATCGTCTTGTGATTCATCAATACTAGGTGTACTGAATAATTCAGCGCCAGTTACTAAAGGAAACACCTTGGCAACAGGGAAGTCTCGCGCTGCTAATACTTCCAAAGTTGTTTCGATACAGCCGTGTAATTCGCCAATCAGGGCGATATTATATTCAGATTTCATCTTTTTCCTTGGGCTCATTGAGTGCGCGGATAGAAAAACCCAGCGCCGCTAATAATATATTTTGTTTTACGCTTGAGTGAACCGTTAATGTCGATAGTTCACGTCGCTCTTGATAAGTTTTGCGCATGGTATCAAAACCGTCAGGTTGATCAATCAGTTGTCGAAACAAAGCATCGTCCCTACGGACATCAAAAATAAGATGCACTAATGATTTTAATAGGGCCTGATCCAGATGTTGCGCAATAGATACAGAATTAACCGCAGCTAAAGGCACAAACTCTTGCAATCTATGCGTTGCCGTGCGCATCAAAAACCGGCACAGAGCGAGATACAAGATCTCTGTTCCCCGTGCCTTTCCCTCTAGGCTGTAGCCCGCAATATGCGGTGTCGCAATTTCAACAAAGGGCAATAGGTCTTTATTAATAGTGGGCTCATTTTCCCACACATCCAATACTAATGTCGGTATCATCCCTTGTTGTGCAAGTTTAAGCAAAGCCTTATTATCAATTACTTCGCCACGCGAAGCATTCAATAAAATCTGCTTGCTGCACAGCTGTTTTAAAACAGACTCATCAAACAGATGCACAGTTGCAAATTGCCCCTGCTCTGTTTTAGGTACATGCAGGCTGATAATATCGGCTCTCAGAACCTCTGCAAAGGAGCAGAAAGTCCGCCGGTCACCGGCTAATTGTAAAGGGGGATCGTAGAGTATGCAGTTAACTCCAAGCGCATTTAAACGCGCAAATACAGCACTGCCAGTATTACCGGCGCCGACAATCGCAACGCTTTTATCGGTTAATTTAAACTGCTGCTTTTCAGCTAACACCAGCAGACTGCTTAATATATATTCGGCAACCGATATCTTATTGCACCCCGGTGCACTGCTAAATGCAATAGCACGGCTTTGCAGATAGCTTTTATCTATATGATCTGTACCTATTGTTGCTGTTCCCACAAATTTCAATGAATTATTGAGCGACAATAATTGCTCATTAACCTGTGTAATAGAGCGCACCAATAGTATATCTGCATCAATAATTTGCTCGGCTGTCACCGTACGCCCCGCAAAAAAATGCAGCGTGCCAAGGTCTGCAAAGAATTCTTTTGCATAAGGAATATTTTCATCAATATAAATGTTCATTTTTTTCCTGAACAACGAAAAAAGGAGCAAAAGCTCCTTTTAAAATAAAATATGTAGCAAACAATTACTCGTAACGTTTAAATACTAATGTTGCGTTTGTACCACCGAAACCAAAACTGTTTGACATAACAATATTTAGTTTTGCATCGACAGCTTTATTGGCAACGATTGGCAGATTTAGCGCTTGCGGATCGACCTCTTCAATATTAATTGATGGCGAAATAAAATCATTTTCCATCATCAATAAGCTGTAGATAGCTTCATGGACACCTGCCGCACCCAGTGCATGACCTGTTTGCGATTTAGTGGCACTGATTTTAGGCGCTTTATCAGGGAATACTATATTGATAGCTTCTAACTCTTTAGTATCGCCAACAGGTGTGGAAGTACCATGTGTGTTCAGGTAATCAACTTCACCTTCAACCGTTGCTAATGCCTGACGCATACAACGAACAGCACCTTCGCCAGAGGGTGCAACCATGTCGTAACCATCTGATGTTGCGCCGTAACCTACTATTTCAGCGTAGATTTTTGCGCCGCGCGCTAAGGCATGCTGAAGTTCTTCAACAACAACAATACCGCCGCCGCCGGAGATAACAAAACCATCGCGGTTTGCATCATAAGTACGAGACGCTTTTTCTGGTGTTTCATTATATTTGCTTGAAAGTGCGCCCATCGCATCAAATTCACAGGCCATCGTCCAGTCCAGCTCTTCACCGCCACCGGCAAAAACGATATCCTGCTTGCCAAGTTGGATTTGTTCAAGTGCGTGACCAATACAATGCGAACTTGTCGCACAGGCACTGCTCATTGAATAGTTGATCCCTTTGATTTTAAACGGGGTAGCAACACATGCTGAAGTTGTGCTGGCCATAGTACGCGGTACCATATAAGGACCGACACGGCGCACGCCTTTTTCTATCATGATTTGGCAAGCTTCTACCTGGTTCTTAGAAGAGCCACCACCAGAGCCGGCAACTAAACCAGTTCTTTCGTTGGAGACCATCTCATCAGAAAGATTAGCATCCGCGATCGCTTGCTCCATGGAAAGATAAGTATAAGCAGCAGCATCGCCCATAAAGCGCATTATTTTGCGGTCGATATGATCTTTTGGCTCAATTTTTAAATTTCCCCAAACCTGGCTACGCATTTTCATTTGCGCAAATTGCTCGGAGAATGTGATACCAGATTTGCCGCTTTTAAGTGACGCTAATACTTCATCTTTATTGTTACCAATACTAGAAACAATACCAATACCTGTAATTACTGCTCTTTTCATTATTAAGCCTTTATTGCTTGAGGGACTAATTATATGATGATCGAAATGTGTCCATTCATTATAAATTCTAGGCACGCCGATTTAAAACTAAAATATAATCGCACAGAATAGGAAATATATCTTGTCTGAAGAGAAAAACAAATTAATTACGCATGCCCAAATAAACTGGTCTGATCAGTGCGAACCCTTTTCCGCACAATTTGGGGATGTCTATTTTAACACTGAGCAGGGATTAAACGAATCTTTATATGTTTTTATACAAGGTAATAACTTGGCGCAGCGCTGGTTAAACTGCAGCGAAGCGCTATTTTCTATCGCCGAAACGGGTTTTGGCACCGGGCTGAATTTTTTAATCACCTGCCTGCACTTTCAAACATTCCAACAGTTACACCCAAGTGCACCTTTACGCCGCCTCCATTTCAGCAGTTTCGAGAAATTTCCCTTAAATATTGAAGATTTGCACTGTGCACTCAAACGCTGGCCGTTACTGGACGATTTTATTCAGCCCTTAATAGCACAGTATCCGCTGGCATTAACAGGCTGCCATCGTATTACCCTGGATAAATTCAATGTCACTTTAGACTTATGGTTCGGCGATGTAAAGGATACGCTTCCCTCACTTTATCATTATCCATCCGGCCTCTTTGACTGCTGGTACTTAGACGGCTTTGCGCCAAGTAAAAATCCTGACATGTGGAATGAGCAGCTGTTTAAAGCGATAGCCAAAACCTGTAAAGCGGACGCCAGCATCGCCACTTTTAGTGCGGCGGGATTTGTGCGCAGAGGCTTGATAAATGCCGGCTTTGCTATACAAAAGCGCAAGGGTTACGGCAAAAAACGGGAAATGCTGGTCGGTCAATTCACGGCCGCAGCATCTCCCCTACCCCATGGCCCAGATTATCGCGCCCATACAACAACGCCAAATGCTGATATCGCGATTATTGGCGGCGGCATTGCCAGCGCCTGTCTGACGCAGGCATTAATCAAACGCGGCTATCATGTCACCCTCTATTGTAAAGATGCGTCACTGGCGTCCGGCGCCTCTGCTAATGAGCAAGGGGCTCTATATCCACTCTTAAATGGTCAACACGACGCCCTCAGCCAACTGTTTGCCAATGCTTTTTTATTTACGCGCAATTATGTGCAGCAGCTGGCAGAGTCTCATCCCTTCGCCTATGACTTTTCCGGCTTATTGCAGCTTTACTATGATGCCCCCTCAGCAGCAAAATTAGACAAAATATTAAGCGCGCAATTGCCTGAGCAGCTGGTCACTCAGAAATCCAGAGAGCAGAGTGACGCGATTGCAGAGATGGATATTGGCCAGCAAGCTTTATATTACCCACTGGCTGGCTGGTTAAGTCCGAAACAGATGGTTAACGCTATTTTTGACAAAGCCCGGCAGTCAGGCCAATTAACCCTTGTTTTTAATCATAAATTACTCTCTTTCACGCACAATCAGCAAGGTTGGCGATTACATTTTGCGGATAAAAGCGTTGACCATGCGTTATTAGTATTAGCCAGCGGATTTGATACCTTAGCATTTACTCAATGTGCCGCCCTCCCACTCTCCGCAGCGCGCGGCCAGGTAACACAGATCAGCAGTACTGAGCCACTTCGGCCGTTAAAAGTGCCCCTCTGCCATGAAGGCTATTTAACCCCGGCTTATCACCAGCAGCACTGTATGGGCGCGACCTTTAAGCGCCATGTAACAGAAAACCGTTTTTCGCAGCGGGAGCAGGCAGAGAACAAACAAAAACTGGCAAAATGTATTACTGGTAAATCCTGGGTTGAGCAGATAGATATCGCCCATCAGAAGGCCACTGTCGGTATTCGTTGCAGCAGTCGCGATCATTTCCCCTACGTGGGGGCGATACCCGATTATGCTGCAACAAAAGCCTTTTATCAGGACGCGCAAAAATCATTTAATCCTGGCAATGCGCCCTTTCATGACAATCTGTACATGTTGACCGGATTGGGATCGCGCGGATTATGCTCTGCGCCATTACTCGCGGAAATGTTAGCAGCGCAGATTTGCCATGAGCCCTTGCCTATGAGTAAAGAGATACTAAAAGCAATGCAGGGAAACAGGCAGTGGCTAAGTTACCTGAAAAAAGGTAAAGCGTTGAAATTTTAAAAAATGCGATACGGGTGCTGCGTAAAAACAGGCAAAGCGATTATTCTTTGCGGATAGATCTTTGTTAAAATTAAGAATTGCGTTAATCTACGCCCTCGATTTAAGGGTAGGCCGACCATTTGCTCTTTTAATAGTGAAACCGATGAGAAATAAAACAGTTTAATGAAATATTCCCGCGTTTATATCAATAGCCTGGCTTATGAACTGGCACCACAGACCATTTCAAGCTCTGAATTAGAATCGCGCCTTGCGCCTTTGTATCAAAAATTACGTATTCCAATGGGCCAACTTGCTGCCTTAACAGGCATTCAGGAGCGACGTTGGTGGCCATCGGATCATCGTTTGTCAGATGGAGCGATTGCAGCGGCGAGAAAAACTATCGATGAAACGGCTATTAATATCAATGAGATTGGCGCTGTCGTTTATACCGGTGTTTGTCGCGATCAGCATGAGCCAGCCACGGCTTGCCGTATTGCTGCTGAATTAGGCGTCAATAATCACACCGCAATATACGATATCAGCAATGCCTGCTTGGGCGTTTTATCGGGCATATTAGATATCGCCAACCGTATTGAACTGGGGCAGATTAAAGCGGGGTTAGTCGTTTCCTGTGAATCAGCGCGTCATATTGTGGATATCACTATTGACAATATGCTTGAAAACCCAACAATTCAGAATTTTTCACAATCTTTAGCTACCTTGACAGGTGGCTCAGGTGCAGTTGCGGTTTTACTCACTGACGGCAGCTTACCCCTGAAAAATTCACGCCAGCATAAATTACTAGGAGCCAGTCACCTCTCTGCCCCCCAGCATCATGATCTTTGCAAATGGGGATTGCAGGAAGTCGGACTGAAACTGCACCGCGAGTTTATGCGCACCAATGCAGTGCCGTTACTGAAGGAAGGTGTCGCGCTAGCACATGACACGTGGAAACATTTTTTAAGCCAGCACAATTGGCTGGTTGAACAGGTTGATAAAGTGATCTGTCATCAGGTGGGGTCAGCCAATCAGAAACAGGTACTGGCAGCACTGAATATCCCGGCCTATAAAGAATTTCCAACTTACCAGAAACTGGGCAATATGGGCACAGTTTCTCTCCCCGTTACTGCCGCGATGGCACATGATCAGGGCTTTCTTAAAAAAGGCGACAATGTGAGCTTTTTAGGTATAGGCAGCGGCCTTAACTGCATGATGTTAGGACTTGAGTGGTAACATGAATTTAGATACATTATTTCCTTTTAAACGCAATTATTTAGATCGCAACGGCCAGCAATATCATTACCTCAATGAAGGCAGCGGTGAGCCTGTTGTCATGGTGCATGGCAATCCAAGCTGGTCTTTTTACTACCGCAATTTAGTGCGCGCGCTGAGCAAAAATTACCAGTGTATTGTGCCGGATCATATCGGCTGCGGATTATCCGATAAACCTGATGATAAAGACTATGAGTACACGCTTAAAAATCGTATTGATGATTTAGAGGCATTGCTTGCATCCCTGCAGATAACAGAAAATATTACTTTGGTTGTCCACGATTGGGGCGGCATGATTGGTATGGGCTACGCAGCACGTTACCCGGAGCGAATCAAACGGTTAGTCATTTTAAATACCGGGGCTTTTCATCTTCCGCAAGGCAAACCTTTCCCCCTGGCGTTATGGATCTGTCGCAATACCCTGCTGGGCACCCTATTAGTACGTGGTTTTAATGCCTTCTCCTCCATTGCCTCCTATATTGGCGTGAAACGAAAAGCGATGGCTAAAGATATTCGCGCCGCCTATGTCATGCCTTTTAACTCCTGGAAAAATCGCATCTCCACCTTACGCTTTGTGCAGGATATCCCCTTATTGGCGAAGGATAAAAACTACCAGTTAGTTAGCGATATAGATAACAGCCTGGCGCACTTTCAAAAAGTACCGACAATTATCTGCTGGGGCCTGAAAGATTTTATTTTTGATCACCATTTCTTAGATCTTTGGCAAGAAAAGATGCCCCATGCAAGGGTTAATGCCTTTGCCGATTGCGGTCATTATATTCTTGAAGATGCAAGCGATGAGGTTATTCTTCTTATTGAAACATTTATAGCCGATAATCCATAAACTGAAAATCTATATCGCCATCGGATGCCAATGGCGATAATATCAACTGCACTACCTAAATCAGATACCCATACTCTATTATGCAAAACAGTAACCAAGCCAACCTCTGCCGACATCTTGTGGATGCCGCACATAAAAATCCTGACGCACTTGCCGTTGCTGTGCAGAAGAGAAAATTCAATAAACTCACTTACCAGGAAATTGATTTTTATACGCTTAACCAGCGCAGTGACCAGATAGCCTTTGCACTTAATCAATATGGCTTAAAAAGGGGTGACAAAGCAGTGCTGATGGTTCCCCCCTGCATCGATTTTTTCGCCGTCACCTTTGCCCTGTTTAAAGCGGGTATTGTGCCTATTCTGGTCGACCCTGGGATGGGCATTAAAAATCTTAAGCAGTGCTTCGCTGAAGCGCAGCCCGATATTTTTATCGCCATTCCTAAAGCGCATGCAGCAAGGCGGCTACTGGGCTGGGGCAAGGCCAGCATTAAACATAATATTACGGTTTCAGGGACAAGTTTATGGGGATGCAGTTTAAAGTCCTTACTGAAAAAATATAAAACCGACAGCCCCTATCCGATGGTTAAACTCGAAGCGCAGCAAATGGCTGCCATTCTCTTTACCAGCGGCAGTACCGGCACCCCTAAAGGGGTGATTTACAGTCACGCTATGTTTGAAGCGCAAATAAACGTGCTCAAACATGATTACGCAATTGCCAGCGGTGAGCGCGATCTGGCCACCTTCCCGCTCTTTTCTCTGTTCGGCCCCGCACTGGGAATGGCTTCAATCGTCCCGGATATGGATGCCAGTAAACCTATCACGGCCAATCCCGACCATATCTTTTCTGCCATCGAAAAATATCACTGTTCAAATCTGTTTGCCAACCCCGCCTTAATTGAATTACTCGGGCAGGCGGGACTGGCGCGCAGCCTGAGATTAAGTAGCATCAAACGTGTTATTTCAGCTGGCGCTCCGGCTACCCTGCCCGCCATTGAACGATTTACTAAGTTACTTAATAGCGAGGTAGAAATTATCAACTCTTATGGTGCCACTGAGTCTTTACCTGTCAGTAAAATAGGCAGCCAACAGCTACTGCGAACGCAGGCAATCACAGATAGCGGCGGCGGTATTTGTGTGGGGTTAGCCGTTGAGGGAATGGAAATTGCAATTATTAAAAACAGTGAAGAAAACATTACAGAGTGGCACTCACAGCTTGCTCTGCCCGCCTATGAAATTGGCGAAATTGTGGTTAAGGGAGCACAAGTCAGTCGCAGCTATTACCACAGAGAGCAGGCGAATATTAGCAGTAAAATAAGAGAGGGTGATACAGTGCGCCACCGCATGGGCGATCTGGGGTATCTTGATGAGCATGGTAAATTATGGATGTGCGGACGCAAATCTCATGCCGTTCATTCAATTTATCAGAGCCAACCGAAAAGCTATTTTTCAATTCCCTGCGAACGCATATTTAATACCCATCCGCAAATTAAACGCAGCGCCTTAGTGGCCGTTTCACATAATAAGAAAACAGTGCCGATATTATGCGTTGAACTATTAAACGCCCCCTCGTCTGGTTCAACTAAACTTTTTAATGAATTAAAATTTATGGCAGACAGACATCCGCAGACTGCGGGTATTAAGCAGTTTTTAGTTCACCCGAGCTTCCCCATGGATATCCGTCACAATGCGAAAATATTCCGTGAGAAATTGGCCCTTTGGGCGCAGCAGAAAATCAATAAATAATTGGAATTTCAACTATGCCGATAACGCAAGCAGCCTCATTTACTCAGTTAGACGCGCAACAACAAGCTGTACTAAAGCAACTGGCAAGTCAGGTTAAACGCGTTTTTGTCACAGGGGCAGGCGGTTTCTTAGGTTACGCATTATGCCGCGCTTTACGTGCCGCTGGTATTGAAGTTAGCGGTTTTGCGCGCGCTGATTATCAACAACTTAAACAGATAGGCGTGGCACTGATTCAAGGAGATATCGCCGATCAACAGGCTTTATCTGATGCCATGTTAGGCTGCGATGTGGTTTTTCACGTCGCCTCAAAAGCGGGCGTATGGGGTAGCAAAGCATCCTATTTTAAGCCTAATGTGACGGGCACTGAAAATGTTATCCGCAGCTGTCAGGCGCTTAGTATCGACCGTTTAGTGTATACCAGCACACCCAGCGTGACCTTCTGCGGTATTGATGAAAACGGTATCGATGAATCCCAGCCCTATGCACAGCATTTTTTAAATTTTTATGGGCAGTCTAAAGCCATTGCAGAGAAAAAAGTGCTCGATGCAAACAGTGCAACACTGAAAACCGTCGCACTGCGCCCGCACCTGATTTGGGGCCCGGGCGATCCGCACTTAGTACCGCGCGTGCTACAACGAGCAAAAACGGGGAAACTCAAGCTAGTAGGTAAAATAGATAAACTGGTTGATACCATTTACATCGACAATGCAGTCTACGCGCACCTGTTAGCGGCAGTTAAGTTGAATGCGTCACAGCCCGTTTGCGCCGGTAAAGCTTATTTTGTCAGTAACGATCAACCTATATTAATGGCTGATATGCTCAACAAAATTCTTGCCTGCAAAGAATTACCCCCGGTTACAAAACGTCTGCCCGCCGCATTAGCCTACAGCGTCGGCGCGCTATTAGAATGGCTCTATTTAGGATTGAATAAAAAAGAGGAGCCGATCATGACACGTTTTGTCGCCCGTCAGCTTTCAACCAGCCATTATTTTAATATTAGTGCCGCAAAGCGCGATCTTGACTATCAGCCCATTGTGACCATAGAGCAAGGTATGGTTAGACTAAAAGCGTCGCTGCAACAGCCTCTTTACTAAATTCAGTCATACAGCGAACCATGCAGTTCATACTCAATAAGAAACAAACGCGTATCCAGCTCTAACTGATGGTAATCCGGGAGCATATGCGCGCACAATTTATAAAACGCGCGATTGTGATCTTTCTCTTTAAGGTGTGCCAGCTCATGCACCACTATCATATCTAAGAGTGGCTGCGGCGCTTCTTTAAACAAACTGGCAATACGAATTTCCTGCTTCGCTTTTAATTTGCCCCCCTGCACGCGTGATATATAAGTATGTGTGCCCAGGGCATGTTTGACTAATTGCAACTTCGGGTCGTAACTGACTTTACTAATGGGGGAGGATTGTTTTAAAAAGCGTTTTTTATAATCCAGCACATATTCATAGAGCGCTTTTTCAGTGCCGATTTGATGCTTAAGCGGGTATCTGCTGCGCAGATAATCGACGAGTTTATTTTGCTCAACTAACGACTTAACTTGATCGACTATATTGGCAGGGTAATGATTGACATACTGCAGCACTTTCATCGCTTGCAAACTCAAATTAATGATAATGGCGCGATTATAGCATCGCTCTTGAGCAACACGAATCTTTTCCCTAAATCCAAAATTTAAATGCGCTAAAAATACAAATACGGCCAATTTCTATAAATAACCAAGTAAACTAGTATACTATTAGTGTCTACTCGCATTAAAATAGATAAATGGTTATGAACAAACTCTTTTTTAACAATCGCTTAATTGACAATTTACGCGCAGATCCACAGACGGATAATTATTGCCGCAGCGTCGAGAACGCCGCTTATTCATTTGTATCGCCCACTAAAACGAGAGCACCGAAATTACTTGCCGTGACCCAAGATTTAGCCGCCCAGTTAGGCTTTTCAATCCAAGCAATTCGCTCAGCTGAATTTACGCAGGTGATGACAGGTAATCATCTGTTACCGGGCATGCAAAGTTACGCACTGTGTTATGGGGGACACCAGTTTGGTCAGTGGGCCGGACAGCTTGGTGACGGACGTGCCATTAATCTGGGCGAACTCGTCACCCCCTTGGGTAATCGAACACTGCAACTTAAAGGTGCCGGTAAAACGCCCTACTCGCGCAGCGCAGACGGCCTGGCAGTGTTGCGCTCATCAATCCGTGAATTTTTATGTTCAGAAGCAATGTTTCACTTAGGCATCCCCACCACACGCGCATTAAGTTTATGTTTAACCGGTGAAGAAGTGCTACGTGACAAAATGTATGACGGACATCCGGCATTTGAGCCCGGCGCGATTGTTTGCCGGGTCTCCCCTTCATTCCTGCGTTTTGGGAGCTTCCAACTACCCGCCTCGCGGGGCGATGAGCAGCTTCTAACACAATTAGCACAACACTGTATCAAAACTGATTTCAGCCATTTACTGAGAGCGGATAAGCAGTTCACTGCGCAAACCTACTTAGCCTGGTTTAGAGAAGTTTGTGATCGCAGCAGTGCTATGATTGTGCACTGGATGCGTGTAGGCTTTGTACATGGTGTTATGAATACCGATAATATGTCTATTATCGGTGAAACCATTGATTACGGGCCTTACGGCTGGATTGATGATTTTGATCTAAACTGGACACCTAATACAACTGATGTGCATGAAAAGCGCTATCGCTTTGGCAATCAGTCACAAATTACCCAATGGAATCTTTTCCAGTTAGCGAACGCCATATTCCCCTTAATCGGTGACGCCGAACCTCTGCAGGCCATATTGAGTGATTACGCCATTAACTATCAGAAAAGCTGGTCCGCTATGATGGCTGAAAAACTGGGGTTTAGGTCGTACCAGGGGCAAAGTGACTTAGCGATTTTTCACTCTTTAGAAAAACTATTAGCGACTGTTGCAACCGATATGACGATTTTCTATCGCCTGCTGGCAACGCTTCCCAATGAACTGGATTTGCAATCACAAGATCAGTGGTTAGCGCTCTTTACGCCTTGCTATTACGATTACTCTAAGCTTGATAACGAGTACATGCAGGCATTCACTTTATGGCTGGCAGCTTACCTTGAGCGCATCAATGCTGACGGTTTAACACAAAGTGAGCGAGCACAAAAAATGAATCGGGTTAACCCTAAATATGTATTGCGCAATTATCTTGCACAGCAAGCTATAGAGCTTGCTGAAAAAGGTGATTTTAGCGAAATTTTAAAGCTGCAGATGATTTTAAAAAATCCTTATCAAGAACAGCCAGAGCATCAGGATTACGCAAAAAAACGACCTGACTGGGCACGCAATAAAATTGGCTGCGCTATGCTCTCTTGTAGCTCATAACCGCTGTTTATGGTGTGGCTGACTATTGATTGCCGTTACCAGGCAATCAATATATGTGATGAGCCAGCCATTTCTAATCAAAAATAGTCAAATAACCCCGCAGGGAAACTTAATAACATATTATTTACATTAATATATTATTCATATTAAAATGACTTACGCACCTATTCGCCGCACCTACATTTTTATAATAATAAGAAGAAGCATGCCATGAATAAAGTACGCACAATTTCAGACGCTCAACTGCAGTTATCAGAAGATAAACAGCAACTACGACTCTTAATTTCAGACCTTGTCGAGGAGGTCACCAGTGCAGACATCATTGCGCTTGTTAAAGATTCTGATTATAAAAAATTTAAATTTAACAAAGCAGGCTTGAGTGAGGCAGTTCAACAGTATGAAGAGATTAAAAGTGGTGTACCCCGTCACACTAAACGTCAATCTGTGATCATTGCCGAACGCCGTGATGCACAATTATCCATTACCTTTGATCCTGAAAAAATTACCGCAAAAACAAAAATAATATCCGCTTTTGCAGGGGAAAAAATTACCTATCAACAACTGATGGATGCCATCAATAAAGAGCAGATTACTATCGGTATTTCCCAGTCAGCAATAAAACAACTTATAGAAAAATCGGCGCTGGCAATGCCTGGCACCGCTTATCAGATAATAATAGCGAAGGGCATAGAAGCCGTTGATGGCTGTGATAGCCAGTTTGAATGTTTACTTGATGCACCTAAAGAGATCTTAAAAACTGCCATCAATCTGGACTATGGCAGTTTTGATATGAACAATATTAGCAAGTTAATATCTGTCCAGGTGGGTGAGCCACTGATGCGCCGCAGCCCCGCTTTCCATGGCCATAATGGCATGACTGTTACAGGCGAAATAATTGCACATACACCGGGCAATGAATATCCGTTCAACATTGGCAATAATACAGCCATCAGTGATTCTGATGAGAATATTTTAATAGCGACAGCAGTCGGTACCCCCATAATCTCAAAGAGAGGCATGGAGGTCGACCAACTGTTAATGATCAATAGCCTTAATGCTGATTCCGGGAGTATCAAACATACAGGCAGTCTTATTATTGCCGGCGATATTCGCGGTTGTAAGGAGATAATTGCAACGGGTGACATCACTGTTATTGGCTTTATTGAATCATCAAAAGTGATATGTGGGGGTGATCTGTTCGTCACAAAAGGAATATTAGGGCACCCGGTTAAAGGCGAGAACAGGCTCTCTTCGGAGATAAATTGCAAAGGCTCTCTTTTTGCTAATTTTATTCAGTATGCAAGCGTCAATGTGGGTTACGATTTAAATATCAAACACCAGTTATTGCACTGTTATGTGAACTGCAAAGGTTATATCAACGTTAAAGATGAAGATGGCAAGAAAGGGACGATTTTTGGCGGTGTTTTATCCGCCCAAAAAGGAATTTGTACCGTTACGCTTGGCGCACCAGCAGGAATAAAAACAACCATTAATTTAGTCGGTGCATATGAAGAATTTTTAGATAACAAAAAACGTATTAACGCAGATTTAGACTTGCACCAGGAAAAATTACGGACTGTGCTTAGTGCACAACGTAAACTCGCCGATGCAGGTCATTCCGAGAAACTACAATTATTAGATGAACGTTTGCGGCTGACCATAAAAGAGATAAAAAATCAACTAATCGCACTCACTGATGCACGGAAAAATAACTATATTGAAATACAGGAATATTTCACCAATACCCATGTGCTGGCATTAAAAGCGTTACACAATGATGTCACTATTTCAATCGGCGACCATATTTTCCGCTCATCACACAGCTATGGTGCAAGTGAAATTCGCGTTAAAAGCGATCTTTTAACTATTAATCCCTATTAAAGAAGTTCCTTTATTCGATTGGTATCACTTGAAAATTATTATCGGGAGCCACCGGAGTATAAGGATCACGCAAAAAACGACCGGACTGGCCACGCAACAAAATCGGCTGCTCTATACTCTCTTGTAGCTTATAACCACTATTTTGTTATAGC
>Ga0075011_10000685_pt1 | contig 17953 bp, 15 predicted proteins | sample TARM_MetaG_T_14_FD_72354 | JGI IMG/M metagenome (GOLD analysis project Ga0075011, IMG submission 72354) | Freshwater microbial communities from Pennsylvania, USA, analyzing microbe dynamics in response to fracking - TARM_MetaG_T_14 | ecosystem: Environmental > Aquatic > Freshwater > River... | reverse complement strand
AAAAATTGGGCCGCTATTCTACCGTGAAAACGGGTTGAAAATCATCCTTTATAGGGTCCGCAGATACCGCCACATGGCAATCTGCAGTTTCTCCTCAATTGCTATAGCGAGCCCGTTTCGCTACCTTACGTCATTAATCTGCACGTCGCTTTTTATTACCTCCGAATTCAACAGAGGATACAGCCTGTTATGGCCCAATACGCTCATCTACGCGGTAAAATTTTCGTTAACTCTGGTGGGTGGGTGGGTTGACTCCCGCAAGGAGAAGGACTTTGAAGGGGGCTGCAAAACACAAAAATTTACTCAATATGCACAAGATCTCAGAGCTTTAGTTAACTTTTCCGCTTTCTCACTCATTCCAGGCCGCAAAACTTAACTTTTTAGCGTTCGTACCGCCTAAAATCTTGGCAGCTTTTCTAGCCATTATCTGAGTGACTCAGATGCGCAGTGATTAACATTTCATCAGCTCAAAGCCTCACCCCCCCATCGCTAGCATGAGTGCGGGAACGATGGAATGGGCTTTACTGTATCAACCGGAAACAGCTGCCTCGTTATGTTTTTTATGGCTGCGCGATAGGATCATTGCCTGTTTTTTGAAACCCATTCCCGGGCAAGGGCTTGAGCCTCAGAAATCTGCTGGCTTGTCATGTTTTTTGGCCAGACGATCTCGGTATTTAACGGCAATTTCATCACCTTGGGAAGCTGCCAAATTATACAACATGTGCGCTTGAACATAGTCTTGAGGCACTCCCTTTCCTGTGGCAGCCACTAATTAGAGGATCATGCCTCGATCTCTTCGATGTCTTTTATCTCAAAACCATAGCTGCGAAGCAGTAAAACCGTAGGCTCTTTTTCGTCGCGGCAAGCATCGACAAGCAAATAATCATCCCCGAGTAGGTGCTCTCGGATACGAAAAGCTGCCTGCTCGCTAGATGGCTTTCCTGACCACTCAATGTTTACAGTATCAATTGCTCCTTCTCTATCTTGGTAGGTAACTTTCCATTGTTTCTGGGACATTGTCATCTCCTCTAATAGCGTTATTCAATGAACTTTTCGGAGCGAAGCTGAAAGAAGATCATTTTTGTGAGAGCATTGTTAACTCTCTTCACCCTTTCGACTCACTTAGTTTCTTACACATTAGCAACCAATTACTGAGAAATATTGTGTACAGCTGTCAAAGCTGAGAAGCACAGGGCATTACCTTCTCTTAGATAGCCCTTTCACACGTTCTAGAATAAATAAAAGCCATAGCCAATACAAACCAAACCAAAAACTAAAACCACTTACATTTCTATGTACGGCATAACCAAACCGTAATACAAAACAAGTCTTGCCAATTGGTCAGTACTACAGGACAGTCTTCTATCTTCCAAGAGCCCCTTTCTCAATATTTTCTGATAAACCTCAAAATTCCGATCTATACTTTTTTCTTTAGGGATATAGCTCAGAGCTATATCCTCCACACCTTCTTCTCGAACTCTATTCTCAAAAGCCTTCTTCCCCGCAAATTCAACCGTGCAGTTTCCTCCCGACTTAAAATGAAAACTGGCTGATTTATCTTCACCACTTTTACGGGTAAACAAGGTTTCTTCTCGAATTCTGTCTATAAGTAGAGCGCCAACTTCGTGACTATCAGACCTGATCAAACCCTCATAGTAGCCGAATGAATTATCTGGGGTGCCGAAGAGTATTCTTCTAAACATCGCACCCTGATCATTACACTTATATATTACTTGAGAATACTTCCTTGAAACCTCAGACAATGTTGGTTTGCATTTTTCGCTGTCAGCACCCCGCTTGTCGATGGTAAAATAGTCCATATCGCCGTCAATTCCTGACACTTTCCCGTAATCACGAAGCCTTAATGCAACTGTGTGTTTATCACCATTATTTAAAGAGTAAGCATACTCTTCCTTGTGACCAGGGATTCGCAAGCTAAAATCATGAAACAATGAGTCAGAATTAACGCACTTAAATATTGCCAAATAATCATCACTGAGTGGAATTTCATCAACATCGACCACTACTCCGGTCAGAGGAATTAACTTATTATTATATTTTTTCCATTCTCTCTTTTTCTGGAGGTCCGTCAAACCATCTCTTGCGAACATTGTGCTGAGTTTTCGACAACTGGTGACCGGGGCCAAGTCTAAACTTTTCTCAGACAGCTTCCTGGCTCCCTCTTCCAGCCATGCCACGTCGTCAAATGTGGCGGGTAGCTCATTTCCCGTGGCTTGACTATGAGCATTGAATGAGAACACCAAGAATGTCAAAAGCACCAATAAAACTTTCATCGAGAAATCCTTTCTAAATCTTATGATTTTAAGCCGATAAAACTGTTTGTAGGCTATCTGCACGAAAACTAAGCCGCAACAAACAGTGATGACAAAAATAAATATGTCTCACAGCGGAGCTTGCTCGCTCTTGTTAGACTATATTTCAATTAGCTTCAAATCCCAGGAGCAATCATCCATTTTAAGTTTATATAGCTTAGCGTCTTCAATAGATTTTAATTGCTCGGGCGTATCGCGCATGGGATTTCGGAGCCCTAGATACACTTCCCTAATGGGAACTTGAAAGTTGAAAATTGAAAGCCCAGGGACCGACTCAACACTACGATCAGGAGACTCTTCCCGGGTCAAACTGTAATGGCTTCGCCTAGTGTCTCTCTGGAACTCAGCCGACTCCTCAAATAATGAGTCGAGAACTTTCACAACTCTAACTTCTTCTTCGTAGACCCAGTTGGCGTGTTTGGTCAGAAATATTTTTCGGACCAGAGAGTGAGTTTCGAGATCCTGAATCCTTCGAAACTCTCCCATTCCCAACATGAAGATGTTTTGAACCCTGCGCATCATCTCCAGATCAAGAATGTGGGGGCTCTTGGTGTGCGTGTAGACCACATCTCCAGCGGATACGGGGACTAGGTTGTACTCCTCAGAGGACAAGAATGAATCATTCACGTCGTAGCCGATCACAAAACCAGAGTGGTCCTCGCCGTAGTGCGCCCACATTAAGGGATTGCTGGGAGCCCGCGTCAGCGAGAGCACAGCGACAGCATCCCTCAGCTCATCAAGAATGGACTTTAGCTCGGCTTGTTTGGAATGAGGGCCACTGCTATTGGATAGAAAACTTAGCTCGAATGGATCGTTGAAGTTTTTCGGCTTACGAAACCCTAAATTGCGACTCTCCAACGCCTTTTTACCGGCATCATACCCATAATACTTATACAGGATCACAGATTCACCCCCGTTCGATACTCTAGCTTTGCAGCATGCCGGCCGTCAGCGAAAGAGCGTCTGAGAAAAGCTATGTTCAACATGCTAAAGTTTTTCTATGCTCTGAATGTCTGACGGTGGGATCACACGGCCTTTCCCATTAAAGCAGCACATTTCAATATCTCCATTTTCCAAGATATTGCCCCCATGAAGGGCCAAGTAGAGATACCAGACTGCATGCTTTAATTCATCCGCGCCTGCGATACCCTTGAAAGCAACTACATATGGACTGGACTCTTCATAATATCGCTCTACTAGTGCCTCATAATTTCCACCCAGCAAGATACCCGCTAAGTCTTCCACAAGCTCAGAGCGTTGAATAAAATTTCCCGCAAAGCCTGGTGAGTTCATGACTGCATCCCGTATGAGAAATCCAAACGGACCTTCGTCAAAGTCTGCCTGTTTAGCTGCGAGAGCGGAAGAGTTTGGATAGTCCCCTGAATTTTCCAGTCCCTCTAACAGAGAAGTAAGTATTTCATGAATTCGAGGGGCGACTTCGCTTTTTGGAAGCAGCCCCTCTGAGTAGAAAGAGCGTACGTCCTGCTTTCTGGTGCCGTGGAACCAAACCGCCTTGAATGGTGACCTAGGTTCGCCAAATTTACCTGCCACCTCACGGTACACGTAGTTTTTATTGACAAAACTATTGTCATAATCGTCAAGCGAACAAATTACTTGAGTCAGTTGATTAACGCTCGTGCCAAAAATAGACGCAATCGATTCCTTAGCAGAGAGGTGATCCGAACAGTCGAGCAAATTTTCCATCGCGGACTTGAAGGCCCTGAATTAGTTTATTCACTCTGGATGGTAAACAGCACTTCCCCGTCGGGTTTTGTAGCAACCCCGTGATCGATCTCTGCTAGAAGTCCTCCATTGAGGTTATAGACCTCCGAGCCATCCAAACGATATAGGAGCTTTTCGCCATCTCTGATGAATTCATCCTCATCGATGCAACCAATTAACCGCCCACTCGGGCCCACAACTTTATATCTATTAGCACTGTAATCGATTGTCATAATTTATTTATTTTTCCCTTAACTCTTAGCTACTTAGTGCCCCGGGACGGAAAGCAGCGTAGTAAAACAGTTGGGTTATACCCCTAACTAGCTTGGGCGGACTAAAATCTCAACATCAATCGAAGTGGCAGTCGACATTGAGCCAGAATCGATGCCCGCGATCGTCTGGATAGGTATTCATGATGAAACTAAATACGCTTGCTATCATTGGGCTAAGATGCGGCGCTGGATATTTTTATATAAATCGGGATTATTTTTAAGGAAGCGCCTTGTTTTCGCTATTGCTCTGGCGCGTTGGTCCACAGTAAGCTTGGCCGAAAATGTATCGACTATACGTCCAGCTTCAGAGTGCCCTTGAAAGGAGGCTAACGCAAACCAGCTTAACGCTTCAGCCGGCTTTTCATCCTTCAACATTACGGCTGTGTTGAACTGAGAAGTAGGATGCCCGTTTTCTGCGCCAATAAGGCACCAATGACGGATATTTTTATAGTATTCATGGGACTCGTCTTGCCAATGGACGGCGTAATCTGAACAGAGCATTTGAGCCGCCTCCGGCTTACCGAGAGCCGCTGACTTCCTTAAATAGCTACGCCTGCTCTCGATAAGATCGGAGTGTTCTTCATCGGAGACTTCGGCCATTTTAAGTTTTTCGAGCGCGGCTAGAAAATAATAAGCTTGACTTGCCAACGCCGGGTCTTGAGCATTTTCAGTTAATAGCCGTTCGGCCTTCTCAAGATTTTTCACACCCTCACTTTCGTCAGGACCGCCCATATATAGGTAAGCGAGTACCATACGATCCTTTCGAATGAGCTCATCGGACATAGTTTTGCTTGGATTTCCCCGTGCTATAATCTTTTCTAGAGTTTCCACTGCCTTTTGGGGGCTATAAAACGGCGACTGCAAGTCGAAATAATGAGTTGCCAATATACTCATGGCGAAGTCAGAGCCACCATCAGCGCCTTGCTTTGCAAGTCGAAAGCTTTTTGCAAAATTCTGCTCTACATCCTCATATCTATCGGAATAGTAAAGTAGTTGGGCTAAAGCCCCCTCGGCGTCGTGAGAACCTAAATCAATTGCACGTTCATAATACTCCACAGCCTCTTTTATATCTTGATCAACACCCAAACCGAGGTGGAAGGCTTGTCCTAGACGATAGATCGATTGAGTGTGTCCTTTTGCTGCCCCAGCCTTCAAAAAATCAACCATTTCTTTATGGTTTTTCTCTACCCCGAGACCTTTATAGTGAGCTCGGGCAAGCCAATACATCGCTTCAGAGTTACCTTCATCAGCTTCCTCTTCGAGCCAGCCAATTACCTTTTCAAGTATCTCATAATTCGTCTCACCTCCACGGATCTGTGCCTCGGCCATGCTGATTTTTTCATCGGAACTGATAAAAAAATCTTGGCATCCGGACAGTGCTATAACCATAAAAAATATGAATAGACAATTCCTCATAATTAACCCCATCGTACCCATTTACAAAAGTATGGATCTAGCTAACCCGGACTTCTCACGCGGCATCAAAATAAACGCCTGAAACCCGATATTTTCAGCATCTTACACCAGTACCGAAGCGCCAAAAGTCGCTTTCAAAATGGTATCTGAAAAACTGACCTTATCGCCACTTTCTAGTCGCAAATTGAAACCGATTTCTCCGGTAGTCATATCACCTCCAGTGCTGGTGCGCCATAAGCTGGAAACCATGACTCGACAATTAGTCTTCGGTGTGTCGGCAGGGTACGAATACTTGAACGATCAGGAGGCATCAAGAAAAGCGATCAGGTTAGTGAGCAGGGTTTTACGCCGGAAAGCTTTCGGCGTAGCTTCAACTAGCATCTGAAAGATCTCTGAAGATCCAATGATATGCACTTCGGCTTCAGCGCGAGTAATCGCAGTGTAGATCCAACTTCGATCCACAACACGCCCCTCTTTTAAAAGCACGATAACCTTGGGAAACTGACTACCCTGGGCCTTATGCAAGGTTAGGGCGTACCCAAGATCCATAGCATCGAGGAGATCTCCTTTAACCTCCACTGTTTCCCCGGTATCTAGGCGAACAAGGCCAACAACATCCTCATTCTGATCGATACTGGTCAAACGACCCAATGAACCGTTTTGCACGCCTACAGAATAATAGTTCTGAGTAAACAAAACCTGGTCACCAAGTCGTAAATCAAGAAAGAAATTATCCCCATCCAAGTTGAAGTTTAGTCGGGGAGCACCGCCATTCAGCCGACCCTGGATGGCATGATTTGCGGCGTCGACTAACTTTTTTGTTGGGGCGATCACACGGGATCTATCGGGTTCATCCAGAAAAAGCTCAACAGCCCTTTCAAGCCCTAAATCCGGGTCAGCAATATCATGGAAACGAACGCCGCCTGTGCTCAACACTGGTGGGATTTCGCCAGAGTCGATTCTCTTAGAGTATTCAGGAATTCCGGTGCTATCTTTCTGCCTCTTCACAATATTCAGCGTCGTGTTCGGAACGCGATCTGACAACACCAAGTCGTGAAGAATCTTTCCTACCCCGATCGGCGGGAGCTGACTAGGATCGCCCGTCAGAACGAGTTTAACTCTGGGATCAGTATGATTAATGATTCGGTACATCGTCGGTAGGTCGGTCATCGATGCCTCATCAATGACTAACAATGCCCTTGCATCAAGGACAGCGTCTTCACGTAAGAACCGTGCGATGGTCGTAGTGGGATATCCAGTCGATTCATGCAGGCGCATCGCAGCGCGGCCGGAAAGCGCAACAGCATAGATGCTATACCCCAACCTCTCTGCGGCTTTTAAAAAAGTGGCAAGGACTGCGGTCTTCCCGGTACCCGCACCGCCCGTAATACAGCTGACACCCTCTGTAAGACTGGTATAAATGGCTAGCAGTTGTTGGCTGGTAAGGTCGTAGGGCAGATCACCTATTACCTCATCCACAACGATTTCTTCTGGCTCTGTGAGAGCTGCTCTAAGACCCAAAAGATGCCTTATGCGTTTTGCTACTGCCAGTTCCTGAATCGCTGTTGCAGTGGGGTGTAGGCGGCCTTCTGCGTGATACAGCGCTATGGATGGAGTGCTCTTGAGCCACTCCATGCCTTCAGTGGCTGCTGGTTCACTTTTTAGATACCCAACAGCTCGACTTTTTACTTGGCGAGGTTTTATCCAAGTGCTGCCGTCCGACATGCAGTCATTAAGAGACTGCACCATCGCAGCTTGCTTGCGCTCTTCAGGGTATCGAGCATGTTCCCACGCGTGACCGTGAATGGCTTTTAGTAGGTCGTCAACCTTCCTAAATGTCAGCCCGAAGTTGATCAGCTCAAAGGGATTTTTCTGTATCGCTTCAACAGTTCCGAGTTGGTGATACTTCAGAATTCGCTGCTGCACCGATTGCGGAATCTTCGCGTTACTCATCCACACGGTATGACGCAAGTTCTTATACTTGTCGTAGCCAGCATACAGCGCCCTAATGGACTGGTCCGACAGGGTTTCTTGAAGTGCTTTCAGGTCCTGCGCGTCGCCTTCGGTAAGCATCCGATGAATGTCCGCGCCAAACCGTTTCCACAGTTGGCGAGCCTTGGACTCACCAATCCCTGTAAACGCCTTGTCTTTGCTGACGAAGGTAATAAAGCTTTCCCCGGTATCCGGCATCTGTAAGTCAAATACATCGGGGTTCTTATAGGCATGCTCATTGGTCTTGTATGCCCCATGATCCATGGCCTTAATCGTCTTGTGGCCGCGAACCTTCCAAAGCTGCCCCGGAGTGGGTTCAACTGGTAAATAGGCACTGGGTGCAACAACCGAAACGAAGTAATTAGCGGACTTGAGCAAATGATCGTCACGAACTGGAACACCACGAATTATCGTTGAAAAGCTGCGCCGGAACGGTACAGCGGTGACCCGTATCGTTTCTTCGTGCGGAATCAGTTCGTCGGACATTGCGTAAATACCACCAGGCCGTCATTGATCGCTTCGACCGTCTCTCTACTCGACGCAAGTTTTGCACGAAGAGCTTCGTTCTCTTGTTCGAGCTTCTCAATTCGCACTTGGAGATCGTGATTCTTAGATTCCAACTGGGCTACGCGTTGGCTGTCTATAGATGATTGCTTGGCAGTTTTATCGTACAGCTTTGAACCTGCCGGGGCCTTTTTTCCCGACTCGGTGAGAGCCGGCAATACACCTCGGTCTCTGAGGCCATCCTCAAGATCTTTCAGCGCAGTTTTTACCTTCGCATTTTTCTTAATTGCTTGCTCGCTTAAACCTGCAAGCTTTCTGATTTCTTGTCGATTGAGCATGCCCTTGGGGGCATACACTATCTGCCGGAAATCATCATCTGACATAGATGCAGACCACGCCGCAAAGCGCTCAAGGTAGATCTGCCCCTGCTCTTTGCTCATGACACCTCCTGAGATCTGTTCAAAGCAGCGTATAGCGTTGTACGGGAAATGCCATACTCTTTTGCCAAATCGCTCTTAGAGACCCCCTCAGAAAGCCTATGTGCGATTTCGGACACATCCTCATCAGATAACGATTTCTGCCGACCAATCTGCTTCCCACGCTTTCGGGCAGCCTCCAGCCCTTCTTTCCGCCGCTGGCCGATAAGCGAACGTTCAAATTCGGCAAATGCGCCAAGCATATGCAGCATTAACGAAGCCATGGGATCTTCTGTCTGTGGGGCAAACGTCAATTTCTCGGAGTGAAATTTGACGGTAACATCACGCTTTACCAGGTCATCAACAATCGAGAGCAGGTCAGACATATTGCGAGCGAGTCGGTCAATGCTGTGGACATGCAGGGTGTCATGCTCTCTGAGGTAATCGAGGCAGAGATTGAGAACCTCTCGTGATCCGGCATGTCTGCCAGACACTTTCTCTTCGAAAACCTTGTCTAGCTTGACGCAATCCAGTTGGCGGTCACTAGTTTGACCGACCGATGAGACACGAACGTATCCAACGTGCTTTCCCGGCATAACCCCCACCAAACCCTTCTGTTCATAAACATAATAAGGTTTATGAACAGGCTGTAAAGAAATTAAAATGCAAGGTTGTTGTACACCCATAAGCCCGACATCTGGGGGCTTGGCTATGGTGTTCACAAAGTATAGTTAACTGAACACCAGATCATCTTCTCTTCTGAAGCTGCGACACCGGCTGATCAAGCATCGATTGTGTTAGTCCATGCATATCAGCGTTTGCCTGCCAGATCAGGAATCGCGCATGCATATCTCGGAGAGCGCTCATAAGCTTCTGATTGGTCTCGGTCAGTTCTTCAATACGCTCGTTCGCCTTTTGAATATCGTTAACCCATCCCGGTTTCTCCTTCGGGGCCTTCAATGCAGCCTTGCGATTCTTCATTGCCAAATCAACGGCGGGTAGCTTCATCAGAGACTGGCGAGCACGACTGATACCCAGTCTTTCTTTACATGCTTCGACGAGTAAAGGCCAAGTCAGCTTTGGCTCCGACCACTCCTCAATCAACTTGATGATGCGCTCTTCATCTTTCTGCGTTAAGTGCCCCATCGCTATACCTCAATCTCATCTAGCATGGCCGCCATATCATCCAACGAAGGCAACGCCTGTTGTTCATTTTTCGCTTCGATGACTTTGGCATCGATCAGCCCTGCCATGGCGGCGGCATTGTTTGTCAGTGTCCAACCATTATCGACGTTCCACACGATGTCTCCGTTTTCGAGCTCAGGGCTCTCCAGGGTTTGGATCAGTGCATCACACTTATAGAGATCCATGCCCACTTTTTTAGCCCACTCTGAGGCCCCAAAAATATCGCGAGACTGCGCATCAAGCGCCTTATCGTAGCGGCATTTAAGATCCTCACGCTCTTCTTTGAGATTGGCGAGTTTCACATCATCACCCTTCACACAACCGAGCCGACCACAACTCAAGCAAGCCCCCATTTTTGGGCAGGGTTCGGCGGCAAAGTTGTGTACACAGATCCCAACGTGGGTCTGATGGATGACCCGGTCCTGATCACCCTCATGCAGATCTCTCACATCACTGAGTCTCAAGGGTTGATTTGTTTTGACCTTTTCCATCCGATAAGCCGCGTTGCTGTGCTTTGTTTTGGGGTGATAGTCCGCAACCCTTTGGGTACGCTCCTCGACGGTCTCATGGTTGTAGACAGACCCCATCGTCGTGCGCCCGGAGAATGCGTCGATCAGGAGTTGTGACAAGCCTGCCTGGTGCATTCTTGTGTTCAGCTCGTGGCGAAAAGCGTGCGTGTTCACCTTTAAACCCGGATAGCCATGGCGCTCAAAGATGCCGGTCGTGTTGTTGGTGGCGGTGCCTGCCAATTGGAGCGAGAGACGTGCCCCGCTGGCAGAGATCTCCACGCCAAAGTCTTTGGTCATTGTGGAGGAGTTCTTCGTACCATCAGACAGAGTTCCTGTGCGCATAGTGAAAAGGGCGTCACGGTACTTCACCCGCGCTTTGCCCTCGGTATAGGGTGTGGTGTAAGGGAAATCTTTAGGCAGGTATTTTTCACGCATAAGCACATTAAGTTTGCGCAGCGTAATCACAAACCGGTCGTCACACTCAACACCCTGTATTCCTGGTTTGTTCTTCACAAAGGTTCGCTTTGGCTGAGTATCCCACCCCTCGCGCATCTCGGTCACTATCGCCTGCGCGGCTTGACTAAGGCCCGTCCGCTTCTCAAAGGTTTTCCAAAAGTTTTGTCTGAAAAGAGTTCTGGGGTTCTTATTTTCGGGGACTACCAACTTCAACGCTGCACAGACCTCCGCGTAGGTCAGGGGAGCATCCGGTCCCTTTTTTGGCAGCCCCTCATGCGGTGGAAACTCATCGGGATAGTCTTCCAACCATGCGGCATAGGCCCGCCCGTCATCTGTGATCGGTTTCAGCAAAGCAATAGCCCGCTCGACAACCGGCTCCATCTCAGGTTTTACAACGGGTTTCAGCACTGTCGAATTCATCTTTGCGGCATACCAGCGCAAGAACATACGCTGATTACCATCAGAGTCCTCCTTGAACACCACGCAATCACGCTCCACATCCCGCAATTCCCCGACGCGACTGGGCGCACTTAGCATAATTGCGCAGGCGGATGTCACAACAATATCTAATGAATTCATCAGATTGTTATTAAACATCTCCCCCAAGGCTTTTATCGCTTCAGGGTTGGGAAGCTTCTTTTCACGATCTACTTTTTGTTGCTTGAGCGTACCACTGGACTTCGGTTTCAGCGGAGAAGTCCACCGAAAATTCATCTTTAACAGTCGTTTAACTCGCATCAGATTGATGATCTTCTCAAGAGCCTTGCTGTTGTTGTATGCGTTATTGCCTGCTTCCCAACGCGTTTGCATATGCTCGCATGCTCGATTGCATACCGCCGCTGAAACCCGCGTCACATCCCGTGAACCGGTCAACTCGACGAGCGCAGCCTCAAGGGCCTTCAGGGTAAAAAACCAATCCTTTACGCTCCTTTTTGTTAGATAGACACGGCGATATACCAAGAGCGCCTTGGCAAAGTCTGTAAAGGGGGGCTGCATTTTTACTGGGGCATTATGGGTCGATGCCAGAGCCGTGAAGGGACAGCCAATAAAACCATGCTGATGCCAACTATCGTCTTCCCAGCGAATACCCTCGTACACCCGATCAGGAATGCCTTTTGGAAGCGTCTCTTTGGCCCATGCAATAAACGCCTTTAACTGCGACTCAGCAGCCAAATGACTCTTTGGCTTGAAATCAACGATGTTAGTTTTCGGTTTAGAATCGACAGTACCAGTCATCCATCAACTCCTTCTGAACTGGCTGATTGACGCAAGGCCTGGCAGTCCAGAATGACCTTACGACAGGCTAGAATGGCACGATCCCAGAGCACTCCTGTGGTTGTATCAGTGGCGATGGTTTTCGCCCGACGACGCTCCAGTCGCTCAAGGACAGCGGCGTGATCCGCCTCCAAGAGGGGTTGGAATTTACCGCATCCGTAACAGGTAAAGGGCGCATCCAGATGACAAGCTGTATCGGCCCCACAGACGGCCAGATCCTCAATCTGCCGATCCACCCGACCCCCGTTCTTTGCTGAGGCACGGTCCGTCACGATGGTGCCGGTAAACGCACCCACAACGATCGCGAGATGATCACCCATCTTCGAATCAATCAAATTCATTAACGCAGGAGAGATCGCTCGGTACTTTCGGACTGAACGAGTATCTTTGTGCATCAGCGCTCGTGCCATCGACCACTCATCCAGCCCTGCATTGGAGAGGTCCGTGCCGAGGGTGTGCCTGAACCGATGGCCTCGTGTGATTTTGAGCGGTTGATGCGTACGGTGCGAGATCGGAAAGTCAGCCATAAGCTCGACGCGATCCATCCAATTCTTTACCGAGCCTGCTCCAACATGAAACTCGCGCTGCGGCGAGCCTTCCAATGCTTTTTGATTGGAAAGATCAATCAAAACTGGTCGTTTATAACTTCCGCTTCCCCGATATTCTAACTTGCGTCGAAAAAGGGGCACATGCTTGATCGCCTTATCCCAATTGGCGCGGTCTGGATATTCTTGCCAGAGTCGGGCAAGGACAATCGCTTTATAGGCCTGCACGATGTTGTAGAGGTCTTCATCCAGGCTGAAAATCTCTGCCTTTGCTCGCCAGCCCGCATCATCGTCTCTTTGTTTCGCCCAAAAGAGCCTGATCTTGTGCCCCCCATCGGTCTTGATAAAGTCATCAAAGACCATCATGCGCAACTGTACGCCACGTTGGCCGAAAATCATCAGCAGGCGGAGATAAAGGTATTGCTCGGGATCTAACTGGCCATGGCAAAATTGCTCATGTACCCACTGGTGCAAAGCGTCCTGCTCGACCTGCGTAAAAGGACCTTGTTCAGGGTCCAAGCTCAGAATGACGCCGTTCCGGACTGCCTTTTTCCTCGGCAACGCCTTGTACGCATCGATCAGGGATTGCGAAGGGCGCTGTTCGACGGACTCGCAAGCCTGCCAAAAGTCCATGAAACCGACCAGAGCAGAAAACTCCCAAACGCTAAAGCGCTCTCGCAGTTCTATCAGGTGCTCTTCCTTCAGTGGACTAAGCTCTTCCTGCGCAGCACGCGACAATACACTGGCAACGTTTGCAACAGTTGCCTGTGAAACGTCTGCCATGCGGTATGCCAAGGTGGCATGTAGCCATCGCTGCCATTCAGGCGAGACACATTCAATGGCGGCTTGCCAGTTAACGGACCCGTTTGTGCTATCAGGCCGCCACATTGGCTCAGAGGGTGTAAAAAACTTTCCACATTTGGCGAGGCGAGGGGTGTTCAACCAAGCATATAGGGTATCGTCCGTTGGCGCTTGAAGTGCATCGACGGCGATATTCACCCTGCATCTCCTTTTCGAAATCCAGTCTCAGCACTCTGACGGATCGCTTTGAACCTCTCTGAGCGCTTCTTCATCGCTTTATCTGCCTCTTCATGCCAAAATTTCGCCCCGTAGAGACTTGGCATATTCGATTCAGGACTCCACCCAAACATCCATGTGAGGGTCTTTTGAACTTGAGTTGTGCGATCCTCTGGCGTAAGCATTTCAAGCTCCTCACGCATGCTTTCGAGCATCGTGTAGACCGAGTCATGTCTCAAAATATGAGGGTGGATATGAGTCAGCTCAGGCGCTACTTTTCCGACTCGGGGGAAAACACCATCCAGCGCTTTAATGCTCATGGGTTTTCCTTCATTTCGTCTGTGAGATACGAGTAAAAAAGGATGCTTTCTCGCCTGTGATGACCCTTTATGGGGCTTTCTGTAGCGGTATTTCGACTCGTATTCACTGACCGCCTCATAGAGCTCATCGCTCATTAACAGCATTCGCTCTCGGGTCTTGAATTGAGGGGCCATCGTGCGGGGATCTATCCCTTCATCCTCAAGGTTGACCACCGCTAGCTGACGACTATGCCATTGAATATCGCTAGTCTTGATTAAAAGCATTTCAGAACGGCGCAACCCCATATCAAGACCAAGCAGTAAAATGATGTAGTTACGCAGCTTAATTGCTGCATCCGCGAATGGGTTCTCGGCACTCTGAGGATGCATAATTTCCAACAATCGATCCCGCTCACGAGTTGTCAGTCCTTTCACCTCACCGATTCGCGTCTTTTTCCAACCTGGACTAGCCGCTTTAATCTTGCGATTAAAGCGCCGCTGAACATCCTCAATCCCTTCAGGTCGGGTCGAATGATCGCCCAGCTTGTCGTACAGAAAAACCAGGTAATCGCGCACTACTTCAAGACGCTGTTTCGCATGAATCTTCCCAACCGTTTTATAGGCGGTTGGATGCAGAGGCACACCAGAATACTTCTTAACCAAGGTTTCCTTACTGAACCCTGCGTCTGATACAAACCGGGAAATCTCGTTATCCGTCAAATACTGTGAGGTGGGGCGCTTTTCCAAGCGGGAAATCAGATCGATTGATGAGAACGCAAGAAAGCTCTCAAATACAGCCAACTGCTCAAGATACTTCTTGGTGGTGTCCAAAGCCTTGCCTGAGAGTTCGAATGTAGCGTATAGATTGGGGTAGTAAAGGGGGATAAGGTCTTGCACAAGCAGCTTTCTTCGCGCAGCATTCACCACTTGCTCGATAACTTGATAACCCACATCACCCCCTAAAAATTTAACTTTTTAAAGTATAGTAAGGAATGGGGATTTCGGAAAGAAAAACTTTACTTTTATTTTTCTACTTTGAGTGCTCACCATCTCCCTCAAAGCCTTGCGATAACTGACTTGAAGGCGACGAATACTATGTCAAAAAATGACAAAACTGGTAAAACAGGCTCTTACGTATACACCATGAACCGCGTGGGCAAGGTGGTTCCGCCCAAGCGGGAGATTCTGAAAGACATTTCCCTGAGCTTCTTCCCGGGCGCCAAAATCGGCGTTCTCGGTCTGAACGGTGCCGGTAAGTCAACCCTGCTGCGCATCATGGCCGGCATTGACCAGGATTACATCGGCGAAGCCCGCCCGCAGCCCGGCATCAAGGTTGGTTACCTGCCCCAGGAGCCGGAGCTGGACGAAGAAAAAACGGTTAAAGAAATCGTCGACGAATCCGTTGAACACGTTCACAACGCCCTGGCCGAGCTTGACCAGGTATACGCAGCCTACGCCGAACCGGATGCGGACTTCGACGAACTGGCGAAAAAGCAGGGCAAGCTGGAAGCGATTGTCCAGGCCACCGATGGCCATGATATCGAGCGCAAAATGGAAGTGGCGGCAGACGCCCTGCGCCTTCCGCCATGGGATCAGAAAGTAAAAGTTCTGTCCGGCGGTGAGCGCCGCCGTGTTGCCTTGTGTCGTCTGCTGCTGTCCGGCCCGGACATGCTGCTGCTGGACGAGCCCACCAACCATCTGGATGCGGAATCCGTGGCCTGGCTGGAGCGCTTCCTGCACGACTACGACGGCACCGTGGTAGCAATCACCCACGACCGCTACTTCCTCGACAACGTCGCCGGCTGGATTCTTGAGCTGGACCGTGGCCAGGGCATTCCGTTCGAAGGCAACTACAGCCAGTGGCTGGAAAACAAGGAAAAGCGCCTGGAGATGGAGTCCAAGCAGGAAGCCTCTCACCAGAAAGCCGTTAAACAGGAGCTCGAGTGGGTTCGCTCCAACGCCAAGGGCCGCCAGTCCAAGAGCAAGGCCCGCCTGGCCCGCTTCGAGGAACTGAGTTCCCAGGAATTCCAGAAGCGTAACGAGACCAACGAACTGTATATCCCGCCCGGACCACGCCTGGGTAACAAGGTGATCGAAGTGGACGGCATCACCAAGTCCTTCGATGACCGCGTGCTCTACGAAGACCTTTCCTTCAGCGTACCGCCGGGCGCCATCGTGGGTATTATCGGTGGTAACGGTGCTGGCAAATCCACCCTGTTCAAAATGATCGGGGGATACGACAAACCGGATGCCGGCAACATCGTGGTTGGTGAAACCGTGGAGCTGGCCTACGTAGACCAGATGCGTGACCTGGATGACAGCAAAACGGTCTGGGAAGAGCTTTCTGACGGTAACGATATTATCAAGATCGGCAACTACGAAACTCCGTCCCGCGCCTACGTCGGCCGCTTCAACTTCAAGGGCAGCGACCAGCAAAAACGAGTCGGCGACCTGTCCGGTGGTGAACGTAACCGCCTGCACCTGGCCAAGCTGCTGAAACAGGGCGGCAACGTACTCTTGCTGGACGAACCGACCAACGACCTGGACGTGGAAACCCTGCGCGCCCTGGAAGAGGCCCTGCTGAACTTCCCCGGCTCCGCACTGGTTATCTCGCACGACCGGTGGTTCCTGGACCGCGTAGCCACCCACATTCTGGCGTTCGAGGATGACGGCGAAGTGGTCTACTTCGAAGGCAACTTCAGCGAGTACGATGAGGACTTCAAGAAACGCAAGGGCGACTCAGCCATGCAGCCTCAGCGCATGAAGTACAAGAAGCTGGCGTAATGGCGAAACCCAAAACCGCCTTTGTCTGCAGCGAGTGCGGCGCTGATTATTCCAAATGGCAGGGCCAGTGCACGGCCTGCCAGGCCTGGAACACCATCAGCGAGGTGCGCGGCGTCTCCGGCAATGCCAAAGGCCCCCGGGGAGGCCGCTTTGACGGCTTCGCCGGCAGTCTGTCGGAAGTCAAAAGCCTGGACGACGTCAGCCTGGCCGAACAGGCGCGGATCAGCACCGGCATGCAGGAGTTTGACCGGGTGCTCGGCGGCGGCCTGGTGGAAGGCTCAGCGGTTTTGATGGGCGGCCACCCCGGCGCCGGCAAGAGCACCTTGTTGCTTCAGGCCGTATGCCAGTTGGCCGCCCAGCACTCTGCCCTGTACGTCACGGGCGAAGAATCCCTGCAGCAGGTCGCCATGCGCGCCAAGCGCCTGAGCCTGCCCACCAAAGACCTGAAGATGCTCTCGGAAACCAGCGTCGAACGGGTGATGCAGGTGGCCGAGGCGGAGAAACCCCGCATTCTGGTCGTCGACAGTATCCAGGTGATGCACGTTGCGGATTCAGAATCTGCTCCCGGTTCGGTATCACAGGTACGCGAAAGCGCCGCTTTCCTGACCCGCTTTGCCAAGCAAACCGGCACGATTCTGTTTCTGGTTGGCCATGTCACCAAAGATGGCAGCCTGGCCGGCCCGAAGGTGCTGGAGCACATGATCGATTGCTCCATTCTGCTCGAAGGCTCGAGCGACAGCCGTTACCGCACCCTGCGGGGCATCAAGAACCGCTTTGGCGCGGTAAACGAGCTGGGCGTGTTCGCGATGCTGGAGCAGGGCCTGAAGGAAGTAAAAAACCCCAGCGCGATTTTCCTGAATCGTGGCGAAGAAGCCTCGCCGGGCAGTGTGGTGATGGTGGTCTGGGAAGGCACGAGACCCATGCTGGTGGAAATCCAGGCGCTGGTCGACATGGCGCAGGGCAGCTATCCCAGGCGCGTTGCCGTGGGCCTGGACCAGAACCGCCTGGCAATGCTGCTGGCCGTTCTGCATCGCCACGGGGGCATGCATGTGGCGGATCAGGATGTATTTGTGAACGTGGTTGGCGGGGTAAAGGTGGCGGAAACCAGTGCCGATCTGGCTCTGCTTTCAGCGGTGGTTTCTTCCTTCCGTAACCGTGCGCTGCCGCAGGACCTGGTGATCTTCGGCGAAGTCGGCCTGTCCGGTGAAATCCGTCCGGTGCCCAGTGG
>Ga0075011_10000684_pt1 | contig 17959 bp, 25 predicted proteins | sample TARM_MetaG_T_14_FD_72354 | JGI IMG/M metagenome (GOLD analysis project Ga0075011, IMG submission 72354) | Freshwater microbial communities from Pennsylvania, USA, analyzing microbe dynamics in response to fracking - TARM_MetaG_T_14 | ecosystem: Environmental > Aquatic > Freshwater > River... | reverse complement strand
ATGAAGGTGTTTGGGGTTAGTGCAGAAAGTTTTTGGCTGACTGTTGCTAGCTCGGTTCCTAGTGCGTATTGGGGGTGTGGGTTTTGCGTGGTGAGGTGGGCATTACTACTTTCGAGCAGTTCATCCTCAGCCTTTTTCTTTGCCGCCTCTAAGTCTTCGTAGTCAGCGTAGACGCCAGACAATTCAACTTTGCTGACAATTGTTGCTACGTTCGTAGTGTACATGTCCACAACATAACGGATAGACTCTGTCGCGCCCTGCTCAAGCGTTGGTTTGTAATCACCCGTTCCTCGCGCATATCCGTAGATCGTACCATCTTCAAGTCGAATTCCGACCTCGTTAATGTTGAACCCGCCAATATCCGCCGGAATATCTGCTTTAAACGTCAGCAATGTCGTGTCATCTTCATAGGTCACCATGGCACAAGGAAAAGCCTGCTCTTCCTGTATCATGCTTTCTTGGTCTCTTGGGTCGGAGGCATCCGGCAGCACTCCGCTGCCAAATACCATTTGAGTCACTCCAAGCTTTCGACCAAGAGCAATGGCGTTGTTTTCTGCTGCAATACCTAAGTGCGTTAAATAGCACCGCAAATCGGTGTTTTCATTAGCCATGACTTACTCTCACTGTTTTGATTGAATACATCGCTTGAGCGCGAGATTGATTAAGTTGGAATACTGGAGGAATAGGCTCGCCAGCCAAGACGCGAACTATTTTCGAGCGATTTAATAACACGCCTCGATAGTTCTGAGCCTCATGCGCACGAGTGAGAACAATCTCAGCGGTGTCTTTTTCTGACTTATACAGCTCAACCCTTGCATTCATTCGGCGCGAAATTTCAGAAGTTAAAGGCTCACTCTCAAGCCGTCCTTCAACATAAATGGTGTAAGCCTTTAAACCTCTGCTCACGGTGGCGTTAATGCCAATGGCTTCCAGTGCCAGCCTGACGCCCGAGCGCGTACCTGCCTTTTTATGAATAGGAACCGCTTGGCTGATTGCTTGGCGCTTTGCGGTCTCGGAGTCGTCTGAAAACCAATCCTGAACGCCAGCCTCTTTGGCCATAAGGTCGAGCAAGTCGGCCTTGGTGGTGAGCGGGTCGTTCAACCACACATACACGTTATCACTGGCCATCATGTCGGCCGTGGCGTGCTCAAAAGCCTCTTCAAAAGGCGTGCTGTTATCGGGCAGTAACGAACGGTCAAGCGGCTTGTTTTGGTTGGACATTACTGGTCACCCCCGTGCAATATGGCGCTTGCTGCCACGTGCAAACAATATCGGCGGCGGGTTGGTTTATCACCACATCCACCGCGTTGAAATTGTGCGCTATCTGATAAATGCGGGTTTTCTGAATCACTCCGCCAAGCTTGTGCTGCTCATCAGTATACGCTTGCAATGCGCTCTCAAGCTCTGACTTGTTCACCAACTGATTCGGCTCAGAGTATTCCGTGACCACCACGTCAATCGTATATGACTGAATATCCGCGCTAGTTACCGTGAGCGTGTCACTTTCTTGGCCAATATCGTCTCTGGATAAATACGCCAATACAGAATCACACAAGGTTTGACTTGCTGAGCCGTCACCTGTTTTGGCAAGCAATCGCAGCTCAATCTTTCCCGTATAAGCTTCGACCATGCGCGCCTGTGCATCTTTCGGGCGCTCAATACCATCAGAACTGGTGAATTCATATCGCTGATACATCACCGTATCGCTTTCAACTTCCACCGATATGATAGGGCGAGCGCCAAGGGTTAACGCATGGAAACGGTATCCCATGCGCGTCCCTGTTGTAGATAAGCCGTAAGGAGATAGCGAATAGCGCAGCAATAAAGAGGCGTCACTCTCCATCACTGCCGGAATGTTAGGAAACACCGACGTATCGGCCGGAGTAATGACCTGACGCTCTAAATTGCCATAACGACGAACAATCAAATCAATCATTTTCGAGTCGGTTACCGTCTCACTAAATTGTTGCAACGCAAGATAGTTGTCGTTTCTGGTTTCTTGCTGGCGATACAGCACCATGCAGTCAAGAAGCAAGGCGGCCACCTCATTGGGTGAGCGCAATCCAGCGGCAATTTGTTGCGCGGTTTCCTCACCCACTTGCTTGGTAACGTAAGGAATGAACACGCCCTCAATGAACTGCTCACGCAGTTCAGAAAATGGTTTTACTTTGAGAATGTCAGGCGGTGTAGTCATAGCGTTAAGCTCTCAGGTTTTCCGTTAAACGTGTAATCAACCTTAATGGCCAACCCCGCCGAACCAATCAAGACCGTCACAGAAGGATCAACAATGTCGCTGAGTTCGTTGTCGGGATTGGCAATAATTCGGTGTATGCGGTTGATGGCGATCATTCGGTCTTGTTCGCTGGCCAAGCCAAACTGTTTTCGATATGCGCCGCCCACTTTCCGGCGCTTTTCCACTGACGCCAGTTGAGTGGTGATGGCTTTTTTAAGGCGCTGAGCGGCTTGGCTTGAGCCGGAAACCGTCAACCCTGTCTCAGGGTCAATGCCAATCATACCGCCAGCTCCTTATTCATGCTTAGCGGCTCAACCTCCACTTGGTGGTTCATAGCACTGAGCGACGTCTTTCCTAAAAATTGCACCGCGCGCCAGATTTTCTTGTTCCCCCAAACACCCAATTTGATGGCGGTCTGTCCCGTTCTGACGATACGAAAAAACGTGCCGTCAGTTAGCTCTCTTAACTGCATAAAGACTCCGATTTGGTGATAGCGATTTATTTCCCTGGCATCGTCGCCGGTCGACATTTTTGCTATCAACTTTCGTCATCGATGGCAGCTGGCCAAAACGGAATTGATAGCAAAGACTTATTGAGGGGTTTCGGTGTAATTACCCGTTTCATAGTGAACGTGCGCAGAGAAATTAATGCCGCCAATAGTGGCTTTATTCATAGTCACATTGGACAGTGTCGCGCCGTTGGCATTCAACGAGAACGCGCCAGCGGTGTAGCTGATTAACGCAGGCGTTTTAATACTGACACTCACATCAAGCTCACCTTTCACTGCCACGTTGCCAGTTTGCTTGTGTTCGCCTTGTGTGTTGGCGGTTTGAGCGACGCGGTTATACTGCCCCGTCTGGATGCTCACGACGTCATCAGCTTCGATGTGAAAGCCCTTGGTTTTGAATCGTATGGTTTCATCTGCCACCAATTCATAATTGCCCTGAGCGTCTGTGGTTACCCTAAACACATCTAGAAAACTGGTGTACATCACATCCACATCCGTGGTGTCAGGCAGGAACTGATCACAGTACACGGCAGGCAAAGCCACACAGTGGCGCTCATTCATACCGCCGGACAGATTCAGCACGATCATTTGCTCGCCAATGGTCGGTGCGCGCCATTGCAGAACATCCCCCGCATACACGGCCACCCAAGGGATTGGTGGCGAATAGTATTCCGAGTCGGAGTCCGGCTCGTAATCAATCACCACCTTGCGGCCGTCAATGCTTTTCACATTGCCGATACGAATCAGGCTCCGAAGGTTGCGCTCTAACTCATTCACACGGTCAGAAAGCTTCATCACAAACTCGTGAATAGTCATCAATGCCTCACTCGGTTATTGGTGACTCTTCACCTACGATGCTGAAAGGCGGAATTTCTTCTAACCCATAACGAATGGTTTGGGCGAACGTCACCTCATAACCTTGCTCATTGGTGTTCCACTTCAATGGCTGGCCTCGAATTTCCTCTGGCTCATCCACACAGTCATACTCAGGGTTAAGGTGATCAGCGAACAACTGGCCAGCAATAAAGCCTCGCACAAATCCGCCAATGTTCTGCGCCTGAACGCTTGGCATTGACAAGCCATTTGGCACACGAATGAGCACCGTGGCGGCAATCACATCTTGATGCCTGCCATCCTCAGCCCACTGCGTTTCTACAATGTCCACTGGCGGAAGGATTACCAACGGCTTGTCAGGGTCTTGAGGTGAAATATCTTCCTCAAACAGCACCGTCGCTTTTGTGCCAATCTTCTCTTTCAGGAACAGGGAAAGCAGCAACAGATAATCACCCGTATTATTGAGATAATCAGCGTTCAAGCTCATGGATAAATGCCTCTTGGTAAACCTCTTGAAGCTCGCTTTGCAGCTTCATAATGGCTTCGGTTTCTTCGGTGAGTTCGTCGTCAATGTCTTCCCTTACCAGTTTCACTGGCGGGGATTTTCTATAACGTTGAGTGCCATTAGGTGAGCGTTTTTTTCGTTGGCCAGTTTTGTGGCGTTCGCCTGCGCGCACCCAAATCAGTTCACGGCTTCCGCTCATAACCTGAGCAAACGCCCCTTTGTAAAAACGTTCACCTGATTGCACCCCCGACGGGGTTTGGTGATAGTCACGTGCATAAGCAAGGTTTAACGACTCAAGGCCGTACCACACACCGCCCGTGGTTTTGTTAATTTTGTTTACGCGAACACGGCGACGCATCACCGAGGCGCGAATTCTGATCCTTTTACCAAGCCGCGCAATGGACTCTTTGGCCAGCCACTTTGACGCCACTTTTAGCGCGGCAGTGGCGGCCTTTTCATAATCTTGGCGGTGCAAGTATTTATCATTACTTGGCGTTGCATATACATCCATCATCGTGACGGCGTCCAATCTGGCATTTTATTGGTATTGAGGGGTTTCAGAACGTGCTCAAACGTATCGGCGCTCACGCGCTTGCTGCCTGTCACCTCGAACTCTTCACCGTCTGGATTTACGCAAACTGTTTTCTTGGTCAGCGTTGAGGTGAACGTTTTCAATGTGTGCGTGTCGTCTTTGTATCGATACCGACAGAGCGTTTCCACTCCGTCGATAGTCCAAGCCTGTCCGAAACGACGCTCAATGGAGCGGCGCAAACGGTCTGACATTATGCCCCCGTTAACAACAGGACATCTTCACCAAGGTGATTAACGAAATAGCCTACTTTGGTGTTGCCGGACGCGGTTGTCGTCAGCACACCCTCAGCGGCAATCACATAAGCGGCCGAGCCGTCATAAGTTGGCGTAATGCCATCTTTAATGTCGGCAGCGTCCAGCACATACGCGCCTTTGATTTCAGCGGTAAAGGATTTACCCGCTTTAACCGAAACACTTGGCACAACAAACAATTTGCCATACATAAACCCTTTGCCTTGCGTAACATCCGCCGTGGCCACAAGGGTCAGCTTTTGACCTTCTGCAATGTTCTTCATAACTAAAATCTCTTTTTGAATTAAACGGAGAAAGGGGCGGAAAACGCCCCTTTTATCATCGAAGGTTAAGCGGCTGGTTCTTCAGGTACTGGCACATTCGTATCAAGGCACTGCAAGCCCTTGCGGCTGATAACGTTCAGCGCCACATCTGTCCAAATGCGAACCGTCATACCATCGCTCAACCATGGCTGCTTGGTTTCCACCTGAATTCCGTCCGCGTCTTTGTTGTAACCCTGAACAATACTGGTGTGCGTCATTGGATCAGCAATACCAAACGCCTTACCAGTGCGCGCCAACATGCCATCGGCAATGGCTTCTTCAAACGCTTCATAAGCGATGTTCGGCACATTGTTGATTTGCGTCGCCGTGATAATCGCCTTGATGAGTTTTTGGTCTGAACCACTGGAAATGATGGCTTTCGGTTTCAGGCCAAGTGAGCGTTTATTTTCTGATTGCTGGTCAATCATGGCGCCGCTCATATCAGCAAGAACGTCCTGACCAAGTTCGCTGACGTATAGGTTTCCAGCTTCTTCACTAAAGATTTCTTTGCCATCGTCCATCTTGACGTTGTCAAGCAACATCTTAATGAGCAGCTCTTGCGGCAATTGCTCCGCAATGCGGATAAAGTCAGCGATTTCGCCTTGAATTAAGCCAAGGTTATCCGCTTGAAGTAGCTCACGAGTCACTGCGATTTCAATGCCGTACGTATCAAGCCACAAGCTTTGCTTGCCTGCTTTGAGCGTCACTTTCTTGAATTCGCCGTTTTCCGTCTTAATGCGAAGTGATTCTTTATCGGTGGTTTGAATCAGCGCGTTAGGGCGACCAAAGTCCATCGGGACGCGTTTCACAAACCCTAAGTGCCACGGGGTGATCTTGGAGGTTTCATCACCAATAATGAGTTTTACACCTTCCACAAAGATGTCGCTAAAACTAGAGGTTGTATTGTTGAATGAGTACGCCAGCAGCTCTTGAGCGTTTTTACCCGCAATGAACTGCCCTTGTCCCATATCTTTCATACAGGCGCGAACCGCTTCCACGGTTCCCATGTATTGATAAGGGTTGTTCTGGTCAATATCAACTTTCGCGCCCATTTTCGCCTGTAGCACCTGAGCCAAGTGCGCTCGCGGTTTCGCATTGCTGGCTTTAATGTCAACCACGTTAGGTGAGACGCCTTGCGTACCTTCGTCTTGTACAGACAAGCACGCTAACAACTTAGCGTTGGCCATATCCACGGTGCAGTCGTCATCGTCAATACACGAATCCAGTAACGCGGTGACGCCTGCGCGCGGCATGTGTGGCTTGAACGCTGCTTTCAACGCTTCGCGACGCGCGCGCGAGGCTTCCAACGCTTCTTTTCTCATCTGTTCGCGTAGTGCTTTCTTTTCTTCTTCGGTCATAGTTTTGCCTTTGCTAGCTGTCGGGGTTGCTGGTTGTGGTTCAGTCGGAGAACCCGACCATATAGACTGTTCGCCAAAGAGTGCGATCAACTCTTGCGGCGCGTTCAAAGCGGCGAGGTTATTCAATGGAGGCACGCCGCCAAGTGACGCCACCATTTCGTTCATATTCAAAGCTTGAGGCTCAACGGCGTCACCGTAGAGTCCATCACACAGGCCGTAATCAACGGCTGCTTGACCTTTCATCCAAAAGTCACTTTTCATGTCGGCGCGCACATCTTCCACTGACTTACCCGACTTGGCGGCAAATGCTTCGGCCATGGAGTCATTCACAGAGTCGAACATTTCCGCATTGATGCGCAGTTCGTCCGCCGTTCCCCATGCACTCCCGCGCGCCTCATGGATCATGATTTGCGCAAATGGCCGGATGCGTAACTCATCACAAGCCATGGCGATAAACGACGAGATTGACGCGCAGACGCTATCAATGATCCCCGTAATTTTTCCTGTGTGGTCTTTCAGTGCGGCATAGATGGCCTGACCTTGAACCACTGAACCGCCATCACTCATGATGTGCATTTCAATGTCTTGGCCAGCGTACGGCGCGAGCGCGTCAAGCATGGCCTGAGCGTCTATGTCGTACCATCCAATATCACCGTACAAATAAAGTTTGACGGGTGCAGTGGGCTGCACACTCGCCACCAAGTCAAACCACTTAGTCTTCTTGGTCTTGTTTGGTTTTGGCATTATTGCCCCCTGTAGCGTTTGCAGTGATGTGTTCCAAGAAATTCAAGTCATCGACTTCAAGCTCTTTTTGCAACTCACGGTCTTCTTTGTAACGAGTTAAAATCGGGCGAATGTCTAACCCACGTTGAGCCAAGGCCAGTGACAGCGGCAACATGCCGCAACTCATTAGCATCTGGATGCTTTCCGCTTCTTTTTTCGGGTCAATCCACGGCAGCACCGCGCCAGAAAATTCCGCGTCATACAAACTGGTGATGTCCAAGCCTGCCGGAAGCTTGAGCCGCCCTTGAATAAAGGCCGCATTCACAAACCCTTCATAGGTTGGACGACAGCAGTAATTGACCAACATGGCGCGCAGCACCATGTAACCCGCCCAACGGTCAATCAGTTCTTGCCGTTGCGCAGAGTAGGATTTCTCATAGTTTGAAGTGGTTGAGCTGTGACTGACGCCCACGCCTGAAGTGATTTGTCGTTGCATGGCCAAGATAGCCGCCACGGTATCGCCAACCCCTTTGGCTGACTCCATTACTTTGACGCTGTCGCCTTTCTTCACTTGGGTGACGTTGGAGTATCCGAACTCTAACTCAGGATAATCTTCCTCATCTTCGCCCAGCCCCTCGACGATTCCAGCCGGATTGGCAACCTCATGAACAAGGGTGATTCTCGCGGCCGCTTTTAGCGCCAGCTGAGTGGCTTCTTTAAAGCTCGCTAAGTCCTCAACATCGTTGAGTACAGGGGCCAGCTTGCTCACCCCGCGAAGAGAGTTAAGGCGGTTTTTATTGGCCAACTGAAAGATGTCAGACGCCGGAATAAACACCGGACTCAACGAGAACTGAGTGGGGTCAGCGTTGTAGTAATACCCCGTAATTCGGTTGTATTTCCCCAACGCGAAACCGTTTTGCACTCCGTTTGATAGGTCAGTGAGTCCGGCGTCAATGTGGTCACATTCAAACGGCTCAACGGCGTAATTGACCTCAGTGAGAAAGTCATGGCCACCGTGGACATACTGACGAATGAACACCTCCCCGTCTCGGATGTATGATCGCAAAATCATACGCTCAGCTTCAAAGCGTTGCGTCCGGCCATCCATGCAGTAAAGCCGTGAATGCGCTTCATACATGACGGACAATTGCTCGGCCAGCTCCGTGGCAGGCTTACCGTTGAGCAGCTTTGGCCGAGGGTTGATATTGATACCATCACCCACCACGTTCTTGCACATCTCATCGAGCATGGCGGTCACAATGCCAAAGTTTTCTTCATAATAACGCGCCTGTTGAGCCAGCGGCTTTTGGGCGATTTTCATCAGATCGTTTGGCTTGAGGGTACTTCGTGTTTTCGACCTTGAGCCGGAAGCCGCCTCATACTGAGCCTGCAAGCTTCGGTTTTTGGCGATTTCAACGGCGGCGCTTGAGCTGGTGTATGACTTGAAGCGATCTAGAATATTCAGTCTCATGCCATTACCCCAATCTCACTGGATATTGTTTGCGCTTGCGAACCTTTGAGGTCAGCATTTGCACCTGTCCCTCTAGGCTTTCGATTCCTGCGCGAACTTCTCTGAGGTTTGCCTCAATCTGCTTGCGCTGATCTTCATCTTCCACGGTTGCGCCCTCTTGCAAGATGCGCGTCTCCGCGTCGTAATAGTTTTGCAGACGCCTCTCAAGCGTATCTATTAAAGCCATCGCGCTCGGTCTCCGCTTTGTTTCGCCCTGCGGCGTCGCTGTTGTTTAGGTTTCAATGAATGTTCGCCCTTCTCGCTCACGTTGCTGTTTCCGCCATCAATCGGACGCGCCCACAACGGACACTTGTCAAATTCCATGGCGAATACGCCCAAGTGATACATGGCCGCAAACAGGTATTGAGCATGGTCAAAGTTTTCATTGGCTTTGTTGGGTTGCTTTTCCCAGCGGCCATAGTCGTCAATGTCTTCACTGAGCAATGACTCATACCATTCACGTGTCGCCCAGCCGAGTGGCGAACGGAACGACAAACGCTCGTCCGTCCCTTCGGTTTTCAGTGAGGTGTAAACGGTATTTTTCAGCACGTTGGTGTTGAGGTTGAGCAGTGGGATATCTTGACGGGCGGCATAGGGGTGATCTTTTTCCGAGTTCGGAAACGTCACCTTAGTCCAACCATCGTGATAGTTATCTTTAAACGCTCTCGGGTTACCCTTGAGCAGCATGAATCGGACATCAACTTCTTTTCGTTGTAGATAACGAACAAAGTTATAGGCGTTAAACGTCGTGTTACCTTCACCGTTATCGTCAGCAGAACCACCCGAGTCACACAAGGTGAACGCCGGAATGATGGTTTTTTCATGCCCGGCTATCTTGTATTCCTTGAGCATCACTTGCTCGTAAATACAGATCCAATCTTCGGGGTAAACGTGCGGTTTGATTCGCTGAGCAACGTCCGCCACTTCACGATTTGGGTTAACAAGAATCTGAAAGCTATCGATTGGTTGCCACTGTAAGAACTCGTTGACTGCGGTCACCTGAACATCAAAGCGAGAGTTTGCACCGCCCTGAACGTCCACCGTGGCAATCAAGAATCGCGTATCCTCCGGCACTACCCCTTGAGGCAATGCGTTCGGGTTCTGTCTTTCCATCAAAATATCGATGGTTAGATCCGTTTCACGAAGCTTCGGCACATACGGACGGCCGCGAGTGGTGTTCGTGTATGCCTGCAATTTCGACTCATCCCCTGTGCGCTCATAGTGTGCGAGCGCGGAATGGTACTCGGCCATCATCCCTTCCCACGTGTTAAACGCGGCCACCACACCATCAAAGTGAAACGATGCTAGGGTGGTTTTTGGATGTTCAACGGGCTGTCGGTTTCCGGCTTCGTCCACTTCGTTCGGGAACATGTACGCCCCCACCAAGTGGCGGCGCTGGTGAAAGTGAATTTCATGGCCACAATGCGGACAGCGAACGAACGGTTTGACGTCTTGCTCAGGGTCATACACCAGATAGTCTTGGCTGGCCATGAACCAGTGCTCCGCGTCTGGACATTGCCAGTAATACACCTTTCGAGTGCCATCATTGAACAAGCCAGCAATGCCCGAGGCGCGCGGCAGTTCGTGTGGTTTAAGGTTGCTTTGGTCTTTTACAGGCATTCGAGAGGGTGAGCTTTCAGCAATACACTTGCCAGCGGAGCCGCTTTGCAATGTCCGCTTAAGGCCACGGTGAAACTTTGAACCTTCACTGTCACCCGCGCCGGTACCGTCATCCGGCGAGCGGTCATAGTCGGTGATGATCACCAATCCGTAACCCAACGCCGAAAAGGCGTCGTTGGTTCCGCTTCGGAAATACACCCTTGCATCATTACGAAACACACGTTCAACAATGCCTTGGTCATGCGCTCGGTGAGTGATGAGTTTTTTCAGTGGCTCGGTGGCTTTCACCATCCGGCTGTATTCTTTTTTGCTGTAGGTTTGCGCCGTGGTTTCAGTCGCAAAGGCTATCAAGATATCCGTGGGCTGTTGCCAAGCACGATAGAAGGTCACGCCCTCAATAAACGATTTTGACTTGGCCGAACGCGCCGCCGCCGCCATGATTACGCCTGCATAACGGCGATCAAAACAAGCCAAGATAGGCTCAATCATGTACGGCACAATGTCAGTACGAAACTTCGTTACCCCTGACGTGTCAGAGATATAAAGATATTTTTCTATCGCTTCAACGATGCCGATATCTTCTAGGTCAATCACTTCAATGGATTTACTAATCAGACTCCGACATGGCATATATTCGCTGTTCAGCATCGTCAGCCATCTCCTGTGCATCCATCATTAAACTTCGCACCTCTCGGCGACAAAACTCATCCAGTTCGGCAGCTTGTTCACGGGTGAAGTGCTCACAAATTTTTTCCACTTCGGTGGGGACTTTCTGCATGAGGCGGTTAACTCGGGAAAACACCGCGCCAACCACAGCAATGACGGATTCCGCCTCGGTTAACAATCCCGCTTCGGTTTTGCGTTTTTGCTGTGCTCCAAGGGCTTGCTGATAGGCGTGAAACTGTTTCATATCTCCTTCAAACTCTTGCTTAATGCTGCCAATGAGTTTGAGTTCCTGAGATTCAAATGTGTTTCTATCCGTTCGAACGGCGTGCTTAACCCTCATCAAACACGGGGCAAGATCGCGCGCTTCAAACCATTGCGTTTTTCCTTTGGTTTTAATGGGCTGTAAGTTGTGAGCTTTGATGGCCTTGGCCACCGTATTTCGTGACACCTCGAAATATTCCGCCGCTTCTGTTGCATTGAGAGGCAGTGAGATCTGTTTTGAGGCCATAGAACCTCCTAACAATTAACGAAACGCCCCAATATAGGGGCGCTTGATTAAGTGCTACGCGGCATGAATGCTCGGAGAATAATTCTCCCAATAACGGCTGATTAGTTGAGCCTGCCTGTCCGAGCAACGTGGGATAACATCCACATTGGCCATGAACCAAGCCGCCGCCACAATCAGTGATAATTCAGGACACGTTGGCAGGGATTGAAACTGAATTCGTTCTAACGCTAAGCCTGTTTCTTTAAAGATGCGCTTGCTAAAACGACTGAATTGGTGATGGCGTTGCATCTGCATCCAAAGCGAATAGCTCACCGAACACACACCGCCGTGCTTACTCTTCGACTGTCCGGCGTTGGATTGCTTCAACACCAGCTCCCAAAGTAAGCGCCCGAGAGCTTTCGAACCAAACACGTTTTTGCCTACGGCGTGACATTGCGTTTTTAGGATGTCGGGAGAGAGTGAACCGTGCATGCTTTACCCCTTGAGAGCTTTCCATTGTTGTGAAAGAAACTTGGCCAACTGGATGTATCCGAGGCCACTGCCAATCCCAAACACCATAAACCACGCCACGCTCAACCCCTGCCCTAGTCCCGCCCAATAGGCAAGACCACACGAGGCAATGGCGAGCAGGCACTCCGCAAAAAATGCGCGGGGTTTGATTACTTCTGTTTCCTTCAGATACTTCCCAAAGTACGCAGCCATAAAGAAAAATGTAAAAGTAACTGCGGTGGTTAGTTCGTCTTTGGCCATATATACCACCCATAAAAAAGCCCCACTCGGTGAGCGGGGCAAACATAAAAATAAATAACGGGGTCACCAGTAAAGGCGCATAAAAAAACCGCCTTTCGGCGGCTTGGCACTTTACGAGCTGATATCCTAAGAAGGTGAAACATTTCTCAAGATGGCAAAAAGGTATCAAAGCATGTACGAGTTGTAAATAGTAAAAGTTAAGTTTAGTTAACTTTTATCTATACCTCGGCTCCCCTGCGGCACTTAGCATGGTATCGAGCGCCTTTTCATCCAAAATCAACAAATGTGTATTTACCGTCTCAGAGGCTTTTCTGTACGTATTAACGAAAGTTGATCGATTGATGTTTAACTCTGCAATAATGTCCTTTTGCATCAACTCAACAAACTGACGACGAGAAACCACCCACGTGGTGACCAGCTGCCTAAGTCGCTTTTTCTTTTCTGGTCGGCCTGAGAGAAATTCCAGTTCACCCAATGAAATCTCAATCAAGTCTTTGGCCAGCTGTGGGCTGTTCGTTTCGCCATATCGATATTTGAGCCACTTCTGATAGTGGCTTGGCAACGTTTTTAAAAGGTTTAACAACTTAAGGTGTATGAAGATATTTTGTGAACAGTTTTCTTTTGACGTTCCTCTTGGGCGAGTTTGTTGCGTATTCATGGCGTTTGCGATGTGTGCATACCCAGTGGTATTGACCACCCCTGTATTATCGTATGCGCCGCATGTGGTTTTCGTGTAATCAGCAAACGCTTCCATGAGTAAATCTCTCATCATTTCTCGTTGCTGCTCTGAGTACATAAACCACCTAACATCTTGTCAATTTCTTCCAGATCGCGAATTTTCCCTGTTGCGCCCGTTCCGGCATGAATGCGCTGTATTTCTTCAATCAGCACGCCAATGAGATTCAGTGACGCATCAATTTGCGCGTTGGCGGCGTCAAGCTCGTCATTCTCATCGTAAACACCATCATGAGCGGGGGTTGAGTTCTTCACCAACGAAGAGAAACCATTGTAAATCATGGCCGTATTAGCCGTGACAGCGTTCACCCCTTTGATCACTGGCAAGGTGTGAAGGTAGCCGGAAACCGCCGCCAATTCCGAGTCAAGCGGCGCGCGGACTTCGGGCGGCAAAGCGTTAATCCAAGCCCATTTCCAAGTGAGAGGGAAAGGTTGTTTATAGGTCATGATCACGCTTACGCGCTGGCATAACTTTGAGTGCCATTTTTCCCACCCTTCGGCGGATTCCGGCTCTTGTTGCTCTATTTTTGGAGCGAGCATCTGAGTGGCAAACATTGCCTGAGTGTAATTGCTGTTTTGCAACCATTCTCGGGTTGCTTCAATGATTATTTGATCTTCTCTTGGATATCCCATGCCAACCGAACCTTTAAGCCTAAAAACCAACCAATTGTACACTATAATTAACATTAGATAATAATTTATTAAAAACGTTCATCATGAGTTACATGTACCCCAATCTCACAGCCGTGAGGTTAACATTCATAAAGAAAATAAAGATAATGTAAATAAAACAAAACAAAACAAAACAAAACAAAACAAATTAAAAAATAAAAACGGGACAACAACATGACTAAATTCAAAATAAATGATTTATTTCGGGAAATCAGGAAGTCAAAAAAGTTCCAACAAGATGATTTCCAAGAGATTTTAAGTAGGCCTTGGGTTTCACGATTTGAACAAGGGCATGTTGAACTGTCTGCGAATAAGTTTTTTGCCTGCCTTGAAAAGATGGGCGTAACATATGCGGATGCAATCGCCGCCTGGACAAAATTAGATTCGCCAGAAACAAGAACGCTTCTGCCTGAGTATGAATGGTCAGCATTACGCTCAAAGCGCAGAACGCCAATATCTTACGAGGCATTCCCAAAAGGCGCGAGCAAATACGCATTTGTGCTTGAAGTTAAAGATGACTCTATGATCAGCCCTAACTCCGCGTTTCCGATTGGAAGTAAAATTATTGTTGAGCCAACCACAGTGGCCAAAGATGGTGAATTGGTTATTGTTGGAAAAGGTTACCGATATTATTTCCGTCGTTGGGCGGCAGGATTTGCGCTGGCTGACAATGAGAGCTACGAACCGATTGACGAATGTATGGTGGTTGGTCGGGTAATTGGGGCGTTATGGAGTACCAGATTTGATAAATAATAAAAACATTTTATAAGCAGCTTATGCACACAAACAGTGGATAAAAAAGGGGGCGATTTCCGCCCCTTTGTTAACTGAAATTATCTTCACCAATTTCTGACCACTTGTCATCTTCAGGCTCTATTTCACACATCAGCTTTTTAAGCTTTTCCAATTCGGAAATAGATCCATTAAGGACGGCTTTAACTTCCATCGTCTGCCCTTTTTTCTCTTCATGTAACTCAGAAATCCTACTGGTAATGTAAGTTAATGTATTGAAACTCATAGCCGATTACTCTTAATGCTTTATCTCATTTACTAAAGACTCTAGCTTTCTCTGTTTATCCGCACTAAGGTGCGGCATAACTTGTGGTGCAATAGACAAAATTAGCTCTCTTATTTGCTGATCTCTGCTCTCACCATCAAACATCAGAGCAACGACTAACCCAGTAAGTAACTGATAAGATGCTGTTCCGTCAGGGCGGCTAATTTCATCAATAGCAACATTAGCGTGCTGCAATGCAACATCTTCATCAATGCCTTGCTCAAGTGATTTCGTAATTATTAATTTCTTAATATTTTCTAATGCTTCTCTATCCACTAAATTCCCTCCTATTGCAAGTCACGCTCTAGCGATTCGAGTAACGCTTGGCACATATAACCACTAAGCGAGATTCTATCGCCGTTCTTTAGCTTCGTGATGCCCTGCGCTTTCATTCTCATTTTTAACTGAGCAAAATCAATGTTCACTTGATCAGGAATGTTTCTCACCAATAGCTCAAACGTTTCGTTAGATTTTGGCTTTTCCTGCACATCCTTAAGAGGTGCTGTCTGTGTTGCTACGATTGGACGCTTTGCCATGCCTTACCATCCTTTGATATCTTTATATATAGATATAATGATTTAATTTTATATTAATATCAATCTATCTTGATGTATTTTGCTAGTGCTCTGAACTTGGCCGCAATCGAGCCGGACATCACCGCCGCGCCTTTGTACTGCGCCGTTGGAATTTTAGTGGAATGCGGAATAATGACAGGGGCAAGCTCTAGGTGATCGAGAGTGTCAACAAAGTCATGCATGGTTGAGAAATCCGAACGTGCATGATGCACACCAGAAATGACCACCTTGGCCACCAATTTCTCATTAACCATTTTTGATACTTCGGCCATGGTCATGTTGAAATGTCTCAAGCCAAACTGTTCTGTTGGGTCGTCATTTGACGGGGTGATCACAACATCCGATTGACTAATGGCCACCCGAGTGAAATCTGAGTCAAAGCCACCACAATCGATCAGGATGTTTTTTCCTTCATCCGTCCAGTTGATAATATCTTGAGTTGTTTTTGGGATGCGCACCTCAATCGGACTACCCGCAAGATCTAACAAACTCTTAAGAGCTTGGTACTTGTCCAAGTCCACAACATAGTCAAGATTGAGGTGGGGGATTAGGTTGATGGCGGTTGCCGTCTTTTTCGAACCGCCTTTTACATTAGCTACTGTATAAACTGCCATGGTCTCACCTTAAAGATAAAATGATATCAATAAATCATTTTATCTTTATAGCAATTTATATTTATATTGTCATGGCTCGATTGCAGAAAATCAGCACTGCCTCTCACTGCGGCATTTCTTGCAGTGAGTGCGCAAGCCGTCAAAGCTGGCCTCTTGTTCGCCAAACTCAGAGATAGGCAGCTCACGCCAGCATTTTTTGCACTTCTTGAAGTTCATCAAATGGATCACCCTGTCACGAGCGACAATGCTCCTAGGGTGATCGAGAAGGTTTTGCACTGCCTCACGCAGTTGCTGATAACGTCTATCCATTTCAACCTCAAATTATCTCGCCAGCGCCGCCACCTCGTTATCGAGCGCGCGTTGCTTTTGCTCTTTCACGTATCCCGCCAAAATTCTTTGAACCACAAGCTCACGCGGCAAATGGCTAAGCGCATAATCCAACTGCTCTCGGTCAAAACCTTCAAGCCATTTTCTGGTGCTGGCGTCTACAAAGTCAGGCCATAGAATATCATTATTTTGGTGGTCGTTTTCCGGCTTTTCCTGTAAGGCTTTAATGTGCTGACTATCTTGCAAAGCTCTGCGAACGATTCGGATATTACAGGCAAGAGGTTTCCCCTGCTTGCTAATGTCGTTAATAAACCCATATAGGGCATCTGATAAATTAGAATGATCGATAATGTCTAACTGTTCACAAGCCGTTACCACCTTTTCAGCCAACAACGAACCATTCGACTCAGGCAATAAATTTTCACACCACTCAGCAACAGCCATTAATAGACCGCCTTTGCTTTCACTTTTCTGAGGCTCGACCATATCAGGGCAAGTGATCGAGACAAGCGCCGCTTTCACTTGTGCAAAATCATAATGACCTAGTTCACCAAACATCTTGTGCAGTTCAGCCAGTAGCGTTTCGTAAGACTCCGAAATGTGGCCACTCTCCGTGTCCATTCTCAACATGTCCAGATTCATTGGTGAAGCAAAACCAAAAAACTTTTTAATTTGGTGGTCGGTTTCCGTCTCGTTGGCTGATTCAATCAAATCCATCTGGCCAGCGGCGGAAGCATCAGGGCGAATCATCTTATCCATTCTCATGCCAGTACGGCGGAACCATTCCTCATCATTCAGATCACCCGACAGTTTCGGAATGAGAGGGAACAGTGACTCAAACCCTTCCAGCTCACCGCAACGATAAGCAAGGGCGGCGGCTCGCTCAAGGCGGTCATTTGGTTTTTCGATGTGGCCAGCCTTCGCCCACTTCACATACTGCTTAAGTTGGGTCGCACCATAACCAAGCAAGCTGGCCAAGTCGGCTGGGTAGATTTCCTGACGGGTCGAACTGCTCAACCCATCCTGAAGCATAAGAACTATATTTTTGTTGCTCATTTGTTAACTCTCATTCGCTGTGGTGGTTTCGGAAAGATATTGAGCCAAAAGTTAACTATACGCAACATTAAAGAGGTCGCTTTCCGCCTCAATGTGATTGTGGTCAAACATTTCATTGCTGATCAGTTACGTGCAAACAAAGTGATCAGCAATTGCATGGACGATCATTTTAATTTCAGTGAGTTAACCTATCCGTTGTTGATCTCTATAGCGCAAATCACAATTATCCAAATTCGGGGGCTTAGCCTCGCCAGTATCTTTGTTTTCCTTTGGGAGTACCTTTTCACATTTTCGGGGATATCGGCGCAGGAACGAGGGCGCGAGGATAGCCGCGCACCCATATAGCTCAAGAGATAGCGGCAGATTTCACACAGCAACGCGATAGCGTGAGGCCACTCGCGTCATTTAGGGTTGAGCGCGAAAAGTTAACGATAGTGAACATTTTTCGAGTTTTTTTGCAGTCCCTTACCATAAATGCAGGATTGTTTGCGGTGCGCTTTCTGGGGCGGTTTTCGCCTGACCTGACGATCTAATCATGATCGAGCAATTGCATTACTGATTTT
>Ga0075011_10000681_pt1 | contig 18014 bp, 13 predicted proteins | sample TARM_MetaG_T_14_FD_72354 | JGI IMG/M metagenome (GOLD analysis project Ga0075011, IMG submission 72354) | Freshwater microbial communities from Pennsylvania, USA, analyzing microbe dynamics in response to fracking - TARM_MetaG_T_14 | ecosystem: Environmental > Aquatic > Freshwater > River... | reverse complement strand
CGGCCACCAAGATGAAAATCGGCAAGGTGCTTGTTGGCCGAATTTCCATTTCACGCTACCGATAATGCAAATATCGTCAATAGCCAGGGTGAAGATAACTCTGTTGTCAGCTGACAATCGTTACCAACCAGCAGCCGGGGTTTCATTTCACGATACTTATCATGCAAACGTATACTGACTCTGATGAGTCAATAACCCTGTTGCCAGCTGACAATCGGTATGTTTGCATGCTGGCGCAAAGATGAAAAACCACATTGTTACATGACAATAAATAAAAAAGACCTCCCATGGAGGTCTTTTTATCTACTTTTCAAAGTTTGTTTTTAGCACTTCATAAAGTCTTTCTATGTCGAAATTTTTATCCAGTGTTATTTTAATATGGTCATCATATTGATCAAGTTTTATCCCGCCAATAACTGACTGACTCACTGGCTCATTTTTTTTCTTTTTCTTTTTTCTTGATTTTGGCTCAACACCAGTCAGCTCAATTACTGTTTTTTTAACCCAATCCAGAGCTTTTGAGTCACTCTCAAAAGATTCCATTTGCTCCGCCATTCCTGATATCTTTTCAACAAGTGAGTAATCAATATCATGAAGACCTCTCATTACAGTTATAAGAGCAAACAACTCTGTATTGCCCACATCTATTTTTGACTTAAATAGATTGTAGATGGACATTGGTATTAGCTTGTAAGCATTTATTTGTCGAGAATAAGTTGGTTTGCTTATAGAAAACATCTTGCAAGCTGCATCTATATCAATGCCAAACTCATCTTGATATGCACATAGCATTCGCCCATTCTCATAATAAGAGAATGACTTACTAAGTCTGCCTGTGTGAATAAAAGATATTTTTTCAGCTGTGGTTAACTCTTCCCTTGTATACCAAATTGGTAATGGCAATCCATGCTTAATTGCCTCGTACCTTCTTCTTGAGCCATCAATAAGGGAATATCGACCATCAGGCATTAATTGTGCCCAAACACCAAAAACAACACCGCTGCTGCCTATAGAATCATCAATATCAGATGTTGTATCATGAGTTAAGTGCTCCTGAGAGCGAGGATTTAAGTCATCTACAACTGTCAGGTTTTCAACATCTTTTGATAGCAAAAGCGTCTTGTAAAACCTCACGCTTCGACCAGAGCAAAGGTCTATGCTTTGGACATTACGTTCGTTTTCGACCTTGTTTGCCTCCAGTTGTTCTGGAGAGCAAACAGCCTCTGCAAGCATTTCGAAGCCAGCTTTGTTGTTGTTCAGATTTTCAAGTGCCTGCTGGGTCTGCTGAGCTATCTTGGCCTTATCTTCTGGGCTTAGGATTCTTCTATTCTTACTCATTGTGTGAAGCACCAACAGTTATGAATCGATGAAATACCTCTGCAACAACTCTATCCATTGCTGCCTTTGCTGAGTTCAAACTCTTTATGTCCCCTTGATAATACTTCTTAGGAACATCATAGATTGTTTCTTGGTTGTTTATTGTTGTACTAAACGCCCTTGATTGAGGAATATGACTATTAAAAAGAATATCAGAGTAATAGGCATTCAGGGTATCATAATTGTCCCTGTGAACAATGTTCGTCTCATCCATTTTTGATGCCATGAATTTTATTTTTCCCTCATCCATTCTTTTTGGAAGGGCCGACTGAAAAATCATGGGCAGTCGAGTAATAAACTTTAGTGTTGAATCAAAATCAAATGGATCGAGCGCAAATGGAATAAGCATGCCGTCAGCTGAATGGAGCACGTTAATAACAGATGTTTCTATTGTGGGTGCGCAATCAAAAATAATAACATCATATTTTTTTCTTAAAGGAGCAACCACATACTCTTCCAAGAGCTCATTGAATTTGAAGTTGTTTGCGCTAGGATCTATTCCTTTCTCTCTCAGCTTGTTGCTTACAAAAAGATTAAAGAACGCATCGTTAGTGCTTGCTGCAAGAAGATCAAGACCTGGATTATTTGTCTTTAGAATCCAAGATTCCAGCTCCTCCGGTGAGGCACCTTCCATAACAGCAGATATGGCCGACTTGTCAGAGCTAGCAAGTTCTGTAAATCCAAAAGCCATGCTTGTTGAGCCTTGTGGATCCATATCAATAATCAGAACCTTGAGTCGCTGACAAATCAGATTTCTTGAGCAAGTAAGCCCAGCTCCAATTGATGCAGATGCGGTAGTTTTGCCAACACCACCCTTAAGATTGATCATGGCAATGACTACGCCTTCTGGAGACAGTCCAAGCCTTGCTTTCATCTCTTGGTGGGTTTCTATTCCGCACTCATCGTAAATCATGCGAACATCGCCTAGTGACATTTGATATGCCTTTGCAGCACCGCCACCACCATTAAGATCGAACTCATGACCCTTATTCTTAAGGCTCTCCATGGCCTCTTTGACAATCCTGAGATTCAGCTTTGGCATCTTGCTGACATCGTTGAGACTATAACAGACAGTTTTGCTAGTCCTTACCAATGGGCTTTTGTTGTTATCAGCATGAATGCGGTTTGTTACAAGAATCTGAACGGCATTTTCAGACATCTGCCGAGTCTTGTTCTTAAGTGAGTCTCTAAGAGTGGATGTCATTTTATCATCTCCATTGATGACAGGTACTGAACATGAAATGCATTATGTTATTCAAAAAACCTAATGGCAACATTGAAGTCGCATTTTTTTTGCGATTTCAGGCTATTTTTCAGATTTCAGGGCCAAAACAACAAATCTAAGGATGTATAAAAAAAGTGATTTTGTGAGCAGGCACGCAAATCAGAACAAAAAACACCCAGCTCTCGCTGGGTGTTTGACCTTCTTAGTGTCCTCGTTCGAGCCTGACGCTGGACTATCTTCAAAGTGACATATCAGAGCTCTTTTCTTTGTTTTTCCCAAAGATAGCCTTGATGATCTGCTTGATGGCTTCCATTAGTTTTTCAACAATGTTAGAGACATCATCCAAATCACGGTTGTCTGGATACTCCTTTTTGAGCTCATTTACCTCATTTGATAGCTCGCTACTTTCAGAAATCTTCTGCTTTAGTGTTGCCTTATCATCCTTGCTCACAGACGACAGAGGTAGGATTTCTGCGGCCTCCTCAATTCTGTTTTTGTAATCCCTTGTCAGGGACTCAATATTTCTCTTTGCACTTTCAGCTCCCTCTTTGGTAAGTGGCGCTGAATTTGCATCAACCCCTTTTGCTAGGTTTCGCACTGCCTCCAAAATCTCTTTTTTTGTGTTGTCAAGCAAAGCAGCCTTGTTTTCAATTAGCCTGGCATCGATGGATGATACAGGGATAGCATCACTACTCTTGAGCTCCCTTTTCTTTGCTCTCCCCTCTAGGAAGCTATTCATTAGCATTCCAATAGGGCCAATCTTCATTGGTGCAACTCGACCACCTGGAGCTCCTTGCTGCTGATTCTGCATTTGCTTTCCAAATTGAGGATTTGACTGCTGTTCGTTCATAACTTTGGACTGAGATGGAGATGAGGTTGATCCATCAACGCCAGAAACGTCATTTTGATTAGGCTCGCTGCGCATTGAGTGAACACCATCTTGCCATTCTCGAAGCCGATCTGTATCTGCATCCTTAAAGAGTAGTTCAAGCTCATCATTTGTCAGAACCCCATTGCTAGAAGAGTGCTCCGTCTGACTTGGTGACAAACCAGGGGTATCATGCTCAGCACCAGAAAGCTCTGTGATTGGAGAGGCATCCTTATCAACGGGAACAGCATCTTCAAAAAACCTAGCCATTTCTTCTTCTGTTGGCATAATGAAGCCACCATCAAGAGAGTTTTTTGGTGCATTACCTGCTTGCTCAATTTCGTCATTCGGTTCAGTGACAGTGACTGTGGGATTTTGAACTGGCGTTTCAATAGACTCAAGAGAGACATCCTGTTCGACATCGACAACCTGATCACTTTCAGCCTCGCCGACTACTTTCGGCAACTCAGCCTCATCATTTTCACTGCTGACACTGCTATCTCCAATAGGATTACTGTTCAATGTGGTCACACCCTCTTGTTTGGGAGCCTCTGTGTCGTGCTTGGACATTTCCAGGATTGCCAGAAGCTCGGGGTCATCGTCAGGGATCTCTGCCAACTCTCCTTTTAATTCTGGAAATCCTGTGATTCCATGCTCCTCAAAGAAACCTGTAAGATCCGAATAAGTCTCAAAAGTAGAGTTATTATGCCTTTTTCTGAGAAGATCCAGGATAGGAGAGGCAATCGGAATCTTCATATTTAAATGTTCAATAACAGCCGAGGTGGCAATATCTAGTTTGCCATTGCCGTGACTATACCTAGAAATCACCTCAACAACAAAATCAACCTGTTCTTTGGGGTATTCATTGCGAACAATGCTATTTTCACTCATTCTGCCATCCTTATTATTATATATAAATATTTTATAGCATATTTATATTTTTTGCTAACATTGTTGCCATGATAATCTCTTTATTGAGAGAAACTTTGTATGACTCAAGCATTTCACTTATCTTTAGAGCCTTCATAATCGCAACATTTCTTATGACAACATCAGGGGTAGCGAGCTGACCAAGGGCAATCCTTGTTGCCATTGAATCAATCCTACCTCCAAGATAAGTAGCTCCGACATCTACAAAATCCTTATTTTTATTTAATGCTTCAATATCATCAAAAGAGAAGTACGAGTTTGCAGTATTGAATCTTGCATACAGCTTTGATTCTGACTCGTCATCACCTGATATTCTTACTGATAGAATATCGTTAAATGCTGCATTAGGAACGTTCATCATTGCTCTTTTCATTGCTGCAATGACAGCTGTTTTGTTGTTCAGATCTGTTAACTCCTTTTCTTGCTTTGTCTCCATATAAGGAGGGGCTATCAAGAAAACATAATCTTCCATTTTCTTTCGCATATCCTCATCAAGAGCATATGTGTTTTTGTCTGATGAAAGAAGATAAAAAGGAGATAATGATGTTTCAACAAGATTAATTGACTCATCTCCGATGCTGCCAGATTCAGCCTCACTCTTTGCAATTTCATCTGACTCATCTATTGCCTTAGCTATGCGATCTCTGAACTCCTCAAGTTTTTTATTCTTTATATGCCCACCCTCTGGAATTGCTGCCATTGCGGAGTTTCTTGCATGAGCACCATTAGAAAAATCATTTGCAGCACAATCAGTTTTCTTTGAAACAACTACAGATGCAATAATTGAGCATGCATTAATCCCTGGCTGACTAGCCTTTAGCTCTTCTTTTTTTGATATCTCCTCTTGCATTTTTTGCTTTGAATTTATCTTTATTGCAGAAACACTATTATCATTATCCGTTGTCAGGGATTTTATTTTGTTTTTTGCTTCCATTGCACCCTTATAGATTGCCTGCATCTCCTTGCCCTCTAAAAGAGTCATGGCATTTTCAATAACCCTGGCTCCAATATTACCCACATCTATCTTTGGCATTGCCACATAAGCAAATGTGCTGGTTGTACCCATGCAGTAAAGCAAGGATGCTACAAAAAGATGTGCTGCACTTTTCTTGAGTTGTCGCCTTCCTAAAGCTACTTTTGTCATCATTAATTCCTGAGTTATTTATCACACCGTTTTTGTTGACTTAACCCTGCAAACAGCATCAGAAAGCCCCCACAATACAGATAGCTGCTGTTTTGAGGTCTTTTCTGCATCAATATTTTGCTGTTTACTAATTTTGATAAAGTTCTTCTCTTCTGACATAAGGATATCCAACTCAGAAATAAAGTTCTCAATTGGCATTGGCTTATCTCCATCGGTTTTTTCCCACTCCTGGAATTGCTCCTCGGTCATTGAGTTAACCATATCAATAATCTTTTGTGATGCAGAAGCCCATGATTTTACAGCCAATTCATCAATTTTCGCCACTATCGCAATCTCAAAAAGCATGCGTTTATCATCAGGAATTTGAGATAAATTGAATAAGCTTATCTTTCCATCAAGAATCTTAGAAACAGAAGAAATAAGGGAGTCCATTGAGTGATCATCATGATCGGCATGCCCCATATGATTATCAATCAGTGCATCTTTAACTTTTGACCAATACCTCTGCTTGTTTTGATACTGCATGATGTTTTTGTCCAGCTCGATATTTTTTGATGCAGCATCCAGCCACGAGTCAATAACCATTTCAGAGCAGAATCCAACAACCTCTTGGAAAAGAACTTCCCTATCTTTAAATTGTGAATTTTTATCCCAATTAAACGCTATATCTTTTCCAAGAATAACCGTGGCCTGGTGAAACCATCTTAAGTGCTCGATAGAGCTAGAGTAATCAATACCCATGCCAGACAAAATTCTTTGTAGCCTCATTGCTCCAGACAAAAGAACAATTTTCACATTAACAAGAATGTCGCTACTTACTGTATTTTCCTGAATGAGCTCACCTAGCTCTCTTCGCTCTTGATTCAATACAGTGAGTAATTTTGCTATATTTTCAACCCTGCTAACATCAACAGGATCATCGCTATGAGATAAAGACAGAACCCTACTTGATGCCCTAGATATTTTCGCAAAGACAATGGCATCAGCAAGATCTTCTGGTGATATAGACCATGCATCAGTTAACACCTTAATAATAGATCTTTGCTGATGAAACAATCTTGCAAGTTGAATCCTAAAGTCACCATGAGTAAGCGCCATTTTTTTTGCAGATTCAATCAATGGCTGAACCTCACGCAATGACTGCAAAAATGTACCCATCTTCTTTCTTCTGGTTTGCGCCTCTGAGTCTCTTGCACTAAGCCGCCTACCCTTTGATGACGAAAAACCTTTTTTTTCTTGTTGTGAATTAGTCATATTTATTCCTAGTTGTGTCCCAAGTCCATATCAGAAGCTTTAGCCAATTCATGTTGCAGATTTAGATTCATTTTTCTTGTAAGGGAAGAAAGCAGACCTGCGTAGATCTTGCTTTGATCAATCATAGGAAGGATGTCTCCATGACCAAAAACATCATCACTAAGAACCCTTACATAAGGCTTAGATGACACCTCTGTTCCTTCAATATGAAGTGATCTCATCATTGCCATTTTGCAAATCATGAAGCGTAATGAATAAGGAACACCTGCGTCCTCCGCTACCTGATATTTTCTGTACGTATCAAGAGCTGAGGAATCCTGCTTAACATCTTGAAAATTTACTGGTCTAAACCCTTCAATACACTCTTGATCGCCAACATAAGCTGCATTCCACATTCTATGCCCAAGCAAAGAGATACACATCTCATCACTTCTTAGCATAAAAAGCCCAAGCCACGCTTCTGGGTCTATCAAGATAGGAATTGTAATGTCTCTACCCCACCCTTTTACCGTATAACGCTCCATTCCATTAATGAACATGATTGACCTAAACATGTCCATGGCATCCTGTACACGAGTGCCATCATGAAGGCGAGAACCGCTTACTTTTGCCATTTTAGCCTCTGTTTTTATTATTTTCGTTATTTTATCAAATAAAAACTAAAGTAACAATCTAAAGGTGTCGATGAAAACGCTGCATGCAAAAATGGTTTGATCTTTCATGCATAAAATTGATAATATCGTGAAAAATATTAGAGAACATAACTGATGAGTGAGACTTTACTTGACGAAAGAGCCCTTCTAAGCGAGCTCTCCTATGAAATCTCGAATTTCGCCGATGACTTTAAGGGGAAGGTCAGGCACACCTACATTTTGAACCCATTCGCCTCAAGCTTGTTTTGCGTCAACATAGTCAACGAAAGGGTCATGATTGGCGTTCCAGCGAGGATATTTGAGCTTTTGATTAGGGTTCGATGGTACGTCATAAACGTCATAAAGGGAAAGCCTGGGCTATTCCTCGTCTTCGAGATCGGCAAGGACAGCCACAGACACCCAGCAGCTATCAGGGTGTTCCTAAGAACAAAGCAAGTTGACGCAGTATCAATGTTCAAAGAGGCAACATTCATCAAGTGCGATGAAAAAGGGCTGCCATTCGAAGAAACCAGGGAAAACTACTTTATTTTGCCAATAAAAACTGAAACAAGCCTACAGTGGGAGAGCATGAAAATCATTACAAAATCAATCAGATAGATTCTTTTTTTGGTTTTTGTGGACATTTATTTTTTGATAATGTAATATTGCTCAAGCATTTTGTTGTGAATTGTTTATTTTATTGATAAATTATAAGAAAATCGAACAACAATAAACAAAAAAATAATAACGGGTGGATAAATATGTTTAATATAATTATTGCAGTAATTGCAATTGCGCTAATTGCAATCTTGACGATTGCGAGCATGTATCATGGTGGTTCGGCATTTAATGATAACAAGATTGTTGCTGATGCTGCCAGATATCGAACCGAAGCAACTCAAATCTCTTCTGCCATTACTCTTTTCAAGAGTGATGGAAATGAGATTACTGACAAGTTCGTCCTACAAGATCTGGTGGATAAAAAATACCTCAACGCCCTTCCTGCTGGATGGCTGCCAGGCTCCAACAAAATCATTATGCCTCTTGATACATCAAGTGATGCATCAGAAGCTGTCTGCATTACTGCAATTGAACAGTCTGGTTACAAGTTCGATCCTGCTGATACAAAGGTTGATGCATACTCTAAAGACCCCAAAAAGGGCATTCCTCACTGTGACAAACCAGAGCTAGATCCAATGGTTCCGTGCTGCGTAAACAAAACAGCAGAAGCGGGCTAAGAAGGAAGCCATCTGGAAGGTTTCAAACAGGACTCCTTGTGAGTCCTGTTTGGTTTTTAAAATAGTTTTTGGAATTGTATTGATATGATATAATTATTTCAATAATAACCATTTGGTGAAGAAATGCCCAGTCAAGCTATCTACAACATCATTGATGTTATCTCGTATGCTAATCATGCGATAAAAACAGAGATTCCGAAAGAGTCTCTTGTTAGGGTTATTGTTGGCTCATTCAGGTCTTCCGTGAAACTCAACAATCCATCAAATGCTTTGGTGTTATTCCCATCTCCAGACTTCGTTGTTAGCAAATGGGGTGCTGAGTATATTCCGTTTATAAACAGTGCAAAAAACATAGCCGAAAAGATGGGTCTGTCTGTTTATTTTTGTGAGAACTCATGCAATATTGCGGGATCTTTATTAAGCTCCATTGAGGGAAGTGATAGCAAGATTGTTTTTTCAACATGTGATCTTCTTGCTGCCAAGCTAATATCATCAGGTTTGGTGGTTGAAAACCTGGTTGCAGGAGATATCCTGACGGAATTTAACCTTAAAGATAAGGTTGGTGTTTCTAATGAGTATGTTTCATCTCTAATTTCAATGATTGGTGATGACTACCACAACGTAAAAAAAGTCCCGAAGGTTGGTCATAAAAACGCTATAAAATGGATTTCGGAGTTCGGTGACATTGAGCGCATCTTTAACAATAAGGACAAGATTGTTGGCGCATCATTTAGCGAGCTGTTAAAAAACGAGCTGTCTGTTCGAGAGTCTTTTTTTAAATTAAATGGATCATATAACGCCGAACTAATAAGCGAAATTGATTTCTCTAGAAAGAGAATTAACGCAGCATCCCTATATTCTCTTTATGTGGAGAATAAGCTATACGACTGGCTTCCTAGAGAAATAAGGGAGAGATACACTCCAAATGACAACAAGATAACAACTGAAATATCAATGAAAACAATCATTGATTCTGAGGGACTTGTTGATCTAACTTCACAATTGCTTACCAGCAAGAGTTTCTCAATATATCTTGATAAAAACAAGTCAGATGATTGCATCGCATTAGGAATATCAACATCCGATAGTGATGGGTATTTTATTCCATTAAGCGATGGAAACTGGAGTTCAAAAGTATTAAGTCCGAGCTTTGTCTTTTCTGTCATGAGAAAGGTAATGGAGGACGAAAATGTAAAAAAAGTATCTACAGACAGCAAGTATTTGTTTAAGGTAATGAGTTCTTTTGGTATTAAAATAAATGGCTTCGCTAGCGATCTTGCTACTCTCGTTTACACAATGAATTCAAGGGATAGCTATATTTCTTTCGATGAACTAATAAGAGAAAAAATGAATATTTCTCTTAGGAGATTATCATCATATAAGCAAGATGGATTAAAAGTAAGAGATTCATCAGATCTTTCTCTCCGTGATGCGCAGGAATACATTTGCGAGAGAGCAAGCATCTTGTTGAAATCTAACAGGTTTTTCTATTTAGCTGCCAGTCAGAATCATATGGTTATACCTATATACAAGAAATATGAGCTACCACTCATTCCTGTATTGGCTCAAATGGAATCATCTGGAGTCAAAGTTGACAAAGATGCTCTTTGCAAGGTAAGTAGTGATCTAGAATTAAGAATGAAGCAGATAGAGGATATTCTCTCTGCTGAGTATGGGAGTCCAATTAATATAGACTCTCCAACTCAGGTTTCTGACCTTTTATTTAAAAAACTATCATTACCAGTGATTGGCACAACAGGTAATGGTGCTGCATCTACGTCTGACGCATCATTAAAGTCACTCTATGAGTATCATCCTGCTCCTGCTTTAATTTCTGAATATAGAAGCCTGTCAAAACTAAAGTCAACTTATGCTGATGGAATTCCAAAAAAGATATGTGAAAAGACTGGCTGTATTCACTCATCATTCAACCAGGATGTCACTGCTACAGGAAGACTATCATCAAGCGATCCAAACTTGCAGAACATACCTATAAAATCCAAAGAGGGTCGAAGAATTAGGCAGGCATTCATTCCTTCTGATGGAAATTATATGATGTCAGCAGATTATTCACAGATTGAGCTCAGAGTTTTGGCTCACTTATCTGGTGACGCGAGGCTTGTTGCTGCATTCAACTCTGGAGAGGACATTCACAGAGCAACAGCAGCTGATGTTTTTGGCATCAAACCAACTGATGTAACACCAGAACAAAGAAGATCAGCTAAGGCAATCAATTTCGGCATTATTTATGGCATCTCTGCATTAGGACTTGCTGATGAGCTTGGAATAAGCAAGGGTCAAGCTTCAAACTACATATCTCTTTATTTCAAGAAATATCCAGGGGTGGCAAACTATCTGAAATCACTAAAAGAAAGGGTTTTTATTGATGGATATGTCAGCACGATATCTGGACGCCGCTTATACCACAACAAGAATGAGGCCCAAACTCCATCTGGAAATAGAGCAATAGAACGTGCAGCTATGAATGCGCCTATGCAGGGCAGTGCCTCAGAGATTATAAAGGCAGCAATGATAGAGATTAGCAAGTGGCTAATCCAGGAAAAAATGAGCTCAAAAATGATTCTTCAAATCCATGATGAGCTTGTTTTTGATGTACCTCCTGGAGAGGTTAAAAAGCTAAAGAATAACATTGAGAAAATCATGTCTCAAACTACAAAACTAAGAGTTCCCCTTGTTGTTGATATAGACATCGGAAGAAATCTTGACCAGAGCCACAATCTCGATGTCAAAGAACAGGATGTGGAGCTTGCCGTGTGAGTTTATTTTCACTTTATTAAATGCATGACAAGTCATGCAAAGAGGGGCCAGTTTGCTCCTCTTTTATTTTTCACTTTATATTGACGTTTCATTAAATTCATCTATAATAAACCATATATAAACGATGGAGAGAAACATGTCAGATAAAAACAAAGAGCATCATAATTGCTCTTTCTGCGGCAAAAGCAAGCTTGAAGTCAAGCAGATTATTGCTGGCCCGTCTGTAGCTATTTGCAACGAGTGTGTCTCGCTGTGCTTGGACATCATTGAGGATGAAAACAAGGCATCCCCAGAGCCAAAGCAATCCCTGGGCGAAGTCCTGACTCCAAAAAAGATTTTTGATCTGCTTGGTGAGCATGTAATTGGACAAGAGGATGCAAAAAAAGCTCTTTCTGTTGCTGTGTACAACCACTACAAGCGCCTTAGAAACATCAGTGTCGGCGGCGAAGTAGAGATTTCAAAGAGTAATGTCCTTTTGCTGGGGCCTACTGGCTCTGGAAAGACCCTGCTTGCTGAGACACTTGCTCGGATCATGGATGTTCCATTGGCTATTGCTGATGCAACAACCCTTACGGAAGCCGGATATGTTGGCGAGGATGTAGAGAACGTTGTCAAAAAGCTGCTTAATAGCTGTGATGGTGATGTTGAGAGGGCTCAGCGTGGCATTATCTATATTGATGAGATTGATAAGATTGCCAGGAAATCCGAGAGCGCTTCAATTACTCGTGATGTCTCTGGTGAGGGTGTCCAACAAGCCTTGCTTAAGCTGATTGAGGGTACTGTTGCCAATATCCCTGTTAGTGGTAAGCGCAAAAACCCTAACGAAGCAACCATAGCTGTTGACACGAAAAACATCCTCTTCATTTGTGGTGGTGCATTCGCAGGTATCGAAAAGACCGTGAATCAACGCTCTGAGACCAGTATCGGATTCTCTGCAAGCATTCGAGATACAAGCAAAGAAAAGGACACAACCTCCGCAATGAAGGATGTGCAGCCGTCAGATCTCATTAAATTTGGTCTTATTCCTGAGTTTACAGGGCGACTGCCCATCATTACCTCACTTGAGGAAATGAAGGTTCCCGCTCTTGTTCGAATTTTGACCGAGCCAAAGAATGCCCTTATTAAGCAATATAAGGCGCTTTTTGAGATGGAAGGCATCGCCATTGAGTTTGATGAAGAAGCGATTCTGGCGATTGCTGAGAAGGCATATAAGCGAAATACTGGCGCTCGTGGTCTTCGTTCTATTACGGAGTCAATTTTGATGGATGTGATGTTTGATGCGCCGTCAAGAGACGGAATTGAATCCATCTTGATTACAAAAGGTGTAATTGAGGGGACTGAAAAGCCAATCTTTAAAGAAAAAGTTATTGCCGCATAATTAAGAGCGCCCACAGGGCGCTTTTTACTATATAATAATCACTATAATAATAAAAAGAGCGCTAGTTTATGTTTTATATAGGGATAGATCCTGGCTCAAATGGTGCAATATCAATCATTGATGAGTATGGGAGTTTTGTGGCTGTTCATGATATGCCAATGCGCTGGCTAATCGAGAGAAAAAAGCCGCAAAAAAAATCAAAATTTCTTGCTGATGGTGTGACGCCAAGAAAAAAAACCAAGATCAAACAAGACACGAGAAAAGTCGTTGATGGCAAAGCACTTTTCGAAATTCTTTCAGTGTATTCTTCTCTTGATGTCCTTTGCGCGATGGAGTTCGTTAGTAGCAAGACTGGTCAGGGTGTTAAGTCAATGTTTAGCTTTGGTGAGTCTGTTGGCTGTGTAAAGGGTGTTTTAGAGTCAGCTGGGATTAAGTATAGGCTCGTGTCGTCAGCAGCCTGGCAAGGACATTTTCAGCTTACTGGTGGCGATAAAGACTCACACAAACAACGAATAATGGATAAGTGTCGGTCTATGTATCCAGATGTAAATTACTTCGGGAGCAGAGGCGGATTAAAGGATGGTAGAAGTGATGCAATTCTAATTTCAAGATACTATTTTGAGGCAGGAGATAATGCCATTTTTGTGGCATAAAGAGGTGAGAATGGAAATTTTTCTGGTTGGTGGTGCAGTAAGAGATCAATTGCTTGGTCTCAAGAGCAAAGATATGGATTGGGTTGTTGTTGGAGCAAAACCTGATGATTTAATTTCTAAAGGATATAAGGTTGCTGGTGCAGCATTTCCAGTATTTATTCATCCAGAGACTGGAGATGAGTATGCCTTGGCTAGAAAAGAGAGAAAAACTGGGCTTAAGCACAATGATTTTGAAACATTTTTTGATCCCTCTGTCACGCTTGAGGATGATTTAAGCAGGAGAGATCTTACTATCAATGCGATTGCCATGAGCAAGGATGGTAAATTAATTGATCCATATGGTGGTGCGAAAGACCTTAAAAACAGACTAATTAGGCATGTATCAGGGGCATTTTCAGAAGATCCATTGAGAATACTAAGAGTGGCAAGATTCATGGCTAGATTTCATCACCTTGGATTTAAGGTTGATGCTTCTACAATGGATCTAATGAGGGGAATAGGTAAAGAGCTTGTTCATATTTCAGAGGAAAGAATATGGAAGGAGCTATCTAGGGCTTTAACTGAAAAAACCCCATCGGCATTTATTTCGACACTTAAGGACTGTGACTGCTTAAAGTATGTTCTTCCAGAAGTTGATGCTTTATTTGGTGTTCCTCAACCAGAAAAGCACCATCCAGAAATAGATACTGGGATACATACTCTTATGGTGATGGAGCAAGCAAGAAAATTAACAAATGATGTTGATATTATTTTCTCGGCAATGACACATGATCTTGGAAAGGCATTAACAAAAAAAGAAATGCTTCCAGCACACCACAATCATGATGAGGATGGAGTCCCTGTTGTAGAAATGCTTTGCAAAAGACTGAAAGTACCATCAAACACAAAAAAACTTGCTGTTGCTGCATGCAAAAATCACACGACTGTTCACAGGGCTTTTGAATTAAGACCAGGAACGATAGTGAAGCTCTTTAATCAAATTGATGCATACAGAGACAGAGGGATTCTTGATAAGCTGCTTACTGTGTGTGAGAGCGATGCAAAAGGAAGAGCCGGATTTGAGAATATAAAGTACAACCAGTCTGAGCTTTTAAAAAATGCATTCAAGGCATCTCTTGGCGTCACTGCAAAAGAATTTGTTGAAAAGGGATATTCTGGAGAAAAAATAAGAGAGCAAATCAATGCAAAAAGAATAAAAGTGGTTAAGCATGAAATTTATTCATCAGGACTTGAGCCGTAAAAAAGGCCCACATATGTGGGCCTTTTTTATTTTAATCCTTTGTCATAGCATTCTTGAAAATACTTCGCCAGATGACCTTCGGTTGTCTTGTGAAGTGGATCTATCAATCTTGCCTTGTACTCGTTTTTATTTGCTCCGCTAACTGAGCCGCCATTTTTCATTATTTTTTCTACGATTTTCTTTGTATCCATTATCCTGTCGTAGTTTTTGGTTAGCCATTCTTCTGGTGGTTGCCTTGTCTTTTTGAGTGTGATTTTCCTCATGAATGAGTTAAGCAAGTCAGTGTCAGACTTACTAATCTCTTTTTTGATCTTTGCGAGACTTTGACTGCATATTTCACCAAGCTCTTTGGCGAATGGGTGATTATTGCCCTCCAAGTTTTTTTGAAAGGTTTTTAATTTGCTGCCATGAACACCTGTAAGGGCAAGTCTAGCTCCAGATGCTCCATCCCTGTCATAGATTTCCTTAATGGCATCACATATACCATTGATTTCACTAATGTTTTCTGCGTACCATTTTTCGTGATAGTGCTCAATTGTCGCAACACTACCTCTCGCATATTTGAAGTTTTTAAATCTTTCTGCGATAGATGTTAAATTGGAATCCTTGTTTTTTGAGCTTCTCAGCTCTATTGATTGCCTTGTTGTTTTTTCAAAGCGATTGTTTTTATTGGCAAGCCTATGCCAAATCAAAGTAAACTCACTCAAAAGAGTTAGGCATTTATTGCCTTGGATTCTTTTATTTTTGAAGTCTACTTTGTATCCAATGAGACTGTTTGTTTCAAGATCAATAAGGACTCTCGCCAGTGCATTTACATCGGCCCCTGTATATTTCACTCTTGGATTTATATCATTCAGAAGATCTTTTATTGTTATGCTTTCTTTAATGACATTAATACTGCCATCTTCCTTATCTATAAATGCCTTCTTCCTGCTTGATAGCCATATGATAAGAACCCTAGATAATTGATTCTGAGACTCTGCTATAGTAAGTCTATTGAACTCATAATATTCAGATGTTCTGTATATCTGCCTAAAGCTATCTGATGCCTTAAAGGTTACTTTTCTATTTGGCCTGTCGTAACCAAGATCGCCAGAAATATTAGCAACAAGAGACTCATCCGCCCCCTTTGCTCTTTTTGCCTCAAACTTGTTTTTATAAAAAACAAACACGAGATTTTTAAGTCTTGAAAAAGAATCAATAATTATTGCCGAATCTTCTGGGTTCGGCCATCTATTTCTATCTATTGGAGAAAAGAAATCCTCAAAAGACATTTCTACTGTATTTTTTATTGCATCATCATATTCTTTATCTGACAGTCTTCCCAGGTGATATGAAAGACAAAGATAAACGTCCAAGTCCAGCATTGCATTCAGAGCAAATCCAGACATTTTAAATGCATTGAATTTTTTACTGACTGGCTGAGGCAAGGTGTGAACGACAGTATCATCAATCAACTGCTGGTGAGAGGCATGCCTGCCACATCTAAAAACCCCAGAGTAAAAAAGAAATGGGAATCGCTCGATATTTGTTGCTGGATATCCTCTTGGATGCAAAGATGTTTTTGTTTTTCCTGGTATGGGATCTTTCTTTTCTTGTATTGGCTTCCTCTCTTCTCGGGAGTCATTTACAATAACTCCATCTTCAATTAATACAGGAGAACGTTCATTCTGACTAGAATTAAAAAATGACTCGTAATCACTTTCAGTCGCCAGTCCAAATTTAGCGCCATTGTGTATTTCAGCAAGTCTTTTTTCTTCTTCTTCGCTTGCAATCTTAAGTAACGATGATACTCGCTCCCATTTATTTTCTATAAATGCGATGGTTTCCATACCTTCTTTCAAGGCCATTGTTTCAATCACAGATACAATATCATCGGATACTTTAAATTCGCCAGAAAAAAGAGAGAAGTCAGCACCATCTCCAAATTTTGTTCTTATATATTTTCTTGCAATCGAGTCTTTTATTTCCATGTCGCCTCTCAATTACATATCCTCATGAAATAAAATTTGCAGAATTGCCGCCTATGGATATTTGAAAGAAATTATATTACAAAAATTTGGTTTTGATAAGTACCGCTTTTAAAGTAGTGATAACAAAATACAATACACATGCAGCCCACTCCCCCCGACCATCATCAAAACCAGACCTTCTGTATGCGCCATAGGAGCGATTCTTGAGGGTGGCTAATACGACAGTGGCCGAAATCACCTCTGCGTTGCCTGTGGCTATACTGAGCTCATTTTACCGCACAGTCTCAATAGAGGCCATGCGTGGCATTTCTGCAACACACTTGCTTGATATGGTTTTGCTCATTCAGTGATGATTATCTCGTCTTGAACGGGGCTTGATTGAGCCAGGAAGGCAGCCATGACCAATTGAGTGATCCAGATCACATAAATGAAAATTAGATTTGTTGATAAGTCTGTTGAAAACATGTGGAAAACCTGTTGAAAGCCTGTGTTTTGTCGTTTTTTTCCCAATGATCAGATAACTTAAGGCCAATTCGCAAGATAACTCGTTTTTAAGTGGTTAGTAGTCTCTACCAATGATCCACTGTCATTTTTCAGATTACAGATCATGAATTCGAATGATCGAGATCTCTAATGCATGAAAAAACCCTTAAAAATCAATGGCCGACACCCTGATCTTTAGATCTATAGATCTTGAAAGGATCCAAAGAAAAGATCCAAAACAAGAGAGATCGATCCTTTAAACAAGAAACTAACAATAGCAATAAGGAATCCTCTTGATTTATTTGAATTCTGTGATACCATTTTGTAGCTTGGTAGTCTATTGAAAGAGCAAACACGCTTGTCAAAAGTTGATGTTATGCCGATGACTAGAAACAAGCAATGTCGATTTAACTGAGCTAATTCAGTCTATTTTCTGTGGGCAATCTAGCTCACGCTCCTCCTTTAATGCGCAGTTATCTTACCCTCAGTAAGCCGAAAATCACTATACCAATCCACACTGATACCTGTTCTAACCCCAGGGTGAAGATAACTATGTTGTCAGCTGACAATTGCCCTCCTTGGACAGGCTAACTTCCATTTCACGATACCGATAATCCATTCACCATCGGGTTATGAGGCGCAGATCAGTCCGTTGTCAGCTGACAATCGCTGCCAGCCAGCGGCCAGGGTTCCATTTCACAATACCGATAATCCATTCACCATCGGGCCATGAGACGTAGATCAGCCCGTTGTCAGCTGACAATCGCTGACAGTCAGCAGCCAGGGTTCCATTTCACGATACCGATAATCCATTCACCATCGGGCCATGAGACGCAGATCA
>Ga0075011_10000679_pt1 | contig 18044 bp, 17 predicted proteins | sample TARM_MetaG_T_14_FD_72354 | JGI IMG/M metagenome (GOLD analysis project Ga0075011, IMG submission 72354) | Freshwater microbial communities from Pennsylvania, USA, analyzing microbe dynamics in response to fracking - TARM_MetaG_T_14 | ecosystem: Environmental > Aquatic > Freshwater > River... | reverse complement strand
TCCAGGGCCTCGGGGCCGAAGGGAAGCTCACCAGCGGCGCAGAGCGCGCCGAGCATGGCCACGTTGCCGGACTGTACGGCGCCCGCTTCCAGGCCGATGGACTGGTTGGCCATGAAGTACACCTTGCTGGTGCAGGCGGCCACGGCCTTCTTGATGTCGTCGATGGTCGGACATTCCTGTTTACCCATGGCCACGGACAGGGGCGGCATGTACTCGGTGGACGATACCACCAGGCCACCCTGGCGCAGGTAGGGCAGGGCGCGCATGGTTTCCATGGGCTCGAACCCGAGGAGGATGTCGGCCTCGCCAATGCCGATCTTGGGCGACTTGCACCCGATCAGCACCGTGGATTCGACCACACCGCCGCGTTGGGCCATGCCGTGGATCTCGCCGGAGGTCACGGTCAGCCCCTGGCTGAGGGCGGTCTTGGCCAACAGGGTGGTGGCGGTCAGGGTGCCCTGGCCGCCCACGCCGGTCATGAATATGCGGATTTTCTTGGTATCGGGCATGATTAGCTGCCTCTCTTCTTGGCTTTGATGTGCCCGCAGACCTGCAGGCAGAGCATGCAGCCGTTGCACAGGATCGGGTTGACCGCGGCCTTGCCGCCTTCCTTGTACATGGCCGGGCAGGCCAGCTTGTCCAGGCAGTCGAACCGGCCGGTGCAGGACTCGGCCACGTAAGCCACCTGCGGGGCGACCTTCTTGTAGACCCGGCGGGTGTACAGTGGACAGGGCTCCTTGGCGATGAGCACGCGCACGCCGTTTATGGCCCCGAGTTCTTCCATGGCGGCCATGGTCTTCTTCTGGTTGAACGGATTGACCGTGCGCACCTCGGTGACGCCCAGGCCGCGTACGGCGGACTCGATGTCCAGCGGATGGTCGTTGTCGCCGAGGACCGTCTTGTCCACGCCCGGGTTGGGCTGGTGGCCGGTCATGGCCGTGGTCCGGTTGTCCAGAATGACGATGAGCACGTCATGGGCGTTGAAGACCGCGTTGGCCACGCCGGTCAGGCCGGAGTGGAAGAAGGTGGAGTCGCCGATGAAGGCAACAACGGTCTGGCCGGACGCCTTGGCCACGCCGCCTCCCGCCGAGATGGAGGAGCCCATGCACAGCAGGAAGTCGGCGGTCTGCAACGGGGGCAGCAGGCCGAGGGTGTAGCAGCCGATGTCCGAGGAGTAGACCGCGTCGTCGCCGAAGACCTTGCGGGCCGCGTAGTAAGTGCCGCGGTGCGGGCAGCCAGCACAGAGGTTCGGCGGACGGCCGGGCAGCTCGGGCAGGGAGCATTCGCAGGTGGGCACCGGGGCTTCGCCCAGACCCTCGCGGATGGCGTTCTCGACCAGGGTCACGTCGAACTCGCCGTTGCGCGGCAGGACGTCCTTGCCTTTGATCTCGATGGAAAGCTCGTTCTTCTGGGCCAGGACGCGCAGCTCGTTCTCCACGACCGGCTCCAGCTCCTCGACCACCAGGACCGTGTCAACGGACTTGAGGAAGTCCAGACACTTGTTCTCGGGAAGAGGGTTGGAAAATCCGAGTTCCAGGACCGTGACCTTGTCGGCCAGGCCCGCGTTGTCCAGGGCGTCGGCCACGTAGGCGCGGGAGATGCCGGAGCAGACGATACCGTATTTGCCGTTGCCGGAGACCGTGTTGTACGGGGAGTTCTCGGCTTCCTCGCGCAGGGCCTCCATGCGTTCCATGAGACGGACGTGCATGGGGCGGGAAAAAGCCGGGATGGGCACGAAATGCGGCGGGTTGCGCGTAAAGCCCTCGGGCTTGCCCGGGGCAGGGACCGGGCCGAACTCGACCGGGCCGCGCAGGTGGTTCACGCGGGTGGTGGTCCGCAGGAGCAGGGGCGCGCCGTGCTTCTTGGAAAGGAGCAGGCCGTCGCGGGCCATGTCCTTGGCCTCCTGTGCCGAGGCGGGTTCGAGGACCGGCATGCCGCCCAGGCGGGCATAGATGCGGTTGTCCTGCTCATTCTGGCTGGAGTGGCAGCCGGGGTCGTCGGCGGACAAGAGCACAAGCCCGCCGGGAGCGCCCACGTAGCACAGGGTCATCAACGGGTCTGCGGCCACGTTCACGCCCACGTGCTTCATGGTGCACAAGGTCATGGCGCCGGCCAGGGTCGCGCCGCCGGCCACTTCCAGGGCGACCTTCTCGTTGACCGAGTATTCGAAGTAATATTCGCCGTCGGGCGAAATGCGGTAGAAAGTGTCCGGCACTTCGCTTGAGGGGGTACCGGGATAGCAGGTCACCACCTGGATGCCCGCTTCCACGGCGCCGCGCACGATGGCTTCGTTGCCGAGGAGCAGATGGGTGTCCCCGGGGGTGTCACCCAAGAGCGGATTTGCCATTTTGCCTCTCCTGCGGCCGGACACTCTGGCTTCCGGCCTCTTTATCTAGATGATTCGTTTAGTTGCTTTCCAACTGGGATATTTTGTACTCGACGAACGGCTTGTCACCGATGTCCTCGCCATCCAGCTTCTTGTACGCGGCCAGAGCTTCGGCCTTGTCACCCGCGGCTTCGGCGGCCTGGGCGAGCTGGCGGTAGACCGGGACGGTGTAGGCGGCGGAGGCCAGTCCGGCCAGTTCCTTCATCTCTTTCAGCGCGTCCGCGCCGTGTCCGGCCAGGATCATGGCCTTGGCGCGGCCCAGGCGGGCGACGAACTGCATCTCGCCTTCGGTCAGGCCGACCAGGTCTTCCCAGTAGCCTTGGGCCTTGGTGTAGTCGCCCAGGCTCATGGCGGTCTGTGCGGCTTCCAGGGTCACGGCGGGCCGGACGGAATCCGTGACGTCGCCCAGCATGGCGTCGAGCTTGACCAGGCGGTCGGCTCCGGTGGAGGAGACCATGATCTCGCCCAGAGCGGCCTGAGCGTTGGACTCGGCCTTGGCGGCGTAAGCCTTGTAACCCGCGTAGGCCACGGTGACGACCAGGATGATGCAGACTGCGGTGATCAACTGCTTGCGGTAGGTAAACGCGGCTTCGAGGATCGGGTGCAGGGATTCAGGCGTGTGGGACTCGATGTCGTTCAGCGCGTCGGGTTGGACGGGATTGGTTGCAGCCATGGGATTTTCATGCCTCCATGAGGGTGATTTTAGTTGTATACGGGCCGGGAAGCTAGGCCCGGCAACGCAGAAGGGGTGATAAGCAAAATTGTAAAAAAGGTCAAAGGCTATTTTGAAAGTAAGACGGAAAACAGCTAAAAACGGTGCCTGTAATCAAGTGCTTGTCGACGCAAATAACAAAAACAGTAAATTTATCGGAGAGGCCGGGCCAAAGTGTATGCGGTGGGCAAAGACGGGAATTGACTTTATCCCCTGGAGGAGGTTAGCAAAATAATTCGCCGGGACAGAATTTCATTCGGTTATGGCGAGTATAATTTCAAGGAGAGCTTTCTATGGAGTTACGCGAACAGATGGTGGAGATGGGCAAGCGCGCCAAAGCGGCGTCGCGCAGGCTTTCGGCGGCTTCGGGCAAGGCCAAGCAGGACACCCTGTTGATTCTTGCCAAACTGCTGGAGTCCGAGGCCACGGCCATCCGGGAGGCTAACCGGCTCGACCTGGACGCGGCGGCTGAAAACGGCCTGGACAAGGCCCGTGTGCAGCGCCTGACGATCAGCGACAAGGTCCTGAATTCCATGATTAACGGGTGCCGCGAGGTGGCGGCCATGGCCGACCCCGTGGGCGAGATCGAGTCCATGACCAAGCGCCCCAACGGTATGCTCGTGGGCCGCATGCGCGTGCCCCTCGGCGTGGTGGCCATGATCTACGAATCCCGGCCCAACGCCACGGTGGACGCCGGCATACTCTGCCTCAAGGCGGGCAACGCGGTCATCCTGCGCGGCGGGAGCGAGGCCTTCCACTCCAACAAGTGCCTGGCGGAGCTGATGCACCGGGCCCTGGAAAAGGCCGGACTGCCCAGCGACGCGGTCCAAGTGCCGCCGACCACGGACCGTGAGGCCGTGACCGAGATGCTCAAGCTCGAACAATACATCGACGTGGTCATCCCGCGCGGCGGTGAAGGGCTCATTCGGGCGGTGACCAGCCAGGCGACCATGCCGGTGCTCAAGCACTACAAGGGCGTGTGCCAGATCTTCGCCGATTCCAGTTGCGATATCGCCAAGGCCGTGCCGATCATCGAAAACGCCAAGATGCAGTACCCCAGCGGCTGCAATGCCGCAGAGTGCCTGCTGGTCCATCAGGATGTAGCCGAAGCGCTGCTACCCAAGGTGGCCGAGACCATCGGACCCAAGGGCGTGAAGTTCAAGGCCTGCCCCGAATCCCTGCCCCTGCTCGGCGATTTCGCCGAGCCCGCCGTGGACGCGGACTGGGGCTGCGAGTTCCTGGACCTGATCCTGGCGGTCAAGGTGGTCGCGGATATGGACGAGGCCCTGGACTACATCGCGGAGTACGGCTCCAACCACACAGAGGCCATCCTGTCCGAGGACTACAACAACTGCATGCGCTTCGTGCGCGAGGTGGACGCCTCCCTGGTGGTGGCCAATTCCACCACCCGTTTCAACGACGGCGCCCAGCTCGGCCTGGGCGCGGAGATCGGCATCTCTACCTCCAAGCTCCACGCCTACGGTCCCATGGGTATCAAGGAGCTGACCAGCGCCAAGTTCGTCCTCCTGGGCGAGGGCCAGATTCGGGAATAGTCTTTCCCGATCGTCTATTAATGAATTGAACGGGCCGTCCGCAAGGGCGGCCCGTTTTGCTTGCGGGGACGGATGTGAGCCGAGGAGCCACTCACTAAATCAAGGGATTGGCAGGAAGGTTGTAAGCTGTTACGCAATGCTGCGATTGTGCGCATCAAACAACTGACAAAAGGTTATTGTCGTGAAAATCCAGACTGCTATGATTGTCCTGCTGGTTCTCTTTCTTTCGGGGTGTGGCTTAATCTGTCCCGATCAGCCGGAAATGACGGTGCGACTGGTCCGGTCCGAAAAACTTCCATTCAGGATCAGTGGCGTGTCGCTGCGGGCATACAGATCCTTGGGCGAGCATTACGTCTACGGCTATAAAGAGATGGAGGCCGTCCAGAAACTAACCAGCCGGGCTTTGCTTGATTCTTCCGTATCGAATCCGTCTGCGGACAAGGTGGCGACCGTCGTGGTCGATGTCGTCGAATTGTTTCCAGGGGGTTCCAACATGTTCGAGGATACACCCGTTAAGTACGAAGCCGAGATGTACGCTCTTGATATGGAATCGGGTGACGTCCTTTTCCATAACCATTATGCCGAGTCGGTGGAGTGGGCGCGTCGTTGTGATTTTTCCTGTGTTCCCTGGCCGTCCGCCGTGCAGGCCAAGTATGATGCGATCAATCGTGTGAACGACCGGTTTATCGCCGATTTGTATTCGGTTGAAGCGAAAGGCGGTGCGGTCTCGGATGAAGGTAGGATACACGGCACGCTCGGAAACGTGTATGTCGATTTTGCAGATACCTATGCTGTTGCAAATTGGCGATATCGGCATCGGGCGGGCCAGGATTTCCAGAACTTCATGTTCGACGTGTTGGTGAAGCTGCAGACGGGTGTGACGGTATCCCTGCTGCATGGGAAATATTTCAGCCACCACAAGGACACGACCTATGATGTGCGTATCTCCATTTCGGATATAGACGATTATGGGGGAGGCTTCTTCTCCAGAGGTGACAGCGGCTATTGCGGAACCGCGTCGATTCTCAAAAACGGCCGCGAAGTGGGCGTGGTCGAACTCAATGAATCCGATTTGCCCGCCCCCCTGACGGTTGATGCGATCAACAAGGTCTTTTTTGATAAAATCACTGAATACTTTGATGGATTGAGAAGCTGATTCGGTCGGCGCTCAGACATCGCCTTTCCCCATATGCACCCAGCTGCTCTCGAGAACAGTTGGACGCGACACGTTCTTACGGGGCCGTCTTTCGGGGCGGCCCTTTTGCTTGCCGCAGGCGGGCCAATTCGTGTATATTCGGACACATCCAAGGAGCGAAAGCGTGAAGATAGGCATTTTGGGCGGCAGTTTCAATCCGGTGCATACCGGTCACGTGCGCATGGCCGTGGAGGTCTACGAGCAGCTCGGCCTGGACCGGGTGGAGCTGCTTCCGGCGAGCGAACCACCGCACAAGCGGGGGCGGGAAGTCCTGCCTTTCGAGCTGCGCATGGAATTGGTCCGCCGGGCCATCGCGGGCATCCCCGGCCTGGGGGCCAACCCGTTGGAGGCCGAGCGGTCCGGGCCATCGTTCACCTGCGACACCCTGACCTGCTACCGCACCACCGCGCCGGGAAACGAGCTGTATTTCGTACTGGGCGCGTCCACCTTCCTGGAACTGCACAACTGGCGGCGCGGGCTGGAGATTCCGGCCCTGGCCTCCCTGGTGGTGGTCAATCGATGGGAAGCGGCCGACGACGTGGCCGGATTCGTGACCGAACACTGGCCCGAGGCCGAGATCGAGTCCGTGGGTGCATGGCGGTTGCCCGAGGGCAACACCATCCGGCTGCTGGACATCCCACGCTTGGACATCAAGGGCGAGCACATCCGCCGTCGTTGGCTGGATCGCCGCAACCTGAGCCTGTTGGTCCCGGACGGGGTCCGCGACCTGCTTGAGGAAAGAGCTGGCGAGATCGAACCTCATTGGGGCGAACGAAAAGGGGCGTGATCGGATAGGGCCGGACCAAGCGGTTCCGTGCCGGGACGTCTTAGGGCGGCTCAGGCCAGACAGGCCCGGACCGCGTCGAGGACCGTCTCGGGCGTGGTCTCGGTCATGCATTCGAAGCCGCGCGCGCATTTTTTGGCCCCGTGCAGGGAGCAGGGGCGGCAGGGCAGGTCCCGTTCCAGGACCACGTCCTTGTTACCCGCCGGATAGAACCCCCAGGCCCGGGCCGTGGGCCCGAACAGGGCGACCACCGGGGTGCCCACCGCGCAGGCCAGATGCATGGGCCCGGAATCGCCGGTGACCAGCAGGTCGGCCCGCTCAAGCAGGCCGCAGGTGGCTCGCAGGCCGGTCTTGTTGGTCAGGTCTCGCTCGTGGCCGCTCGTTAGCGGCGTCTCGTTTCTCCCCACCACGAACCAGTTTATGTCTTGGGCGTCGAGCAGGGCGGCCAGCCGGATCCAGTTCTCGGCGGGCCACTGTTTGGACGGATGGGTGGCGTAGGGGTGCAGAGCCACGCGCGGCCCCGCGCAGGAGATCGGCGACAGTTGCCGTTCGGCAGCCAGTGTCTCGGCCTCGGTCAGGTAAATGTGTGGCAGTACGGCCTCGCGGGCGGGCGGTTGCCGGTCCAGGGCCAGGGCGTAGCGCTGGGGCACGTTCAGGGCTTCGAGCTTGAGGCGGAAACGGTCGGAGCGGGTGCGTTCGAAGAGGCGGCGGGCCAGGCCGAACTTGGGGTAGCGTCGAACTTGTCCCTTCCAGCGCAGGGCGAGGATGCGCGAGCGCAGGGTGCCGTGCAGGTCGATGAGCATGCCGCCTTTGTATTGCCGGGTCAGCTCGCCGGTTTTGCGCAGCCAGCCCGCGTCGGTCAGGTCCTCTTTGGTCAGGCCGATGGTCCCGGCCACGGCTGGGTGGTTGGCGAGCAGGGGCAGGTTGGCTTCCCTGGTTGCGAAGACAAAGGGTTTCCCGGTCCGCTCGAACCAGTGGGACAGGACGCCGGTGGCCAGGGCCACATCGCCCATGTGCCCCAGGCGGAAGACCACGGCGGGGTGCTCGGTTACACTCGGATTCATGCCCGTCCTGTTCGCCTCAATCGCCTTGGAAGTCAAGCCTGTTGCGTGTTGCGCCAGCCCGTGGCATCTGCTACATCCATCGGTAATGCATCGTGTTCGTTCCTCTCGTTTTCAGGAAGTGAAAAGAACCCATGGTTGAACTTATTCTCGCCGTTGGCGTGGCCGTCTTTGTGTCCGCATTCTGCTCCGTGGCCGAAGCGGCTCTCTATTCCATGAGCTGGGCCGACATTCAGAAACTCAAGGACAGCGGCCGCAAGTCCGCGGTCCTGCTCCACAAGCTGCGCTCGAAAATCGACGAGCCCATCACTGCCATTCTGACATTGAACACCTGCGCGCACACCGCCGGTGCCGCCGTGGCCGGCTGGGCCTGGGCCAAGCTTTACGGCGAAGACACGCTTTGGCTCTTTACAGTCTGCTTTACAGTAATTATTCTCATCTTCACGGAGATACTGCCCAAGACGCTGGGCGTACTCTATTCGGACGTGATCGCACCGCCCCTGTCCCGGCCGCTCAAAGGAATGGTCTGGCTGTTCAAGCCGGTCATCGCCATCATGGGTGTGCTGTCCAGGGCCGTGAGCCACAGGGAATCCAAGCCGGACCATACAGAGGACGACATCCGGGCCATCGTCAGCCTGACCCGTCGTTCAGGAGTGATCAAGCAGTACGAGGAGACCTCCATCCGGAACATTCTTTCCCTGGATTCCAAGACGGCGGAGCAGATCATGACGCCGAGGACCGTGGTCTTTTCGCTGCCCTCGGACATGACTGTGGCCCAGGCCAGGGAGGAGCACCCCAATTGGCCGCACAGCCGTATTCCGGTGTACGAAGAGGACACTGAGGATATCGTGGGCGTGGTCTACCGGCGGCTGGTGCTGGAGGCCCTGGCCGATGACCGGGACGAGCTCAAGCTGTCGGACATCATGCGCCCGGTGCGTTTCGTCCTGGAGTCCGTCACCCTGGACAAGCTCCTGGTGCAGTTTCTGGGCAGCCGCATGCATCTGGCCGTGGTTCTGGACGAATACGGCGGGGTGGCCGGGGTGGTGACCCTGGAGGACGTGCTCGAAGAAATTTTGGGCAGTGAAATAGTTGACGAGACCGACCAGGTGGTGGATATGCGGGAACTCGCCCGTACGCAGCGGGACGAACTGACTCGTGCCCGCAACGGCTCCGCCGGCGGAGACAAGAACGAATAGCGCTCGACGCAAGGAATCGTATGGCCAAGAAGTCCAACAAAACCGTGTACGCCGTCGCCCTGGTGCTCTTTCTGGGCGGCCTTTCCTACCTCATCTTTTCCGGCCTGACTCAGGATTCGGTCTATTTCCTGAACGTGACCGAGGCCCTGGCACAGGATCGGGCCGAGATCGGCAATGCCCGGCTGTTCGGCAAGGTCTCGCCCACGGGGTTGACCATCGCCGACGGCAAGCTCGGGGCCGACTTCGACCTGGTGGACAAGCTGGCGCACGACAAGACCCTGCGGGTGGAGTACAAGGGCGCGCTGCCCGACACCTTCAAGTCGGACGTCGAGGTCATCGTGGAGGGCAGGTTCTCTCCTGACGGGCAGGTCTTCCTGGCCAGGACCCTGGTGACCAAGTGTCCCTCCAAGTACGAGGAAAAGAGCAAGCAGATGGACGCGCAGCAGGGACAGGCCGGTTAGTGAATTTTCTTTCACATCATTGCGTCGCGGTTTTTTCCCCACTATCGCCGTTGAACCCGCTGGACACGATCGCGGGCCAGGGGGGCGCCGCCCTTTTCACCCGTTCGTCGAATTTGTTGTAAGGAGCCTTTATGCATCTGACCGGATACGTCGGTTTACTCTTTTCCCTGCTCGCCTTCCTCTTCCTCGCCGGTTTCGCCGGTTACGCCGCCTGGACCAGGAAGACGGAAGCCCTGACCGTGGTGGAGCGGGGCCAGTTCATCGCCGCCTGCGGCGTCATCTTTTCCACGCTCATACTGCTGGTCGCCCTGACCGGGCGGGACTACTCCTTCCGTTACGTTTACAACAACGTGGACAACGCCCTGTCCTTCGTCTACACCCTGACCGCCCTGTGGGGCGGTCGCGAAGGATCGCTCCTGTGTTGGGAGCTGATCATCGCCGTCTCGGGTATGATCTTCGTGGCCACGCCGGGGTACAGGTCGTTCAGTTCGGACACCAAGCTCTTCTTCTGGATGTTTTTTTTGACGGTGCAGGGCTTTTTCCTGCTCCTGCTCACGGGCTGGTCCAATCCGTTCATCGAGATCGTCCCGGCCCCGGGCGACGGGCGTGGCCTGAATCCGCTGCTGCGCAATCCGGGCATGATCTTCCATCCGCCCCTTCTATTCATGGGCTTCGCCCTGTACACCATCCCGGCCTGCGCGGCCCTGGCGTCGAGCATCGCCAGCGAGAAGAAATCCTGGATCAAGGTGGTCCGCAACTGGAACGTCATGTCCTGGATATTTCTGACCGCGGGCATCGTACTGGGCGGCTGGTGGTCCTACATGGAGCTCGGCTGGGGCGGCTACTGGGCCTGGGACCCGGTGGAGAACGCCTCCCTGATCCCCTGGTTCGCGGGCACCGCCGTGCTGCATACGGGCATCATCGAATCCAGGCGCAACGCTCTCCAGCGGACCAACGTCTTTTTGATGTCCCTGACCTTCATCCTGTGCATCTTCTCCACCTATCTGACCCGCTCCGGCGTGATCGATTCCCTGCACACCTTCGGCGAATCCGGCGTGGCCCAGCCCCTGTTCTGGTCCATGGTCGCGACCCTGGTCGTGACCCTGATGGTCACCTTCCTGTCCGAGCGCCTGACCCATCGCTCCCTGTCCGACTTCCTGAGCCGCCAGGGGCTGCTGGTCATCACGGCCTGGTTCCTCCTGGCGTTGGGCCTGGTGGTCACCCTGGGGACCATGTGGCCGGTCATCAGCCGGTTGTGGGCCCCCTCGCCCATGGGGTTGGACGCCCACTTCTACAACAGGGTCTGCCTGCCGTTCATGGCCTTGCTGGTGCTTCTCTTCTGCTTTTGTCCCTGGCTGGGTTGGAAGGGCGGCATCCGCAACAAAAAGGGCTTCCTCGCGGTTTGCGCCGTGCTGGTCGTCGCTTTTGCCGGGTTCTACCTGTCGGGCATGACCAACGTGCTGGCCGCACTGACCGCCGCCGCTTCGGTGGCCGCCCTTGTCGGCATCGGCCTGCTCTTCGCCCTGTATCCGGCTTTGCGCGCACAGCGCCAGTCCTGGGGGGCCTACGGCGTACACCTCGGCCTGGTGCTCCTGGCGCTCGGCGTGGCCTTTTCCGGGCCGTACAAGTCCGAGCACGAGGTGGTTCTGGCTCAGGGCGAATCCGTGTCCATCGGCGAGTTCACCGTGACCTACGCGGGCCTGCACGAGGATCGCAACGTGGGCGATATCGTGGCCCGGGCCACGGCCACTCTGGCGGTCTCCAAGGATGGTCGGGACGTGGGCGTGCTCAGGCCTGACAAGCGCATCTACAAAAACTTCCCCAACCAGCAGTTCGCCGAGGTGGGCACCATCCCGAGTTTCGGCGACGAGCTCTACGCCACGCTGCTCGGCCTGACCGAGGACAACAGGGCGAGTTTCAAGATCAGCATCAACCCGCTGGTCAACTGGATCTGGATCGGCGGCACGATCATGTGTCTGCTCGCCTTCCTGTTGCTCAGGCGCATCCCCAGACCCGGCGAGGTCAGGTAGATGGCGGGAGCGGACAACCCTCTGCTGACTGTGAGGCGGGCGGCCAAGTTCTTCGGCAACAAGCTGGTCTTCAAGGAGATATCCTGCGAGGTCCGTTCCGGCGAGATCCTGCTGGTGGCCGGTCCAAACGGCGCTGGCAAGTCTACGCTCATGCGCATTATGGCGGGCTTGAGCAAGCCGTCGGCGGGGGAGGTCCTGCATGGGCTTGAGCCCGAGGAGACGGCTTATCTGGGCCACGCCACCTTCATCTATCCCGGGTTGACCGCCCTGGAGAACCTGCGTTTCTGGGCGTCCATGTACGGACTGTCGCCGACCAGGGACGAACTCCTGGTCCTGCTCAAGCGGGTGGGGCTGGAGCGGGCCGCCGAGGAAAAGGCCGGGGCGTTTTCGCGCGGCATGGCTCAGCGGTTGAATCTGGCGCGGATATATCAGGCGGCACCCAGGCTCATCTTTCTCGATGAACCAGGCACCGGCCTGGACCCGGCCTCGTTGAAGCGCTTGCGTGGGGAGATCGCCGGGCTGCGCGACAGAGGCACGGCCATTGTTTGGATCAGTCACCATGTGACCGAGGACGCCGCCCTGGCCGACAGGGTCCTGGCTTTGGGCGGGCGCAGGGTGGAATATTTTGGCCCGGCCTCGGACTTCACCCCGGAGGGCGCATGTTGAAGCGCACCCTGGTCATCGCGAAAAAGGACCTCAAGCTCTCCCTGTCCGGGGGGCAGGGGCTGGTCCAGGCCGTCCTGCTCGGCCTGCTGCTGATTTTTCTCTTTTCGTTATCCAAGCCGCTGGGAGGAGCCATCTCGCCACAGGCGGCAGGTGCCATCTTCTGGCTCGCTTCGGCCTTCGGCCTGGTCCTGGTCTTCAATGACCTGTTCGCCATCGAGGAGATGAACGGCGCGCGTATCGGAATACTGTCCTCGCCCGCGCCGGTACACGCGGTCTGGCTGGGCAAGGGACTGGCCGGGTTCGGTCTGCTGTTCGTTTCGCAACTGGTGTTCCTGCCTGCCACGGCGGCCTTTCTGGGCCAGTCGGTCCATGGCCCGTGGTGGTTGCTTTGGGTCACGCTGATCGGCGCGGACCTCGGGCTGGTCATCATCGGCGCGCTGCTCGGCGCGCTTTCACAGGGGCAGGCGGCCCGCGAGTCGCTGCTGTCGGTTATCGTCTTCCCGTTGCTGCTGCCCGTTCTTCTGTCCGGCATTACCTTGTTCGGACTGTGTTTTTCGCCCGAGCACACCATGGGCTACAACCAGTGGCTCGGCCTGATTTTCGCTTTTGACTGTCTGTTCGGCGGGGCCGGGTTATTCCTGTTCCCGTTCGTCTATAGTGGGGAAGAGTAGTTATGAAAGTTTCCATTCTGGCCATACTGGCTGGCATCGGGTTGGTGGCGCACCAACTCATGATCTGGTTCTACGCGCCCATCGCACAGTCCGGGCCCGTGCAGAAGATCTTTTACATGCACCTGCCGTGCTCCTGGTGGGCTCTGGTATCCTTTTTCGTGGTCTTCGCGGCCTCCATCCTCTACTTGGTCACGCGCAATGACCGGTATGATCGGGTAGCGGCCGGGGCCGGAGAGCTGGGCGTGCTTTTTGCCACCATGACTCTGATCTCCGGGTCCACCTGGGCCAGGGCCGAGTGGGGCCACTGGTGGCTGTGGGACCCGAAGCTGACCACCGCATTGATCATGTGGTACGTCTACGCCGGATACCTGGTCCTGCGGAATACCCCCATGGGCCGTGACCGCAAGGCCCTGGTCTGCGCCGTGCTCGGTATCGTCGCCTTTCTGGACGTGCCCCTGGTCTTTTTCGCGGCCAAGCTCTGGGGCAGCGCCCATCCCGACGGCCTGGCCCGCCAGGGTTCGGGCATGGAGGCGCGTATGTGGCACACGGTCTTCGCCGGGCTCTTCGCCTTCGGGCTGCTCTGGGGAGCCATGCTCCTTACCCGCATCCGCCAGCTTGGCCAGAAGGCCCGGCTCGAAGCCATGCTCGTCTGGGACGAGGAATAACAACGTTAGTAAAACGAGAGGATACATCATGTCCGCAACCGTCTATATCTTCATTGCCAACGTGGCCGTCTGGCTCGGCGTGGCTGGCTATCTCGCCTTCCTGGCTTCGCGCTCCGCCGGGCTGGAAAAGCGCATCCGTCAACTGGAACTGTTGGGGGACGACCATGACGGATAAGCGTGTACTGTTTGGCCGCAAAGCCGTCATCCTGGCCGTATTCCTGGTTCTGGCGGCCATGTTCGCGACCAGCTTCGTCTACCGTATGAACAACCCCAATCTGTTCGTGAAGTCCCGCGCCCCGCAGAGCTTCACCGACGCAGGCGAGGGCGGGAGTGGTTCTGGTGCGCCCGCCATGGGCGAGGGCATGACCGGGGCCATGTCGCGGGTCAAGGAGTACCTCGAGCGGGTGAAACAGAATCCCGAAGACGTTGAGGCCCTGGTTGGTCTGGGCAACTCGTTTTTGATGATGCGCGCCTGGGACCGGGCCCTGGAGCCCTTGGAAAAGGCCCGCAAGCTCAGCCCCGACGACGCCACGGTGCTCAAGGCAGTGGGCATCGCCTATTTCAACAAGGAAGAATACACCAAGGCGAGCGAGGCGTACGAGGCTATCCTCAAGATTGACCCCGCGGACACCCTCGCGCTTTTCAATTTGGGCGTTATCTACAAGCATTATTTCAAAAAGCCGGACGTTGCCCAAACATACTTCGAAAAGGTCTTGTCTCTGGAAAAACAAGATGCGGAAATGCTAAAGCTGGCCCGACAGGAGTTGGGAAAATAGGATCACCAGTCATTCAAGTGTGTTGTGTTCTGTCATGCGGCCCCGGATATGATTGACAAGAAACTGAAAATAACTACAATATCTCATTCCGTGGCTTTATCCGTCGGAGACGGTATTTTCGGCGGTCTGCTGGTTAACACATTGAGTGGTAACGAACCCTAATACATTTCGAGGAGAGGTAGCATGAGAGTCAAGCTGAGTCTGATAGCGCTGTGTCTCGTCATGGCGGCCATGCTGGCTGCCTGCGGCGGCGAAGCGAAACAGGATGAGAAAAACGACAAGAAGGCTGACGTGGAAACCGGCGAGGTCGCCGCTCCGGCCAAGCTCGTTCTCGGCGTTGCCGGTGCCCATTCCGGCGACCTGGCTTCCTACGGCCTGCCCACCGTCAACGCCGCCAAGCTGGTGGCCGACAAGCTCAACGCCGCCGGCGGTGTGAACGGCGCCATGGTCGAGGTCATGCCTCAGGACGACCAGTGCAAGCCCGAGCTGGCCACCAACGTCGCCACCAAGCTGCTCTCCGACGATGTGAAGGTCGTGCTGGGCCACATCTGCTCCGGTGCCACCAAGGCCGCGCTGCCCATCTACCTCTCCGGCAAGATCGTGGTCATGTCCCCGTCCGCCACCAACCCGCCGCTGACCCAGTCCGGCGAGTACCCGAACTTTTTCCGGACCATCGCGCCGGACGACGCCCAGGCCGCCCTGGAAGTCTCCTTTGCCAAGTCCCTCGGCCTGAAGAAGGTCGCTATCATCCACGACAAGGGTGACTACGGCAAGGGATTCGCCTCTTTCTGCAAGCAGTTCATCGATGCCGACCCGGCCATCGAGCAGGTCCTGTTCGAGGGCGTGACCCCCGGTGCCGTGGACTACTCCGCCGTGGTTCAGAAGATCAAGAGCTCCGGAGCCGAGGGCGTCATCTTCGGCGGCTACCATCCGGAGGCCTCCAAGATCGTCACCGGCTTGCGCAAGAAGGGCATGGATATGCCGTTCATGTCGGATGACGGCGTGAAGGACGACACCTTTATCAAGGTCGCCGGCAAGTACGCCGAGGGCGTCTACGCCACCGGTCCCATGGACTTCTCCAACAATCCCCTGTACCAGGAGGCCGTTGCAGCCCATAAGGCCAAGTTCGGCACCGATCCCGGCCCGTTCTTCCCGGAGGCCTACTCCGCCGCCCTGGCCCTGCTGAACGCGGTCAAGGTCGCCGGCGGCACCGATTACGACAAGATGATCGATGCCCTGCACACTTCCTACGTCGAGACTCCGGTCGGCAAGATCAAGTTCGACGCCAAGGGCGACGCAGAAGGCGTCGGCTTCTCCGTCTATCAAGTGAAAGACGGCAAGTACGTGGAAGTCAAGTAGATATAGGTTTCCGAACGGATTAGACCAGGGGACGGGCCAAAGCTCGTCCCCTGGATTTATTTAATGAACAGGAATCACGACAATGGAATATTTTCTTGAGCTGTTCATGGGTGGGCTCACCCGAGGCAGCATCTATGCTCTGATCGCCCTGGGCTACACCATGGTCTACGGCATCATCGAGCTGATCAACTTTGCCCACGGCGAGATCTACATGATCGGTGCCTTCACCGGCCTCATCGTGGCCGGGCTGCTGACCATGCTGGGCTTCCCGACCTCGGCCATCCTGGTCATCGCCATCGTGTGCGCGATTGTTTGGGCCGCGGCGTACGGGTTAACCATCGAGAAGATGGCCTACAAGCCCTTGCGCAGCGCCCCCCGGCTGTCACCGCTGATCTCCGCCATCGGCATGTCGATCTTCCTGCAGAACTATGTCATGATCGCCCAGACCTCGGACTTTCTACCTTTCCCCGAGCTCATTCCGCACTTCGACTTCATGGACAAGGTCGGCTCGATCATGAGTTCGGCCGAGTTGGTCATCATCCTGGCCACCGTGGCCTCCTGCGTGGGGCTGACGCTGTTCATCAAGTTCACCAAGCTGGGCAAGGCCATGCGGGCCACGGCCCAGAATCGCAAGATGGCCATGCTGGTGGGCATCAACGTGGACATGGTCATCTCGGCGACGTTCGTCATCGGCTCCAGTCTTGCGGCGGTGGGCGGCGTGCTTATCGCCTCGCACATCGGCCAGATCAACTACTACATAGGCTTCATCGCGGGCATCAAGGCGTTCACCGCCGCGGTGCTCGGCGGCATCGGCTCCCTGCCCGGAGCCATGCTCGGCGGTCTGGTGCTCGGCCTGACCGAAGCGTTCGCCACCGGCTACGTCTCCTCGGACTATGAGGACGTTTTCGCCTTCCTGCTGCTCGTCCTCATCCTGATCTTCAGGCCGTCGGGTATCATGGGCAAGGAAAAGACCCAGAAGGTCTAACAGGGATCATCGCGGCTTTTTTGGCCGCTCACCGCGCAAGGAATATACAGTGAGCAACGAAAGTAAAACCATGAACCAGAGTTTCGTCAGGTTCTTCCTGACCGCCGGGTGCGACGGTTACGCCCATGCGGTTCGGAAGTCGTTCCTGGTGGCCCTGTGGTTCGTCTTTCTGACCTTCCCGATCATGGTCATCCGGGTGAACACCATCGAGAACACGGTGGTCTGGCACTGGAGCAGGCTCGGGTACGTGGCCTTGGCCATCTTCTTCGGCTCCTTTGTCTGGCGCTGGCTACTGGCGCGCAAGGAGCTCAAGAAGGACGAATCCCAAAACGAGACCCGGGTCGAATCCGTGCTGACCCGGATGCAGTCGAACCCCATCTTCAAGTTCTCCGCCCTGGCCGTGCTGGCCCTGGCCGCCGCGGTCTACCCCTGGGCTTTCAATCTCTACCAGACCAACATCATGATCTCCTGTCTGATCTACATCGTGCTTGGTCTGGGGCTGAACATCGTGGTTGGTCTGGCCGGCCTGCTCGACCTCGGGTACGTGGCCTTCTACGCCGTGGGCGCCTATGCCTACGCCCTGTGCAACATGCATTGGGGGCTGGGCTTCTGGTACATGCTCCCCGTGGGCGCGGTGCTCGGGGCAGTGCTCGGCATCATTTTGGGTTTTCCGGTCCTCAGGCTTCGCGGCGACTATCTGGCTATCGTCACACTGGGCTTCGGCGAGATCATCCGCCTGGTACTCGAGAACTGGGGCGACGTGACCATGGGCCCCTCCGGCATCTCCTCCATCGCCCGGCCCGACCTGTTCGGTGTCAAGCTTGGCGTGGTCGGATCCACCCAATACATGTTTTATATCATGGTCGGCCTACTGGTCTTCACCATCTTTTGCGTCAATCGCCTGCAAAACTCCCGCATCGGGCGCGCATGGCTGGCCCTGCGAGAGGACGAGATTGCCTGCCAGGCCATGGGCATCGACAAGATGAAGACCAAGCTCATGGCCTTTGCCTTGGGCGCTACCTGGGCCGGTATGGCCGGCGTGGTCTTCGCGGCCAAGACGACCTTCATCAACCCGGCCTCGTTCACTTTCTGGGAATCGGCCATCATCCTGTCCATTGTGGTCATCGGCGGCATGGGCTCCATACGGGGCGTCATCGCCGGGGCCATTATACTCATCCTGGTGCCCGAGTACCTGCGCGAGTTCGCTCAGTTCCGGATGCTCCTGTTCGGGGCCATCATGGTCCTGGTCATGGTCTTCAGGCCTCAGGGACTGATCAGCGCCAAGCGCAAGATTTACACATACAAGGTCGCTGAGGCGGGGGCCGCCAATGAGTAATCCTGTTCTGAACGTCAACGCCGTGAGCAAGGACTTCGGGGGCATCCGCGCCCTGGACGAGGTCGATCTGGTGGTCAACGACAAGGAGATCGTCGCCCTTATCGGCCCCAACGGGGCGGGCAAGACGACTTTCTTCAACTGCATCACCGGCATCTACACCCCCACTTCCGGCGATGTGATCATCGATCCCAAGGCGCAGGGGCATGCC
>Ga0075011_10000678_pt1 | contig 18061 bp, 17 predicted proteins | sample TARM_MetaG_T_14_FD_72354 | JGI IMG/M metagenome (GOLD analysis project Ga0075011, IMG submission 72354) | Freshwater microbial communities from Pennsylvania, USA, analyzing microbe dynamics in response to fracking - TARM_MetaG_T_14 | ecosystem: Environmental > Aquatic > Freshwater > River... | reverse complement strand
TGTGTACGTCTTTGTAGCGGAGCTCAATGCCGGCAATGGTCTGGCCACAGAACCGGCGCAGGAAATCGTCGTGATTACCAGGCACATAAATCACACGGGTTCCGCTGGCGGCCAGTTCGATAAGCTTGTGGATGACGGCCTGATGGGAGTCCGGGAAGTGGACCCGCCGCTGCATCGCGATCAGGTCGATGATATCGCCCACCAGATAGAGGGTTTCGCAGCGTACCTGGCTGAGGAAATCCAGCAAATACCCGGCCTGACAGTCTGCCGTACCAAGGTGTACGTCGGAAATGAAAACGCTCCGGTAGCTCCGCATGTCGTCTCCCGTCTTTCAAACAGTCCGGATGCTGACACCTTGGCAAGGCGCGGTGACGGGGAAGTGACAGGCAGGCGACAATTTGATGACCGCGCCTGTTGGGGTGTGGCGCTCAGAAAGGCGCAGGAACCACAGCGCTTGGTTCCTGCCTTGGCGCTGTCCAGAATGTCCTGCTGGCGATCAGCGAAGCTCGGGATTCAGCGTGTAAGTACCGGTAAGCCGGGCACTGGCCAGTACATGGCCGGCCATGGCTTCCCGGACATCGTTGCCATCGAACTCCCCTTCCAGGTTCAGACTGTCCACATCCAGTGCATGCACCTCAAAGTGATAGTGGTGGATGATCTCATCGTTCCAGGGCGGACAGGGGCCGTCGTAACCGGCGTAGGTGCCGTTCATGTCCGGGTTGCCGGCCAGGAACTGGGTGTAATTGTTCACGCCACGAATCCCGATAGGACCGGGCCCCGTCTCTTTGCCCTTGGGAATCACGCCATCACTGTCCTCGCCCTCCGGAATACGAGAGATGTTCCCAGGGACATCCACCAGCAACCAGTGAAAAAAGTCCACACGCGGGATGTCTCTGGAAACGGTTTTGCCTTCCTGGTTGACGTCGTCCGCCACGCTGGGCACGTCCGGATCAAACATCATCACCACGAAGCTTTTGGTGTCTTCCGGCGCATCGTCCCAGACAACCTCGGGATTCCGGTTGGGGCCGAAACTCATATGGTCTTCTTCGCTGTAGACCCCGAACGCAAACTTCTCCGGAATCGGCTGGCCTTCTTCAATGCCTTTAACATCTAGTTTCACGGCGTCGCCTCCTGTCGATCTATGGCCTTTGACTCATTCACTGTGTCTGGGAAGATCCCATTCTGTGATAATACGGTTTTAACACAAAATTGACTGACCTGACCACGGAGCCCTGATGAGCCAAAAGAAACCCGGCCAGCCGCAACAGCCTTCCAGCCAGAAAGATGAGGACGCCGTTGCCTTCGCCCAGGGGATTTTCGAGCTGGCCCGCAATGGCGGTGCCGGCCCTCTCGGCGTGATGCTTGATGCCGGCGTACCGGTCAACATGCGCACCAGCGAGGGCGAGACCCTGTTGATGCTGGCCAGCAAACACGGCCATCCGGAAACAGTGCGCCTGCTGCTGGAAAAAGGCGCCGATCACGATGCTCAGGACAGCAACGGCAACACCGCACTTTCGCTGGCAAAAACCGACAGCGTCCGGCGCCTGTTCGAAGAGCACAGCCAGTAAGCCGGCATGTTCAACAAGGGCGAAATCATTCATCACACCCGGGATGCCCTTGGCAGCATCCTGGTGATCGATTACCGCAAACACCGGGTGCTCACCTTCAATTCGGTGTTTGAGCAGAGCAAGATCGACCGTCGCTACCCCTATCTGCCGGTGCACGAGTATAACCGGGCCATGATGTTGCCAGCGGTGTTTGCCAACCCTCGCCACGTCACCCTTCTCGGCCTGGGCGGCGGTGTCATGGCAGGCGCATTCCATCACCTGTTTCCCGAGTGCCGGATACACGCTGTGGAACTGCGTCAGGCAGTACTGGACACGTCACGGGAATTTTTTGACCTGCCGGACAGCGAGCGCCTCGAAGTCACCATTGCCGATGCGCGGGATGCCCTGGAAAAGCTGCCGGACGCGAGTACCGATATGGTTCTGGCCGATCTTTACAACGCTGACCGGATGAGCCCTGCCCAGGCCCAGAAGCAGTTCGTGGATGAGTGCGCCCGGGTGCTGACCGATGACGGCTGGCTGGTGCTGAACTACCATCGCACCCCGGATGTCGAAGGGCCCTACTTCCGACGGCTCAAGAGGCACTTTGCCGTACTTCTGGGCTTTAGAAGCAAAAGCAACAACACAGTGGTGTATGCCAGCAAACAGCACTTCCAGTCGGTGCACCGCCAGGACCCGGTTCTGGCCGAACTGGAAACCCGGCTACCCATTGACTGGCGGCGTTTAATGGCCAAAGTCAGGCGCCTCGAGTGAGCGGTAAACTGCCCGGAATTTGATCTGGCTCCTTGAGGATTGGCGAGTATGCACCATAGTTAGTAGTAAGGAACTCACGACAACCTTTCGGTAGTAATATAGGGAGTAACGATATGAACGAGGAAGATTACAAAAAGCTTCATCCGGTGTTGAGCGAGGTAACCCAAACCTACGTGAACCTTTACACCAACCGGCCCAATGAGAAAAACCGGGAGCAACTGATCAAGCTTGAGGCCCTGCTGCACGAGAAACTGGAGGCTATCCAGAAGGCCAAGGCCGACAAGGAATAGCAACCCGGACGCCTCCCGGGCTGCCGGCGTTCACAACCACTTCTCCGCGGGGCTCTGGTAAGCCTGGAACGCCCGGTGCAGCTCACCGGGCTGGTCCGTACGGATCAGCATGTCGATGTATTCCTGCTTGAGGAATCCGGCCCGCTCCATGGTTTCAGCCATGGCCAGAAGCGGGTCGAAAAAACCGTTCACATTGTAAATTGCGCAGGGCTTCCGGTGCAGGCCCAACTGGCCCCAGGTCCAGGCTTCAAACAGTTCTTCCAGCGTGCCGATACCGCCCGGCAACGCGACAAAGCCATCTGCCAGATCCGCCATCAGGGCCTTGCGTTCGTGCATGTTCTTGACGACATGCAATTCGGTCAGGCCAGAATGGGCCAGCTCCCGGGCCTTGTCCGCAAAGATCGGATCGCTGCCAGTCCGGGAGCCGCAATAGACCGCGACCTTCTTCATTCACCGTCCCCGATCTTGTCCTGAGTCCGGGTCTCGAAATCGCTGGCATCGTGGCGCTCGTGAAGCTGGCTGCTCGGCTCGCCCCAGGCCCGGTTGACCATCCGGCCACGCTTGACCGCCGGGCGCTGGGCAAGCTCATCCGCCCACCGAATGACGTTGGTGTAGGTGTGGGCTTCCAGGAACTCGGCCGCATCGTAAACCTTGTTCTTCACCAGAGCGCCATACCAGGGCCAGATGGCCATGTCGGCAATGGTGTATTCGTCGCCCGCGATGTAGCGATTATTGGCCAACTGCCGGTCGAGCACATCCAGCTGACGCTTGACCTCCATGGTGTAGCGGTTGATCGGGTACTCGTAGTATTCCGGCGCGTAGGCGTAGAAATGACCGAAGCCGCCACCAAGCATGGGCGCACTGCCCATCTGCCAGAACAGCCAGTTCAGGGTTTCCGTGCGTCCGGCGATATCCTTGGGCAGGAAAGCCCCGAATTTTTCCGCCAGGTAGAGCAGGATGGACCCGGATTCGAACAGGCGGATGGAGGGGCTGACACTGTGGTCCATCATCGCCGGAATCTTGGAGTTTGGGTTCACCTCCACAAAGCCGCTGCCAAACTGGTCGCCCTCGGTAATCTTGACCAGCCAGGCGTCGTACTCGGCTTCTTTGATGCCCAGTTCCAGCAGCTCCTCAAGCATTACTGTCACTTTCACGCCGTTGGGCGTCGCCAGTGAGTAGAGCTGCAACGGGTGCTTGCCGACCGGCAGCTGCTTGTCATGGGTCGGACCGGCGATCGGGCGGTTGATACTGGCAAACCGGCCCCCGCTCTCGGAGTCCCATTTCCAGACTTTGGGCGGCGTGTAGGTAGCGTCGGTCATGGCATTTCTCCTCACAAAGTAGCAGTCAGGTGGCTCCGAGGTCGCATTGAGCCCGAGGCCGAAAACTCTAGCATGGAAGATCAAACAAAAAGAACCACAGGAGTACCCCATGGCAGGGCGCATTGTGCTCCTTCTTGCCTGTCTGTTTGTGTTGCCCCCGGTTCAGGCCGAGCTGTCAGACAGCAAGCGGGCGCTGATCCAGGAGCTGTTTCCTTCGGCAACCGTCATTGAGGACAAGCTGCCGGATTTCCCGGTGTATCCGGTGTATCAACTCCAGGAGCTGCTCGGCTATGCCTACGAGACCGTAGACCACAGCCGCCTCCAGGGTTTCGCTGGCAAGCCCATCAGCATGCTCATAGGCCTGGATACCAAAGGCCGCTTCACCGGCGTGAAGGTGCTGAATCATCATGAGCCTGTTTTTCTGCATGGCCTGGGCGAAGAACCCCTTTTTGAGTTTGTGGATCAATACGAAGGTCACTCGCTGCAGGAGCAGATCATCGTCGATACCTCAAACTCCAGCCGTTCCGGACGAACCAGTGATGGCAGCGTGATTCACTTTGACGGTGTCAGCAAGGCCACCGTCTCGGTGCTCATCATCAACGACACCGTGCTGTCCTCGGCCCTGAAAGTGGCCCGAAAAAAGCTTGAGGGCTTTGCCCAGAGCGCGCCCACCCGGGCGAAACCGGATTTCTACCAGCCGATGTCCTGGCAGCAGCTGTTAGACCACGGTTACATCGGACACTGGCAGATTTCCGGCGACGCAATAGAGGCTGAACTCGGCCGGCCGCTATCCGACTACCCCTTGGACATCGAGCCGCCGGAGGACGAACCCTTCTCCGAACTGTTCTTCGGCTATATCAACTCGCCCATGGTGGGGCGCAACCTGCTCGGAGACGAGGGCTACCGGCGCCTGATGCAACGCCTGGATGACGGCGCGCAGGTGCTGGCTGTGATGTCCCGGGGCGCCTTTCCCCATGTTTCCCGCGAGTTCGTGCCCGGCAGCTCTCCCGACCGTATCGGCCTTACCCAGAACAACCTGGCCGTGGAAATACGCGACCTGAACCTGCTGGATCAGAATCTGGATTTCCGCGCCGCCGGCATGCCCTCGTTTGAAACCCGACACCTGTTCCGTGTCGGAGGCAATGCCGGCTTCAATCCCGGCGCCGAGGCCAAACTGAAGCTCAACGTCGAGTTGGCCCGCAACCACCTGATGGTAGACAGGGCTTCACTGGATATCCCTCTTCAATTCAACGAAGAGCTGTTTGAAACCGTGGAGGTGGCCCCCAACCCGGAGGACACCCGGCAACCGGTCTGGATCGGGCTCTGGAAAGAACGCTGGTGGCAGATTTCACTGTTGGTCACCGGCCTGAGCGTTCTGACCGTGTTTTTCGCAAGACAGAAAACCCTGAGCCACAACCCGAAGCTGGTGCACCGGTTCCGCTGGGGGTTCCTGTTTTTCACTCTGTTCTTTATCGGCTTCTACGCTCAGGGCCAGCTCTCCGTGGTCAACATCTATACCCTGTTCCTGGCGATCTGGGACGGTTTCTCGCTGGATGTTTTCCTGCTCGACCCGGTGATCTTCATTCTCTGGATCTACACGTTCATTACGCTGTTCATCTGGGGCCGCGGCCTGTTCTGCGGTTGGCTCTGCCCGTTCGGCGCCCTCCAGGAAATGGCCGCCTGGCTCGGCGAGAAACTGAAACTCCGCCAGATCAGGGTGCCCGAGCAATGGCACCGGCGCCTGATCCTGCTCAAATACCCGATACTCGTGGGTCTGGTAGGCACCGCCTTCTACTCCCTGACCATTGCCGAAAAGCTGGCGGAAGTAGAGCCTTTCAAAACCAGTATTACCCTGTTCTTTGTTCGCCACTGGCCCTTCGTGCTTTATGCCGTTGGCCTGCTGGTACTCGGCATGTTCATCCACAAGTTCTATTGCCGCTACCTGTGCCCGCTGGGCGCCGGCCTTGCGGTGCTTGGCCGGTTCCGGCTGTTCAGCTGGCTGGACCGGGTCGAGCTATGCGGTAATCCCTGCCAGCATTGCAAGAACGAGTGCGGTATCAACGCCATTCGCAAGGACGGCCGGATTGATTACGATGAATGCATTCAGTGCCTGGAATGTGTCGTTATCCTTGAGGATGAAAAGGAATGCGTCGACAAACGGCTCAGGAACAAGCAACGGCTGAAACAGGCAAACATACTGGCAACGGATGCAGGCTAGCCCTGCATCCGTTGACCAACACCCCGGAAATTACTGCTTCTTGTGCCACTCAAACTTCTTGAACGGCTCATCAACCGGCGTTTCGGCAATGTGGTTGATGTAGTTGCTCAGGGTTTTCTGGGACAGCACCAGAATCACTTCCAGTACCTGACGGTGCTTGTAACCTGCCTTGTAGAAGGCGTCCAGGTCCTCTTTGCTGACATTGCCATGTTTGCGCATCACGGCGAGCGTAAAGGTCCGTAGCGCCTCCAGTTTGTCGCTCGGCAACGGTGTTTCATCCCGCAAAGCATCAATGATGTCATCGGAGACTTCCATCATCTTGGCGATGCCGGTGTGTGCCGGAACACAATAGTGGCAGGCATTTTCAACGTTGATGGTCTGCCAGACCACGGTTTTCTCGTCATTATCAAAGCTGCTGTCCAGCACCAGCTGGTGCAGCTTCTGATACGCTTCCAGCGCTCCTGGCGCTTCGGCCATCACGGCGTGAAGGCCGGGAATCATGCCAAAACCCTTGAGGGAATTCTCAAGAAGCGGCTTGGATTTTTCCGGGGCGGATTCGACATCATGCATGGGAAAGTCAGTCATCTCGATCTCCTTTTTGAATGATTGCTCAATTTCAACTTCAGGCTAACTGTTATTGAGCAGTCATTCAAGCTATAATTGAGCAATCATTCAAACCACAACTTTGGTGAATTGCTGTAATGGCCAGACACGCACGCTACGACAGAAAAACCGCCCTGGGTAAGGCCGTTGGCCTTTTCTGGGAGAAGGGGTATCACGGCAGCTCAATGAAACAGATTGAGCAGGCACTCGACATGCGTCCGGGCAGCATCTACGCCACCTTCGGCAGCAAGGATGGCCTGTTTTCGGAAGCCCTGGCCGCCTATGCGGAAGAAGGCGGCCGTGAACTGTCAGCCCACCTGGAAGGCTACGATTCCATCGTTGACGGGTTACAGGACTACCTGCGGGGCATCGCCTGCCGTTGCGGTGACGAGAACGTTGCCCCCTCCCGGGCCTGCATGATCGTGAAAACACTGCTGGAATCCAGCAACACGCACCCGGCCCTGGCCGCCCAGGCCAACAGCATTCTCGCCGCCATTGAGCAGTCCATCGCGGAGCTGCTGGAAAAGGCCAGAGCCAGGGGCGAACTGGTTCAGTCGGTGGACTGCAGCCGTCTTGCCCGGTTGCTCCAGGCCCAGATCATGGGCCTCAGAGCCATGGGTGAACGGAATCTGGCCCCGCAAGCCATGCGGGATCTTGGTGACGATATGGCGGCCATTCTGGACGGCGTTCGCACCCGGCACTGAACCCGCCCGCGCCCCGAAATCCCGGTGGCAAACATCGGGGTTAAACGTAGCGGCACTTCCGTAGAATTGTGCGTGCCGCCCGCCCCGCGTTACTATCTATGCCGCCAGCGTGGCAATATTAGCACCCTACCTTTTAGTGGTTCCTGACGGTTCCCAGTGAGGACAGCCAAGCGCTTTCCCGGAAGAGCGCTTGGCTCTCTTCACTTACAGGTTGGATTGTTATGGAAAACCTTCATCATATTGTTGTAGTCGGCGGCGGCGCCGGCGGTCTTGAGCTGGTCACCAGACTGGGCAACAAGCTGGGCAAAAAGCACAAGGCCCGGATTACCCTGGTGGATTCCGGGCTGACCCATGTCTGGAAACCCCTCCTGCACGAAGTGGCGTCCGGTTCCCTGGATGCCAATGCCAACGAGATCAACTACCGGGCCCACGCCCGGAAGCATCATTACGAATTCCAGCTCGGCCGGATGAGCGGGCTGGACCGTGCCGCCAAAAAGCTGATCATTGCCCCGTTTCGCGACCAGGAAGGCGCGGAAGTGGTGCCGGAAAGGCACATCAGCTACGACACCCTGGTGATCGCCGTGGGCAGTACCGCCAACGATTTCGGCACCCCCGGCGCCCAGGACAACTGCCTGTTTCTTGACAGCCTGAAGCAGGCCCGCCGATTCCACAACCTTATGCTCAACGCCTTCCTGCGCAAGAACCATGAGGCACTGCAGGGCGCCGAACACACCCTGAATATCAGTATCATCGGGGCCGGTGCGACCGGTGTCGAACTGGCTGCCGAGTTGCGACTGGCCTCAAGGGAGCTGCCGGTGTACGGAATGAATCACCTGCAACCCTCGGATGTCTCGATTACCGTGATCGAGGCCGCAGACCGGATTCTCCCCGCCCTGCCAGGCCGGCTTTCGGCGGCAGCCACCCGGGAGCTGGAGCGGCAGAGGGTCCGGGTGCTCGCCGGGCAACCGGTCAGCGAAGTCCGGGAGACCAGCATCATCATGAAGGATGGCACCGAGCTGCCTTCGGAGATGACGATCTGGGCGGCGGGCATCAAGGCCCCGGCGTTCCTGGCAGAGCTGGAAGGACTGGAAGTGAACCGGAGCAACCAGCTGGTTGTGGAGCAGACCCTGCAAACCACTCAGGATACCGACATCTTTGCCCTGGGTGACTGCGCCGCCTGCCCGCAGCCTGACTCCGACCGGCCGGTACCGCCCAGGGCCCAGGCAGCACACCAGCAGGCCGACACCCTGTTCAGGACGCTCTGCAACCGGCTGGAGGGCGGCAAGGCCGTGCCATTCGTATACAAGGACCACGGCTCGCTGATCAATTTCAGCCGCTACACCACCGTCGGCAACCTGATGGGCAACCTGTCCGGCCGCAGCATGTATATCGAAGGCAAGGTGGCACGCCTGTTTTACCTGTCACTCTACCGGATGCACCAGGTGGCGCTGCACGGCATGCTGCGGACCGGCATCATCTGGCTGATGGACCGGATCAGCCGGGCCATGCATCCCCGGCTCAAGCTCCATTAACCCGCGCTCAGACCCTGGACCCAGTCGATCATCGGTGCCGGGTATATCCCCAGTACCAGTATCGCCACGGCCAGGGCCACCAGTGTCACCCCGCCTATGCGGCTGCCCCAGTCATTGCTGACATCCCGCCGACGCATACCGGGCTCCGGCAGGTACAGGGTCACTATTACCCGCAGGTAGTAATAGAGGCCGATGGCACTGCCGGCGACAATCCCGCCCACCAGCCACCATCGGCTGGCGGCGACGCCCAGGGCAATCACATAGAACTTGCCGATAAATCCGGCGGTCAGTGGAATACCCGCCAGAGACAGGAAACTCACGGTCATCACTGCCGCCAGGTAGGGCCGGCGCCAGAACAGGCCGCGATAGACCGGCAGCCCGTCCGCGTCCTCACCGCCAAACGGGCTCGATACCAGGGTCACCACGCCGAAGGCAGCGAGTGTCGTTACCAGGTAGGTGACCAGGTAGACCCCGGTGGTTTCCGTCGCCAGGGCATTGCCCGCCACGATGGCCACCAGCAGATAACCGAAATGGGCGATGGAGGAATAGCCCAACAGGCGCTTGAGGTTGGCCTGGAACAGCGCCAACAGGTTGCCCCCGAGCATGGTCAGCAGGGCCAGCACCGTAACCAGCGTCTGCAGCCACTCACTGCTGAAGACCGGCGCCGCATGCACCAGACGCAGTAGCACCACAAAGACCGCCAGCTTGCTGACGGTGGCGAGAAAGATGGTGGCCGGTGCCGGGCCGCCCTGATAGACGTCCGGTGTCCACAGGTGGAAAGGCACTATCGAGAGCTTGAAGCCCAGCCCCACCACCATCAGGGCAGCGCCGGCAAGCATCCAGACATCCGGTGCACCAGTCAATGCCCCGGCCAGTACCGCCAGATCCAGATAGCCGGTTCGGGCATAGATCAGCGCCATGCCAAACAGCAGGAAGGCGGTGGCCGCCGCAGAGAGCAGCAGGTATTTGATGCCGGCCTCCAGTGAGCGCTCAGCCCGGAAGCTATAGGCGAGCATGCCATAAAGGGGCATGGACAGCAGTTCCAGACTGATGAACAACATCGCCAGGTGATCACTGGCCACCAGGGCCAGCGCGCCGGCCGTGGCACACAGCAGCAGCAGGTAAAACTCTTCCCGAGGGCCAATGTAGCCGGTCAGGTAATGGTGGCTCAGAATCACCGTCACCAGGGCCGAAAGCAGAATCAGGGCACCTGCCATGACCGCCAGACCGTCCACCTGCATCAGGGGCGGAGAGTCCGCCGCCGGATAGGTCAGCGGCAACAACAGCAGGGCGACAATCAGCCCGGCCGCCGATACCAGCGCGGTGCCGGCATGGTGACGCCGCCAGGCAATCCCCAGCATGGCGGCCACCGCCGTGGCGCCGACAATGATCAACGGCAGTAACGTGAAAAGGTGAGCAGCGGTCAACATCAGCGCACCTCCCCGGATAGCTTGATCAGCTGGTCACCGGGCGCGCCGGCAAACAACTCCGCGGTCAGGGACGCCAGACCGGCGGTTGTATCCAGGATCGGCTGGGGGTAGAGGCCAACCAGAAGCACCAGAGCCAGCAGGGTCAGCATCATGAAATACTCGCGCCAGTCCGGCCCCGCCAGTATCCCATTGCGGTATTCCGGTCCGAAGTGCACCCGCTGCATCAGAATCAGGGAATAGATGGCCGCCAGCACCAGCCCGGAACAGGCAATAACTACAACCACCGGGGCGCTCGGGAAGGTGCCGAACAGGATCATGAACTCCCCGACAAAGTTCGCCGTCGCCGGCATACCCAAAGAGGCGGCGACAAAGAACAGCGTGAATCCCGGCAAGGCCGGTATCCGGCCCCAGAGGCCGCCCATGATCCGCATATCCCGGGTGTGGATGCGCTCATACAACTGCCCGCTCAGGATGAACAGCCCGGCCGAGGAGAACGCGTGGGCCACCATCAATACCACAGCGCCCTGTATCGCCAGCTCCGAGCCTGAGTAGATGGCAATCAGCACGAAGCCCATATGGGAAATACTGGTGTAGGCAATGAGCCGCTTGATGTCCTGCTGACCACAGGCCAGCACGGCGCCATAGATGATGCTGACCAGGCCGAGGGTCATGGCAACCGGGGCAAAGGCCGAGGATTCCGCGGGAAACAGGGGCAGGCCGAAGCGCAACATGCCATAGGCCGCGGTTTTCAGCAGAATACCGGCCAGGTCGACACTGCCGGCGGTGGGCGCCTGGGCATGGGCATCGGGCAACCAGCCGTGGAAAGGCACCACCGGCAGTTTCACCGCAAACGCCACGAAAAACCCGAGCATCAGCCAGGGCGCAACGGCCTCCGGCACCTCGGCCTGACGCAGCACGTCGTAGCTGAACGACAGCTGGCCGGTGTTGCCGAAGTGGATGAACACCAGAGCCAGGATCGCCACCAGCATGAGCAGGCCACTGGCCTGGGTGTAGATAAAGAAGCGGGTGGCGGCGCGGATCCGCGTCTGGCCGGCAGAACCGCTGTGGCCCCAGAGCGCAATCAGGAAGTACATGGGCACCAGCATCATTTCCCAGAACAGGAAGAACAGGAACAGATCCAGCGCCAGGAAAACCCCCACGACACCGCCCAGAATCCACAACAGGTTGAGGTGAAAGAAGCCGATACGGTGTCCGATTTCATGCCAGGAGCACAGCACCGCAAGGGCGCCGAGAAATCCGGTGAGGGCCACCAGGATCAACGAGAGCCCGTCCATGGCCAGGTGGATCTCAATGCCGAACCGGGGAATCCAGTCCGTCCGCCACTCCAGCAGCCACTGACTCTGGCCACCCTGGGGCAGGGCAAAGTCCCCGGTGACCCAGAGCCAGAGGCTGATCACCAGTACGAACAGCATGGTTGCCAGGGCAATCCAGCGGGGCATCTGTTCACCCAACCGGTCGGCGTACCAGCACAACAGGCCGCCCAGGAACGGAATCACGATCAGCCACACCAGGATCATGAAACGCCTCCCGGACCCATGGCCAGTGCCAGCAGAATCACCGTCGCGCCCAGAATCATGGCGGTGGCGTAGCTGCGGGTCCGTCCAGTCTGGGCGCGGACCAGTCCGGCATTCAGAAGCCGGGCCAGCAACGCCAGCAGGTTGATGGCCATATTCACCAGGTCGTGCCGGAGAATCCGGACGACAAACTGCCAGGGCCGAACCAACAGCCGGTCATACAGGGCATCGAAGCCCCAGGCCCGGTGCCAGAGCGACCACAGGGCTGCACCCAGTCCCCCGCTCACCTGTTGCCGCAGCCAACGACCCCGGGCCAGGAACAGCCAGCCCGCCATAGCGAGGCCGGCAATCACGGTGCCGCTGGCCAGGACCGGAATCAGGCCCTCGCCGGTCTCCGCGCTGGCGCCGGGCGCCGCTGGAAACAGCGAGCCCAGGTGCGGGTAGAGTATGGCGCCTACAAAGGTAGACAGGACCGCCAGCACGCCAAGCGGCAGATGGTGCGTCCACAGATTTCTGCCGGGCTCGGCGTTCCGGGCGTTGTCGCTGCCGCAGTCGCCATGAAAGGTCCCCAGTATCAACCGCACCGTGTAGATGCAGGTCAGGAATGCCCCCAGCAGACCCGCGATCAGTAACCCCGGCTGCCCCGCTGCCAGTGCCTGCCAGAGGATTTCGTCCTTGCTGTAGAAACCTGCGGTGACCAGGGGCAGGGCCACCAGCGCCGACCCTCCCACCAGGAAGCCGGCATAGGCCACCGGCAGGCGCTTTCTCAGCCCGCCCAGCCGGTTCATGTCCTGCTCGTGGTGGCAACTGGTGATCACGGCGCCGGCCGACAGGAACAGCAATGCCTTGAAGAACGCGTGGGTAACCAGGTGGAAAATGGCAGCGTCAAAAGCCCCGACGCCGAGCGCCAGAAACATGTAGCCAATCTGGCTCATGGTGGAATAGGCCAGCACCCGCTTGATGTCGGTCTGGGCCAGGGCGGCAAACGCCGCCAGCACAAGGGAGACCGCGCCGATCACCCCCACCAGCCAGAGTACACCCGGTGCCAGCAGGAAAATTCCGTTCAGGCGGGCGATCAGGTAGACCCCGGCGGTCACCATGGTGGCCGCGTGTATCAGGGCCGAAACCGGGGTGGGGCCGGCCATGGCATCGGGCAACCAGGTGTGCAGCGGCACCTGGGCGGATTTGCCCAGGGCCCCGCCCAGCACCAGCAATGCGACGAGGGTGACCGTGGGATCACCCGGTGCCCAGACCTCGGATGCCCGTGCCATAACCTCCTGGATATCCAGCGTGCCCAGATCCCGGAAGATCAGGAACAGGCCCAGGGCCAGGAACACGTCACCGATCCGGGTCACTACAAACGCCTTGAACGCGGCCCTGCCGTTGGCGCTGTCCTGATAGTAATAGCCGATCAGCAGGTAACTGCACAGGCCGACACCTTCCCAGCCCAGGAACAGCAGCAACAGGTTGTCCCCAAGCACCAGGATGAGCATGCTGAAGACAAACAGGTTCATCCAGGCGTAGAACCGGGTAACGCCAGACTCTCCCGCCATGTACCAGGCCGCGAACAGATGAATGAAGAAACCCACACCGGTAATGACCGCCATCATCACCAGGGCCAGGCCGTCCACCGCCAGCCCGATGGTGGGCTGAAAGTTACCCACCTGCATCCAGGTCCAGAGCGAGAAGCCCACCGCGCCGTCGCCGCCAGCGTAAAGCGCAATCGCCCCGGCGGTTGCCAGGGCTGCCAGGCCGACACTGGCCACACCGACAACGGAGCCAGCTCGCGGCCCCAGACGCCCACCAGAGAGTGCCAGCACCAGGGTGCCCGCCAAGGGTAATACAAACGACAAGGTAACCAGCAACGCCATCATCCGCGCATCCTGCTGACCAGATCAAGGTTGAGGGAGCGCACCCGCTGATAGAGCTGGATCATCAACGCCAGACCCACGGCCGCTTCCGCGGCGGCCAGCGTGATCACCAGCAGGAACATGGCCTGGCCATCGGGCTGGTTCCAGGCCGTGGCGCCGACGACAAAGGCCAGCGCAGCCGCGTTCAGCATGATCTCAAGGCTCATCAGCACAAACAGCATGTTGCGGCGCAACATGAGGCCCGCCAGCCCCAGCACAAAAAGAATGGCGGCCAGCCCGAGGCCATGTTCCATGGGAATACCCGACATCAGAGCCCCCTCCTGTCTCGTAAAGGATTCGACCGGCGCCCGACATGGGAGGCGGCCACCAGGGCCCCCAGTAACAACAGCCCTGCCAGTTCCACGGCGATAAGCCAGGGCCCGAACAGGGTCAGCCCAACCGCCCGGGCAGCCTGCAGTTCACCATCTACGGTCCGGGCCATGTCGCCACTGCCAAGCAGGAACAGCAACACCGCCAGCAACACCAGTACGAGCACAGAGGGACCCAGCCAGTGGCGCGGATGGCGCCAGCCGCCGGCGTCACTGTCCTCATCCGGTCCGAGATTGAGCATCATCACCACAAACACGAACAGGACCATGATCGCCCCGGCATAAACGATGATTTCCAGGGCTCCGGCAAACGGCGCCCCCAGGGCAAAAAACACCAGCGCCACGGCGATCAGCGAGACGATCAGATACACCACGGCATGCACCGGGTTCCTCCCGGTGATCACGCCCACCGTGGCCAGTACCGCCACCAGACCGCTCAGATAAAATGCCAGTTCCATGGTTCTTCGCCTCCCGTCTTATGGCAACAGGGACCGGACATCCACCGGTTCCTCTTCATTCAGTGCCTGGCCTTTGTCCTTGCCACCGATGGCCATCCCCGCCACCTTGTAAAAGTGGTAATCGTGGTCCTTGCCCGGCCCGTTGATCAGCAGGTCCTCCTTCTCGTACACCAGTTGCTGGCGGTCGTATTCCGCCATCTCGAAGTCCGGCGTCAGCTGGATTGCCGAGGTAGGGCAGGCCTCCTCGCACATACCGCAGAAAATGCAGCGGGAGAAATTGATCCGGAAAAATTCGGGATACCAGCGACCGTCCTCCTGTTCACCCTTCTGCAGGGAAATGCAGTCCACCGGACAGGCCACCGCGCACAGGTTGCAGGCCACGCAACGCTCCTCGCCGTCCGGGTCCCGGGTCAGCACAATCCGGCCCCGGTACCGGGGCGGCAGGTAGACCGCCTCCTCAGGGTAGTTCACCGTTTCGCGCTTGCGGAAACTGTGCATGAACACCATCCCCAGGGTGCGCAGCTGGGTCCAGGTGGCCGGCACCAGCCAGAGCACGGATTTGATGAACGGGACCTTTTCCTTCGCCATACCAGGGTCCTCCTCGGGCTTACGGGCCAACCAGCAGCATCACTGCACCGGTTGCCAGCAGATTGATCAGGGTCAGCGGCAGACAGACCTTCCAGCCGAAGCTCATCACCCGGTCATAGCGGGGCCGCGGCAACGAGGCCCGCAGCAGGATGAACAGCATCAGGAAGAATCCGGTCTTGATCGCAAACCAGAGAATTGGCGGCAGCCAGGGGCCGTGCCAGCCGCCGAAGAACAGAGTCACGATAAGGGCGGACACCAGCACCATGCCGACATACTCGCCGATAAAGAACAGACCGAACTTCATGCCGGAATATTCAATATGGTAACCGTCCGCCAGCTCCTGCTCCGCCTCGGGCTGGTCAAAGGGGTGGCGGTGGGTGACGGCCACCCCGGCGATCAGAAAGGTACAGAAACCGAAAAACTGGGGAATCACGAACCAGAGTCCTTCCTGGGCGGCAACAATCTCACGCAGGTTGAACGAGCCGGCCAAAGCCACCACGCCCATCAGTGACAGGCCCATGAACACTTCATAGGACAGGGTCTGGGCTGACGACCGGATGGCGCCGAGCAGCGCATACTTGTTGCCACTGGCCCAGCCCCCGAGCAACACCGCGTAAACGTTGATCCCCGCCATGGCCAGGAAAAACAGCAGGCCGATATGCAAATCCGCAATACCCCAGCCCGGGGTGATGGGAATGATGATGAACGACAGCAGCAGGGAGGCAAAGGCAATGACCGGCGCCAGCACAAACAGGGGCCGGTCGGCGAACGGCGGGATCCAGTCCTCCTTGAAAAAGATCTTGATCATGTCCGCCACCAGCTGGAGCGTGCCAAAGGGCCCAACCCGGTTCGGGCCATAGCGGTCCTGCCACAACCCGAGCAGGCGCCGTTCCACGATCGTCAGGGCGGCCCCGAGCAGGACCGCGCCCAACAGGATCACCAGGGCCTGAAACAGGCTCCACAGAATGGCCTGCAGTTCCGGAGTCAGCCAGCTCATGGTCGCACCTCCCCGGGGCCGGGCGTTGACCCCGGTCCTGCGGCCAGGGTCACGCGGCCACTGGCAATCCCCGCTGGAACGCTGCCCGCCGGCAGGCCCACCAGGCCGTCCGGCCAGTCGGTTTGCATGCAGGCCGGAAGCGTGACACAGGCCTGCTCGCCAGTCACCGTGACCAGGCCGCCCAGCTCGGCGCCCAGGCGGGTCGCGTCGGCTTCCGAGAGCAGAATGGCCGGGCGTTCCATGCGCTGGCGAATGGGTTCGGCCAGGGCCGAGGTTTCTTCACCGCCAAACAGACGCGGCAGGACAATGGCCTGGAAATCCACTTCGGACCGCCGGTAGGCGTCGGGAACGGCCGAGGCATAGTAATACGAGCCGGGCCGGGTATTCAGCAACCGGACCCCGGGGTCTCCGCCGCGCAGATGGCCACCCACCTCATCGGTAAACTTGTTCCAGGCCTGGGGCGAATTCCAGCCGGGTGCCCAGGCAAAGGGCACCTGTTGCCGTGGCTCCCGGTAGCCACTGTAACCCTCCATAGAGAACGCGAAGGCGGTATCCGGGTCCTGGGGTGCCCGGGGTTCACTGACATTCTGGTCAGCCCGCATGGAGGTGCGGCCGCTGTAACGGTGAGGCTCCCGGGCCAGACGCAGCCCCTCAACCCGGTACCCGGCGCTGGGCGCGGCGTCCACCATCGGCGCCAGTGCCGGGCAGGCTCTGGCACAGGCCCCGGTCACCTCGTCCAGGGTAATATCTCCGGAACCCGCTTTGTTTTTCCGGGCCGACAGCGCGTGCAGCCAGCGCCAACTCTCGTGAATCCGGGCCTCCGGTCGCATGTAACTCGGGTCGAACACCTGGAAAAAGCGCTGGGCACGACCCTCCAGGCTGACCAGGGTGCCATCGGCTTCGGCAAAGGTGGCCGCCGGCAATGCGAAGGTGGCCCGCTCCAGGGTCCGGGTTCGCTGATGATCCAGCACCACCCGAATCTCGGCACGGTCCAGGGCCGCATCGACCCGACTATCCGGCAGGCGCTGGTACAGGTCGTTTTCGAGAATCACCACCGCATCGGCTGCACCGTCAGACAGCTGGTCCAGCGCCCAGTCCAGGGTCTGCCCTCCCATCAGGGACAAACCGGTACTGTTCACCTCCCGGCGTATGAACATTACGCCACCACGGGAGGCGCGGCGGGCCAGTGCCCGGGCAATGTTCCCGGCCGCATCCAGCACAGCGGGGCAGGCCAGTGAACCGCCGCTGACAATCAGCGGACGCTCCGCTTCCATCAGTGCCCGGGCAATCGCCTCGGCCCGCTGCTGAAGATCCTCGTCCATATCCGGAACCGCCGGTGCCACCGCATCAATGGCATGAGCGACCGCAAATCCCAGCCGGGCAATATCGTCAGGCGCCAGTGACAGTCTTGACCGGGCAATGCCATCCAGCTCGGTGGCCGCCGGGTAGGCAATGAACAGCGGCTGGCGATGATCCTGGGCCAGGGTTTTCATTGCCTCGGCATTCCAGTCGGGAATCCCCAGCTTCGCCGCCCGATCCGCCGGTGGCGCAGTCACCGCCTGACGGATCGACAGCCCCAGCCGGGCGGCACTTTCCATGGGATCCTCGCCGAGCAACAGCACCGCATCGTGCTCTTCCACCTCCCGAAGCGTGGGCACGGTCAATCCGCAACTGCGGGTGAGCTCATTCATTCGATCAAGACAGGCCTGTTCCCGGGCCTCAATCCCGGTGGCAAAGTTCGCCGGGCCTACCAGTTCCCGGAGCTGGTAATTGCTCTCCAGGCTGGCCCGGGGGGAACCAATACCGATCACCCGACGGGCATGCTTCAGG
>Ga0075011_10000677_pt1 | contig 18083 bp, 15 predicted proteins | sample TARM_MetaG_T_14_FD_72354 | JGI IMG/M metagenome (GOLD analysis project Ga0075011, IMG submission 72354) | Freshwater microbial communities from Pennsylvania, USA, analyzing microbe dynamics in response to fracking - TARM_MetaG_T_14 | ecosystem: Environmental > Aquatic > Freshwater > River... | reverse complement strand
TCGCTTGCCCCTGTGCCATGGGCCTAGCCACGCCGACTTCCATCATGGTCGGCACGGGACGCGGCGCTCAACTCGGCGTTTTGATCAAATCCGGCCGCGCCCTGCAACGCGCCGGGGAGCTTGGCACCCTGGTCTTCGACAAGACAGGAACCCTGACCGTGGGCAAGCCGGTACTGAACGAGGTCTGGGTCGATCCGGCTGCAGGGATCGAAAAAGACACGCTACTGCGCCTCTCCGCCTCCATCGAAGCCCTGTCCGAACATCCCCTGGCCCGGGCAGTGGTCCAGGCCGTGCAGGGCCCCCTGCCCAAGGCCTCGGATTTCCTGTCCGTACCCGGACAGGGCGTTACCGCTGTGGTTGAAGGCCACGCCGTCGCCATCGGCAACGAACGGCTGATGCTGGCCGGAAATCTGAATCTGGAAGAGGCAAAAGCGGCGCGCGAGCGCATGGAGGAAAACGGGGCCACCGTGATCCATGTGGCGGTGGATGGACGCCTGGCGGGCCTCTTGGCCGTAAGCGACCAGCTTCGGCCTGAATCGAAGGGGGCAGTGCAGCGCCTCCGCAACCTGGGCATGGAGATCGTCCTTTTGACCGGAGACTCCGAGCGCGCTGCCCAGGCCGTCGCTGGGCAGCTTGGCATTAAGCGCGTCGTGGCCGGAGTGCTGCCGGACCGCAAGGCCGAGGAAATCGTCCGCCTGCAGGCGGAAGGACGCGTCGTGGGCATGGTCGGCGACGGTATAAACGATGCCCCTGCGCTGGCCAAGGCCGATCTGGGCGTGGCCATGGGCGGCGGAATGGACGTGGCCATGGAATCGGGGGACGTGGTGCTCATGCGTGAAGACCTGTCCGGCGTGCTGACGGCGCTGTCCTTGAGCCGGGCAGTGATGCGCAACATCCGCCAGAACCTGTTTTGGGCCTTCGCCTTCAACACCATCGGCCTGCCCATCGCAGCCGGCCTCCTGCACGTCTTCGGCGGGCCGACCATGAGCCCCATGCTGGCGGGTACGGCCATGGCCATGAGCTCGGTCTTTGTGGTCACCAACGCCTTGCGACTGCGGTTTTTTGTTCCACCCCACGCATAAATGTATTAGGCTCGGAATCAATCATCATTTTTGCGCGGAGCGGAAAGCATGAACAAACGCATCGAGCAGGTGCTGCCCGGTGAAATCCTGGCGGAGGACCTGAGGGACCCCGCTGGCCGCCTCCTTTTCCCCCGGGGTGCGAAGCTGACGGAAATCGCCATCGCGGCCTTGAGCAACCGGGGGGTGACGGATATCGAGGTCGAAGGCGACCGCCAGCGGCTGAGCGCTGCGCAATTGAAGCAGGCCGCCGAACGGGCGCGTAAATTCTACGCCGGCCATGACGTGAGTCTGCCACCCGGCCCGGTGCTGCTGGGTCTGCGCACCGAAGCCGAAGCCCTGCGCATGGAGCGGGGGCTCTCCCCTCTGCTGCGTGACTGCAGGGGGCCTGCCGGGCCGGTACTCTCCCCCAAGGAACTGCCCGTGTTCTGTCTGAAGAGCTTCGAGCCCCCGCAGCTCTCCGCCGTGGCCCAGGAACTGAGGCTCGCCTTGAACGTACCCGATCCCTCAAGCGCCAAGGTCGTGGAGATCATCAGCCGCAGCCCCGGCCTCACGGCCAGGCTCCTGCGGCTGGTGAACACGCCGCTCTACGGATTCCAGCGCAAAGTCGAAACCATTTCCAGAGCCGTGTCCATCGTCGGCCTGCGCGAAGTGGGCCTGCTCGCCTCCAGCCTGCTCATGGTCGAGCAATTCGGCGTCATCCCCAAGTCCGTGATCGAGATGCGCACCTTTCTCGAACACAGTCTCGGTTGCGCCCTGACCTGCAAGGAGCTGGCGGAAACCACGGGTCTGGCCGAGGCGGAACAGGCTTTTGTGGCGGGACTGTTGCACGATGTCGGCCGACTCTACTTTTTCACGTCCTTTCCGGAGCGCTCCAGATTCTGCATCGACAGCGCCCTCAAACACGGGCGGCCGCTTTTGACCGAAGAGGCCCTCTTCTTCGGGGTTGACCATGCGACCATGGGCCAGCGCCTGCTTGACGGGTGGAAAATGCCCGAAGGCCTCGGCCGAATCGTAGGCAGCCATCACGATCCCCTGCGAGCTCCCGAGCTGCCGCTGGCCGGTATCGTCCATATGGCCGACATCCTCACCCACGCCACCGGACTTGGATGCAGCGGCGAATGCGGGCCGCCCAAAGCCCATCCCGAAGTCATGGATCTGGTGCCCATCCGGCCGGAACAGATGGTCGATATCGCGACCCGTATCGAGCAGAGGCTCGGCGCGATCATGGGGGCGTTTTGAGCATTTTTTTCAAATAAAGGAGAATACATGCAGATCGAGCGCAAGAGCATCCCAGACGCCACGGTCATCGAAGCCGCCGCGACACTGACCATTCCCGAAATCCCGGCCCATGCCGCAAAAATCATCCCCATGCTGCTCGCGGAAGCAGAATACAGGGGCATGGGCGTAATTGGCCCGTGCGTATTCACGTACGAGGGCTGCGACGGATCTTTCGACAAAGAGTTTTCCCTGAAAATATCCTTTCCCGTGGACGCCTGCCGGGGCCAGGGAGCCTTCGCCTGCGTGCACATCCCGGCCCACCACTGCCTGAGCACAAGCTACCGGGGTTCCCTGACCGGGATCGGCCCGGCCTGGAGCGCCTTCACCCCGCAGGCCGTGCAGTCCGGATTGGCCCTGCAGCCCGTGGGCCGCGAAGTCTATGTGGAATGGATCGACCAGAACAGCGCGGACAATCTCGTTGAACTGCAGATTCCCCTGCAAGGCTGATCATCCAGACAACACTACGGTTCAGCGTTCCTCGTCCACCAACAGCCAAACGCTACGGGTATCGCGGGTTTCCATCGATCCGGCACCCGTGATCCGGCCCGTGGCCTCGCGCCCCTGCTGCGAGCTGCCGCCGAGTTCGATCCACTCGCCAAGCCGCCCCGTGATTGTCGTCGAAAGTTCCTGCGTTTCCACGTCGAAGCCATGACCCGCAAGACTGCCAGAGAATGGCCTGATATCGATGTTCACCCTCTCGCCCGCCAAGCGCGGAAGAGCGTAAAAGCCCTGGCCGACGTCCACATAAACCACGCCCTCGCTGACCCGCACCCCTCCCGCGCGCACCGCGACTTGGCGAAAGGGCACGGCCAGGGAGCTGCCGATGCGAATGAAGGCCTCGCTCCCGTCCATGACCCGCACGAACTGGTCCGCGCCGCTCTGCGTGCTGCGGCGCGTGTCTCGGCCGTATACGCCTACGGAAGACCCGCCAGCGTGAATTTCGACCCCGCTCTCCCCCTTCCTGGGCGCACGCTGGCTTGCGATATCCAGCCCCTCCCCGATGCGGACACGGCCGGACGCGTCCACGTCACGCTGCCGGACCATCGCGTCGCGGCTCTGGCTGACGTGGATGACCAACTGGCGCGGTGGCCGGTCAATGACGGCCAGCACCTTGCGGAGTTCTTCGAGATTGGCGGGTGAGGTGCGCACGACAAGGTGTCCGTTCATGCCCGACATGGCGCCTCCCGGCTCGAGCAGGGGGCTGAGCACCGGCAGGACGTCTTCCACGACGCGGTGGCGCAGTTCGATGATTTCGACCTGCTGCGCTGCGAAGGCCGGCACGAGGAGAAGAAGGACAAAAAACAGGGCGAGGCGCATGGTTGCCTCCTTGGATGGTCGGGGGTTGCGGAGCAAAGCCGCCCGGTTCTGAATCTCCGGCGCGACGTTTCATGCATACCCCTATGCCCGCAGCCCGTCGAGGGCTGCGCAGGAACCTGTCCACGCCACATGAAAAAGGCCGCCCCCCGTTATGGGAGCGGCCCTGAAAGTCAATGCGGAGCTGACTGAAGACCTACAGGCAGGAATCGGCCGGGGTGAAGGGCAGGCCGAAGGCTTCGGCCACGCCCTTGAAGGTGATTTTGTCGCCGACCATGTTCAGGCCGTTTTTGAGGCCCGCGTTTTCCTTGCAGGCGGCCTTCCAGCCCTTGCTGGCGATCTGCAGGGCATAGGGCAGGGTGGCGTTGGTCAGGGCCATGGTCGAGGTGATGGGCACCGCGCCGGGCATGTTGGCCACGCAGTAGTGGATGATGCCGTCCACTTCATAGATGGGGTCGGAGTGGGTGGTGGCCTTTGAGGTCTCGAAGCAGCCGCCCTGGTCGATGGCCACGTCCACGAGCACGCAGCCCGGTTTCATGTCCTTGAACATCTCGCGGGTGATGAGCTTGGGAGCCTTGGCGCCGACGACCAGCACCGCGCCGATGATGGCGTCGGCTTGGGCCGCCAGCTCGCGGATCATGGAAGGAGAGCTCATCAACGGCGTGCAGTTCTTGGGCATGATTTCGGACAGATAGCGCAGACGGTCGAGGTTCATGTCCAAGATGTAGACTTTGGCTCCAAGCCCGGCCGCCATCATGGCGGCGTTGGTGCCGACGATGCCGCCGCCGATGACCAACACCGTGGCCGGAGCCACGCCGGTCACGCCGCCCAGCAGAATTCCGCGCCCGCCGTGCACGCGCTCGTTGTACTTGGCCGCCTCCTGAGCCGCCATGCGTCCAGCGACCTCGCTCATGGGGGTCAAGAGCGGCAGGCCGATGCCGTTCGGACCGGTCACGGTCTCGTAGGCTATGCCCACGGCGCCAGTCTTCATGAATTCGCGGGTCAGCTTTTCGTCGGCCGCAAAATGAAAATAGGTGAACACGATCTGGCCGGGCCTGACCATCGCGTACTCGGACGGCTGCGGCTCCTTGACGTGCATGACCATGTCGGACTGAGCGTAGATTTCGGGCGGAGCGGCCACTACCTTCGCCCCCGCAGCCTGGTAGTCGGCGTCGGTGAATCCGCTGCCCGCGCCTGCCGAGGCTTCCACCAGCACGGAGTGTCCGTGCTGCTTCATGACTTCCACGCCCGCCGGAGTCATGCAGACCCGGTTTTCCTGCGCCTTTATTTCCTTGAGGACTCCGACGATCATCTGCCTGCTCCTGTGTGCGTTGTTGAATGGGTGAAGATAATCAGTTCTTCGCAAGAAGCTTACCACAATAGCTCTCTCGGACAAGCCCAGGTGAAGAAACCCCGCAAAGGCCGAGCAGGCAAGGCTTCAGACATGGCCGGGAAGACGGGGCACGTACTCATTGGTCCTACAAGGTCTACGCCATGCGACATTTTTGGAATGAAATAATTCCATTTCAAAAAATCAACTTCGAAATCAAACGGATAGCAACCCATTCCGCTTCGGAACTATTAGTTTCCATTTATGTTTTAAAATTACCATCTTGGATGAGGCCAGGAGAAGCAACTGCCTGCCTTGACCCCGGACACAATGGTTGCCATACGACAAGACGTCTGATTCGTGCAAGACGGAGAAAACATGCTGGAATTTCATGATGTGACGGTACGCCGCGCAGGGAGGGTCATTCTGGACAGGGTGAGCCTGACCGTTGCTCCAGGCGAACACCTCGCCCTGACAGGACCTTCGGGCGGCGGCAAATCCACCCTGCTTAAAGCAGCCCTCCTGTTCGAACCCGTGGACGAGGGCGCGATTCTGTGGGACGGAGTCGAAGTTACTCCTGCCGAGCTGACCGCCCACCGCTCCCGGTTTCTGTATATCGGACAAAAACCCCTGCCCTTTGACGGAACGGCGGCGGAGTATCTGGATCTGCCCTTCACATTTGCGGCCAACCGCCACCTGCAAGCGGACCGCACGGAACAGGACCGGCTCATGGAGGCAGTGGGGCTGGACCAGGCCTTGAGAAAAAACCCCTTCATCCGCCTGTCGGGCGGTGAGCAGCAGCGTCTGACCATCATCCAGGGCCTGCAGCTCGCGCGCGGCTTCTGTCTGTTGGACGAGATCACCTCAAGCCTGGACCCCGACTCCATGCGCTCGGTAATCCGTCTTTTCGCAGATGATTCGGCCCGCGCCGTGTTGGCCGTGACCCATAACCGTGAGTGGCTGGACGCCGGGTTTACCGAGGTCCGCCTCGAATCCGGGACGCTTTGGAGGCACGCATGAACGAAACCATGGCCATCACCATCCCGTCCCTCGTCATGTTTTCCGCCATTCTGGTCTTGCCGGTGCTCATCTTCCGCCACCTGGGCCTGCGCCTGACCCGCGATCTGCTCATCTCCATGGCGCGCATGGCGGTGCAGTTGGCCCTGGTCGCCGTGTACCTGGAATACATCTTCCGGCTGGACATGCTGCTGGTCAACGTGGCCTGGGTGCTGGTCATGATCGTCGTGGCCACGGGCTCGATCCTGCGCCAAAGTCTGCTGTCGTGGCGAAAATGCCTGTGGGCGGTCCTGCCCGCGCACCTGCTCACGTCGCTCTTGATCCTGCTCTGCTTCCTGCTGGTCTTCGACTTCGCCACCATCACCTCGGCGCGCTACCTGGTGCCGCTGATGGGCATGGTGCTGGGCAACATCCTGCGCAGCAACGTCGTGGCCTTGGACCGCTTTTTCTCCGAACTGCGGGCAAGCGAGGAGGTGCGTATCCAGTACCTGACCCTGGGCGCAAGCGGCACGGAAGCGGTTCGCCCCTTCCTGCGCAACGCCCTGCGCGCCGCCGTGGGGCCGCAGATCGGAACCGTGGCAACCATGGGCATCGTGTCCCTGCCTGGCATGATGACCGGCCAGATTCTGGGCGGCTCGTCCCCGGCCGTGGCCATCGTGTACCAGATCATGATCATGATCGCGATTTTCACCGCCGCCACGGTCTCGTCCTTTCTGGCCATGCATTTCGCCAGAAAGGCGGCCTTTGACCCATTTGGCCGATTGGACGAAGACATTTTTCTGCAAAGACCATGAACGCATGGGCTAAAAACACATGAATCAAGATATCTATCCGAAATAAAAAATCTTATTTTTATCGGAAAGCATTGTATTTTTCCACGGCCCTGCTAGATCAAGCCGCAATCCACATCATGCGGTTCAAGCCCCTGGGGGCAAGGCGGGTCCGATGCGCTCCTATCTCACCACCATCATTTTGCTTTCGCTCAGCAACGTCTTCATGACCTTTGCCTGGTATGGGCACCTGCGCAACCTGTCCCAGACTCCCTGGATCATCGCGGCCTTCGCCAGCTGGGGTATCGCGCTCATGGAGTATCTGCTGCAAGTCCCGGCCAACCGGATCGGCCATCAGGTCATGAACGTGGGCCAGCTCAAGATCCTGCAGGAGTGCATCGCCCTGTCCGTGTTCATCCCCTTCTCCATCCTGTACATGAAGGAAAAGCCGAGCATGGATTATGTCTGGGCCGGGCTGTGCATCCTCGGCGCGGCGTTCTTCATGTTCCGCAAAAAAATAATGGGCGCGTGATCCCCCTTCCCTGCGCGAATTTGTGCATTATCTGACTAATTAAGTCCGATTTGCACAACACACCATGCACCCTTGTGCAAACCTAAAACACAACAACCTGAAATCAAAGTTGAAAGCAGTTGGTATGGACTGTGCTTTGCCCAGTGTCCGCGCGCTGCGCCCAAAAACCGTCATTTTTTCGGAGGCAAGATGAAACTATTGAAAACACTTCTGCTGGCAACGCTGCTCTTGGTTGTCGCCGGACCGGCCCAGGCTTTTCTCGGCTTTTTCTCGCAGCACCCGGAGGTCAAGGCGGAAAACGGATTGGTGACCATTCCCGTTGACCGAATTTCCGACGGCAAGGCGCACCATTTTCGTTTCAAGGACGCAGGAGTCGAACTCAAATTTTTCGTGCTCAAAAGTTCCGACGGGGCGATCCGGGTCGCCTTCGACGCCTGCGACGTCTGCTACCACGCCAAAAAGGGTTACTCCCAGGACAAGGACTTCATGATCTGCAACAACTGCGGCATGAAGTTCCATTCCCTGCGCATCGGCGACGTGGAAGGCGGATGCAACCCCGCCCCGCTGAAACGGACCGTGCAGGATGACGCCATCAGCATCGCGACCTCCGATCTGGTTACCGGCAAGAGGTTCTTCCAGTGAACATCCTGACCATCCCCCTGCGCACCATGCGCAAGAAGTGGCTCAAGACCCTCATGCTGCTCCTGGTCTTCACCTTGAGCGTGGTGTCCATCGTTTCGCTCAATTACGTCTCGCGGGTGGTGGGTGAATCCCTCGAAAAGAAGCTGACAGCCTTCGGGGCCAACATTCTGGTCATGCCCGGAAGCGAAAAGCTGACCGTGAGTTACGGCGGCTTCTCCCTCGGCGACATGGTCATGGGCATGACTGACCTGCGCGAGAGCGAGGTGGAGGAAAAAATCCTGTCCATCGGCTATCGTGACCGCATCAGCGTCATCGCGCCCAAGCTGGTGTCCATGACCAAAATCGGCGACCTGGCCGTGGGCGTGGTCGGGGTGCGCTTCGATCGGGAAAAGGTCTTGAAGGGCTATTGGGCCCTGGACGGAGCCTTTCCCACTACCGAGAACGGCATCCTGGCCGGGGCCAAGGCGGCGGAAAAGCTCGGACTCGCCGTGGGCGACAGCTTCGACCTGGGCGGACAGCCCGCAGTTGTGGCGGGCGTGATCCAGCCCACCGGCAGTGACGACGACTCCGTCCTTTTCGCGAACATGGACTTTGCCCAGGCACTCTTCGGCGAACCCGATCATGTCAGTTTCGTAGAGGTTTCGGCCCTGTGCGCCGGATGCCCCATCGAGGACATCGTGGCCCAGCTGGAAGAAAAGCTCCCGCACGTCGAGATCCAGGCCCTGCAGTCCATCGTCAAGCAGCGCATGTACGCCATGCATTTCGTGGAGCACCTCATTTTGACCGTGAGCCTGGTCATCCTCTTCATTGCCTGCTGCATGGTCGGAGCGACCATGCTCTCCTCCGTCAACGAGCGGATCAAGGAGATCGGCCTACTGCGCTCCCTGGGGTTTTCCCGGCGCAACATCTTCGGCATCTTCTGCTTCGAGGCCGTCCTCATCGGCATGGCCTCGGGAATCGTCGGCTATTTCGGCGGGTACGCCTTGAGCCTGAAAGTCCTGGCCCTGCTGGACATGTCCAAGGAGGCAGTGCTGACCATGCACGCCGGCCATCTGGCCCTGACCTGCCTGCTCATCGTCGGTGTCTCCGTCCTGGCCGCCTTTTTCCCGTCCTGGAAGGCCGCTTCCATCGAGCCGTCCACCGCGCTCATTTCCCTGTGAGGAACCATGCTTGAAGCCAAGAACATAACCAAGACATTCCAGTCCGAAGGCGTAGAAACGCCGGCCTTGCGCGAGGTGAGCCTCACCTTGCAGGCCGGTGAGTTCGTCAGCATAGTGGGCCGCTCCGGCTCCGGCAAGACGACCTTTTTGAACGTGCTGTCCACCCTGCTCGCCCCGGATTCGGGGCAGATCCTGTACCAGGGCGAAGACGTGACCGGGTTTTCAGCACAACGTTTGAACGAACTGCGCAACCGCGATTTCGCCGTGGTCTTCCAATTCCACTATCTCCTGCCCTATCTCACGGCGCGGGAGAACGTGCTGCTCCCCTTCATGAACGGGCTTGGGCCAGTGGGCCGGGAAGAAACGGCCCGGGCCGAGCACTGCCTGGAGCGGGTGGGTCTTGGCGGCAAGGGGGGCAAACTGCCCGGCCACCTGTCCGGCGGAGAACAGCAGCGGGTGGCCATCGCCCGGGCATTGGTCAAGCAGTCGACGGTGCTTTTCGCCGACGAGCCTACGGGCAACCTGGACAAGGGCACGGGCGAGGCGGTCATGGACCTGCTCGCGGGCCTGAAGGGCGACGGGCTGGGCATCATCATGGTCACCCATGACGAGGGATACGCCCGGCGCGCGGACCGCGTGGTGCGCATGGCCGACGGAATGGTGATAGGCTAGCAGGCTGTCCCAACGGCGATCGCCTCACCATTTTGGAACAGCCTGCGGGATCCGGGAGCGGCAGGAAAAGGGCCGCGCACCGTTTTGGAGCGCGGCCCTTCGCTTTCACCAGGCGCCCTGTTTCCAGACTTCCGCCAGAGGCTTGCGCGGGGACGGGCCTTCCCAATCCACATAGGGCTTGCCCAGGTTCTCCTGCACATCCAGGATGCCGATGGTGAACCCGGCCACGACCTCGAATTCATCCCGGTCGATGGCAAAGGCGTCGTAGATGGCCTCTTTCCTGATGCCTGACATGCCGTGGGTGTAGAGGCCTAGCTTTCTGGCCTGCAGGGTCAGCGACATCCAGGCCGCGCCGCAATCGTATACGGCCGTGGGGTTGGGCTTGTTGTTGTGGGAGAAATTCTTCCTCGCGATCATGAAACCGATGAGCGAGGCGTTCACGGCCCATTTCTGGTTGGCCTCGACCAGGAGGCTCAGAAACTTCTCGAACGTCTCCTGCGTGGACGTCAGTATGCGCCAGGGCTGCTCGTTGTAGGCCGAGGGTGCCCAGCGGGCGGCGTCGAAGATGACCTTCAGGTCTTCGGCAGGAATTGCGGTCTTGACAAAGGAACGCGGGGACCAGCGGGCGGGGAATTCTTCGGCCACCCCGGCCAGGGGATCGCGCTTGCTGAAATCGGGGGCATAGGGGGACGGGTATTTCATGTTCTCCTCCGGGAGGTAGGGTGTTCACGTGTCCCGAGACATATCCCTTGCCGGGAGGGGCGTGTCAACGTGGGCGATCATCCCCGACGATTTTTCACAATCCGCCCGAATTGGGCCCGGAACTGCCCGGCCCCGCCGTTGGCCGGATGCCTTAAGGCCGGAGCGGTGATGCCCATGGCCGCAAGCAGCGCGGCAGATTTTTGTCCCACGGCCAGAATTTCCGCGCGGGGGGCGTAAGCCATGAGCGCCCGCAGCACGGGCTGCCCGAGCATGACCTCATTGTCGCAGGGTGTGCGGTTGCTCAGGAACCCCCTATCCGGCTTGTACGGATGCCAGGGAAAGGCGTTCCACAGGATGACCTCGCGCGTGTCCACGCCCAGCCCCGCCATGGCTCCCCAGACGATGGTGGCCGTGGGCTCGGTGAATCCGTCCGGCTTTAAGTCCTCGCGGCTTGTGCGGCGGGGCTTGCCCGCAAAGACCATCTCGGGGCCAAGACCCTTGTGACGCAAATGCCCCAGAAGCAGACGCTCGGAAGTCATGGCAATGCCCGAAAAGTGCCCGCCCTGATAGCCCAAGGCCTCGGCCAAAAGAATGACCTTGGCCTTTTGACGTTCGCCAAGATAGGATACGAGCTGCGCCAAACGAACGGCTGGCGCACCGGATGTCGCGTCGTGCAGGGGGTCCCGGTGATGCCAGGGATTGAAGACCGCCCCGGACGGAGAGCTTTTCAGCAGTTTCATGAAATCATGCATGGGCTCTGCGCTACACATTGGCCGGCTCCGGTGCAAGACTTGGCAAACGAGGATCAAAATGATCGAAATCATCCAGTACCCGCTTTTCATCATCACGGCCGTGACCTTGAACCTTTATCCCGGCCCGGACACCCTCTACATACTGAGTCGCAGCACAGCTCAAGGCCGCGCCGCAGGTGTCGCCTCGGCCTTGGGAATCTCCAGCGGTTGCGTGATCCACGCGCTGCTCGGAGCACTGGGACTTGCCGCCGTGGTCATGGCATCGGCCACGGCCTACCAGATGATCAAATGGGCCGGAGCGGCCTATCTCGTCTATCTTGGCCTGACCATGCTGCGGGCGTACGGCCAGGACGCGCACCATGCAGTGTCGGCAAAGCAATCCCCTGGGCGCATCTATGTCCAGGGCGTAATAACCAGCTTGCTCAATCCCAAAGTGACGCTCTTCTTTCTGGCCCTCATACCGCAGTTCATCGCGCCGAATGCCGCTCATCCCGGCCTGTCTTTTCTGGCGCTGGGGCTGACCTTCGTGACCACCAGCACCCTGTGGAGCCTGGTCCTGGCCGTGGCCGCGGGGGCGTTGCATCAGAGGTTGTCCAGAGGCTCAGGTGCCCGTTGGCTCAGACGCCTGGGCGGGGGGCTGCTGATCGGGCTGGGGGCTCGGCTGGCTTTTTCAGACTAGCCCTTGACGGGCTGTGCGACGTATTTACGTAAACTGGTTGTGATTTGACGATTGACTTCACGGAGATCGACCGATGGCATCAAACACCCGCTCAAACATGAAAATCGGCCTGGCCCTGGGCAGCGGATCCGCGCGCGGCTGGGCGCACATCGGCGTCATTCGTGCCCTGGCCAAGCAAGGCATCCGGCCGGACGTTGTCTGCGGCACCTCCATTGGGGCGCTGGTCGGCGCGGCCCATGTCGCGGGGAATCTGGACAAACTCGAAAAGTGGGTTCGCTCCCTGACACGGCTTGAAACTGCAAGTTTTTTTGAACTTACCTCTTCATTCACCGGATTCGTGAATACATCGAGGCTGCGTAAATTTCTGGAAAAGCACGTGGCCGGCGCGGACGACCGCATCGAGGATCTTGAGCTGCAATACGGCTCCGTGGCCACCGACCTGGAATCGGGCCGCGAGATATGGTTCACCAAAGGACCACTGCTGGAGGCCGTGTGGGCTTCCATTTCACTGCCGGGGCTGTTTCCGGCCATCCGCCATGAAAACCGCTGGCTCGTGGATGGCGGACTGGTCAACCCCGTGCCGGTCTCCGTCTGTCGCGCGCAGGGGGCCGACGTGGTCATCGCCGTGAACCTCAACGGCGACATCGTGGGCAAGCATCTGGTCAAGGTCAAGATGCCCAAAGAGGAAAAAAAGAACGGAGTGGCCGAAGCGTTCTCAAATCTGGTCAAGGAATACGCAGGCGCCCTCTTTTTTGATTCCGAAGAGGAAGACGAACCTCCGGGACTTTTCGACGCAATTGCCGGGTCCGTGAATATCGCCCAGGAGCGCATCACGCGTAGCCGTCTGGCCGGAGACCCTCCGGAAATTCTGCTTTCCCCCAAGCTGTCGCACATCGGATTGCTGGAGTTCTTCAGAGCCGGGGAGGCCATCGAGGAAGGAGAAAAATGCGTACAGCGCATGCTCCCGGAAATCGAACGCATCCAGGAAAAATACTGATCGCCGCCATTGCCTCAATAAATTGACAACACGCTTCAGGAGCACCCATGCCCATACTTCGCTTTGTCCTTTTCTTCCTGTTTATCGCCCTGCAGGCCCAGGCCGCGCAGGTACGAGTCTCGGACACGGATTACCGCGCCTACCGGGCGCTGACTCTTGAAACGGGCCTTGAAGTGTTGCTGGTGCATGATGAACGCGCCTCCAAGGCAGCGGCCGCCCTGGCCCTGCCCGTAGGCAGCATCGACGATCCCGATTCCCAGCCCGGCCTGGCCCACTACCTGGAACACATGCTCTTCCTGGGTTCCAAGTCCTATCCCGGACCCGAGGAATACCAATCCTTCATCACCAGGAACGGGGGGCAAACCAACGCGGCCACCGGCTACACCTCCATCACATACATGATGGAGGTCGATCCACCCGCTTTTGCCGAGGCCCTGCGCCGCATGGCCGACACCCTCGCCCACCCGCTGCTCGACCCCGTCTATGCGGACAAGGAGCGCAACGCCGTCAACGCGGAGATGGAATCCAAGAAGCACAGCGACGGACGCCGCCTGGCCATGCTCATGCTTTCAACCATGAACCCGGCCCATCCGGCCACGCGCTTCACGGGGGGGAATCTGGAAACCCTGTCCGACAAGCCGGATAGCCGGCTTCATGACGAGCTGGTGAGCTTCCACCGAGCCTGGTATTCGGCAAACATCATTAAAGGAGTACTCTACGGGCCTCAAAGCCTTGATGAACTGGAAAGCCTGGCCAGAAGTGAACTTGCCGCCATCCCCAATCGCCAGGCTCAGGTAAAGGTTCCCGTCGCCTCGCCGGTCACGGACGCCGAGAAGGGCGTGGTCATCGGCGTGCGCCCCGTACGCGAGACACGCAGCCTGAGTATCGAATTCGTCCTGCCCCAGGAACTTGCCGACGAGCGCACCAAGCCCTTGCAGGTCGTGTCTGCGGTGCTGGGTACGGAAACCTCGCACTCCCTGGTCGAGGTCCTGCGTGACAAGGGCCTGGCCCTGCACCTGTCCGCCGGCAGCGACAGCACCAGCCTGCGCAACGGCGCGACCCTGTCCCTTTTCGTGCAACTGACCGAAGAGGGTGACCGGCGGCGCGACGAAGTGCTGGCTACCATCTTCGCCTATCTGGAACTGCTGCGCGGCAAAGGCCTTGATCAGGCATATTTCGACCAGCTGCGCAGCATGTGGGACATGGAATTCCGTTTCGCCCCTTTGGCGAGCGGCTTCGACTATGTCGCCTCCGCCGCAGTGCGGATGCTGCGCCATCCGGTGGAGGATGTGAATTTCGGTCCGTACCGCCTGGACTTTTTCGACCGTGAGGCCGTAAGCGATGTTCTTGCGGCCCTGCGCCCCGAAAACGCGCGCATCTTTCAGGTCGGCCCGGACCAGCCCACGGACAGGAACGCTTTCTTCTACCAAACCCCCTACAGCGTACGGCCCGTGACGGACGCGGACACGGCCCGCTGGGCGGCGCTTTGGGCCACCATGGAGCTGCGCCTGCCGGATCTGAATCCCTTCCTGCCCGACGATTTCTCTCTCATCCCCGCAATGGGCCAGTCCTTGCCCCGCAAGCTCGCAGACAAACCGGGCCTGTCCCTGTGGCACGGCCAGTCGGCCATCCGGCAGGAACCCAAGGCCATCCTCATGACCCGCCTGCAATCCGAGCACTTCACCTCCACTCTGGAACAGACGGCCTTGCAAGGCGTGCTGCTGGAATTGTGGACCCAGAAGCAGGCGGGGCTACGCTACCAGGCCATGGAAGCGGGGCTCGACCTGTCCGTGTCCAGCGACGAAGGCATCGTGATCAGCATCAGCGGGTTCAGCCAGCACCAGGCCGACCTTCTGCCGCGGGTGCTGGATTTTCTGGGGCAGGAGACAACCCCCGAAGATTTCGAGCTGGCCAAAGCCGAACAGCTTCGCGGCCTGGCCAACATGGAAAAGCAGGGCCTCTTTGGCCAGGCCATGGGTTCGATGCGCAATCTGCTCAAAGTCCCGGCCTGGGATCACCGGATCATCGAGGAGGCCACGAAAGGGCTGACTTTGCAGGATCTGAGCGACTACCTGCGCACCCTGCGCCGGGACCTGCGCTTCACGGTGTTTGGCTTCGGCAATGTCCGCGCCAGCGATCTGCATGGCCTGGCAAAGGTCCTGGAGCCCCTCGTCGGGCCCGAGGCCGGTGCGCCCCCGACAGCGATGCGCATCGCGCCGGTACAGGGCACGGTGGCTGACTACCGCAAGGACAACGTGCTGGAGGATAGCGCCCTGGTCGAACTCTTTCTCGACCCCAAGCCCGGCCCATACGCCAAGGCACGCATGCTGCTCCTGGAAGGGCTCCTGTCCACCCGCTTCTACAGCAGGTTACGCACCGAGGAGCAGCTGGGCTACGTGGCCACGAGCTTCCCGGTCATGTTCGCGCACCATGCCGGGATCGGGTTCGGGGTTCAGAGCCCGGTGCAGGGTACAGCGGGCTTGGCGGACAGGTTCGAGTCCTTTTATTTCCGGGCGCTTGCACAGATGCGGGAAGTGACGGAACACGAATTCGAAAGCGTGCGCCAGGGTGTTTTGGCTTCCATAACCAAAACTCCCGACACTTTAAGCGAGGAGTTCGGGCCGCTGGAAACCGATCTGCGCCTGGGCAACGCCGCCTTCGACAGCCGCGACCAGCTGGTGCGTGCTCTGGAGCAAGCGACCCTGCCCGAAGTCCTTCGCGCCTATGAAACCATTGTTATCGGACCGGGCGGAACCCGGGCGCTGATCCAGATTCAGGGCTCACGCTTCGGCGAATTCGGCTGGGCGCGCAAGAAAAACGCGGCCGTAGTCGCGCAACCGGAAGAATTCCACAGCCTCATGGGCCTTCAGCGCTACCAAGGTCTCTAGAACTCAAGACAAAACAAGGGCGCCCGTCAACGACTGGCGCCCTTGTTCAATCCATGCAATGGGTGCTATTTTCCGCCCAGCTTCCGCCCAGCCAGAAACGCCGCATAGTTGGCCTGCCAGATGGCCGGCTTGGGACTGACGTTCTTGAGCGCCTGAAGCCAATACTCGTCCGGGAAGGAATCAAAGGGGGGCAGGGAGCTCAGTACGCCGATCATGACCACGTTGGCGCTGCGCCCCGTGGGGTCGCCCAGACCAAGCGCCGTGCCGAGCACATCCACGTCGATGACCTTGTATCCGGACAGGGCTTCGCGCACGGCCTCCACCGTGGGATAGTTCTCGGACTTGAAAAGCGGAGGCATGATGGCCGTGTTGGCCAGGATGACCGTACCGCCGGGCCTCAGCATGTCCAGGAAGCCGGGACGGAACACTTCGCTGCGCTCCATGCAGACCAGGCACTGAGTGGTGCCCGGCATGAGCACGGGGGAATGGACAGCTCCACAGGCAAAGGTGCTGATGACGGGGCCGCCCATTTGGGCCATGCCATGGGTCTCGCCCTTGACGATGTTCTGCTTGTCGTATCCCAAGAGGTAAGCCAGCTGGGTCAATACGCGGCCGAAGAAGAGGTTGCCCTGGCCACCCACGCCGCGGATGCCCACGGACAGGAAGGCCGGCAGGCCGCCTGTGGCCGGGAGATCGATTTTCTCGGGCGGAACGGGCAGGTCCGGACAGCTGGTCAGGCCGCAGGCGCCCTGGTCCTTGGCCGGGGCGATGGCACCCTTGGGGCACATCTGGGCACAGGCCGGGTTCTGGCTCACGCAGCCGGTACAGATATTGTTGAAGAAGGGCAGCCCTTCGGCGTTGGCCTCGATGCCAGAACAAATCTGGCACATGCCGCAGCGTACGCACAGCTCTGGGTCCACCGCCATTTTCACGCCGTAGGACTCCTTGGGCATCTTGCGTATGCAGACGCCGGTGACCACCAGGGTGGTAAAGACGCCCTTTTCCGCCGCGGCGAGGGTGTTTTTGAGGGCCTTCTCCAGGGCCTTTTTGTCGTAGCCGCTGACCACGACGACCTTGGCGCCGTGCGCCTTGAGGCTGGCGTTCAGGTCGAAGACGTTGGGGTCCCCGGCCAGGTTGGTCGGCGAGGTGGGCGAAGGCTGGCCGCCGGTCATGGCCGTCCATTCGTTGTTCAGGATGACCTTCACGCCAGGAATGTTGCGGAAGATGGTGTTGCGCGTGGCGTCCATGCCGCTGTGGCATTCGGTGCCGTCACCGAGCACGGCCAAGCATTTACTTGCCGCCTCGGGCCGGGACAGAACGTACCCGAGCCGTTTGGCTTCGCTCGCGCCCATGGCCAGGGCCGTGTCCATGGCGTTCAAAAAGTGCAGCAGAGTGTTGCAGCCGATGTCGCCGAACACGGCTTCGAGCTTGCCCTTGGCCCGCATCTTGCCGACGATCTGCCCAAAAAGCCGGTAAGGGCAGCCAGCGCAGATCATGGGGGGACGCGGCAGGCTGGCCACGGCAGCCTGCTTGCCCGGCGCGGTCAGACCCAGGCGGCTGGCGATGAGGGCCGGAGTCCATTCGGTGATCGTCTCGTCCTCGCCCTTGCCCTTAACCGCGATGCCTTCGGCCTGGACTGCTTCCTGAATGAAACGGTAGCCGTCCTCGATAACGAAGACCGGCCCGTTGATGCTCTCGCAAAAGCGGCGAATCAGGTCCATGGGCAGGGGATAGGTGAAGGCCAGAGACAGGACATCGATATCCGCGCCAGTGGCGGCCCGGACCTCCTCCACAAAAAGGCCGTTCACGCCGTGGGTGATGATGCCGATCTTGCCGGTTCCCTTGGTCCAGGTGTTGAGAGGGCTTTCCTCGACCATTTTGCGCAGGGCGGGAATGCGGGTAGTGCGGACCTGATCGTGGAACATCCGTGCCCGCACGGGCAGGGTGATGAAGTCGCTCATCTTCTCCGGCAGCGGAGCCTTTTCGCGCGTGGTCGTCTCCATCAAGCGCACCAGGCCTTCACTGTGGCAGAGCAAACCGCTGGCGATGACCGCCACGGGCGTGCTGAACTGACGGCCCAGATCTGCGGCGATACGGGCGGCCTCGTGCATCTCCTGGTGATTACGCGGCTCAAAGACCGGAATGCAGCAGCTTTTGAGCATATAACGCGGGTCCACCAGATGCTGGGTGGAGCTTGGCGTGTAGTCGCTGGCGATGTAGTAGACGAGGCTGCCCCGCCGACCCGTGTAAAAGGCGGCGGAGGTGACC